>Ga0196971_1000511_pt1 | contig 27861 bp, 22 predicted proteins | sample S1v_1013CmetaG_FD_148660 | JGI IMG/M metagenome (GOLD analysis project Ga0196971, IMG submission 148660) | Soil microbial communities from Anza Borrego desert, Southern California, United States - S1+v_10-13C | ecosystem: Environmental > Terrestrial > Soil > Desert | place: USA: California...
TGGTCGGTCCAGGTGAGCTGGTCGGTCCAGGTGAGTTGGTCGGTCCAGGTGAGCTGGTCGGTCCACGTCAGTTGATCGGTCCAGGTGAGCTGGTCGGTCCAGGTGAGCTGATTGGTCCAGGCCGAAGGCTGGACGGAAACCGCCGCATCCTTCTCCACGAACTTCACGTGACCGTTGCGTGCCAGCTCGTCTGCCTTGCTCGGCGGGGCGCTGACCACCGCCACCCCGAGGTCTTGCGACTCGTGCTCTACCCTCACGCCTGACTTTCTGACCGCTTCCAAACCTTCGGAACCAGAAACCACCACCAGGTACCGCTCGTGCGGCGGATCGGCCAGTGCACCGCTGCCCAAAGCGGCAACCACCACAGCGGCACATCCCAGGAGTCCCAGCAGTCTCTTGAGTCGTGTCATGGCCATCCCCCCTATGAATTAGGACAGCCCACTCCCCCACGACGGGAAATGGGCGTCCCAAATCCAGCGTGGCAACCCGGCTACCTTGCCCTTACGGTTTAGGCCCGTGGCTTTGCGTCCTCGGCTTTCACCGAGTTTGCCTTTTTCACTTTGAGGGGCTTCCTTGATATGAGAATAAGTCCAGATGATAGGCAAATGCAAGCGGGATTATTACACCTGAAACATTTTCCGTGAAACGTCATAATATGGACAAGCAGAAACAAGCTATACACACAGGAAACAAACAGACATACCTAGAACATCCTGGTATCGTAGACCCGCCTATACTGTGGCCTGAGTACATTGGCCCGACCGAAACCAGTAAGGTGAGGGGGTAGAACCAGCGTGGTAGTGTTCGTGGCCGCAGCGCCCTCCCTACGATCGCAGGTCGAACGGTGCCTCGTTAAGGCAGGCTTTGACGAGGTGCACTGCGCCGAGTCGACAGCGGAGGCGATCCATTGGCTGCAGATCGATGACCTCTTTGGATCGCAGGCGGCAGATATTGTTCTGCTGGATGAGCAGCTGCCCGGTGCGCCGTGCCTGGACCTGTGCCGTCGCATCAAGGCAACCGACCGATTCCTGGATACCCCCATCATCATCATGGGAGCCGGGATGAACCCCGATGGGCTGGCCGCCTTCTTCGAGGTCGGTGCTGAGGATTACGCGCCTGTGGCCAAGCTGGATGCGGATCTGCCGTTTAGAGTGCGCACCTCCCTTCTGCGGGCCGAACGAACCCAGCTGCGCAGGGCGGGTCTGCGGAAGCGGGCGGAGGAGCTGGCGCTGGCCAGGCGGCTCCAGCGCAGCGTGTTAGCCCCGCCGATTACTTCACCGTCCTTGGCGGTGGAGGCAGCGTTCATTCCGTCCGACGGACTTTCGGGGGATATGTATTACTGGTGTCAGATCGATGAGGATCGTTACGGCATCCTTCTCATCGACGTCATGGGGCACGGGCTGGCGGCATCGCTGGTGAGCATGGCCCTGCGTTCGCTGATGCACGGCCTGATCACGAGGGTGACAGACCCAGCCGAGGTTATGCGCGAGCTCAACGGCCACATGATCTTGTTCCAGCCCAACTATCTCACGGCTTTGTATGTGGTGATCGATACTCGCAGGCAGACAATGGAGTGGGCCAATGCCGGGCACCCGCCCGGGCTGCTGCATGAGGGCCCAGGCCCCGTCGGTATGCTGGAGCGCACCTCCGTCCCACTTGGGCTAACGGCCGACCTGAAGGTGGAGAAGCGAACGCGGAGCTACAGTCAGCCGGCCCGCCTGCTGCTATACACCGACGGTCTTGCAGAGGATCCGGGACAATCGGTGAAGGTCGGCATAGAGCACTTGAAATCGTGCCTCCAACTATACCAGAAGCAGGACAACGGTGCCTTTATCGCGGTGACGCTACTCGAGCGTCGGAAGATCTTGGCGGCGCCCGACGACATCTGCCTCATCGCAGTGACGCTCCCAGTGACAGAGCCCTTCGACTTCAGCAGCCTCTGACCTTCTACCCCCGAACGGTGGTGTGAAAGTGTGAACATCTGCGAAGAGCGGTTCGTGGGACTGGGCACCCCGTTGGTGCGGGCATTACTTGAGGGCCTGGCGGGCAAGGCCTGCCGGGTCTCGGTGGCAGGACTCCCCGGTGAGGCAGCCGGCAAGGTCAGCGCGGTCGACGGCGTCCGAATTGGGATATCGGGCCCATTCGGCGCGCCGCCAGTTCCCGGCGCCCAAGTCACAGTAGCCGTGCCCGGTCGGGGGGTCGCCTTTGAGAGCCGACTGCTGCCCGGCTCGACCGCCGATCTCTGGGCGCTTGGGTACCCCTCGTGCCTCACCGTCAGACAACGTCGGAAAGTGCCCCGGCGCCGTGTTGACATCCCAGCCCGCTTTATGTGTGAGGGAACAAATGTGTGGGATTCGGGGACCATCGCGTTCATTAGCCGCGCCGGTCTGGTGGTGGTCACCGCGGAGGTTATTACCCCGGGCACTGCCCTTCTGACCCGCTTTAGCGTGCCTGGCAGCCCCATTCCGCTGCTGGCCCGGGCGAACGCCCTCTGGTCCCGCAGGTATAAGGGGCAGTGGATGTTCGGGGCGGAGTTCTCCGACCTTGCCTGGCAGGTTGAGGCCCACATTGTGCGGGGATTCGATTTGCCAGGGCCAGCCAAGGCGTGGAAGGGGGGGACAGCCAATGACTGACAAACCGTCGGTGGGGCGTGTGTTTCAGGAGGCCAAGCTCATCGCGCAGATCGCGCTGGCGAGGGAGGCCCCGGTCCACTTCCCGAATCCCTTCCTGTCGACCCATAGTGCCATGCTGCACGAAGCGGTGGCAGCCATGTGGGCGGATTCGTCCGTCCAAATGCGGATTATCGATGACCGCCGTGTGCTTATGCATGTCTACGCTGTTCCCGTTACCAAGGGCGTGGGGGTTCTTCTGGTCTGGGACCTGACCCCATCGATTCGGATTGTCAGCCAGTACAGAGAATCGCTGGCACAGGTGTACAAGGATATGCTGCACGCCACAACCACCGGGAAGATGCTCCTGGTAGAGCCCGAGGAAGTGAGCGACATTGTGTCCGGTCAGACCTGGAGCTACAGCGTCACCGTGCGGTCGGCGTATGACATTGAAGCCTGCCGGAACCTCGCAGCCGAGCAGTTCCAACAGGCTCAGCTGCCGCCCCGCTGGAAGTTGGAGTTCCTGCTGGGCGTCTCGGAAGCTGTCACCAATGCACTGAAGCACGCCAACGGCGGCGAGTTCCGCCTCATTAGGACCGAACGCAGCTGGATCGCCTTCATGCGTGACCGCGGCCACGGGATTGATTACGCCATTTTGCCCTACTCCACCATTTTGCGGGGGTACAGCACGAAGCTCTCCATGGGTCTGGGGTTTTCCACAATGTTCCGGTGTCTGGACCGCATCTATCTGTGCACGTCTGACCAGGGTGTGACCCTGCTGCTCCAGAAGGACACACCGGCTCCCGCCCAGCACACCGCCTGAGAGCAGCACGGAATAAGGGGAGATGCCCATGGTCAGGGAACCTAGCCAAAAACGCCTTCCGGGGCATAGGTCCGGGCGGCTGCTCCTCGTTGTGCCTGCCTGCCTGGCGGCACTGGCTGCCTGGCTGACCGCAGAGCATTTGCTCAGTGAACACTTCGGCTTCCCGACCCCTTGGCCTGTGCTTGGCGGCGCCGTTCCGGCCCTGCTGATGCTCGCAGTGATCGTGCGTGTGTTCTACCTGGCCAGGATCTGGAACCGGCATCGGGGCATCCGTGGCGCCGGACTCCCTGGGATGCTCGTTGTGGACAAGAACGGCCACATTCGGGACTGGAACTGGCGAACGGAAGAGATGCTCCGTTTGGGTTCCGCCCAACTAAGAGGAGCGGGGGTCCGTAAGCTGTTCTCGGCCCGCGACCATGAGCGCCTTGAGGGGCTCCTTAAGGCCCTGGCCGGAGACGAATGGCCTGCCGTTCATGCGCCACCCTGCACCCTTTCTATGGTGTGCTCGGATGGCGCTGCCTTAGCAGTGGATTTTGACTCCGAGGTCTTTGACACCGGTGTGGGGCGCGTTCTGATTTTCACCCTTCGTGACGCAACCGATCGAATCGCGTCCGAGACCGTTCTGCGTCGCTACCAGCTGTTGGCCGAGCACACCAACGATGTGGTTGTCATGGTTGACGCCGACATTCGGGTAATCGAAGCAAATGCAGCTGCCCTGCGCACTTACGGATATAGCCGGGAGGAAGTCCTCCGTCTGCACGCCAACGACCTGAGGCCCGAGGGGGTGCGCGAGGGTGTCGCAGCGCAGGTGAGCGAGGCCCTGCGGACCAAATCGTGCTATGAGACGGTTCACCGTCGGAAGGATGGAACCACCTTCCCCGTTGAGATCAGTACCACCAAGGCCGAAGTGGACAGCGGACTGATCTACGTCTGCATCATTCGCGACATCACGCAGCGGAAACGCCTCGAAGCGGTGCGCAAGCTATTTCTCGAAGTCGATCAGCGGGTCCTCCAGCAGGAACCCCTGGCCTCTGTCGGCAGGTACATGTGTGAGCGCCTCCAAACCCTGCTGGAACTCCCCCTGGTGTTCATTGGCTGGAAGGAGGCCAGCGGCGTGGTCTCCGTTATTGCAGAGGCCGGCCCGGCCATCTGGGACGTGGCCGGCGTTACCCTTCGGTGGGATGCTCCAAACGGCGGTACAGGTCCGACCGGACTGGCCATTGCCACTGGCACTACCAGCCGAATGTCGGTTGACGACCCTGACGCGCCGGAGTACTGGAGACAGGCCGTGCAGCTGAACGGGTTGGTGACATGTGTGGCCTTCCCCCTGAAGCGCCAAGGCGAAACGGTGGGGAGCCTCACGCTCTGCTCCGCTCAGCCGAATGCGCCAGACGCCGACGTCTGCGACCTGTTGACGCGGTACTCCGAGATGCTGTCGCTGTCACTTACCACCGCGCTAGCTCAGGACCAGAGTCGCCTGAAGGACGCAGCGCTGGCGGCCGCCACCAACGCCATGGTCATCGTTACCCCTCAACGCAGGATCCTCTGGGTCAACCCTGCATTCGTGGAGATGACGGAGTTCACCAAGGAAGAGGTCGTCGGTCAGGACTTCTCAATCCTCCGGCACGGCGACATGGAGGCGGTGGAGGAGGCGTGGGCCTCAGCACTGGAAGGACGGGCCTGGAGCGGAGAGGCTGAGGCCTACCGGAAAGACGGCACAGTCTACGTAGAGGAGGCCACCATGACTCCGGTCCGTGACAAGGCCGGGCTCATCTCTCATGTGGTCTGGACCAAGCAGAACATCTCGGAAAAGCGTGCGTACGAGTATCGACTGCAGTTCCTGGAGACGCATGACCCGCATACGGCGCTTCCCAATTGGTATGCCCTGAAGGAGCGCCTGAACAAGCTCCCCGGCCGGCCGGGAACTCCGGCGCCGATCGCCATTATTGTGCTTGATCTGGATGATTTCCGGGCCGTCAATAACGTCTATGGGTATGCCGGCGGGAACACGATCCTCTGCATCGTGGGGAGCATCGCCCGGCGGATCATTCGGAAGGAAGACCTGCTGGCCCTTTACGGCGACAGATTTACCGTGCTGATGGAGAATGTGCCCGCCACTGTGTCGCGCTCGGTGGCCGAACGTCTGCGGCAGGAGATCTGTCGGCACCCCTACATGATCGGAAACGACACGGTGGCACTGGCCGTCAGCGTTGGAGTGGCGTACAGCGAACAGCCCACGGACCCTTCGGCCACGCTGGCCCTGGCGGAGGTCGCTCTCGGCGAAGCCAAGGGCCAGGGCAAGAACCAGGTGGTCTTTTACGGACCGGGAGCGGCTTCGCCTCCCCACTGGCGGTACCACAGTCAGCGAGAGATGCTGCGCTACGAAGCGGGTCACCGCGATCAGCTTCGCCTGCTGTTTCAGCCGGTGATTCCCGTGAAGGCCGATGGTGGGCTTCACCACGAGGTCCTGATCCGTATGGTAGGCGAGAACGGAGTGATCTTGCCGCCGGCCGCTTTCATTCCCGGCATGGAGAGATCCGGCCTCATGGGTGAGGTGGACCGGTGGGTGGTCGAAAACGCGCTCCAGTACCTCGCAGAAAATCCGGACCTGAGCCTGTTTGTGAACCTTTCAGGCCAGACACTGGGTGACCCGGCCACGCTGGAACAGATCGAGGAACAGCTGGGGGCCCAAGCACACCTTGCTTCCAGGCTGGCCTTCGAGATCACAGAGACCACCGCGGTCCGAGATCTCCTGACCGCCAGTGAGTGGATGAGCCGGGTGCGCAGCCTTGGATGTCGTTTCGCACTGGACGACTTCGGCATCGGCTTCTCCTCGTTTGCTTACCTCCGGGCGTTTCCCGTCGACCTGGTCAAAATCGACGGCTCCTTTACGCGGCATATCGACACCGATCCCAAGGACCGTGCCATGTTCCAGGCGATCTGCATGGCTGCGCACTCCCTCCAAAAGGCGGTCGTTGCAGAATGCGTGGAGACCAGATCCGTGGCTGATCTGCTGGCCGAGCTGAGCGTTGAGTATGGCCAAGGGTATTTCTACTCGCCTCCGCTCCACAATGATCCGCCCGCTGACCGGCCCTTCTTGTTCCGGCTAAAGCGACCTCTCGGAGAACCCGGTTCGAAAGCGTGACCGGAGACCGGTAGAGGGCATGTGTGTCAGCAGCCTGAGGGCCCGATGCCGTCTCGGCATCGGGCCCTCAGGCTGCTCACCAGTGCGCAACCCAATCTCACCCGCGGCCATGGCGTCGTCACCGGTCCAGCCCACCTGCGTACTCGACAGCCTAGCCGGGCTCCTTCCCGCCTGAGACCTATGGGGACGTTCGACGGCGCCGCCCCGATGGTCGGGCAGGCGAAGGATTGCGTTGGCCAGGCGTGGAACTTTTGACATCGATCGAACGAAGCCCGATAGGTTTGCCGACGAGGCCTTCCTCATTGAGCACGTGTACGTGGTGCGCAACGCCGACGGCACGCCTTACCGCATTCCCTTTGGCTGGTTTCCCGGCAGTCTGCTCATCGACTTTACCAATCCCGATGCGGCGGCCTGACCAGGGGCAGCGAGGGCCGCAACCTGTACGTGAATCAGTACCTCGGCGCCAGCTACGGCCTGCTGCAGGAGTACACGAACGGCGTGCTGTTCAGCCGGGCCGGCTACACGGGCGCCCAGCGTTTCCCGCTCCACTGGGCGGGTGACCAGGACTCGACCTGGGCGGTTTCCCGGGGGATATTCCTACGGCCGAGCTGTACTGCCGGAGCACCGCCATGGGCTGTTTCAGCCCGATCATGCAGTACGTGCAGGATCAGTACTACCTCGGGAGCGCCATGCTGGTGGCGCCGGTGCTGGAGGCGGGGGTTCTGGGCCGGGCCGTCTGCCGGGGCCTCATGGTGTTATACTGGAGCCACGACATGCTTTGGGGGTGTTACTGTGCCGGATAGCGGGGTCAATCTGCCGGCAGCCGAGGTGGAGGCACTGGAAGCGCTGGAGCAGCTCCTCCAGACGGCCGTGCCGTTGGTTCAGCGGGACCAGGAAGGCCTTGGTCCCCGCGTCGGTTATGAAGTCGCTCAGGGCAGCGTCGTCGGACTGGCACTGCCTGGCTGCGGCCTGACGTCTCTCCCGGAGCAGATCGGCGATCTGCGGAGTCTCAGGCATATCTACATCTACGGCAATCCGCTGGCCACCGTTCCCGGGGCCATCGGCAAGCTTCAGCAGGCACAGGTGCTGGACCTGGGCCATAATCAGCTGGTAGCGCTTCCCCCGTCGCTGGGCCAATTGACAGCCCTGACATTCCTCTATATCCACGACAATCGACTTACGTCTCTTCCCGAGACCCTGGCCAACCTGACCAGGCTGGTTTACCTGAATGTCAGCGAGAACCGGCTGTCCGCTCTTGTGGAGGACATGGGCAACCTGGTGGACCTGAAAGAGCTCAGGGCCAATCGAAATCAACTGACCGCTCTTCCTGCGTCAATCGGCCAGTTGGCCAACCTCCGAGAGCTTCAGGTTGGGAAAAACAGGCTGGCCTTTCTGCCCGAGTCCGTTGGTGCTTTGACCCGCCTTAGGAGGATGACCGTGCAGGACAACCAGTTGACGGCCTTGCCCGACTCCCTGTGCCACCTGACGAGGCTGACTGAGCTCGACCTGCGCGATAACCAGCTGAGCGATCTGCCGGAGGGTTTTCAGCACCTGCGCAGCCTGGCCTACCTCGACCTGCGCGGCAATCGGTTCACCGTGCTGCCAACGTCGATTCGGGACCTGCCGAACCTGGAGAGACTGGACCTGCGGTGGAACCGGTTGACCTCGCTGCCGGCCTGGGCCCAGGAGCTTGAGGACCGCGGCTGTGCCGTGTACTGGTGACCCGCTGCAACTTCCCCCTTGACGCTTCACCCTGCGGCCCGTACGATGAGATTGACTGAATCCGGATTCACAACACGCGAGGACGATTGCATGATTAATAGCTACGAGATCGCCCGCCTGGCCGGTGTCTCCCAGAGCACCGTCTCCCGGGTGCTGAACAACGCCAGCAATGTGAGGCCCGAAACGGCGGAGCGGGTCTGGCGGGTCATACGAGAGCACGGCTTCACGCCCAACGCGCTGGCCCGCAGCCTGGCCAAGCAGCGGGCGGACGCCATTGGCATCTTCTTCTTCTACCGCTCCACGTCGATGCCCCTTGAGGGGCATATCTGGATGGACCTGATCGTCCGCTCCTGCCGCTCGGTGGCGGAGGCGAAGGGCTTCATGCTCGCCGTCGAATCCATCGACACCAACGAAGATATGGAGCGGGCCCTTGCGACCGTCCGTCAGCACAGGGTGGACGGGGCGATCTTTTATGGCAACGGCCCCCAGGGCTTTGACCTGACGCCATTCATGGAGGCGGGCACGCCTCTGGCCATGGTCAACCGGAGACGGCTGCCCGACGCTCCCAAGCATGTGGTTCAGGTCTCCGCCGCAAACGCCGACGGAGCCTATGCTGCCATCGAGCACCTGTACAGTCTGGGCCACCGCCGCATCGCCATCATGACGGGCGAACTGTGGCGTCACTCGGTAGAGGAGCGCCTCACCGGGTATCGCCGGCTCTTGGAGCCGCTGGGGCTGTTCGACCCATCTCTGGTGATCGAGGGCGACCAAAGGGAGATGCGGGCATACCAGACCACGCTGTCCCTCCTTCAGGGCCCATGGAAAGAGCCCCAGCGCCGGCCTACCGCCATTTTCGCCACCACCGACCGCGTCGCCACCGGCATCTTTGTGGCAGCGGCCCGGGCGGGGTTGCGGGTTCCGGAGGATCTGTCGATTGTGGGCTTTGACCACCAGGGGTACACCAGCTTCCCGCTCACATCCGTCTACTTCCCCGTGGCAGAGATCTGCCAGACCGGCATGGAGCGGCTGGTGCGCCTGATTGAAGGCCAGCCCGTGCGCAAGCGTGAGGTGGTTGTGCCTTGCCGGCTTGTGATCGGCCCAACCACGGCGCCGCCGCGACAGGCGTGACCGACATCAGCCGTCCCTGACCGACTTCAGACGTCCCTGACCCACTTCAGACGCTTGACCAACGGCAGACAACCACCCGGCGGAGCCCCACAGCTCGCCGGGACTTCTCGGGCCTTTCATGAATGGGCATTCACGTCGGTGTGGGAAACGCACGTCCCCCACGGCGGTTTGTGAATCCGGATTCAACAGGGCGAAAGGAGAGACTCTCATGGCTCACCCGCTCGGAACCCGTCGTCGCTTTACCGCATTCGTCGCAGTTCTGTCCCTGATCGCCGTTCTCGCCGCCGCGTGTACGTCCACCAAGCCCAAGACCGCAGAGCCCACCACGCCCCCGCCCGCCAAGGAGGCCATTGCCAAAGAAGCCCCCATGCTGGCCAAGCTGGTGGCTGATGGCAAGCTGCCCAAGGTCGAAGACCGTTTGCCCAAGGAGCCGCTGGTGGTCAAGCCGGTGGACAAGATCGGTACATACGGGGGCAGCTGGCGGAACACCATGCGTGGCCGCGGCGACGTCGCTTGGTTCAACCGCACCGTGGGTTACGAGCTCTACTTCCGCTACTCACCGGACTGGAAGTCGATTGAGCCCAACGTAATGACCAAATGGGAAGCCAGCCCGGACTCCAAGACCTTCACCTTCACCATTCGCGAGGGCCTCAAGTGGTCTGACGGCAAGCCGTTTACCGCTGACGACATCGTGTTCTGGTACGAAGATGTGCTTATGAACAAGACCCTCACCCCGACCATTCCGGCCTACCTCAATACTGGCGGCCCCGTAAAGGTCAGCAAGGTCAACGACCGCACTGTCAGGTTCGAGCTGGCCACACCGGATGGCCTCTTCATTGAACGTCTCACCATTCCTCGTGACTCGGAGTGCTACAAGCCCGCCCACTACCTCAAGCAGCTGCACCCCAAGTACAACCAGGCCAAGGTCGATGAAGACATGAAGAAGCGGGGCATCTCCGACATCGTCGCCTGGTGGGCGGCCATTAACAGCCCGTGGGAGAACCCCGACCTGCCCACCCTCCAGGCCTGGATCGTCAAGACGCCGTTGGGTGTGGGCTCCAAGGTGATCTTTGAGCGCAACCCGTACTACTGGAAGGTCGACCCAAACGGCAGCCAGCTACCCTACCTCGACACCTTCGAAACCGAAGTCCACGAAGACGTCAACACCATGGTGCTGAAGGGCCTGAACGGCGAGATCGACTTCCAGGATCGCACCATTGCCACGGCACAGAACAAGGCGGTCTTCACCGACGGCCAGAAGAAGGGCAACTACCACCTGGTGGAGGAAATCCCCTCCAACATGAACATGTTCGTGCTACAGCTCAACCTGAACCATAAGGATCCGGTGCTGCGGCAGATCTTCCAAGACAAGCGCTTCCGCATTGCTCTGTCGCACGCCATCGACCGCAAGGCGATTATTGACACCGTCTACGTGGGGCAGGGCCAGCCCTGGCAGGCGGCGCCCCGGCCGGAGTCGCCGTTCTACAACGAGCAGATGGCCAAGCAGTACACGGAGCTCGACGTAGCGAGGGCGAACAAGCTCCTCGACGAGATGGGCCTGACCAAGAAGGATTCCCGCGGCATGCGGCTGCGGCCTGACGGCAAGCCCCTCGTGATCAACCTGGAGGTTGCCACGTCAGGCGGCGAGGGCTGGGTGGAGTCGGCGGAACTGGTCAGGAAGCACTGGGCCGCTGTGGGCATTGAGATGGTCGTCAAGACCGAGGACCGCACCCTGTTCTACAACCGGAAAAAGGCCAACGACCACGACGCCGTCGTCTGGAACGGCGACGGCGGCCTGGAGGTCGTGCTGGAGTGCCGCTATTGGTTCCCCTTCTCCGCCGAGTCCAACTGGGCCACCACCTGGTCCACCTGGTACATCACCGGCGGCAAGCAGGGCGAGGAACCGTCTGCTCCGGCCAAGAAGCAGATTCAGATCTACCGGGAGCTGATGGCCACGGCTGACACGGCCGCTCAGACGGCGAAGATGAAGGAGATTCTCAAGATCGCGCAGGAGGAGTTCTGGGTGATTGGCACCGTACTAGGCGCCAATCAGTACGCCATCGTGCGGAACGACTTCTTCAACGTGCCGGCCAAGCTGTACTTCGCAAACCTCTACCCGACCCCGGCGCCGACCAACACGGCGACGTACTTCTCCACGCGGAAGTGAAGCACGTGATAAAGCCGTTGCCGGCGATCCCGGTAACCCGCGGCCCCCTGCACCACTTCTTCGGCTACTATGACAAGCCGCAGGTGGATTTGACCGGCCGCTACTTGCTGGGCCACGAGACAGCCTTCCATGACCGCATGCCGGCTGCCGCCGACGAAGCAGTCATTGGCCTCATCGACACGCACGAAGGCTTCGTCTGGAAGCCGGTGGCGCGTACCCGGACCTGGAACTGGCAGCAGGGGGCCATGCTTCAGTGGCTCCCGGGTGCGCCCGCCACCATCCTCTACAACGATGTGGCCGGTGCCGTGGTTCTGAATGCGGCGACGGGGCAGCAGCGCACGCTGCCCCGCCCGGTCTACGCTGTGACCCGCTGCGGACGATATGCGTTGAGCCTTAGCTTCGCCCGTCTGGCATCCACCCGGGTCACCACCGGGTACGCGGGCCTTGTGGACCCGTGGGAAGGGGAGCGGTACCCGCAGCAGGACGGCATCTGGTGGATGGACCTCACCACGGGCGACCACCGGCTGATCATATCGTACGCGCAACTGGCCAACCACCGCCATGACCCATCCATGGAGCGGGGCCCCCACTGGATCGAGCACGTGACGGTCAATCCCGCAGGCGACCGGTTCCTGTTCCTGCACCGCTGGCCCCGGGCGGAAGGCGGGTTCCACACCCGCATGTTCACGTCAGATATGAATGGGGGAGGCCTGTTCCAGTTGCCCCTGTACGGTGCGTCCCACTTCGACTGGTGCGACCGGGATCGCATCTTGGTCTGGGGGAGAACTCCTGGAGAAGGCGGCGGATACTTCCTGTTCGACGACCGGAGCGACCGCTACAGCCCCATGGCGGCCGGTCTGATGGAGCGTGATGGGCACTGCACCTACTCGCCGGACGGCCGCTGGGTGGTGACGGACGAGTATCCCAACGGGGAGAACGTGCGAACGCTGATTCTGTATGATGTGGCCGGCGGCGTGCGCTACGATGTAGGCCGGTTCTACTCTCCGCCCGGGGTGTCGGGGCACATTCGCTGCGACCTGCACCCGCGCTGGAGCCGGGACGGCCGGTTCGTGACGTTTGACTCGGTTCACGGGGGCACGCGGCAGATATACCTGCTGGACGTGCGCCCCATAGTGGAGGAGGGAAGCCATGTTCCTGGTTGAACTGCAGGCCAGGGAACGGGCGGGAAAGCCCATTCGGGTGGCTGTTGTGGGTCTTGGCGACTTCGGCCTGGGAGTGGCGGCGCAGCTGCGGCAGATGGCAGGTGTGCGGCTCACCCTGGGCGTGGACCTGGATGAACCGCGGGCCTACAGCGCCCTGGAGAAGGCGGGGTACGGCTCCTCGGGCGAGCGCCCCGTTGTGAGCCGCGATGCCGCCTCCGTGCCCGCCTCCGACGCCGATGTGGTGGTCGACTGCACCGGTTCCACCACCCTGGGCGCCCAACTGGCCCTGGAATCAATCAGGGCGGGGAAGCATGTGGTCATGGTAAACGTGGAGGCCGATGTAGTGGTGGGGGCAGCCCTGCGCCGCGAGGCCGATGCGGCAGGCGTGGTCTACACCACGGCTGACGGAGACCAGCCGAGCCTCACCGCCGGGCTGGTCGAGTGGTGCCGCATGCTGGGCTTCCGGGTGGTCTCGGCGGGCAAGGGCACATCACTCTTCGGTCCCGAGAGTGTCCGGCGGCGGATGGCTGCGGGCGTCTCCTGGTCGACCGTGGCCTTCCTCGACGGGACCAAGTCGCAGATCGAAATGGCCTCCGTGGCCAACATGACGGGGCTTGCCATCGATACGGTGGGGTTCCACAAGCCGCGCCTCACCCTTGAGCAGGTGGCCGATACCCTGATTCCCCGCACCAACGGCGGACTGCTGGCCGGGGAAGGGGTGGTGGATTTCGTCAACTGCCTGGGCGAAGATGACCGGACGGTGATCAACCATTCGCTGGTTCACGGCGTCTTCGCCGTCATTACCAGCGACAACAGCGAGACCATGGAGCTGCTGCGGGGGAAGGGCTGCCCGACCAGCCGCTGCGGCCGGTATGCGCTCATTGTGCGGCCCTACCATTTGTGTGGGGCGGAGACACCGACCTCCATCGTTCAGGCGGTGCTCTTCGGGAAGGGCACCGGCTCTCCGCTCCCGACACCAGTAGCTGACGTGGTGGCAGTGGCGAAGCGGGCTCTCCCAGCCGGCACGCTGCTGGACGGCATTGGCCGGGAGGCGGTGTGCGGCGTGGCCTACCCCTACGCGGTCTCCCATGCACACGGCATGCTCCCAGTGGGTATGGCGCAGGAAGTGCGGCTGGCACGGCCCGTGGCCGAAGGCGGCGTGCTCACCTGGGCCGACCTTGCGGAGCACGGTACAGATGCCCTTTGGCAGCTGCGAAGGACGCAGGACCGCCTATTTGCCCATCCTGTCGCCTGATTCCAGTCGCGACGAAGCCCCTGGCTTTCGCCCCACACGGGCAGCCAGGGGCTCTTCCTATGGCTTCCTGGTTCAGCCCGCGGGCCAACGCCCTAGCCGACCCACCGGCGGATGAAGGCCAGCTTCGCCTCCATGTGGGCAGGAATCACTTCGTGGCCGCTGGCCGGGTACGTGCGAATCTCCCGCAGCTCACTGCCGAGATGGTTGTAAGCGGCGTAAATCGTCGAGGCGGGGCAGACGAAATCGAGCAGTCCTACGCCCACCAGCGTTGGGCATGTCACCATGGGTGCGAGGTTCATCACATCCACATAGCTGAGGGTCTGGAAGACCTGGTCGAAGTGGGAGGGGAAGGTGCGGAAGTAGTTGACCAGTTCCCGGTAGGGGCCGTCCACCTGGGCGTCAAAGGCTCGCCGGAAATGGCAGAGCCACGGCAGATCGGCCATGGCGGCGGCCGGCCGCTGATCGAGCGCGGCCACAGCCAGGGTGAGCGCTCCCCCCTGGCTCGAGCCCGTGAGGCAGACCCTGGCCATGTCGACCTCTGGCCGGGTGGCCAGGAAATCCAGGGCCCGGACGCAGTCAACGTAGACATGGCGGAAGTACTGATTGCACGGCTCCAAAATGCCCTGCGTCAGCCACCCCACCTGGTGGCCCGCCCCGTACACGGCCGGGTCGGCAGTGGCGCCGAACTGGCCCCGCACGTCCACCGCCAGCAAAGGGTAGCCCTGGAGGGCCCACGTGAGGTGGTCCCAAACGAGGCCCCGCCCACCGCCGTACCCATGGTAGACCACCAGGGCGGCGCTCTTGCGGATGCGCACATCGGGCAGAAGATACCAGCCGTGAATACGCGCCCCGCCCGCTCCTCTGTAGGCAATGTCGTACGCTTCTACCAGCTCCACCGGGTACTCCACGCGCCGTACCTCTGGGTCCAGCGGGCGCCGGCGGGCTTCGCCGAGCGATTCGGCCCAGAACGCCTCGAAGTCAGGGCGGCGGGTAAGTTCGGGCTTGTAGGTCTTCAGTTGTTCCACCGGCATATCGGGCATCATGCGCGGGTCCCTCCCAGTATGTCGTTCAGGCTGCGGCCCATGTATTCCGCACCGATGATGTCCAGGTGGACTACTTGCCGGCCGACACTGCCTGGACGGCCAGCACAAACCGGCGCGCGATCTCCTGCGGGCGGGTAATGGCCGTGCCGACGACCACAGCGTGGGCGCCGGCCTCAATGGCTTGCGCGGCCTCGTGTGGCATCCATATCCGTCCCTCCGCGATGACCGGGACGGGCACCGCCTTTACGAACGCCGCCACCAGGCGGGGGGAGAACGCCTCGACGTGCTTCGTCTCCTCCGTGTACCCGGCCATGGTGGTGGCAACGGCATCTGCCCCGGCTGCGACTGCAGCAATTGCTTCGTCTACGGTGGCGCAATCGGCCAGAACGGGTTTCTTCAGTTCAGTCTTTATCTTCGCGATGAGCGCAGGCAGCGAGTGGGGGCCCGGACGTAGCCGTGCCGTAGCATCTATGGCCACCAGGTCGGCTCCTGCCTGCGCAACCTCAGCAGCCGCACCAAAGGTAGGTGTCAGGTAGACATCGTACCCGGGTGTGACCACCTTGCTGAGGCCAATAATGGGGAGAGGAGTCACGGCACGAATGGCCCGTATGTCAGCCGGCCCATTGGCCCGAATACCGCCTGCACCGCTCATGGTGGCCGCGCGAGCCATGGCCGCCATGATCTCGGACCCGTACAGGGGCTCGTCTTCCAGGGCCTGACACGAGACAATGAGCTGCCCGCGAATCTGCTCCAGAATCATGCGCGGAACCCTCCTGTAACCGGTTCTGCGGGCGGGCGAGCGCTTCGCTCGCCCGCCCGCGAGGGCCGGTTGTGACTGATCGGTTACTGAACCGGCGGGGCCTCTGTGGGCTGCTGGTCGGCTCTGCCCGGTTCGTCCGGCATGCCGAGGTCCGCGTTGTTGATGCCGTTGCCGTCTCCTGGGTGGTCGCTGGGCTTGTACGTGCCCTTGATCCAGAGATAGGAGAGGTCATACATACGGCGGACATCCGGGTTGGTGCTCTGCGACGCCTTCAGGAGTGTCTTCACCTGCTGGTACCAGTTGGTGAAGGCGTGCATGTAGCCTTCCTTCCAGCCATGGTCCATGTACTCCACGAACTTGGTGCGGAGGGCGGCACCTGCCGGCGTAGCGGCCAGAATGCGATCATCCAGCTCCATCTCCACACCCATGCCATACTGGCGGGCCAGCTCAGCAACCTGAGGCAGACGCTGCACGGTGGCGGCCTGGAAGGCGTAGTTGGGCTGCATGTTGACCTGGTCGAAGCCAAGGTTTTCCCACTTCTGGAAGCCCTCGCCATGGACCATGGGAATCCAGTTCACCTTGTACCCCTTGTCGTGAATATACCCGATGGAGCCGGTCATGACCGTCTCCTCCACAGGACTCATGGCATAGCGGACGCTTTCGCTGTACCAGTAGAAGCCCACCAGATCGAGGTACTGGTAGTTGCCCGCCTGCCACCGGGCGAGCACCTGGTCCACGTACCACTGGACCACGGCGATGCGATTCGCCGCAGCCGCCTGGCTGCCTACCAGATCGTGATTCAGGTTTTCGCTGATGCCGTCGCCGTTGACATCGCCGAAGTTGCCCTGCAGGGGCGACGGGAAGGGGATGGTGATGACGACCTTGGCTCGGTAGCTGTTGTTGTTCAGTTCCGCCCGGGCGGTGGCAGCGGCCTTGTCGAGGGCGGCCAGCTGGTTGACCGGATCGAAGGTCTGGTTTATGTAGGCGAGCCAGTCCACCATGTTCGAGGGCCCCGCGGCAGGGCCATAGTCACGGCCGGACTGTGCCTTGGCAATGGGGATGAACAGGAAGCTGTCGTACATGAAGTCACGGCTCGCCCCGGCCGTATCGACGTAGGTGACGTAGGGCTTGAAGTCTGACTCGGTCCACGTGGGAATCCGATTGTCATACGCGTAGTACCCGCCGAAGATGAGGACCTGCTGGGAAGCCATGCCGGTGGCGCTGCTCGGGCGAGGGAAGCCCTTCTGCGGCTGCGGCTGGGCCGGGGTCGGCTGCGGCTTCACGGCATCGGCGGCCACCATGGGCTGCCCCAAGGCCTGAATCTCGTCGATGAAGACGTAGACGCCCGTCGGGATCTCCACTTTCAGGTAGCGGGCGAGGTAGCTGAAGCCGTCCAGCTCATACCGCTGCGTGAAGTTGCCGATCGCAGACCGGTCAGTGTTGGTCGGAACGGTGCCGAGCCTGGTCCACGCCGTCCCGTTTCCGGATAGGGAGAAGGTGACGGACTCGGGGAAGTAGACCCCCCAACTCTTGTTCTGGAAGAAGCTCGCCAGTACCTTACGCACGGTGACCTCGGCGCCAAGGTCAACCGTAACGATGCGGCGGTCAGCCCGGAGGTAGCCGGTGTACGGGGAGGTGAAGGTGGGCGAGCCGAAGACGCCGTCCGTCAGTTCTCGGTTGCCCGTGTCTGCCCATGACTTCTGGTTGGTGAGCCACAGGGGATCGGGGTACGGCATGTCTACCGTATAGCTCTTCCCGAGGGCCAGGTTGACGTCGGGCGGCTCGCCCTCTGCGGCGAGCGGGGCGGCGGCACCGGCTAACAGAACCAGGGCCAGCAATGCGGTGAGGAAACGGTGCATAGCGTTCATGTTCCTGCTCCCTTCTCGTGATGCGCGATTTGCTCCGTTTGTAGCCACTACGGCGGAGATTTCCACCACACTTGGTCGAAAGAGAGCCCCGGCTTGTGCAACCGGGGATCTGTGCACTAGTACAGCTTGTTGAGAACCGCCTGGGCCGTGGCATTTGCCGCCGCAAGAGCCTTCTCGGGCCGCCCGACAGCCACCGCTGTGAGCAGCAGGTCGATAATGAAGAGCTGCGTGATCTTGGCCGCCAGCGACCCACCCTGCAGCGGTGTATCTTTGGACGAGCTGAGCAGAACCACGTCGGCCGGCTTGGTAATGGGCGAGCGGGCCATGGCCGTCACGGCGATGGTGAACGCCCCCGCCGCTTTGGCCTGGGACAGAATGTCGACAGTATCCCGCGTGCTTCCGGAGTGGGAGAACCCAATGGCCACGTCGCCCTTGCGCAACAGCGCTGCCGACATGGCTCCGAGGTGCGGGTCGGGCACAGCCTGCACCGGAATGCCGATGCGCATGAACTTGCTGGCCGCATCTTGCGCCGTCAGGGCGGAGATGCCCACACCATACAGGAAGACTCGCCCCGCCTTGTCGATGGCGGCCACGGACCGCTCGATCTCTTCGAGGCTGAGCAGGTTGGCGGTCTCCTGCAGCGCCCTAATGTTGGCCGTGACCACCTTGCTGCGAAGTGTGGACAGATCGTCTTCAGCCTCCGCATGCCCGGAGAAGTTGTCTGCCGGGGTGACCAGTTCGCGGGAAAGGAGCAGCTTGAACTCCTGGAAGCCACTGCAGCCCAGGGTTCGGCAGAAGCGGAGAACGGTGGCTTCGCCCACTTGCGCGGCTTCTGCCAGGGCGGTCACCGATGAGAACACGGCAGCCTCCGGGTCGGCGAGCACAACGTCGGCCAGGCGACGTTCCGCCTTCGTGAGCGAAGGAAGGAGACTACCGATGCGGGGCAGAATGGCGCCGGCTTCTACTGTAAAACGAGCCATGGTCTGGACACCCCTGAATGGATTATTACTCCGAATCATTCGTGCAAAATTGGTGGAATCCTTCTTCCATCGGAAGGATTTCCGTACGGGTGCAAGAGAAGCATGCTTTTCAGCACGTATGAAAAGAGAGTGGACCTGGTGAGAACGCTGTCATGTGATGTTCTGGTTGTGGGCGGAGGCACAGGCGGCACCGCCGCCGCGCTGCGGGCGACTGCCATGGGCCGTGCCGTTGTGCTCACAGAGGCCACTCGCTGGCTGGGTGGTCAGCTGACCGCCCAGGGCGTCTCTGCGCTCGATGAGCACGCATTTATTGAAGAGTTCGGGGGAACCGCTGCCTACCAACAGCTGCGGGCGGGGATTCGGGAATGGTACCGCCGGAGCGGTGCCCTGAAGTCCGACGCTGAGCGCCTGAATCCGGGGAACGGCTGGGTCAGCCGGCTCTGCTTTGAGCCCCGCGTCGGCGTAGCCGTCATCGACGAAATGGTGCAGCCGGCCGTGGAATCGGGCCTGCTCACGGTCCTGTACGGGCTGGTGCCTGTCGCGGTGATGCGCACCGGCGACAGAGTGGACGCGGTGATGCTTCGCGACGTGAACACGGGGGCGGAGACGGAAGTCCGGGCGGCGGTCACAATCGATGCCACCGAACTGGGCGACCTGCTGCCTCTGGCCGGCGTACCGTACCGGACCGGCATGGAGGCCTTTAGGGAGACCGGCGAACCCAGCGCCCCGGCGGTGGGTGAGCCCGAAGCGGTGCAGAGCTTCACCTTTCCCTTCGCGGTCGAATTCTGCCCCGGCGAGAGCCATGTGATTCCAAAGCCCGAAGGGTACGAGCGGTTCCGCGACTCCCAGCCATTCGGCTTCGACGGGTACCGCATGTTCCGCCCCGGCGGCCCCGTGGGTCTGCCGTTCTGGACCTACCGGCGGCTGGTTGACGCCAGTCTCTTCGGTGCGGACCGGTATCCACGGGACATTGCCATGATCAACTGGCCGGGCAACGACTACTATGGAGCCAACCTGATCGACAAGCCGGCCGCCGAGCAAGCCCGCATTCTAGCTGAAGCGAAGCGTCTGTCGCTGAGCTTTCTGCACTGGCTGCAGACCGAGGCGCCGCGCGACGACGGCGGCCACGGGTATCCGGAACTGCGCCTCCGGGCAGACGTAATGGGCACGGAGGACGGGCTGTCGCAGTACCCGTACATACGGGAATCACGCAGGATTCGGGCGCTTTGCACCGTTCGGGAGCAGGACATTGTGGTGGACTACAACCCCGGCGCCAGGGCACAGCTGCACCCCGACTCGGTGGGGCTGGGCCTGTACATCTTCGTAGATGTGCACCGTTGTGCGAACTGCCAGGAGACGCCGGGGGCGGGCCAGAAGATGCGCCCATTCCAGATTCCCATGGGGGCGCTGCTGTCCCCCGACGTATCGAACCTGATTGCCGGCGGCAAGAATCTGGGCGTCACGCACATTACCAACGGGGCGTTCCGGCTGCATCCCACCGAATGGAATGTGGGCGAATCGGCCGGTGCGCTGGCAGCCTTCGCCACAGCCCAAGGGATAAGCCCGCACCAGGTCCACCACGGGGAGGAGCTGACCCGGCAGTTTCAGCAGGCACTGCTGGAGCAGGGCGTTCCGCTGTACTGGTTCACCGACGTGCCCTGGGGGCATGCGGCCTTCGAGGCGGTGCAGTATCTGGCGGTGACGGGTATCGTTGGGGGCGCCGCCGACAGCCTGCTGTTCCGACCGGAGGAGCCCGTCGCCGCGGACGAGGCTGCTCAGTGGTGTCAGGCCGCCGGGCGGGTGGCCGGCGCCACCGCCGTGTTGCGCCTGGGTCCAGCCGAAACCCGGGTCGCGTTTGCCCGCAGGCTCTATGAGGTCATTCGGTCCCACGTGCAGTCGTAGGCCTCCAGCCAGCGGTCTTCGGTGTGGTCCCACAGGCGCAGCAGCACCCGGTCGGCGTGAAGCTCGACCCAGCGCGACTGGGGCGTACCGGTGTAACAGCAGCCACCCCCCACGAAGAGGGTGCCGTCCTGCACCACCAGCTGGTCGGCCCGATCCATGCGGCAATGGGTGTGGCCACTGCAGAAGATCACGCCAGGCCGTCGCCGCAGAATGGCCCGCAGCTCGTCAGACTGAAAGCAGGAGCCTTCGGAGCCGGCCACCGTGCCGCCCACCGGTTGGTGCAGGAACGCAAAGACGGGTCCGGGCGGGGCTGCTTCAAGCCGGTCTGCGAACCAGCGCAGCTGCACGTCCGACAGCCATGCGGCATCGTTCATGTCCGGCGCATAGCGCTCCGTGGCCAGGAAGAGGAAGGAGAGGCCGGCAACGCGCTGCTCGTACCACGGGTGCTGCCGGCCCGCATGCCGGCAGAAGCGGGCCTGGGCCAGGGCCGGGGTGAAGTCTTCCTCTTCATGGAAGCCGTAGTACTCGTGGTTGCCCATGGTGAAGTAGGCCCTACGGGGACAAAACCGCCGCAGGCTGGCCAGGGCAAGAGCGTAGTCCCGTTCCTTGCCGTTGGTCAGGTCTCCGTTGATCACCACGAAGTCCGGGCCTTTGGCGTGGACATCCGACAGGACCTTTTCCAGGGCCGGCGTCCAATCTACAGGGGCGCCGGTCTCTTTCCATGCCATAAAGTGCATGTCCGATAGCACGGCGAAGGTCAGCTGGGGGTCCGCCACAAGGTGTGCCCTCCTTGGATCGATAATCTAGACAATTACTATGAGGTTCTGAAGGAAAACTCCAGGCTCCTGCGAAGATATGGAGTGATGCGTTCTATTTCGACTTAAGGGGGAATGAGGAATGGAGCGAAAGCTTCGGGTCGGGGTAATCGGATGCGGCGCCATCGCCCAGGAGGCGCATCTGCCGGGGTACGCCGCCTGTGAACAGGCTAAGGTAACGGCTGTCTGCGACATCGACGAGGCCAGGGCCAGGGAGACGGCGACCCGGTTCGGCGTACCCAAGGTGTACCTGAGCCATCTGGAACTGCTGCGTGATCCCGACGTGGACGCAGTCAGCATCTGCACCCCCAACAACCTCCACGCAACGCAGATGATTGACGCCCTGCGGGCCGGTAAGGCCGTGCTCGGCGAGAAACCCATGACGACCACCCGGGAGGATGCCCGTGCGGTCCTGGCTGCGGCAGAGGCTACCGGCAGCCTGCTCATGGTTGGCTTCACCCACCGCTTCATCCTGGGCAACCGCTACATGAAACGGCTCATGGCCGCCGGTGAGATTGGCCAGATCAACTCCATTCGTGTGCGCATGGCGCACCGCGGGCCCTATGACTCATGGGTGGCTAAGAGCGACTGGTTCTTCCGTCACGAGATGGCCGGCGGCGGGGCCGTTCTGGACATGGGCATTCACGCCCTGGACATTCTGCGGTACCTTGGCGGCGAGGTAGCCGAAGTCATGGGCATGACCGCCACCCGGGTCCACCCCATTGTCGATGAGGATATGGCGGTGATGGTTGCCCGCTTCGACAGCGGCGCCCTTGGGTACGTCGAAACGGGCTGGCACAGCCGCCCCGGCTTCAACGGCATCGAGGTGTATGGCACCGAGGGTAGTATGGTTCACGACTACCGGGTCGGCCTGCGGGTGCGGAACGCCAAGGGAGAGGAACAGCCCCTGAACCAGGCCGAACTGACCGGCCCCGGCGGGCACAACCTGGAGATTCAGCACTTCGTCGACTGCGCCCTCGGCGGGCGGCAGCCCGAGGTGGGCGGTCTGGACGGCCTGAAGGCCATCGACCTGGCCTTGCGGGTCTACGGCAAGTAAGGAGGCGTCGCAATGCTGATCATGCATTCGTATACGTTCCGTGACTACCCGGTGGAGCGGGCTCTGCGCAAGGCGAAGAAGTTCGGGTATGACGCTGTGGAGCTCTCCGCCTGCCACTGGGGATGGCGTCAGGCGGAGATGGTCAAACACCTGGACGAAACGGTCCGGCTGGGAGAGGCCATTGGCATGCCTATTGGGGTGGTGGACTTCGGCGGCGACTTTTTGCATGCCGACCCGACAGTCCGCCGCCAGGCGGTGGACAACCTCGCTGACCTGATCCGCCGGGCTGCCGGGCACGGCATCAAGACGGTCAACGGCGGATGCGGCACCGTGGTGCCCGCCGACCCTGATGCCTGGAACGCCAACGGTTCGGCCGCGGCCGGACCCGAACACTGGGAACGGGCCGCCGGCTGCTTCCGGCAGGTGGCCGAGGTGGCGGAGCAGACCGGGGTGATGGTGACCTTTGAGATTCACATGAACGCGCTGCACGACACGGCAGCCGCCACCGTGCGCCTGCTGGAGTCCATCGGGTCTAGCCACGTGAAGGCGGCGCTGGATGCCGGCAATATGCTCCCGCTCCAGCGGGCTGAGACCGGACCTGAGGCCGTGAAGCTGCTCGGCGCCCACCTGGGCTACGTGCACATGAAGAACTGCAAGCTGCTGCCGGGGGGCGGGGCGGACTACGCCGTGCCGCTGGGCGGCGGGCACATCGACTTTTACGCCGTCCTCCGGGCTTTGCGGGAGACGGGGTTCCAGGGCGACTACTGCATCGAGTACTGCGGCAAGGGTGACGCCACGCCGCGGGCGGAGGGCGACCTGGCCTACCTGATGGGACTGCTGCGGGAAGTGGAGGACGACTCATGCGCGTCCTGATTGTGGCCGACATGGAGGGTGTTGCCGGGGTAGCCCTGCCGGAGCAGGTTACCCGGGGGACGCCTGAGTACGCCGAAGCCCGCCATCTGCTCACCGCCGAAGTGAACGCCGCCGTGGCCGGTGCTCTTGATGGCGGGGCCACCGAGGTGTTGGTCAAAGATGCACACGGGGCGGGGCTCAACCTGGTGCTGGCTGACCTTGACCCGAGGGCCCGCTGCATCATGGGACCTTCGCTGCCGGAGCGCTTCCCCGCACTGAACGACAGCTACGCCGGGCTCTTTCTGCTCGGTTACCATGCCATGGCGGGAACGGCAGGGGCTGTGTGCGACCACACCATGTCGAGCCAGTCCTGGAGCCGCTACGTTCTTTGCGGCCGGGAGGTCGGCGAGGTGGGCATCGATGCGGCTCTGGCCGGGGCCCGCGGGGTACCGGTCCTGCTGGTTACGGGGGACGACAAGGTCTGCCGCGAGGCTGAAGCGCTGCTCCCCGGCGTGCTCACGCTGGCCGTGAAGGAAGGCCTGTCCCGGCATTCCGCCATATCGCTGGCGCCGGCGGCTGCCCGGGTGCGCATGCGGGAGGCAGCCAGGGCGGCGCTCACCCGCACCGTACAGCCCTACGTGCCTGCGCCACCCTACCGGGTCGATCTCACGTACGTACTCAGCAGCTTCGCCGACGCTCGGCCATGCGACGGGCGGACCAGCATGCGGCTCGACGGGCGGACCCTGCGCTATGAGGGGCACGACCTGGCCGAGGTGATTCAGCGGACGCTGCGGTAGCCATAGGAGGGTTTCCATGCTTACGAATGTGGCGCTGGCCTCGTTCGGGAGCCGGGTGATGGCGGACAGCTTCGCCCCCTGGTACCGGACGTGGCCGGTCAACGACGGCAAGCGAAACGAGATCGACGAGACTGGCCGGTGGGGGAAGGTGCGGTGGCTGTCAGCCCCCACACCGGAGCCCCACTGGCTCCAGGTGCTCTTTCCCGGCCCGCAGGGGCTGTCACGGGTGGAAATCCACTGGGCCCGTGACTCCGGGCGCTTCCTGATGCCCCGCGACTACTGGCTGGAGGTCTGGGAGGCCGGGGGCTGGACCCGCCTGCCTGAACTGTCCCGCGCCGAAGAGCCGGACGGCAGGGTCACCGTCATCGACCTGGCGCTCACGGTGGTGGCCCGGCTGCGCTTGTACATGCCCGCCGGGGGCGGGAAGGTGGGCGGCCAGGAGAACGTGCTGGGTGTGGCCGAACTGGAGGCCTACAGCCCCACCCCCGCGCAGGGGGAGCCATCCTCGGTGGTGGTGCTGCCGGTCCAGCTGAAGTCCCGGGCCAATCCGTTCTTCCTGAACTGGGCCCCTGTGCCCGGCGCCGCCGCCTATCTGGTTGAGTACAGCCAGGACGCGGGGTTTGCCCCCGCGGTCACGCAGCAGGTGCCGGTGGCCGCCAACTACCATACGCCGGATGCGCCGCTGGCGCCCGGTCGCTGGTACTGGCGGGTGGCCCCGGCGCCAGCAGAAGCGCCAGATGGCGCCGGCGCCTGGTCGGAGCCGGGCGTGGTTGACCTGGAGCCCGGCTTTACGTACATACCTGGGGCCCAGGCTGACTGGAAGGCAACGCACCCCCGCCTGCCCTGGGCGGATATCGACCGGCAGGCGCTGCTCGCCCAGGCTGAAGGGCCAAAGCGCGAGATCTGGGCGCAGCTGCTGAAGGCGACGGCGGACGCGGTGCCCCATGTGGCCCAGATCCGCAACATGCAGGACGCAGGCGATGCTTCCGGTGAGCTGCCGGCCGAACCGCCGGGCTTTCCGGACGGGTACTGGACCATTGAGCGCTGGCGCGAGATCGTGGCGGCCGGCGCGAAGGTCACGGAGGCCGTTACCCTGCACAGCTTCGTTTATGCTCTATCCGGCTCGGCACAATCTCGCGAGACGGCCCGGCGCTGGCTGCTCCACGGGGCCGCCTGGGACCCGGAAGGCTCTACGGGCATCGACAGCGTGGACCACGCGGCCCACGACGTGATGATCGGGCTGGCGGCCGGCTATGACGCCCTGTACCACGACCTGTCGCCCGAAGAGCGGGAACGGGTGCGGGGTGCCATCGTCGGGCGCTGCCGTGCCCTGTGGCGCTACCTGAACCCTTTTGACAACGACCCGAACAACAATCACCCGTGGTTCCAGACCACCGCCCTGGCGGTGGGCGCGCTGGCGGTGTGGGACGAAGTTCCCGAAGCACGCCAGTGGGCGGACTTCGCCGTGCAGCTTTACGTGGGCCGGTTCATCTCCCTGGGCGGAGCCGACGGCGAGTGGCACGAGGGCAGCGACTACTGGACCTACAGCCTCGGCTTTGTGTTTGACTTCTGCGACGTGGTGCGCCAGGTAACGGGCGTCGACCTCTACCGGCACCCCTGGCTCCGCTCGACGGCCCGCTTCAAGCTGTACGTGGCCCCGCCGGGCGGGCCGGGCCTAAGCCTGGGCGACACTCACAAGCACGTGCCCAACGGGGAAGATGCCGCCCAGATGCTCTGTCTGGCGGCAGCCAATGGCGACTCCGCTGCCCAGTGGTACGGGCTCGAAGCGCTGAAGGGCGCCGACCTGAAGCGGCCCGGGCTGTTGCTGCGGCTCATGCTCTGGTGGGAGCCCGACCTGGCACCCCAGAGGCCGGGGGAGCTGCCGCTGGGCGTGCTCTTCCGGGAGGCCGGCTTCATCTTCCTGCACACCACGCTGGAAGACCAGAAGGGCTCCCACCTGGCCATGCGCTGCGGCAAGTTCCACGGCCTTTCCGGCGGGCACAGCCACGCCGACCAGAACCACTTCATGCTCTACGCCGGGGGCGAGCCCCTGGTGCTCGATTCCGGCTGCTACGACTACTACGGCAGCCCGCACTTCAACGGCTGGTTCATCCGCACACGGGCCCACAACACCGTGCTGGTGGATGGACAGGAGCAGGTGTGCCAGCGGGCCGGCGCAGACGGTCACGTGCGTGCCTTCCTCCATTCTGCGGCCTATGACTACGTAAGGGGCGACGCCTCTGCGCCGGGCGTCTACGGGGGCAAGCTGGACCGGTTTGACCGGCATGTGCTGTTCCTGCGCCCCGCAGCCGAAGGGGAGATGGGTCTGTTCGTGCTGTTTGACGACCTGGCCGCGCCAGAGCCGGCGGCCTTTGACTGGCTGCTGCACACGTCGGCCTTGCCGGAGATGGAGAGTCACGGGCAGACGGTGCGCCTGTCCGTCGCCCGCCCGGGCGCCAACCTGTCCGTCACCTTGCGGGCAGGGACGGCGGTCACGGCTGCCGTGGCCCAGGGGTTCCCCGAAGGACTGGTGCCCACCCGCACCATTCCCGAGGAGTGGCATGTGACCTTCACCACGCAGGAGCGGTCTGCCCGGCAGACGTTCCTGACCGTGCTGGATCCCCACCATCCCACTGCCGTTGCGGCCCGGGTAGACGAGCTTTCCGACCGCTCCGTGCGCATCAGCCGGGGCAGTGAGACCCACTCTGTCTGGTTCGGGCACCCCCCCGCGGGGTGCGATGCCAGCGTGCTGGCCATTACCGAGAAGGATGGCGCATGCGTCAGACTCCTCGCTGCGGGCGCCACACGCGTCGCCGTCGCCGGGAAGACTGTGCTGGAAGCCGAGTTCCCCGTGACGCTGTCGTGGTGGACCGAGCCCGGCGGTGGCCTCCACTGCGCCGTGCAGTCTCCGGTTTCCCAGGCGGTCACGCTCCAGCGGAACCGTCTCCCCGTGGCGGCGGGCACCAGCCAGATCCGAGTAGGAGGCTACAGCATATGCGAGTAGGCATAGTCGGCGCCGGTACCATGGGCTCCGTCCATGCCGCCTCCCACGCGGAGGCGGGACACCAGGCGGCGGCCATTTTCGACCTGCGCCCGGAGGCGGCCCGGCGGCTGGCCGCAACGGTGGGCGCCAGCGTGGCCCCATCCTTCGAAGCGCTGTTGGAGGACCCGTCCATCGAACTGATCGATGTCTGCGTGCCCACCTACCTTCACCGCCGGCACGTAGAGGCAGCGGCCCGTGCGGGCAAGCACGTGCTTTGCGAGAAGCCCATCGCCCTTTCGCTGGAGGATGCGAGGGCCATGACCGAGACGTGCCGCAAGGCGGGCGTGCACTTCTACGTGGCCCATGTGCTCCGCTTCTTCCCGGAGTACCAGCGGGCCCGGGACCTTGTGCTTGAGGGCAAAATCGGCCGACCCGGCGTCATTCGTACCACCCGCGGCGGCATCTTCCCCACGGCCTGGGAAGACTGGTATGCCGATCCCGAGCGCAGCGGCACGCTGCTGGCCGATCTTGTGGTTCACGACTTCGACTGGCTGCGTTGGACCTTCGGCGAGGTGGAGCGGGTCTACGCCAAGTCGCTGCTGGGCCGTACTACGGAGCGGCTCGGCTACGCCCTCGTGACCCTGCGGTTCGCCTCGGGGGCCATCGCCCACGTGGAGGGCAGCTGGTCGCACACCGGCTTCCGCTATGGCTTTGAGCTGGCCGGGGACAAGGGCCTGGTCGACTTCGACAGCGACCGCATCAAGCCCGTGTCGGTGACCCGGCGGGGGGCCC
>Ga0196971_1000512_pt1 | contig 27814 bp, 28 predicted proteins | sample S1v_1013CmetaG_FD_148660 | JGI IMG/M metagenome (GOLD analysis project Ga0196971, IMG submission 148660) | Soil microbial communities from Anza Borrego desert, Southern California, United States - S1+v_10-13C | ecosystem: Environmental > Terrestrial > Soil > Desert | place: USA: California...
TTTCGAAGGTAGCTTCTGAGCTCCTGCTGCGAATAGAGTAGCAACAGGCGGGTCTGCCCGTTACAGTTCAAAGAGCCGGTGTTTGCCGGAAATAAGGTGGTACCGCGAAATATACCTTCGTCCTTTACTTGGACGAGGGTTTTTTAGTTTTTGTTATGGGAAAAATATATTGAAGGAGATGAGCATAATGGATGAATCAAAAAACATCGCAAAAACCTATGATCCAAAACAGGTAGAAGAGAGATTGTATGGCAGCTGGGTGGAGAAGAGATATTTTACTCCGGTAGTGGATAAAGACAAGGAATCCTATACTATTGTAATACCGCCGCCAAATATCACAGGGCAGCTTCATATGGGCCATGCCATGGACAATACAATCCAGGATATACTGATAAGGTGGAGAAGGATGCAGGGCTATGTAACATTATGGCTTCCCGGCACCGACCATGCAAGTATAGCTACAGAAGCCAAGATAGTAGAGGCTTTGGCAAAGGAAGGGAAAACCAAGTACGGGCTTGGAAGAGATAAATTTCTGGAGAAGGCATGGGATTGGAAGCATGAATACGGCGGAAGGATCCTGAACCAGCTGAAAAAGCTGGGAAGCTCCTGTGACTGGACCAGGGAAAGGTTTACACTGGATGAAGGCTGTTCAAAGGCAGTTATGGAGGTTTTCATAAGATTATATGAAAAAGGCTTGATATACAGGGGCGAGAGAATAATCAACTGGTGTCCGAAGTGCAAGACCTCAATATCCGATATAGAAACCATATACGACAATGCAAAAGGCTATTTCTGGCACATAAAGTATCCGGTAAAGGACAGCGATGAGTATGTGGAGATTGCGACCACAAGGCCTGAAACAATGCTCGGGGATACAGCGGTTGCTGTTAATCCGGATGACGACAGATACAAGCATCTGATCGGCAAAACGCTCATACTTCCTCTTATGAATAAGGAAATACCTGTAATAGCAGACGATTATGTGGATATGGAGTTTGGTACCGGCTGTGTGAAAATAACGCCTGCCCATGACCCCAACGACTTTGAGGTAGGCATGAGGCATAATCTGCCTATGCCAAGGATAATGAACGATGATGGGACAATAAACGGCCTGGGCGGCAAGTACAAAGGCCTGGACAGATACGAAGCGAGAAAACAGATCGTAAAGGATCTGGAGGACCTTGGACTTCTTGTAAAGACAAAAGAGCATGAGCATAATGTAGGCCACTGCCAGAGATGTAACACAACAATAGAACCGATACTTTCAAAGCAGTGGTTTGTAAAGATGAAGCCCCTTGCAGAGCCGGCTATAGAAGTCGTAAGGGATGGAAGAGTCAAATTCGTGCCGGAAAGGTTCTCGAAGATCTATTATAACTGGATGGAGAACATTCAGGACTGGTGTATTTCCAGACAGCTGTGGTGGGGTCACAGGATACCCGCATACTATTGTCAGGACTGCGGTGAGGTAATAGTATCAAAGACTGTGCCGGAGGCCTGCGGAAAATGCGGCGGAAAGCTTAAACAAGACGAGGATACTCTTGATACATGGTTCAGTTCCGCACTGTGGCCTTTCTCGACCCTGGGCTGGCCTGACAGGACTGAGGACCTGGAGTATTTCTATCCTACAAGCGTACTGGTTACAGGCTACGATATAATATTCTTCTGGGTGGCAAGAATGATTTTTTCTGCTATGGAGAACATGAACCAGGAGCCTTTCAAATATGTTTTCATACACGGCATAGTAAGGGATTCTGAAGGGAGAAAAATGAGCAAATCCCTTGGAAATGGCATCGACCCGCTGGATGTTATCGATAAATACGGCGCTGACGCTCTGCGCTTCAATCTTATTTCCGGGAATTCTCCAGGAAATGATATGAGGTTCTTCTGGGAAAAGGTTGAGGCATACAGCAATTTTGCAAACAAGATATGGAATGCTTCAAGGTTCGTACTCATGAACCTTGATTTTGAAAAGGTGCAGAAGGCAGACAGAGCAAAATATGCAGCTGATCTGAATACTGCCGACAAGTGGATAACAAGCAGATTCAATACAGTTGTAAAAGAAGTTACCGAGAATATGGAGAAGTTTGAGCTGGGTATTGCAGCGCAGAAGCTTTATGACTTCATTTGGTCGGAATTCTGCGACTGGTATATAGAGCTTGTAAAACCAAGACTCTATGGTGAGGATGAGGATACCAGGCTTACTGCACAGGTAACCCTGTGTGACATACTGAAAGGGACTATGCAGCTTTTGCATCCGTATATGCCTTTCATTACTGAGGAGATATATCAGCATCTTCCCTCTGAATATGAATCCATAATGATTTCCAAATGGCCTGGATATGATGAAAAGGCATATCAGCCTGAGGAAGAAAAGAAGATGGAGATTGTCATGGAGGCCATAAAAGGTATAAGGAATATAAGGGCTGAAATGAATGTGGTTCCTTCAAGAAAAGCCAAGGTAATGATAGTGACAGGCAATAATGAAGTGATGTCAGCCATGGAAGAGGGCCGCATGTACTTTGAAAGACTTGCATCTGCTTCGGAGGTCATGGTACTGGCAGAGAAGAAGGGTATTCCTGAGGATGCAGTATCGGTTCTGATGAATGGAGCGGAGATATACCTTCCCCTTGAGGATCTGGTAGACTTCGAAAAAGAGCTTGAAAGGCTTAACAAGGAGAAGGATAATCTTGAGAAGGAACTGCAGAGAGTGAAAGGAAAGCTCAGCAACCAGGGCTTTGTGGGAAAGGCGCCGCAGAACGTCATTGAAGAAGAACGTGCCAAGGAAAAGAAGTATCAGGATATGCTTGAAAAAGTTCTTGAAAGGATAGGCTCACTGAAAAAGTAGCAGTTAAGGTAAAAGTCATGAATTACGCTGAAGTTGTTAACCATATAGAGACTACCATGAAATTCGGATGCAGACCCGGTCTCGAGAGAACGGCGAAGCTTCTGGATTTCCTGGGAAATCCCCATAAAAAGCTCAGGCTTATACATGTTGCAGGTACAAACGGCAAAGGCTCAACAACTGCTATGATTGCCAGTATCCTCAGCAGCGCAGGCTATAGTACCGGAATGTATACGTCCCCTCATCTTTACAGGAACACAGAGAGAATGACTATCGATGGTGCAGAGATAACTGAAGAGGATTTTGTCAGATATGCCCTGGAAGTCATGAATATGGTGAAGCTTATGAGGGATATGGGGCTTGAGGAGCCTACACAGTTTGAAATGTATACTGCAATGGCACTGCTGTATTTTGAACGAAAAAAGGTTGATTTTGCAGTTATAGAGGTAGGCCTTGGAGGAAGGTATGATGCCACAAATGTGATAGATCCTGTACTTTCAGTAATAACCTCCATAAGCTATGACCATATGGATATACTGGGAGACACCATAGAAAAAATAGCCTATGAGAAGGCAGGAATTATCAAGGAAGGCAGAACTGTCATAATGTATCCGCAGTTGTTTCCTGAAGCAGCCGGTGTAATAGAAGAAGTGAGCAGGGAGAAGAAGGCGGTATTGGTAAAGGCTGATGCAGCATCGGTGATGCTCAGAAATTACAGCATGGGGGGACAGATGATAGATTTCGAATATCCGGGCTATTCCATACCTGGCATGAAGCTGCCGCTTATAGGGGATCATCAGATAAAAAATGCGGCTGTTGCCCTGACCGCTATAGCAGAGCTCAACAGAATGGGGTACTCCGTAAACGTTGATGCTGTCAGAAAGGGCATTGAGACAGTCAAATGGCCTTGCCGGCTGAGCATAGTAAGCAGTGAGCCTCTGATACTGATTGACGGCGCCCATAACGAAGACGGTATAAACTCTCTGCAGGCAGCGCTGTCAAAGTATTTCAGCAGCAGGAAGATAATATTTGTAATAGGTATGCTGAGGGATAAGGACTACAGCTACGCAATAAGAAAGCTTATGCCGGCGGCACACTATACGGTTGCCACAGAGCCGGTGAGTGAAAGAGCCCTATCAGCAAATGCAATGGCAGAAGCTGTAAAGCCATACTGCAGCAGTGTCTGCGCAGAGCCTGACATTACAAAGGCCATAGAAAAGGCGAAGACACTGTATGACAGGAACAGCATGATATGCATATGCGGCTCGCTCTACCTTGCAGGCACCGCATATGAATATTTAATCAGTCACTAGTCACGAGTCGCTAGTCTCTTGAGTTGAGCTTGTCGTTGAAGAGCAGGGGCGGGTTTTCATGCCCGCCCGTCAAAAAGTGCGGAATCCGCGCTTTTTATTTTATACATTAAATCTGAAATTGATTATATCTCCGTCATGTACGATGTATTCCTTGCCTTCAAGACGGTACAGGCCTTTCTCCTTGGCTTTATGCATGGAGCCAAGCTCTTCGATATCCTTGAATTTTACGACCTCAGCCCTTATAAAGCCTCTTTCAATATCGGAGTGGATCTTCCCTGCGGCCTTTCTTGCGTCTGTGCCCTTCCTTATAGTCCAAGCCCTGACCTCATCTTCTCCAGCAGTCAGGAAGGAGATCAACCCGAGGTAATCGTAGGTAGTGCCTGCAAGCACATCTATCCCCGATCTTTTGATCCCAAGCTCCTCCATGAACAGAAGCCTGTCTTCCTCTTCAAGCTCGCTTATTTCCATTTCTGCCTTTGCACATACTTCTATAACAGGCACATTTCTTTCTTTGGAATATTTCTGTATTTCTTCCTTCTGGGGATAGGTGTCCGATTTAAGCGAGTTCTCATCTATGTTGATGACCAGAATCATAGGCTTTTCCGAAAGAAAGCTGAAGGTCTTCAAAAGCTCCCGCTCTTCCTCGGTCAGGTTTATCTGATGTATAAGAAGGCCATCTTCAAGACCCTTCTTGCATTTTTTGATTACCTCAAGCTCAGCAAGGTTTTCCTTGGTTACCTTTTTGCCGCTTTCTATCCTGGTTATCCTGTTTTCTATAATACCCAGGTCTGCGAACAGCAGCTCCAGATTTACCGTCTCTATATCACGCATTGGGTCTATGGAACCTTCTACATGCTGTACATCAGGGTTATCAAAAGCCCTGATAATATGTACAAGAGCATCAACCTTCCTGATATCCTCAAGGAATTGGTTTCCTACTCCCTTTCCGGCACTGGCTCCGCTGACAAGTCCGGGGACGTCAATGAAATCTATCTGCGCAAAAGTAGTCTTCTTGGGTTTATAAAGCTTGGAGAGGTAATTGATCCTATGATCGGGAACCTTTGCAGAGCCGATATTTGAAGCCATTTTTCCCGATGCAAAGCTCGATATCTCTGCATGGGCATTGGTAAGCAAATTAAAAAAAGTCGTTTTGCCAACAAGGGGAAGACCAACCAGACCTATTTTCATGATATTACCTCCTATGATATATTTTTAATTGTAAACCGAATACTATTCAATCCTGAGGGAACACTGACGTACTATCCGTATCAATTACTATTATAGCAATTATAGCAATAAATCAACAGTGCAGATATAATGTTTGGTGCAAAACATACAGATAGCGAAACTTAGTCGACTATTATAAGCTTTATATGCTAGTGCCTCGTAACGTATATCCCTTCTTGAGCATGCGAGGTACTGAATCAATGTGGTGATTATTAACACTATGAAAGACAAGAAAGTTGTTGTGTTAATAATCACTAGAATAAAGCAGAGGAGGCGAGCAAGTGAAACCGATAATACTGATAACATCATGTTATGTAAGCAAGGAAGAGATTAATATAAAGCAAGCCAAGAGTGTCTATTCCTGGGATTATACAAAAGCTGTAGAGTTGGCGGGGTGTGTGCCCCTAATATTGCCTAATATATGCGTACTCGGAGGATGGGCTGCTGGAGGCTTTTGAGCTTGAAGGAGACAGATTCCTCATGGGTCTGCAGTGGCATCCGGAAATGCTCATGGAAAATGTCCTGATGAATTTGAGATTTTTAAATGCTTTATTAAAAGTGCAAAGGAATATAAGGCTCATAAAGAAGCAGGAAATAAGAAATAATACAGGGTATCCTTGAGTGTACGGTTGCGGGTTGCGCGTTTTGCAGCATATAAAAAGTGCTTTTCAGCACTTTTTTTAGTTAATTAATGAAGTTATCAACTGGCTGTATATTTTTTCTGAGGAGCTTTTCCACTTTTCGCAGACCTGTTTTGCCTGCTTTGCAGATACTACGCTCAGCTTGAGATCCATAAGCACAAGCTCTTTTTCGATCACCTTGAGAGTCACTATGTATTCTTTATCACCTGTTTTACTATATTCTGCAATTACTTGGGATTCCTTCTTCAAACTGTCCTTGTTCTTGCTTATATAGCTGTTTATTATACTTACGGTGTTTTTTGAAATTCTTTGCTCAAAAACTTCGACAGCTTTTTGACCGCTGTCTGTATTTGTATAACACTGCTTTTTCTGGTGCGGCACTTGCTTTATCATGTCAGCCTCTTCCAGTTCGGAAATGCACTGCTGGAAGGTGAAGAAATCTATAAGGTTGTTCTCCAATATGGCATTTGTAATCTGAGCCTTAGTCAGAGGAATTTCCATTTTATCTAAAAGATATAATATCATAAGCTTTTTATCAGCCAAAACTCCGCCCTCGAACATCATGCAATCCTCCTCCTTACAGAACAGATAACCTTCCAATTCTACAATATATAATTATAGCACAGTTGGATTAAGTTAAGCAAAAACAAAAATCAGACATAAATAAGTCTGATTTTTGTTTTTGCTTATGTTATTTATTTTCTGTTATTTACCTTCCAGCTGTTGTTCTGCCATTGTGATCAGCTTCTTAACCATGCTTCCTCCGACCCTTCCGCAGTCCTTTGAGGATAGATTTCCCCAATAGTCTTCGGAGCCTTGGTGTACCGGCAAATTTAGTTCTGAAGCTATTTCATATTTCATATTGTCAAGAGCTTTATGAGCTGTTGGCACCTTTAAACCTTTATTGAATTTTCCACTTCCTGCAGCCATTTATAACCCTCCTTAATTATCACATAAATAATTTGTAATGATAAATCTTTTTTGCAGCATATATAGCATAAGTTTTATCTGTGTTTCCTTACTGCATTATTAATTTAACCTTTTTGCTCAGAAAATATGTTAGAACATTATGTTTGTATGCATAATATTATAACCTGATGCATATAATTATAGTTTCAGGAAATATAATATTTCTATGGCTATATAAATCACACCTTGAAGATTGAGTTGAATGGATAGAAATCATTACAGCAATGAGAACATTTTGCACTTTTGGACTAATGTGTAAAAGCTAAATACAATAAAGAAGAAATTAAATAGGGCAAGGTAAAAAACCTCGCCCCCGGTTCTGCCCGGCATTAAGTCATTTTTCTTTTGATTGGCAGTTTTCTTCCTTTGTTGGTTCCATTCCGGTGAATACCCTGCTGCTGTACTTTTTGTGATTTTGCTTCTCTGGGGATGTATCTTTCATAAGGCACTATCAAGTCCCGTGAGAATTCCACCGTGTGTCCGTTTATATTAGTAAACTTGCTGCGCCTCATCGACATATACTTCACCTCCAAAAAACAAAATTACATTCATATTTTGCCCTTAAATTATTTTTAAAAGCAGAGTGTTTGTGTTAAATGTTAGAAAGCAATGCAGGATTTACACTTTTGTTTGAACCGCGTACTGTCGAAACATTTTATAATATCTGGTATAATTAAGGCATAAGAAATCGAAAGGAGCAGTATATGAGACGTTTGAAGCAGATATTTGTACTATTTGTCGCACTTGTGATCGCATTAAGCATTATTGGCTGCACACCTCAGAAAGTGGAAGAGGATCCCGGGGACAAGGAGCAGAACCTGCCGCTGCCTACACCGGCGGAAGCGGATAAAGAACCTCAGATTGACAACCAGGATCAGGATAATAATGAAAAAACGGCTGAAGAAATTGACCTGAAGAAAATAAAAGCCAATGAAAACGGCCAGGTAATGATACTTATGTATCATGGCATAAGCGACAAGGAAGCTGAATGGGTCAGAACGGCAGACAACTTCAGAAAAGACCTGAGGACTTTGTATGACAAGGGATACAGGCTTATAAGCCTTAAAGACTACATAGTGAATAATATTAAAGTTGAAGCGGGTTATACACCTTTTGTTCTGACTTTTGACGACGGTCTCCTGAACAGCTTTAATATAATAGAAGAAAATGGAGAGAAAAAAATAGATCCTGACTGCGCAGTAGGAATACTGGAGGATTTCAAAAAGGAACATCCTGACTTTGGCAGCGGCGGAAGCTTCTTTGTGTTTTATCCGCTTCCCTTCAGGCAGAAGGAGCTTATCAAGGAAAAGTACGAATTCCTTATACAGAACGGATATGATGTGGGAAATCACGCATATACGCACGAAAACCTTGGGAGCCTTAGTATTGAAGATGTCCAGAAAGCTTTGGGAAAGAATGTGAAGCTCACAGAGGAGTACCTGCCGGGATATGATGTCTATGCGCTTGCCCTTCCTTATGGCATCGGACCCAAGGGTGACAACTACAAATATGCAGCCCAGGGTGAATATGACGGGGTGAAATATAATCACCGGGCGGTGCTCAAGGTGGGAAGCAATCCGGCGCCATCACCCGTAAGTGTTAAATTTGATCCGATAAGGCTGCCAAGAGTAAGAGCCAGTGAAATGAATACAGCCGGTACAGGAATCTATGATTGGCTCGCGCATTTTGACAAAAAGCCGGAAAAGCGCTATGTCAGTGATGGTAACCCGGATACAGTGGCAATACCGGAAAGTGAGAAGGATAATGTAGACCAGAGCAGACTTAATGGAAAAGAATTAGTGATATATAATTAAGACAAAACAAAAGTCCAAAGCACAGAAATGTGTTTTGGACTTTTGACCGTTCTATTGGAAACTCAAACATTCAAGAAACAACCTTCCAAATAATATATTCTCTATAATTGTTTCCTTGAAATAAGGATTGGGCATATCACAGCTGCTTCCTGATTTCTGCAGAAAATACAGCTCTTCACTTTCCCCCATTACCTCGGCATAAAGCTTTCCATTCTTGTAAAGCTTATCACCAACTTTGAGCTTTATATCTCCCATACCTATCTGTTCAAACATTTTTTCACTGGAAGCATTTCTTCTTTTTCTTTTCATATCCTACTCCAATGCGTTTTTTGAAAAACAATTTGCTTTTTAACTCAGATTTCAAATAAACGTTTCCTTAATATTAAAAGTCATTGAAAATGTTATTTTTCAATATTATTTTCGACATTTATATTATCAAAATTAATACTTTTTTGCAAATCAAGTAATAAAAACGTACATTCATCAAAATTTGATTGACAGAAAATTACATAATTAGTATAATTTATATAATAAACTATAAAATAAAGGATAATATAAAAAATATTAGTAAATTTGGAAAAATAAGTAGAGTACTGTTCGAGATATGTATTATGGGGGATATATATGAGATTATTGTCAGGACTTGCTTATGAAGATATAGATGAGTATATCAGATACTTGCCTGAAATTGCCGTATTGGATACTGTCAGGGACAAGAAGTCTCTGCTTGATGCGGCAGGTTCCGGAAAATATGACCTGGTGCTTATTTCAAAAGAGCTGCCTGGAAGTGAGGAAATGGGGCAAATAATAGAAATACTTGCATCAGAAGAGTTCAAGAGTCAAAGGCTTGTATACTTATATGGGGAGTATGACGTACTATGTGACGGCTTCATAAGGTTCCTGATCAATCATGGAGTATATGATTTCTATGTTGGTGGGGAAATAACCTCCAGAGATATTGAGAGCCTTGTATTCAGGCCGGCTGGAAGGGAGAAGGCCTTTGGATATTGCAGCAGCTGTTTTGACAATGAGCAGTATTTTAATCATAGAGAACGCATCCTAAGACCCAAAAGCCGCTTCTTCAATGGTTTTTCATTTACCAACCTCAGCTTTAAAGCCTTTCCGGATACTAAAAAGGATAAAAGACTTCCCTTTGAGAAGCTTATCATCTCAATAATATCAAACCAGGCTACAGGAAAATCACATACAGCCTGGAATCTGGGCTGCTGTCTTTCAAGGCGCAGCTATACAACCAGTCTTTTCAATATAGACAGGGGTTACTCTGCAAATCTGTTTTTCAACATAGATGAAATTTACAATGATTTGCTTGATTTCACTATACAAAATAACAAACACAGGGATATATTTGATAACTGCTGCAAAAGGAAGAATCTGAGTATAGTGACCGGAAAGCTTGGAGATGAGAAGGAAATAGGCAGTGATGACTTTTTGAAGCTGCTATATGGCATACGTATCAAATCAGATATTACAATAGTTGATACGAGGACAGGCTTATCACATTCTACAAGGCTTTCTGTGAAAAACTCAACATACGATATGCTGATCTTTGATTGTGATATAATGCACTTTCATATGAATATGAAAATGCTGGAGGAGTTGAAGGATGATTTTGCCCCTGAAAAGACAATTGCAGTCATTAACAATACCAACATAAAATCTCCGGGTCACAAGTTCATCTACAATGAAATAGTAAATACCGGAATACCTTTCAAGGGCATAGCCTCTGTAAGCAGCTGCGGCTTACAGAGCAGCGAGCTGATGCATACAGGCCTGTCGCCTTATCAGGCTGCTGAAGAAGTAAATAAAAGCTTTGTACGTGATGTGAACAGCCTTGTAGACATGCTGAGCGCCAGACCCGGCTGGAATGGATCTGCAGCAGGAATATTTGGATAGTAAGCAGGTGAGTATTATTGGTTTATAACAAAAAAAGCAGGATTTATATGATCAAGCGGGTGGCATTTATTTCAGTATGTGCAATTTGCATGGTAATCATATTCTATGAAGGCTATTTGCTATACCGTAATATGACCTCAGAGCAGGTTTCTGATATTCCAGGGGACAGCGGTATCAAATCCGGGAGCAATACAATAATAATTGCCAGAGCCAAGGACAGTATGAACCAGGGAGAGCTGCTTGATGCAAGCAAGGCCGAGTTGGTGGAGGTACCGGCGGAGTTGGTCCCGAAAGGAGCAATCACAAGCTTCACAAAGCTTTCTAACATGAGACTCAAACAAAAAATTGCAGAGAAGGAATTCCTGAATGATATGGATCTTATGCCTGAAACAACGGCTTATGAGGATGGTGACAGACTGATAGAGCACAACTTTGCGGAGGGGGCAGTTCCCGCTGCTGTTGCCGTCGGCAGTGTAATTGATATCAAGCTCTTTGTAAAAGGAGGAGAAGATCCTGTGATAATTTCAAAGGTTGTGGTTGTATCCCGCAGCAATAATCTGCTGTCTTTTTACATGAACAGAAAAGAGCAGGAATTTCTTAAGGAGGCTGCTACTGAAGGCACACTTTTTTCTGTGCTTTATCTTGATGATTCGCAGCTGGCAAGTGAGGTTACCTATGTTCCGTCATTTGATATGGGAAAGGAGTAAAAAAACATGCGTGGTGTAAAAGGAAAGCTGGTATGCATTTGGTCTCCGGTGCTGCACGGGGAGGGGTGTTCAACCTTAAGCTGTTCAGTAGGCTTTGGTATGCATCATTTTTCAGGTAAAAAGGTGCTTATCCTCAATAAGAGCAATTCCATAAGTCATATGGAAAAATATCTGGAAAAAGACATAGAGATAAAATACTCCCTTGATAATTTAAAGATATTTAATAAGGGTATAAGTGCTGATCATATACTGACTTATGCAACACAGGTGAACACCGGCTTGTACATGTTGGGCGGATCAAGATTCAACAGGGAGCTTACAAAAGAAGATACGGATTTTGACAGGCTATTCATAGAATGCTGTCTGGAAGGCTTCGATCTTGTAATAGCTGATATGGATACAGGCGTCAGAAAGGAGAACAGGCTTTATCTGGATCAGGCCGATACTATCATAGCAGTTTTTACTCCCAACGAGATAATTATGGATGAACTCTTCCGGAATGAAGCAATGCAGAGTGCCCTGACATATTTTACAGACAAGAAGACGGTCAGTGCAATTAACAAGCTTTATGACGGCTGGGATACAGGCAGTGTCACAGGCAGATATAAGGGTAGGTATTCTTTATCCAGGATATTTGGATTCAATTATGATGGTGATGTAATAAATGCTTGCTGTATGGAAAAGGATTTATATTCTTTTCTTATGAAGGAGCTTAAAAGGGGGAAGGGCGGCTATGTAAAGCAGCTCCACGAGCTATGCAGCTTTCTCATTAGTGAGCTTTGCATTGAAGAAGCTGTTCAGGACAGCATAAGCTATGGAGGGGTATTCAGAAGGCTTCTGAGAAGCAGTATTCAGTGATAGGAGGACAAAGCTTGAATTTAAAGAAATATCTTATTATTGACTCTTTATATTTACATATTGAAAAATATATCAACAGCTTCATCAATTCTGACCCTTCTGATGAGCAGGAAAGAAAAATAATAGCATTGCTCAGGGATTACAAGGAAAAGTCGACCTCAGGCCTTCCTGAGGCCAGGGGGGTAATAAAGTCTCATATAAAGAACTGCATTCTCACAGGCTTTGATCTATATATGGAGGATCATAACGGCGGGGTGGAGGATGTATGTACATTTGAGGGAGTAAAAATTGATGAGGAGAACGGATTGGTTGATAGCATACTGCCTTTTATTGACCCTGAGAACCTGACTGCCAGAGAGAAATTTGAGATAATTCTTTTCAAGAACAGCACTATCAGAAGTGATGGGCGGGATGATGCCTTCAACAGGCTGATTTCAAAGTATCCATGCTGCAGCAAGGTCAGAGATGCCGAAGATTATGAAAGCCGGAGATATGAATATAATGAGGAGGATATTGATTATATTTACAATAATGATAATTATCAGCTATCCTTCACGGACAAGATAGAGATCATCACACAAAGACTGTATGAGGAGATATTCGGACTGAAGCATATTGACATACTGGCATATTCAAATATCAATGAAGTGGGCTTTTCCAACAACGGCAAATATATTTACTGTTGGTGCGGAAAAAAGATATGGCTGAGTTTCCTCAAAATCAGCGAGAGCGATGCAAGAGTCATACAGGACAGAGCCATAAGCTTTGAAAAGCATTGTTCCCAACTGGATGTAAGCCATCCTGAGATATTGTGCCACAGAGGCGACGGAGCAAGGATAACAGTCACCCAGAAGCCTTATTTTTCTGCCCGAAACCTGTGTATAAGAATATTCAATCAGAGCAGCGCGGGTTTTAAGGACCTGATAACCATGGACAGGCTAAGGACACTGATTACTGCTCTGGTAAAGTCGGGAGAAAGCATATGCTTACAAGGCGGACTCGGATCTGGAAAGACTACCACAATGAATGTTATGTATGAGCTGCTGGATGACTTTTTACACATTGGCACAGTTGAGGACTATTTTGAGCAGCATGTTATGGAGAAATATCCCATGAAGAGGATAGTCGAGGGGCAGGCAGTAAACGGCAAGGAGCTTCTTGACGTTGTAAAGACCATGCTCCGCATGTCGGTGGATGTAGCGAATATAGGAGAGGTAAGGGATGGAAATGCATTATTTGCATTTATCCAGCTGGTACAGTCTGTTTCAGTTGCAGCATGGTTCACGACCCATATAACCAATCCTGAGACTACCGTACCGCGTCTGAAAAATATGCTTACAGGTACAGGCAGGTATTTTTCAGAGCAAAGTGCCGTAATGGATATAATTCATTACATAAATATGATATTTCAGCATGAGATCGTTGATGGACGGATAATGATAACCAGAGTTGTGGAAATCGTTCCCCTGGTGGCGGCCTCAAGCAGCGTTGATTATAGCATTGAATTTGAAAATGAGAAGCTTCGGAAGCTTTATTATATTCAGCAGATACAGAGTAATCCTTATAATATGTTCAGATTGAACACAATCATGAATATTGAGAACGGGGCCATAAGGTTTGTAAATTATCCTTCCCGGAGAATGATTGAAAAAGCAAGGAGAAGCAAAGACTCATGGAAGTATGTCAAGAAGCTTGTCAAGCTGATTGAGATGGATATGGGGACAGATATTCCCGAATACGCCAGGGGGTGAAGGAAATTATGTGGAAGCAGAACAGAAGTCCGCAGATTCAGGGCTTCAGCAGGTATAATCCTTATTACAGCCTGTTATTGAAGCTTAACAACCGTCTGACGCTCATCAATCAAAAATCGCCTGCCCGGAATATCAGCGCAAGCTTTCTGCTGCTTTCTGTATTAATATTGCTTGGAGCCTGCTACTTCCTGTTCGCATACAATACCTTCAGCGGTCTCTGGTATCACAAGGTTTTGTGCGTTTTTTCAACCTTGATATTCGTTTATCTTTGTGAGCAGTCATATTTTGAAATATATGAGAAGCGGATCAGGAAGGATCTGCCTAACACCTTGAAAAAGCTGACCCATTATTATAATCATTATAAAGGCAATATAATACCGGCTTTGGAGGACACAATCTCCCGGTGTCCCAAAAGCAACAGGATATACATCATGAAAATTAAGGAGGCATTGATGAAGCCGGACTATGATAGGCAAGTAGAGGAGCTTGAACACAAAATGCCGACAACATGGTTCAAAATGCTGTGCCGCCTTGTTCTGTTTGCAAAGGAAAACGGTGGGACGATTATAGAAAAAGACAATAAAGCCCCGGGTGAGGATGTGATATCCAATAATCTGAAGAGGCTGACCAATATAGTGACTTTTCTGAATATTGAGCAGGGTTACAATGATGCTGAGCTTCTTGGCATGCAGGTCTTTGTTTTTTTTGCTCCTTTACTCGTGATACCTGTGACCAGATGGTATAATGCCAGTCTGCTTATTGACATGAACACCGTTGATATATATGGAAGCATACAGGCTCAGAACCTGACTGCAATTTTGATGTTTATCAGCGGTATAGGCGCACTGTTCATACATTGGATGAGGAAGCTCCAGAATTGATGGAAAGGTGGTGAGGAATATAAGGTATTTCATGATAGTACAAGCCCTTGCAATCGTTATGCTGGCAGCTGCAGTTTTTACCTTTGCTTATCAATATTTCAGATACCAGAAAATAAAAAGGTTATATAGAGCGGATTACGCCAGGAAAAGCTGTCTCCGGAGCATTGGCAGGCTGCTGCCATTAATGCCCCGGTACAAGAGCAGAAGATACAGGAATACTGAAAGCCTTATAATAGATTCGGGACTTGGAATGTCTGTTGAAGGCTTTTATCTGTCCAAAACAATACTTTTTGTCGTAGGCCTTGTGTTCTTCATCAGTATACAGACAACTAACACTTTCATGCTTTATGAAGGCATAATTAACGACCTGAACCTGGAAAAGACACTGATAGACAAGATAGTTAAACCGGAGGCCGGTATCCTTCAGCTTGAAGAGGTAATATTCAACCATATAAATACCTGTCTGCCCAGGGACAAGGTCACCCTTAAGGAGCTCAGCAGCAAACAGAATGCTCAAATGTATATAGAGTATATAGAAGCTCAGATAAGCGGTAAATGGAATGAGCTGGAGGAGGATGCCGGGACTGTCGCTGAAAGGATATATAAAAAGCTGATCAGGATAAGGACAATAGAGAGGAATTATCCTATATATCTTTCAGCCCTGGCGGCAGCGTCGATCATGTATTTCATACCCAACTTCATAGGACTTTTGAAGCTGGTGCTCATAGAGGATAAGAGGGATTGGGAAATACTGAACTATATTTATGTGTTTTCAATATTCGGCAGGTTGCCGCCCTTTAATATTAAAAACGTACTTATAAATATTCTGGTAATAGCAGATATTTACAGGCTGGTTATAACCGAAGCCCTGAATAATATTAAAAGCGGCAAGGGGGAAGCCTCCTTCGACAATCTGCTTCAAAGGGTGGATAACCAGGAACTTTTTGAACTGTTGGAAGCCATGCGTCTTTCTATGAATACGGGATTGCTCAACATAGTGGACAACATTGATGAGATGGCACATAACCAGCTTAAATGGCTGGAAATAAAGAGTATAAAAAGAAGGAAGTCAAAGCAGGTGATAGCCATGGTGCCGGTAGTGATGGTAATGCTTGCGGCAATGGTTTATTTCTCATACAGCCTGTCGATGCTTTCCAATCCTATGAACTTTATAAAATAAGTAAAGGAAGGGAGAATGAATCATGGAGAAATTCTGGGCGGTAATATTGATATTTGTGGTGGTAGCAGCGGCGGGGCTGATGTATGTCAATCAGGTATATAATCCTCAGAAGGAGACCCAGATGGCAATGGCGGATATGGCCAATCAGACGCTGTCTGCTGTTAAGCTGGAAATAGGAGATGGGACTTACACTTTCGAGGCAAAAGGGTCGGAAATAGAAGATAAAATAAATGATTATGTGGAAGATGATGAGGAAGTGGAGATCAGAATTAATGGAACAGTTTATGGTATCGATATTGATGCTATAGAGGAGCACGAGGGAATTGAAGATGACAGTAATTATACCATCGAGATAGAAAAAGACATCGACGGGAAAACTCAAATCAAAATCGATGATAAAGACTGATTATAAGGAGAAAAGTTAATGGAAAAATTTTGGGCATCGCTTTTGGTAATTCCCATATTTACATGGTACTCATTCCATGCCGTCCTGGACAGGGACTTCAAAATCAGGCAGCAGGCAGTCGAAAATGTTGTGTATCAGTATACCCAGGTAGCCGCCAAGAAGGGGGTACTATATGATTCTGTCTATAATGAGCTGGAATCCAGGCTTTCCAGCTTCGGAACCTTTGATATCAGTGTGACTGCAGAAAAATTCACCGGAACAAGTGACACACCTGAGGTAATTGAAGACCCGGAGGTTATCGGTGAGAATCTGCGCTCTCTGGGCTATGACATCATTAACGTCTATGTGGAGTCCCGGAATGAGCATCCACTGGGAAGACTGTATGAAATAACTCCCTTCGGTACAAAATCCGGTGCGGAGGCAGATATCAGGCATTTTGCAAAAGCATCGGTATATATTCAATGATTTATAGCTGGAAGTGTCATTATGAAAGCATTTTTCTTAAGCCTTATTTTCATATTCTGCACCTGGAGCCTGTTCTTTATTGGAAAGGGAATAGATAATATTGATATCATGGCTGAGCGGTACAAGAGGGCTTTGGACGCCGGAGCCAATGCCGCCTCAAGGTATAGGGCATATAATAACAGGGACATGCTGTTTGATCAGGGTATAGGTTATGGCATTGGGGCTGAAGACCGTAACAATGTGCCTGTTGACAGGGATGAGGCTGTAAAATGGTTTTACAGGCTCTTCTTCAGGAACCTCAGCATAAGTGATTCTGAAGAGCGGGATGAACTTAAGAAATATATACCTATGAAAGCTTTGATACTGTATGACAGGCTTATGATAGCTGATGCTCATGATAATTGGGATTCCTACGGCCCGGATGGACAGGCATATACTATTCAGTACAGTGGAAGAGATTACAGGTTCACCCTGTCTGACCAGGTATATGATCCTCACAATGGACAGTGGCTGATGGCTGAAGATATCGGATTGACGCCTGAAGACAGGAAAGCACTGGTGACCCAATATATAATCAGCGAGCTGAACGGCTTTCTGAAAAACAGACCGGATAAGGAAAGCAGCAGCTATTATGAGATAGTATTTTCCCTGGATGACATTGCAGATGAGAAGCTCAGTGGAATAAATGGAGTCAATTTTTTTGTACTTTGTGAAGGGGTACCTTTATCTTCCCTTAATCCATACAAGCGGGAAGAATTCTTTGCGTATGGAATAGGAGGAAGTGAGATAACAAGATAATGGTTACAGACTATGACTATATTAAGAAGGGTGGTAAAACAATGTTAAACAAATCAATTCTTATGGGCAGACTTACAGCTGATGCGGAGACAAAGACCTTTGATGAAAAGAAAAGGGTGTCGAATTTTACTCTGGCAGTGGACAGGGACTATGTCGACAAGGAAGGCAACAGGGATACAGATTTTATCCAGATTGTAGCCTGGAACCTTCCGGAGAAGTTTATTTCGAAATACCTTAAGAAGGGTGAGCTTGTTGCGGCTGAGGGCAGGCTTCAGACCAGGAAATATGAGAAGGAGGAGATCCATTACGTAACAGAGCTTCATGCAGATAGCGTACATCCGACAAACTTCAGGAAGAATGAGTAAAGTGCATGTTGGTTTATAGATAAAACCAGAAACCATGTTGATGATGCATCTGCTGATAAAGCAGTTGCGTCATTTTTTGTAGAAAAAACTCGAAGTGAGATTATATTTGTATGTTAATAATCATTGGAATTTTATAGAATATGTATGATAATTAATATATTGGAATAACTGTACAAAATAGGATAAATATAGTTTGCAATCGTTCTATTTCATCAATTGGTTTTAGAATTCAATTTTGAATAGAGAGGATTGATCATTGTGGTTACTGATCTGGAGAGCAAGATATCATTAGGCATGCCATATATGATTGTTACTGATAATATTGTAGAAAAAATCAATGCACTTTTTTGTGATTTATCAGGCTATGAGGAAAAAGATATTCTGGGAAGAAAGATTGAAGCTGTATGGAAGCAGCTGCTGCGGATCAGTGTTGATCCAAATGAGGTAAGGCTTTTGAAGGAATGCAACTGCTTTATATTTGATAAAAACCGTACGGTGAGAGAGGTAACCATAAGATATTCAGAGCTTCCGGAATCCAATCAAGGCGTTTATACTCTGGAGCACAAAAAGAACTATTTATTAGATGAAAGATTTCCTTTCCTTGAATTTGTAAATGCAGCAAATGATACTGGAGTTGTTCTGATAAGTGCGGCAGATTCTCTGTTGCTTAAGGCAAACAAAGGGCTTTTCAGGTATTTCAGCAGGTTATTTACATGTCTGGAGGATATGTTGGGGAAGCGTGCGGGGGATATTATACCCGACTGGGAAGGCAGCAGGCTGCACAACATATTTATTAATGTAGTGAATACAGGAAAGGCAGTATTTTTTGAGGAACAGATGTTTGAACATCCTGAAATAGGAAGGTTTTGCTTAAGGTACACAATTACCCCTATTTTTGAAGAAGGAAAGGTAAAATATCTTGTATTGATACATAATGATGTCACTGCCAGAGTAGACAAAAGAAATCAGATGGAGGATATAATGAGATTGAAGGATGAGTTCCTTTATTTTATATCCCATGAATTCAAGACTCCATTGACGGTTATAAATGCAGCTGTGCAGAACCTTGAGCATATTTATGCCAGTCAGATGCCTGATAAAGCAATACTACTGATAGAAAAAGTCAAGCAGAATGCATATCAGCAGCTGAGACTTGTAAATAACCTGCTGGACATTGCAAGAATCAATGCCGGCAAGATCAAGCTGCGGAAAAGAAATATAGATATAGTTTTTTTAACAAGGGCTATTACCGATTCAGTAGCTGTTTTCGCGCAGCAAAAGGGCGTGGAGATAAGCTTCACTTCCCGGCTCACGGAAAGAGTTATAGGCATTGATGATGAGAAATTTGAAAGAATACTGCTGAATCTTCTTTCAAATGCAATCAAGTTTTCACCTGCAGGTAAAAGGGTTGCAGTTGAATTGTCCGCTAAGCTGTATAAGAAAAAAAGGATGGTCTGTATTAAGGTAAAGGATCAGGGCATTGGAATCCCAAAGGAGAAGCAGAATCTGATATTTGAGAGATTCGGGCAGGTAGACAATCTTTTGACAAAGCAAACCGAGGGAAGTGGTATAGGCTTGTTCCTTGTAAAGCTTATGGTGACTGCATTAGAAGGAGATATACTCCTTGAGAGTGAAAAGGGTAAGGGTAGTGTATTTACTCTTATGATACCGTCAAAAAAGGTGAAGGAATATATCGGGGAACGGGAAATAAAGCAAATGTCGGACAGTCGGCTTGTACAATCCATAGCTATTGAGTTTGCGGATATATATGCTAACTAATGATTATTAACACAACAACTTTCTTGTCTTTATAAGTGTTAAAAATCATAACCTTGATTCAGTGCCTCGCATGCTCAAGAAGGGATATGCGTTACGAGGCACTAATATAATCAAAGGGGAGCATATCACATTCTGATATGCTCCCCTTTGATTTTCCGTTACTATAACATGCCTGCGGGTAATTCTATAGACTCTATCCTGTATTGAAATATCCCCATTGGGGTTTCCACTGTAACATCATCATTGCTTTTTTTCAGCAGAAATGCTCTGCCCATGGGGGATAGATATGATGCATTGTCCACATTCATATTCATTTCATCGTTAAAGGGCGATACTATTTGCAGCTCTTCAGTCTTATTAGTATAACAATCCTTCAGCATCACCTGGCTTCCGATAATTACAAAAGGGCAAGTATCAGGTACGTTGTCCATCACTTCAAGCTCATTGTATATGATATTTTCAACACTCTTAATGTAAGAATTCATCAACTCCTGAAAATCGCTTCTTTCATCAGTCCATACAGGGTAATATTTTTCAATTACATTAAGCTTTTCCTCTTCGATTCTTTTCAAATGCTTGATAAGCATTTCAAATATACGTTTGGATACAATGGCTTTTGACACTTTTAATACCTCCTCGTTTATTACATTAAATGGGAATTGCATAAAAAATATAACAAGGCACCTTGCAGCAGAACTGCAAAATGCCTGTACATATAGTTTAACACAAATGTAAATGGATGTAAATAGTGGATTCAATTACCATTTAATTGAAAATCTAATATTTAGTGGAACTAATCGGTTATGTATTGCATTAAAAATTATATAGAGGGAATAGTAATTGCGGATTTTGAAAAAATATATCTATAGATTATGGATCAGTATGTTTAATTTTTTCTAAAGGGAGGAGAATGGGCATGATAGATGAGGCTCTTGACGGTTTGAGAAAAGCAGCGAAAAGAAGCGGTTGCGAACATATTATGAACAATATTGATATTACTATGGATGTAATGAGAAGAAGCAGTGATGAGGATGAAAAGAGCATAGCGGCTCTGGCCTTCAGTTTTTTTGCCGATTATGCAATAGACAGAAGGAATATAGGCTTGCTGCATGAAATATACAGTCTGGCGGACAGACTTGAACTTTTGGATGAATTCCAAAGCAGAAAGGCTTATGAAATCATATACAACCTTAAGGATGAAGTGATGAATATATATCCTAAGGGACTACGGGAGTTGATTTCTTTTATGGAGGGCCTGGAGGCTGAAAGCCTGGATTATCGTATAATGCCCTATGATCCTGATAATGTTCTGATAGTGGAGTAAGAGCAAAAAAAATTCTTGACACGTGATAATAAATATCATATTATTAAATCATAGCAATTCAGTAGGAATTAAGACAAAAGCATAGAATGGAAAGTGTAAGTACATCAGTATTTCTACAGAGAGGGCTGCGCCGGATCATTCCGGCTGCTGAAAGCAGCACCAGAGATATGTACTGAAAGTGCGTCCAGGAGCTTTTGACCGAACCAGCCCGAAAAGGCAGCAGTAGGATATGACGGGAGCACCCGTTACAGTGCAGGGATATGTTAGTATCCTCAAAGAGTATTAGAAGAGTGGAACCGCAGTATATGCCTCTTTATACATATGCAAATATGTATAAAGAGGCTTTTGTTATGTCTGATTTTATGTGCTGCAAGTAAATGAAAAAAACAGGGCAATGCTGAAGCTTGGAAATAAGATATAAAATATTAATAAAGGGTGGTAATGATGTTTAAACAATTGAAGGAAGATATAAAGACAATATTTGAAAGAGATCCGGCGGCTAAAAGCTATCTGGAAGTAGTATTGTGTTATCCGGGACTACATGCTGTAATATGCCACAGGATTGCACACCGTCTTTACCGCAGGAGGATGTTCATACTGGCAAGACTGATTTCACAAATATGCAGGTTTTTCTCAGGAATTGAGATACATCCGGGAGCCGTTATAGGAAGGAGACTCTTCATAGATCACGGCTCCGGCATAGTTATAGGCGAAACTGCCGAGGTAGGCGATGACGTAACCCTGTATCAGGGGGTGACCTTGGGGGGCACAGGAAAGGACAAAGGAAAGAGGCATCCGACAATAGAGCATAATGTAACTATAGGATCAGGGGCCAAGATTCTCGGGCCGATCACAATAGGGCATAATGCCAAGATAGGAGCCGGAGCAGTAGTAGTGAGGTGCATACCTCCGAACAGCACAGCTGTCGGGGTTCCGGCACATGTGGTGAGAAGGGATGGAATAGATGAGACATATGTTGACTTGAATCATACAGATATCCCGGATCCACTTGAGGATGAAATCAAGGAGCTGGAGAGAAGACTCAGAGAGCTTGAAAGCAGGTTGAAGTAGTTGTTGCAGGAATAAAATAAGAAAATTGGGCGTTGAGATATAAAGTAAAAAAAGAGCAAATAATTTTGCGTGGCGCAAAGCTATTTTGCTCTTATTTTTTTATTCTTGTTATAACAGTAAAATAAATTTGTGTATAGTTAATAAAAGATACCCTGATAGTAATCGAGATTGTCCGACAACGGCAGAATATTTGCTAATTTGTAAATTTGTACACTGCATAGAGGGAGGTGTATTTTGGCCGTCCATAATTTTTGTGGCAGGCGCAGCACTACTGGGGTTTGTCTATCGGCTTAATAGTGTTCTTCATGGTTGCATATGCAGGAGGAGAGCAGGGAGTAGATGGAGTTAAATATCTGGCCGCCCTGGGAGGAAGCTTTGTGCTCTTCGTATTCGTATTATAGGTTATAGCAACAATTAAGGCATTTATGTTTGATGATATAGTGGAATAGTTTGGTTGGAGGATATATAATGCATAAGGATATAGTATTGGGTCCAAAAATGACACTGGATGAATTTGTAGAAGTGGCACGCTGCGGGTCGAAGGTTGAATTCTCAGAAGAGTATGCCGGAAGAGTGGAAAAAACAAGAAGGCTCGTTGACGGATGGGCAGAGGAAGGCGGTGTAATGTACTGCATAACTACAGGCTTTGGAGTGCTTTGTACAAAGACAATATCAAAGGAAGAGAATGCAAAGCTTCAAAGGAATATCATACTGACTCATTCCGTTTCTGTGGGTGAACCGCTGTCAATAGAGCAGACAAGGGCAGTCATGCTTATGGTGCTCCAGAATGCGGGACAGGACTACAGCGGGATACGTCTGGAAGTTCTTGAAATGTACAGACAGTTTTTGAATTTGGGACTTACCCCCTTTGCTCCGCAGGAAGGCTCCGTAGGATATCTTAATATTGAGGCCCATATTGCTCTGGTACTTATAGGAAAAGGCAAGGCTTACATAAAAGGTGAGCTGCTGCCTGCCAGGGAAGCGTTGGATAAAATAGGACTGAAGCCTATAGAACTTTCGTCAAAGGAAGGCCTTGTGCTTGTAAAGAAGCCCGGTCTGAATTCCGGACTGATGATACCGCAGTACAGTCAGGCGGGAATTTTGAATGATATGAGGATTCTATGCCATCCGGCTACTATAGACAACATACCGACCTGTGGAAATCAGGAGGATTATGTATCTATGGGATATAATGCATGCAAGAAAGGTATACTGGTTGCTGAAAAGCTGGAATACATTCTGGCTATTGAGCTTTTGTCAGTTTACCAGGCGCATCAGTTCATACAGGAGGGCCTGGAACCAGGAACAGTTACCAAGGCTGTGCTTGAAGAGATAAAATCAAAGGTGCCGGTAATGGAAGAGGATATGTATCTGCATCCATATATTGAAGAGCTTAAGGATATTATCCATTCAGGAAGGATAATCGACCTGGTGGAAGAAAAAGTCGGAAAGCTGGTGTAGCTGATGAAAGCCAGTATAGATGTCCGGAAAATATTCCTTACTCCCCCCAATACCATGTTTGAGCGAATTACACTTATATTGATGATGGTCGGAACCTTCACCGTATTTTTCCGACCGCTCACCTTCACTCAGATGGGGCTGGATCGTATTTCTGAGATCAGTATTCAGGAAAAAGGAATTTATGAAACCATAGAGAAAACTATAGGATTACTCCATAAAATACAAAGCTGCGGCAAGTCTTCTGCCGGCAGCTTTGTATTTTTATAAGGGGTTATCAGTATGCCGGATTGTTAACCTATATTTAACTTACATTTCATAATAAGGCAATTCATTCTTTACATTGCCTGTGTAAAATGGACTCGTGGTGAATACCAAATATAATCATAAAGGAGAATGAAGCATGAGATCGAGAAGAATCATTGGCGGGCTGCTTGCAGCAGTAATGGTTGTTTCCATGGTGGGAAGTGTATCTGCTGCCGGTATAAAAGATGTAAAAGTAGAAAAGGAAGCAAAAAATGTGATCCTGCTGGTACCAGACGGAATGAGTATGGGTGGAGTGACACTTGCCAGATGGTACAATGGCGGTGGAGAGCTTAACCTTGACAGCATGGCATCAGGACTTGTAAGGACATATTCTTCAGATGCGCCGATTGCCGATTCCGCACCGGCGGGGACTGCAATGGCAACAGGTTATAAATCACATACAGGCTTTGTAGGAGTATTACCAGACGAAAACACTATGCCTGGTATGAAACCCCTTGCGCAAGCAGACAAAAGAAAGCCGGTTACCAATATACTTGAAGCCGCACAGCTTAAAGGAAAGGCAACAGGGGTAATCGCCACAAGTGAAATAATGCATGCAACACCGGCTGATTTTACAGCTCATGATCCTAGCAGAAAGAACTATGATTCTCTTTCAGAACAGCAGGTATATCAGGAGATTGACGTAGTAATCGGTGCAGGCTCAAAATACTTTGGCAGTGATGTTAGAGGCGACAAGGAAGACCTTATATCTGTTCTGAAAAGCAAATACCAATATGTAACTACTCCCCAGGAATTTAATAAAGTAACCTCCGGAAAGCTCTGGGCAATGTTTGCTCCGGTAGATGCAGCATATGACTTTGACCGTGATCCTGAAAAAGAGCCGTCAATTTCTCAAATGACAAAAAAAGCGATAGACCTATTATCCCAGGATAAGGATGGGTTTTTCCTGATGGTTGAAGGCAGCAAAATTGACTGGGCGGCCCATGCTAATGACCCGGTAGGCTTGATTTCCGATATCCTTGCATTCGATGAGGCAGTGGGCGTAGCACTGGATTATGCAAAAGCGGACGGCAATACACTGGTTATTTCTGCAACAGACCATGGCAACAGTGGTATCACAATCGGCAACGAATCAACAGACAATACTTATGATAAAACTCCTCTGACTTCATTTATTGACCCGCTGAAGAAGGCAAAATCAACAGGCGAAGGTGTAGAAAAGAGATTTAATGCTGATCGTTCAAACATTGCAGAGGTTATGGCATCCTATTACGGCATTTCTGATCTGACAGCGGAAGAAATAAAGCAGATTAAAGATGCTGAAGCCGGTTCTATGAACTATACAGTAGGACCCATGCTTGCTAAAAGAGCAAATGTTGGTTTTACTACTAACGGTCACACCGGTGAAGATGTAGTACTCTATACTTATGCACCGGAAGGTGTGGATTTATTGACAGGTACGGTTGAGAATACAGACATTGCAGTTTACATGGAAAAAGCAATGGGTCTGGACCTGAGTGCTGCTTCAGAAAAGCTTTTTGTAGATGCAAAAACAGCCTTTGAAGCTAAAGGTGCAGCAGTAGTATTTGATAATAAAACAGACGCCAATAATCCTGTACTGGTAGTGAAAAAAGGTGGCAAAGAGATAAAAATGCCGGTAAACAAGAACATTGCATATGTAGATGGTTCGCCGGTCGCACTTGACGGTGTTGTGGTATACAATGGGATTTCGGTATATGTGCCGCAGGCTGCAGTTGAGCTGCTCCAATAGCATATAGATAAGCTGTTTTCTTAGAAATCCGGGGAATTTCAGGCGGGGGCAGACTGGTAACAGACCGGCTGCCCTTACCGGTATATCTATAATAGAGGTGGTTAAATGACAGAGTCAAAAAAAGAAGCCTTGAACTATATCATCAACAATAAACAGATAAAAACAGTTTTTCAACCTATCATATCCCTAAGGGATGGTAGTATTCTGGGACATGAAGCATTAAGCAGAATAACCTGTGAAAGTGAGATAAAAACTCCCGACATGCTGTTTACCATGGCAGGAGAGTGCAACCGCTTGTGGGAGCTGGAGCTGCTTTGCAGAACAACGGCACTTGAAGCCGCGTTTAAATTCATGATTCCTCCTTATAGCAGGAAGCTTTTTATCAATGTAAATCCGAATACAATGCATGATGAATCTTTTAAGGCAGGTTTTACAAAGGATTTTTTGTTGCAGTATGATATTGCTCCCCACAATGTGATCTTTGAAATAACAGAGAGAAATGTGGTAACTGATATGGCAGGCTTCCGAGCTACCATTGATCATTACAAAAGCCAGAATTATAAAATTGCCATTGATGATGCGGGGGCAGGATATTCGGGACTAAATCTCATCAGTGATGTCAATCCCAACTATATTAAGCTTGATATGCAGCTTATACGCGGTGTAAATAAAGATAGTCTGAAATATGCACTAGTCAAAGGTATGGTCGAGTTTTCAAAGGTTTCGAATATACTTTTGATTGCTGAAGGAATTGAAACCTATGAGGAATTGGAGACACTGGTAAACCTGGGGGTACAATATGGCCAGGGCTATCTCATTCAAAAACCGGATACAGAAGTGAGGGAGATCGACCCGGAGGTCTTACAGGCGCTTAAGAAGATAAATCTTAAGAAGAACCATACTTCACAGAGCATCATGTCTAATATTTATATTGCCAATCTATGTACCATCACAGGTGTCATCTCACCCAAGGAAGCAGTTCCTCGTGTATATGAGATTTTCAAGAAAAATCCGGATTGTTTTGGCTTGTGTGTCATAGAAAATGAAATACCTGTAGGTATAGTCACTCAGGAAAAACTGGCATTGAGACTTAGCGGTCATTATGGTTATGCATTGAATCAAAATAAGGCCATCTCTCAAATCATGGATAAGAATTTTCTATCTGTTGACTATAAAACACCTGTAAATATTGTATCCTCTATGGCTTTGTCACGCCCCAACGATAAGCTTTATGATTTTATTGTTGTTACAGAAAATGATAAATATCTTGGAACAGTAACAATAAAAGATTTATTGCAGAAAACCACCGAGATAGAGATTTCTGCTGCAAAGCATCAAAACCCCCTGTCAGGGCTGCCGGGAAATCTTATCATAAATCAAAAACTGAGCCAATGTGTGGCAGGCACAGGCAAATATAGCATTGCATACCTGGATATAAATAACTTCAAAGCTTATAATGATGTTTACGGATTTGAAAACGGAGATCTGGTGATCAAGCTTTTAGCAGATATTTTAAGGCATTTTATACCTGATGAACAATTTATAGGTCATATAGGCGGAGATGATTTTGTCGTTATAATAAATGACCATGTTACAGAAGCTTATTTCAGGAATATCGTAAAGCAATTTGAGCGTGATGTCCTGATCCTATATAGTCAGAAGGATGTTCAAAACGGATATATAGTCACAGCCAACAGACATGGACAAATAGAACGGTTTCCATTGATAACACTTACATCGGTTGTCATCAATAATCAGACACAAGCAGTTAAGGATGTGTTTGAGCTTACTGGAATGCTTGCAAAGCTGAAAAAGACAGCAAAACAGAATCAATCCATGGCTATGTAACAATAAATAGCATTATTACAGCGGAACGCATGCAATGCGTTCCCTACACCTCGCAGCCTCCTATTCATGTTTTTTGCAAGTACTTTTTCCCCACTTTTGCAACTTCTTTTTCCCCACCACTGGGGTGGGGAATTTTAGAAGCATTGCAGGCGGCATTATCGCCTT
>Ga0196971_1000513_pt1 | contig 27798 bp, 23 predicted proteins | sample S1v_1013CmetaG_FD_148660 | JGI IMG/M metagenome (GOLD analysis project Ga0196971, IMG submission 148660) | Soil microbial communities from Anza Borrego desert, Southern California, United States - S1+v_10-13C | ecosystem: Environmental > Terrestrial > Soil > Desert | place: USA: California...
CGAATGACTTGCGGGTCTACCAGAGTTTCATCGCGCCGGCGCTGGGGCTCACCCTACTGGTCGTGCCGACCGGCATGATCATCTCCGGCAGCCTCGTTGTCGAGTACATGACCGAGGTAAACGGCCTGGGCCGAGCGCTGATGGTGTCCCTGTCCCCGTTTTATCTGGGCTATCGCTCCAGCTACGCCGCCATCCTCATTCTCCTCCCCTTGCTGTTGGTGTCGGCCCTGGCGGCCGCCGCTTCCGAAGCGGGGCTCCGGTGGCTGGACCCGCGTATGGCGGAGGGGCAACACGCGGCTGAACAGCGCAATGTCCGGGGTTTCCACCCCAAAGAGGCGGCCATGGCGCTGGCCCGGCTGCCCCGGGACGTGTGGGTGGCCCCGCGGGACCTGGGGGTGTGGGCGGCGACCCGCCCAGCCGCCGCAGCGGAATGGTGCCGGGGCATACGCGCACGGCTGCGGGGAACGGGCAGGGCCTTGCGGCAGCCCATGCTTCTCGCCGGCACGCTGCTGGTGCTGGGCCTGGTGCTGGTGGCCCTGTTCCCCGGCCACATCGCCCAGTACCCTCCCAACCAGGTGTTCCGGGCTTACCAGGATGCCGCCGGGGTCGTACATGCGCCCCCCTTCCTGCCAGGCCCCGATCACTGGCTGGGCACTTACCCCCTTGGTCACGACCTCGCCAGCAGGCTGATCTACGGCACCCGGTACGCCCTGCTCTTTGCCGCCCTGGCCGTACCGGCCCGGTGGCACTGCCGGGGGTGCCTCGCCTGGCTGCATCCGTACGGCAACAGGCTCTGGCGGTGTTCGCCTCGCCCTTTGTCGAAGGCGCTGTGGCGGTGGGCGCCGGCCCCGGCCGTGTCCTGGTGCGCCATGTTCTGCCACAGATGGGGCCGCGGCTGATCACCATGATGGCCCTGGAGGTGCCTTCCGTAATGACCATGACGGCGGCCCTGGCCTACTTCGAGGTGGCCCCGGGCGGGTGGGTCCGCGACGACGATCTGCGCGGCGCTGCCGGTGATCCCGGAGTGGGGCTCTATGATGGAACTTCCGCTGTTCGTTGGTGGCGGCTGTAGCGGGGGACAAAGAAGGCCCGAGGCTGGGACTTACCCAGCACTCGGGCTGCCAGCATGGGCTTACGTTGTCTGTGATCCTTTTAGGATTGGTCCTCGGTCTCGGGGAGCAACGGACGGGTCTCCACACCAGCGGCGTCCAACGCAGCGATGGAGGCTCGCAGGAACTGCTTCGGATCCGAGATGGCTTCCCAGTGCATATACATGAGCCGGGGTTCCTCGAAAAGCCAGTGGTTGTGCAGAGCCGTCACGATGATATCGTTCTCGCGCAGGACGCTCATGACGGTGTTGACCTCATCTTGCCGCAGCACGGCTTCTCCGAGGTTCAGGGTGCGGCCCTCGTCGTCGGGTGATTCGATGGAGAAAAAGACGGGCAAGACGAGGGGCGACCGGGTCCGGCGGCCCAGGATTCTGGGACGGAGATCGGCGCGGAGCAACTGAATCAAGCATACGTCATTGATGCAAGCTGGAGTTCCGTTGACGATCTCGGCTAGTCTCGGGCAACGGTCGCAGACCGAACGTTTCCCCTTGGACATTTTATTCACCCTCCACCGTGAGGCGTAACGCATAGGCAGGCGGTTCTCGGCCCTGTCCAACATACGTTCCTATGCATCGAAGTGTGACCGTCGGAAAGGAAGGGAACTACTATCTGGAAGGAATGGACAGACCGCCTCATTCGGAAGCAGTCTGTCCATCCTCCTTGCCCGTGGAACTCGTGGGGCGAATCCCCTAGACTACCCATAACCATTTGGTTATGATTTATGCGCACCGACGGCACATTACGGAGGAAGCAATCATGGATATTCGCAAGTCAATCACCGTCCGGCGCCCCATTCAGACCACCTTCACCGCCTTCACGGCCGAGATCGGCCAGTGGTGGCCCCTCAAGAACCTCTCCTTCGGCCGCGAGCGGGCCAAGGATCTCTTCCTGGAAGGCCGGACGGGCGGCCGACTCTACGAGCGCTTCACCGACGGCGACGAGTACACTATTGGCAACGTGACGCTCTACGAGGCGCCCAGCCGGGTCACTTTCACCTGGCAGCAGCCTGACTGGAACGGCCCGACCGAGGTGGACGTGCGCTTTACCACCGTAGCCGAGGGCACGTTGGTGGAGCTGGAACACCGTGGCTGGGAAGCGGCGGGCGCCGCCCAAGCCGCCGGCAGCTACGACCAGGGCTGGGGCTTCATTCTGAAGCTGTTCGGCCAGGTCATGGAAGGGTAAGACCAATATGAGCAGCCTCGACCTGGCATTCGCCGCCCTGGCGGACCCGACCCGCAGGGAGCTCCTGCAGCGTGTCGGTCATCGGCCCCAGCCGGTGGTCGAGCTCTGTGAGGGATTCGCCATGAGCCAGCCGGCCATCTCCAAGCACCTGCGGGTGCTCCGCGAAGCGGGGCTGGTGGAGCTTGAAAAGCAGGGCCGTGAACATATCTACCGCCTGTCGCAGGATGGCATCACGGACCTGCGCGCATACATTCATGACGTAAGCGCCATGTGGGATCAAACCCTGCAGAGCTTCGCCCGGTATGTGGAAGAGAAAGAGTAGGGTCCATGCGCGAAAAGAGCAGCCTGGGTCACCCCGGGCTGCTCTTTTCGCTTTGCTCTGGTGGTGCGAGAGAGGGGACTCGAACCCCTACGCCCGGAGGCACAAGATCCTAAGTCTGTGCGTCCTCTGCCAGTTCCGCCAAACCCGCGTCCAGGAGCCTCCAGCAAGACCTTGCGCCCCAGCGCCTCAACAGCAGATGGCCTCCATCGGCGAGAATTGTAACGCCTGTAGCGAAACGATAACACAAGGCGATACGGACCCGCAAGTCCGACGTTCAGATCCTGCTAGTGTCCACCAAGCTTGGTGCTCGCTTGTCGAATTGTATCGATCGAATTATCGGGAGCAGCGCGTGACAATTCGCCTCATCCCATGTAGAATTGTATCGAGATCGACTCGGTTATTTGAGCGATACAATTCGAGGAGGCGATATTCGTGCCAGCAGGACGCCCCTCGCTTCAGCAGATCCTGGAACGACTCTCCGACACAAACGAGTCCCTGAAGCAACAACTTGGGGGACTGCCTACATCCGTTCAGGCCAACGGCATTTGGCGAGACATTTGGCTGGAAGAAACCCATCACTCGACAGCCCTTGAAGGGAACACCTTGACCCCTCGGGAGCTCTTCGAGCTAGTAGAGCATGGCCTGGCGACAGGCTCCAAGGACCTGGTTTACTACCTGGAGGTACAGGGCTATGCACAGGCAGCTACGTGGGTCTACGAGCAGGCAGTCGAAGACTCCAAGGCGAGTCAAACCCCCTGGACTCTCCTTACCATGGGGCACATTCGGCAGATCCACAATGAGCTAGTGGGCCCCGTCTGGACCGTTCGCCCGCCGGCAGGCGCCGGCCGGCCAGGAGAGTGGCGCCGGGGCTCCGTGACCATTACCGGCTCACCCATAAAGCCGCCTCCCCCTGGTTTGGTAGAGAGTCGAATGGATGAGTGGTTGCAGGCGGTGAGCGCCGGTCCACAGCCCGGTCAGCACGCTGTTGAGTGGGCGGCAGTGCTGCACGCAGATTTTGAGGCCATTCATCCCTTTCCCGATGGGAATGGGCGCACGGGCCGCTTGCTCATGAACTACCTCTTGATCCTTGCTGGGTACCCGCCGGCGATCATCTACAAAAACCAGCGGAGTAGATACATTAGCGCCCTGCAGCGGGCCCAGGTCCAGAAGGACTATCGTGGGCTGGTCGAGCTGGTAGCCCGAGCAGTGTTGGACAACCTCAACCGACTTCTTCTGCCTACGCTGGCGACTGAGGAGACGTACCTGCCCCTCAGCGCTCTAGCTGAAGGAACACCCTATACCTCTAGCTACCTTCGGAAACTCGCTGACCAAGGCAAACTACACGCACTGAAGCAGGGCGGACAGTGGGTTAGCACTCGTCGACACGTTGAGGCGTACATGGAGGGTAAGAGCTCCCGGGGACGGAAACCTGTTACCCCTCAAGAATCAGGCGCCGACGATCAGTAACAGAGCGGGGTAAGGACCTCCTACGGGGGGAACCTTACCCTTTCTCGCATTATCGCTAGAAGTTGAAACGACCTTGGGCCGTGGCCGTTTTTTGTTCCTGATACCCGATGGCTTCGTACCCTTTTAGCCGCTTCTCGTACATCCGCCGCAGTACGGGCACCTTTGCGTCGATGTAGTCGTAAACCTGAACCACTTGCTTGTTCTCGTAGAGGCGGTGAAGTCGTCCCGCGTATTGCTGAAGCGTTCCCCGCCAGGAGATGGGCAGGGCCAGGAAGAGCGTGTCCAGACGAGCGTCGTCAAAGCCCTCCCCAATATAGCGACCGGTGGCTATCAGCACCCTCGTCTCTCCCTCGGGGATGGAGCTGAGCTTCGCTGCTATCTCCTTCCGCTTCTTAGCCCCTGTTCCGCCACGAAGGACAATGACGTGGTCTGCAACACCGTTGAGCCGCTCTGCAAGCTCCTCGACGTGACTGGTGCGTTCAGTAAGCACAAGTGGGGAGCGGCCAGCGGCAACTACTGCTCGAACGTCCGCCTCGATCATCGCGTTGCGTCGGCCATCATTGGCCAGGGCAGCATAGACGGCCTGAATGCCGAGTTCCTGAATATCGTCCGGCAGTGTGAAGTCCGTGGCTCTTGGGATCAACTGGTGGTGGAAAGGCCTGGATGCAGCCTGCTCCTTGGCGCTGACTCGGTATCGGATTGGCCCGCACTGCATCATGATGATGGGGTGATGACCGTCCTTTCGAATCAGCGTCGCGGTCAGCCCCACAACATGGCGGGCCTTCACCTGTTTCAGAACACGTTCGAAGCTGAAAGCCGACAGGTGGTGGCATTCATCCACAATAACCTGGCCATAGTTGGCGACCAGATCTTTTACTACACCCTTGTGCTGCAAGCTCTGAATGACTGCGATGTCGATGAGACCGGTCGGCTTGTTCTTTCCCCCACCGATCAGGCCGACAGCCTTGGGCGGCAGATCCAGGAAGGTTGTCAGGCGCTCCTTCCACTGGTCCATGAGCTGGCGACGGTGGACAAGAACCAGGGTATTCACCCGTCGATCCGCAATCAGATGCGCAGCCACCACGGTCTTGCCAAAGGCTGTGGTCGCGCTGAGGATGCCGATGTCGCTGGCCTGGAGCGCGCTGACGGCTTTCTGCTGCTCGGGGCTTAGTTCACCGAGGAAGTTGGCATCGATCGGCTGACCGGGTTGGCGTTCATCCCTCACGTTGACCTGGATTCCATGGTCGGAAAGAAGCTGAGCGGCCTCACCCAGGCAACCCCTTGGCAGACCAATGTGGTGAGGGAATTCGAGCTCGGCACATCCGATGATGCGGGGCTTGTCCCAGGTAGACATGCGCATCGCCTGGGCCTTGTAGAACTCGGGGTTCTGGAAGGCTGCGAGTCGGATCAGCCTGGTAATCATCTGGGACGGCAGGCCCTCCCGGGGGACATAGACAAGATTGCTTTGAACCATTTCCACCTTCTCGGGAAACGGTCCCACTATGGGCTTATCTGCACGAGACCTGGACGGAGGCAGCGTCCAAGGGTCGTCTTCATCATCGCTGTCACAGAGACTCATCCGAACACCCGTTACGAGACCAGCCCGCTCGGCCTCCCTCACAATCCGGTCGACCGCGTCAACTTTCATCCGCTCGATTCTAGCGAGGTGCGCCCACTGGTCGGCATGCGGCTCCATGCTATCATCGACGAACACGCTATTCCCCCGGTCCCTGGGGGCCTTCTGCAGTGGCAACGCAATCAGGTTGCCAAATCCACCCTTGGGCATGGTGTCTTGGTTTGGGAAGAAGCGGTCGTACGACGCGAGGCCAACCTGGTAGCGCCACTCCATCGTAAGGGTAAGGACAAAGCACCCAAGTTTGCGAGCTTGAGCGGCATCGACTGGGCGATCAAAGAAGACCCAGACGTGTCCACCGTTCCCCGATCGGGATCGCTCCAGATAGGCCGGCACCCCAAGGTCTCTACAGGTGCCGAGACATGCCGCGGCATCATCCGTCCAGTTAGCTTCATCGAAGTCGCATGCCAGGAACCAGCATGTCTCGTCAATGAGCAGCGGATAGACCCCGATGGTGTGCTTGCCCGCGAGGTGGTCATGAATCACCATATTTGTGAGCGGAAGGAAGACCCGGTCCTCCGGGTCAGATCCCCTCCCTTTCCCGCCATACCCAGAAAAGGGGTTCTGGTAGGCAGGCGAGTATCCACTACGGCCATCCGGTCGTTCCCAACGCCTGGCGTAGACATCCTCTCGCCCGCGAAAGAGGCTGCGAAAGAGTGCGATCTTCGCTTCAGCGGAAGACCGTTGTGTTATCGCTGCGGGCTGCTCAGGCTTGGGTTCCGAAGGATTCCCTATGGTCACGCCCAAAATCTGCTGAAGCCGAAGGTTCTCCTCGCGTAGGCGAGTGTTCTCGGCCAGCACGTGATCAAGTTTGGTACGGAGCGACGGGTCTGGCCGCACAACGTTCACCCCCTCGACGACTCATCAGTCATTATGGACAAGGGGGCATTCACCCCAGACCGGCTGCGCTCCTGCTTTGTTGTCGATGGCACCCTGCGCCAGTGATACGGCATTTGTTGTTCCGCCAGGTATATGTAAACAAAGGCCGTGGTATAATTCAGATACAAAAAGGTGACCGGGAGGTGACATTGATGGACCGGCAAGACATCCTTGATCTCGTGCACGGGATAAGCTCGGGCCGCACTGCGGACGACTTCGAATCGGAAACGCTGGACATCAAGTCGTTCCCGCTGGTCAACCAAGATGATGTTCCCAGACCGGATAGGCGGAAACTCTCCGAGTTGCTCAGAGAAACGGCGGTCTGTTTTGCCAACGCCAAGGGCGGTACGATTCTGTTCGGTATCCGGGATCGTGTAAAGGGAGCAAAGGCAATCGAGGGCTGCTTTGGCTACGACATCGACGATATGAAGCGGATGGTGTACGACGGCATATCTCCCCCGCTTACCGTCGATATCGTTGAGATGCCCGTGGACGAAGGGGTTTTGCTAGTCGTAAAGGTCCCAAAGAGTCCTCGTACCCACGCAACACAGGATGGACGTCGCTTTCGTCGTGTGGGCAAGGAGTGCAAGCCCCTGACGCCTGAGGAAGACGTCATCGTCGAAGTGGAGAAGGGCGGAGACTACACTGCCAAATTCCTCCTGGGCGTCGGCATGGAGGCTGTCGATCCGCTCGAAGTACATCGGCTGCGCAACTGGATTAGCCGCTACCGGCCCGGGGCGGAGGTCCTCTCCCTCGATCACAGTGCCTTGCTAAAGGCACTGGATTTGGTGCAGGAGACCGACACAGGGCTACGTCCAACGATCGCTTGCCTACTTCTTGTCGGAAAGGAAGCGAGCCTCAAGTCCTCTCTTCCTCAGTGCGAAGTCCGGTATGCTCGCTTCGAGGATGATGAAACACAGCCGGCTCAGGACCTGTCGCTACGTAAGCCAATCCTGGCGACCATAGACAGGCTATGGGAGTTGATCGAGCCGTACAATCGGACGATCACCGTGCGTGACGGATTGCTTGAGTTGCCCATTCCGAACTTCCCGGAGGAAGTCGTTCGTGAGGGCCTGCTAAACGCCGTGGTGCACCGCTCTTATGTTGATTCAGAAGGCATCACTCTTCGGCTCTACCGGGACCGACTGGAGGTCGGCAGCCCCGGGGGATTCATTGGAGGAATTACCCCCGAGAACATTCTGACCCATGAGCCAAGGCGCCGGAATCGCCTGCTGGCAGAAACACTTCAGCTTGTGGGCGCGGTCAACCGTATGGGTCTTGGCGTCGATCGGATGTACAAACTGCTTCTATCATACGGTAAGGCCCCACCAGAGTATTTGGACCAGGGGACGGCCGTGACACTTCTGGTCCGTGACGGTTCGTTTGACGAACACCTGGCCAAATACGTTGGTCGGTTGCGGCAAGCGGGTCATTCCTGGACTGTGGAAGAGCTAATCATCCTACGATACCTGCGCTGGCACGACTCGATCACGGCCGCTGTGGCTGCTCAGGTCTGTCAACGCCCGTTATCGCACGCCTCTGATCTTCTCGGTCGTATGGAAGGGCGTTTTCTTGAGCGATTCGGGACCGGCCGAGGCACGTACTACCGGTTAGTGAAGCGAGTCTACGAGGCGCTCGGCGCAGTCGAACGCTTCACCCGAGACCGCGGTATTGACGAGACACGGCAGCTGGAACTAATCCGCAGGCACCTTCAGGAGTTTGGCGACATCACAAATGAGATTACTCAGGGAATCTGCGGGATTAACCGTAACCAGGCCTATCGCCTGCTGCAGAAGCTGGTCGAGGCCAAAGAGCTCTTGGCGCCCGGGCGAGGTCGACATGCCAAGTATCGATTCCCTGGAAATCGGGAGTGAGCATTTTTAATGCGCGCGCGCATTGCGCAAGTTCCGTGTCGCGCATTAAAACGGCAGAGCGCGCATTAACCACTCGGTAATGCGCGCTTTCGTATTTGGCGGCTCCCACATGCAGTTCAGGTGATGCAGGGAGGAGACCTCGTTCAAGGTCTCGCCAGACCGGTACTCAGTACTGGATGCCTTCCCTGGTGTGGCTTGTCTTCAGGAACTCGGGTGCAGGGTCGAAGTAGCGAGCGTCGTACTGCGGGACGAACTCGGTGCCCTTCACGACGCCGGAAGCGAACGTGGGGTCCATCTCCACCCAACGCTCCCCGTTGTAGAATTCCACCCAAGCATGCCCGGCCACGTCGTATCCCGGGCCGGCCTTCCCGGTGACCACGTGAGACTTGATCCCGGCTGCCCGGAGCAGAGCGACGGCCAGAGCCGCATAATCCCGGCAAACCCCGATTCGAGTGCGCAAGGTTCGTTCGGCGCCCTCATCAGGGTCCACCCGCCATGCAGTAGCCTTGTTCCGATCGTACCCCACGTTGTTGGCCGTCCACTCGAAGACAGCCCTGGCGGCATCCATAGCCGGCTTCCCCTCCGTGAGTTCGTTGGCCAGTGCAACGATCTGCGGGTGATCCGATTCGATGCTGGCCGACGGAAGCAGGTCACGTTCGTCCTTGGCAGTGCCAGTGGTAACGGTGAAGCGCACCAGCTCTGCGATCTGGTTGGGCCCTATCTGGGAATAGAGCACCACCTCGTAGGTCCCGGACCCAAACCGCAGTTCGGCATCGCCATGGAATCGCCCGTCGGTGATCGGCAGCCGGTACGTAGCCTCCACATCCTTGAACCGTGTGACGACCAGTACATAAGGAAAGTCCTTCACCGGCACCCCGACGTTGCCAGCCAACGTCAGCTTGGTCCCTGCGTTGAACGGGTCGGTTGTCGGGAAAGTCAACTCAATCTTCTGCTCCAGCGCCTTGGCAGTGTAACGGAATCCCCGCACCACCTGGACAGCCTGGTTGGTCACGCGAGCGTTTGCTGCTTCCTGCCACTGAAGCTGGCTCCGTGGGACCATCATGGAAATCTCGTATTCACCGGCCCCCATCGACAACGGTACACGGCCCGAGAAGCGGCCTTCGGAGATGGGCAGGTAGACGTCGTCCTTTTTCCCGTCGTGCTTGACTTGAACCAGTATCGACGACATCTTGAGGCCCGGGTCAACCTGGCCTGAAATGGGCAGGTACCCGTCTGGCACAGCATCCGGCAGGGGCTCCACACGGAAGTGCGCTTCCTGCCCGAAGGGCATCACCACCAGGGGCCGCCGAACAGCCTTGGCGCTGGTGTTCATGACCGGGATCTGTGCCACAGACGAGTACAGGTTCGCACCCGGTTCGGCTTGAAGGCGGACGTCGACCCAGTGCAATCCCGGACCGCCGCCCAAGTGAGCATCGCCGACCAGCTTGCCATCTTTGATCTGGACGTACGTACTCCACTTGTCGCCGCTTTTTTCCGCTTGAAGCCAGACGTACCGCCCGTTCAGCTTCGGGTCTACCGTTCCCCGCAAGGCAAAGGTGGTGTCAACGGCAATCTGGCCTGAGGTGGGCAGGTCGAGTTTCAGACCTGAGTTAGCGTAGCCCCGAGCCAAGTACGGGCTCTGCCGGAGGCGCGCGCTGACGTTCTTAACGCTGAGGCTCGTAACCATGCTGACGGTATCGTCGCCAGGGTTTTGGGGGGCGAAGACTTGAATGGTGTACCACCCGGGGCCATCTGCGAAGAAGATGTCGCCGGCGAATGCTCCGCTCCGAATGGGAAGCGTCGTCTCACGGTCTCCGCCCTGCCCCATGACATGGAACACGATACTGGAGCCATTGAGCCTCGACCCTACTTGCCCTTCAAGGTGAACGACGCCGTCGACTGCGAGTTCCTCTCGGGTGGGAACCTTCAATTGGAATCCCATCTCACCTGCGGCTTGCCAGATCTTCGGCGGTGCAGTACGAAGCTCACGATTGGCCTTGTCCACCCGCAGCCGGACCTTCAGGGCCTCATCCCTGACGGCTATGACGACTGCGTTGTCACTGGGAATCCAATCGACTTCGCCACCGGTCGCCTCGACCAGGAACCGGACGGGCACAAGCATCCGGCCTGAGTAGGTCTGGGCCGGTACGTCGAGGGTCACTTCGGCACCATCCACCAGGGCATTACGGCTACCGTCCGGCAGTGCCACTACATGCCCCTCGTGGAGGACAGTCGCCGTCCTGGTTTCCTGGTCCCATTCCACCCGGGCGCCCAGGGCTTCCATGATAGCGCGCAAAGGCACCAGGGTTCGCCCGCCTACGATCACGGGCGGGACGTCCATGGCGAGCTTCTGACCGTCCAGGATTAGGTCGATTGGTGCACTTTCAGCCTGAACAGGAACGGCCAGTATGTGCAAGACAAGGCACAGTAGGACTCCAACCCATTGTCGGTGTGAACCAAACCTACGCATTGACCCACCTCTAGGCGTTTGCTTCCTTTTTTTGTAACGGGGTGGATGTAGCAAAGGTTCGATGTTATCCGTAGCTAATTGGTCATGAAGAGAGCAGAGGTGCCTTTCGGCGTCCCTCTGCTCTCTGCTGAACATAACCACGGCCGTTTGGCCTGCTTCCAGGTAGGCCGAGGTCGGCTCAACCACTCGCAGCACTCCAAGCGAAGTCGGACGAAATGGAACAAAGCCGCTTTCTGCGTGGAGGGACTACTGGCGCCGCGGTTTATATTCCACATCATCAATTCCACTCTGCCCGACGGATACCGTCAACGCGCCGGTTACCCGCCCATCATGAACAACATCGACCATGATCTCGTCCATTCCGCCTTTGAAGAACTCCGTGCGGAACTCCCAGGAGCGATCGGGAAAGAGGTTCTTGAACTTGTCGTACGCCCGGTTCTCGGTGAACAACTGCTCGGCATTCGGAACTTCGCCGAGAGCAACCGACGTTAAGACGTGGGGCAGGTTGTCCCACCGAATTCGAGCCCATTCGACTTTTGTGCGCTCGTTCCACCAATCCACTGACGAAACCTGGTACTGTCCCGAATTCAGCAGGTGACCTTCAACGACCAGGAAACCGTGAGGGAGACCATTGAGTTGGACTCGATATTCCCTGAAGTTGTCCTTCGAAAGGGGAATTAGGGTCCAGCCCTTTGTATTAGCAACTTGGCTCCGAAACGTTTCAAGGGCCCCCGGTGACGAAGCGAAGAGGTTTCCAGGGCTTATTTCCTCATTAGCAATCGCCGACAGAACCTCGTGCTGATTGCGCGGGGTAACCCACTCACTGTAAGGTCTGTCAGTCGGGAATGCCTGCGGTGTATGCGTGGCGCCGGTTCCCCCGTGTGAAGCTGAGGGGCTACTGGTGACGGGGGTATTAGGGGCATCATGATTCTCCTTCGAAGGTCCTTTCCCCTTGTCCACCTGAACACATCCCGTGACCAACGCTGCAACCATCACGATGGCTGCGATAAACCGAAGGTGCACTATGATCCCCTCCAGTCCGATGGGACGATATCGTGCGGTAGAGACTCCACATGAATGGCCGACACAGCAGCTACTCAATCGGCACGGCAGGGCACCCGACATATTCGCTGACGGCCCCGAGGCAGAAGCCCGACGATTCCCTCGATCCGTCGGGCTTCTGGCAGGAGTCCTGGATCCGTGTACAGGGGTAGTTCATGGATCACATGCGCGACTTGACCAGATCCCAAGACTCCTTGAACAACAGGTTGCCACCACCGATGTTGTTCACGTCCGGGTTGTTGTACGTGTAGAGATCGGGAGTTTCTTTTTTGGTGTCGCGAACGGTGAGGTTGTTCCTGGAGTCACGCAGGACGTGGTTCAGGTCGATCACGTGAGGGGTATAGGTGTAGAGAGCCCATGTTGCACGGTTTTCCACGCCGACGTGTTCGGAAACAACGGTGACTTTGTCCCCCTGCTTTATGGTCGCAGTCTGGGTGCGTTTGATAACGGTCTTGTCAGGCAACGTGATCTGGCCCCAGTTCAAACCCTCGACTAGCACAGGCCCGCTGTCGAGTTCTTGAGGAGCTTGGTTGAAGAGTTCGTCCAGCCTCCGCGCCGCGTTTTGGATCTGGAAGTCGAGTCCCGTCTTGGAGTAGTCCGTGGAGCCCGAGTCAGGAACGGCGTACCCTATACCCTTGACCACCCATTCATGATCAGGGGTGAGCCCCTTGAACGTTAGCAGGGCCCCTTCCGTCTGCATTCTTGCCAGGATCAGCATCGGGTTGAGATTGTGCTTTGTGGCTTCTTCGTACACAACCTTGGCAACATCGATGCTACGCCCCGTATCGAATATCGTTCCGTTGGGCTTCTGCGCGTGGATGGGGAACAACTTTTCACCGGAAGCGTACTCCTTGAACAAGGGGGACTGGCCCAGTACCTTGCGCACCTGGTCGAGAGTAATGGCACTCGTGTCCCGGAAGTCCTTGTCTTCGATTATCCGTCGGAAGTTCGTACCCCAGCCTTCGGTCTGAAGGTAGAGCCAAGGATTTACCCTTTCGACGCCTGACCAGGGCTGGTCCGAATCCGTATCAAGAGTACCCTTGAGAAGCCCGAAGTGAAGGTGGGTACCGGTGGACTTGCCAGTGGAACCCATAGTGCCCAATTCAGCCCCCACTTCGACTGCTGCGTTTTGTTCGACTTCGATTTTGTCCAGGTGAGCATACATTGTCATGTAGCCATTGCCGTGGTCGATGATCACCACGTTGCCATAGCCCTTCTTCGCCCCGTTCTTCGAGCTCGGGTCAAGCCCTGCGTAGACTACGGTCCCCGACTGGGCAGCCATGATGGTGGTGTCTCCCTTCATGGGGATGAAGTCGACGCCGTCATGGCCGCTACCGTGCAGGGAGTCCTCTACTCCGTAGATGGTGGTGATCTGTGCAGCGGGAACCGGCAGCTTCATTGTCCAGGAGGGTGCGGTGGGTTTAACGGAAACAGCGTTGTCCACCGAGGAAACAGCAGACTGCACGGTACCGAGAGAAGCTGTACCCGCTCTGCTCTGCCCCAGCGACGTGTAAGGGTGAAGCGCATTCGCAACGGACTGTCCCAACGCTCTCTCGGTACTATCAGCCCTCCAGAGGGCTGCCCATCTTCCATCAAGCGTGGCCTTCACTTCACCAGTCCCGTCCCAACGACCATGGTCGGCGGCGTCGAGCATGGCCAGGAGCTTGGCATACTCGCCGTCGTCCGGGTCATTCTTGACCTTCTCAGCCTGTTTGTACAAGGCGTCGATGAGCGGCTGATACTTCGCCTTCAGCGGCTCGATGTCTTCAACCTTCACGCCAGAGGTCTTGAACGCTGCGATCTGCTCGTCATACGCGGCCACCAGCGTGGGATCGCGCCGGAGGATTGCCTGGTAACGCCCCTCGACGGCAGCCCAGTGGGCGGCGTACGCCTCGTTGAGCTTGGCCATCTCTTCCCGAAGATCCGGCGGCAGGGGGCTGTCGAACACCCGCTCCAACACGAGGGGCCTCCGGCCTTCGGCAACGCCCTGCCACTGTTCGTGGACAAGGTCGATGTGCTCCTTCCACAGTGCCCGGTAAGTGTTGGGACCCACCATTACATTGGGGTCGGGCGTGATGCCGTGTTTCCGCTGGAACTCCGCCACAGCCGCCTTCGTGCGCGGGCCGTAGTTCGGCTCCACGAGCCCGAAGAACGCCTGGAGCCATGCTACTTCGGCCGGGTCCGGCACCCATTCTGTGTTCGGTTTGATGCTATTCATCGTGCGTGCCGTAACCGGCTCGACCGGCGGGCCCTGCACCAGCTCCTCGACACGAGAAGGTACCGGGTCTTGCTTCGAGGTACGGCGGCGGAAGATGAGTGTGGCCACCAGGACCCCGGCGAACAGAATGAAGCCCGGGAAGAAGGGCGCGGGAGCGGGGACCTCGGTGGCGGGCACCCCTGGCGTCTTGCTGGTGGGCAGGTCAGGATTGGGCCCTATCGAGCCAGGTGCCCCATAATCGGGAAAGCTAGAAGAACGCAAGGGTGAACCGCTCAGACTATCAGTGGAACCTTCCGGCCGGTTCACATCAGCCACACGGTTGGCGGGAACGGCCGGCCAGAGCCGGTACGGCCCTTCAACTTTCGACTGCCTCGACGAAGTGCCGCGGCATTCATCCGTCTTCGTGCGGGAATAGTGCAGCCGCTGCGTGACCCACTGGCCCTCAGACCGCCGCTCATCCCACGTCAATTCCCAGTCACTGTAGTCGTAATCGGGCGGCGTGGGGCACGGCGGCGGTGTGACTTCGGTGCTGGAGTCGGTCGGATTAGCCATGGCGACGACGGCAGGCGGATTGGGCGGCAACGCCACCTGAAGCAGGAACAAGCTCCACAGAGGCATGTTCGTGTATCCTCCTGAACGTACAAACTTTTTCTATCCACCCAGACATGATACCATTTTTTGGCATCTGTTGTCCATAATCTGTTGGCAGTATTCTGTCAGTTGTTCCGGCGAACAGCGGTGCTGTAGCTCTCCACCGTGTGGTTGCTCAACCCCGCGATCCGCATGAAGAAGAACGGCACCGTCAGCTTCGTCCGAACGTGAACCCGGTTCGATGGGCTGACCGTCACCTGCACCACCCGGGCGTCAGGCAAGTTACGTGAGAGGTACTGCCTTGCCAAGCTCTCCGCGGTGGTCGGGTCGATCCGGACCTTGCCGTTCCATTTCCAGTAGTCACGGTCCCAGGCATCCGTCGCCGCCAGGGCGGCGGCATCGGAAGCGGCGTCAAGCATCTGCGAACGCAGAAGCAGGACGCCGCCATCGATCACCAGCCCCAGGAACGCCAGGAGCAGGGGCGCCGTGACCACGAACCAGGCAGCAACCCAGCCTTCTTGGCTCCGCCTCATGTGGTATCACGCTCGATTCGATAGATGGACTCGTGCTCCAACTCAAGCCGATCCCCCAGCCAGGGCCGCAGGAAGGGCACGAACACGTCTGTGCGATAGCGGACGGTCACGTGGAGATCCGAACCCGATGGCTGGATCACAACATCCCGGGCAGTCCCCCGCAGGCCGGCAGTCAGCATCGAAAGTGCTGCGTCGCGGGTGCGGCGGTATGCCTCATCTCGGGGGGTATCGCTGTCACCGTAGAGGACGGCGCCCAGCCGGGCCGCGCGGTTTGCTGACTGGACCACGATCATGCGGGCGAAGATCATGTGGCCGAATCCGACGGTGGCCATGAGGATTAGCAGCAAAAGGGGGACCACAATCAGGAACTCGGCTACTGCTTGTCCGTCCTGACGCCGTCGCATGGTTACCTTTGCTTCATCTGCCCAGTCAGATCGGCAAACACCTTCACCAACTCGTCACGGAAAGCGATGATGCCACCGATGGCGGCCACCAGAACGAGTGCGATAATCATGCCGTACTCGCTGAGAGCCTGACCATCCTGACGCCGGAACCAGTTCTGGAGCACCACGTAAGCCTTCAACATCTCTGTATCCTCCCTTTCGCTCACTTGAGCAGATAGTCGATAACCTCCAGCACGGCCGGCCCCAGTAGAAAGATCATGAACCCGGGGAGTGCAAGCAGTGCAATGGGCATGAACAGCTTGATGGAGGCGGTCTGGGCCATGGCCTCAGCTCGCCGCTTTCGCTTCTGCCAGGACTCCGCTGCCTGAGTGCGAACGGTACTCACCACATGGCCGGAGCCCTTGGCGAAGGCCTGCATCAGGCCGGTAAGGGTGACGGTGAACTCGGAAACCTCCAGTCGCAGGGCGACCCGCTCCAGGGCTTCGGCCGGGGCCAGGCCCCGCTCGTAGAGGTCCACCGCCTGGCGCAGTTCGAAGGCAAGGGTTCCCTGGCGCTCTCGGGTTACTTCAGCGATGGCGGCCATCAGGTTTAGGCCTGCCTCAAGGGCCACCGCCAGTGCCGAGAGGAATGCCGGCAGTTCTCGGCGGATCTGCTCCTGGCGCTTGCGGGCTTTGCCGCCCAGCCAGACGTCAGGGTACATGAAGCCCATGGCGGCCAGGCCGGTCATGAATGCCGCAAGGTAGGGATCGCGGCCCTTCAGGTACATCAGGACGGCGTAGAAGCCACAGGCGAGAGCTGCCGCCACCTTCATGGCTAGAATGTCATCATGGGTATGGGTGGCATCCAGCCGCGAGATGCGGAGCTGGCGCTCCATCTTCTCTCGGAGCCGTAACGGGTATGCCTGTCGTACCAGCGCCACGAGCGGCGCAAGCGGGAGCTTGCGAACCCAAGGGGGCCTGGCAGCGGGGGCGGTGCGGACAGGCGTGGCGCCTAGCCTGGCATACAGCCGGGAGAGGGGCGTGGGGCGCCCTGGCATCGGGCCGGGGCCGAGGAGTAGGAAGACGGCGACCCCAGCCAACAGACCCAGAAAGGTTGGCAACATCAAGATCACACCTCAATCTCCATGAGCCTGCGGCCGATGAGGTAAGCAGCGACAAGGCAGGCAGTGCCCACCACCAGCATCACCTGGCCGGCGAACCGTTCGTACAAGGGTGTGAGATAACCCGGTGCAGTGAAGCTCAACACGGCCACCATGGCGGGCGGGGCGAAGGTGATCATGTTACCCTCCATCCGTTTGCCGGCTGTGAGGGTCTGAATCTGCTGGCGCACGCTGATTTTGTCTTCAATAATCTCTGCGATGCTTGCCATGACAGCCGCTGCGTTGCCGCCCCGAACCCGGCAGAGCAGCACGGCGCCGACAAAGTCGTTGACGTCCTCCAAAGCGACCCGATCCCGGAGGCGAACCAGGGCTTCCTCAAGCGAAAACCCCATCTGCAGATCCCGCACGACTCGCTCCAACTCAGTGAGCATCGGCTTGAGAGGCTGTCCCGCCAGCATTCGCTCCAGGTCTTCCGTTGAACGCTCAACGGCAGTGCGAAGAGAAGCACCGGCCCGCAAGGAGGCCGCCATGGCTTGTAGGGCCGGGCCGAACTGGACACTCAGCACTTCCCGGCGCTTTAGCCGCATGGTGCGTTCCAGCAACTTGGGGTACAGCGGCGCTGCAGGGGCGATGATCAAGCCTACTACCCATGAATGGAAGAAGAATCCGCCAACAAAGATCAGGACGGCTGCTGCCAGGGCGGTTAATCCCAGCCGCTGCTTGCGGGTGAGCTGGCCGTCCTCGGCCCACCACCAGGGCTTACGCTTGGCAGGCTTTTCGCCGCGCAACTCCCCGAGGAGTCTGGCGAGCCCACCGGGTGCCTCTCCGTGGCGGTAGGTGATGAGAGCCAGAACGAGCAGATAGGCAGAAAACCCCGAGCCGATAGCCACAAGGGCGATCATGCGTTTCCCTCCCCCAGGCGTGGGACGGGCACCCCGGACCGTGCGTACTTTTCCGTGCGAACCAACTCCCGACCGGTCGCTACCAGGGTGCCGGCGGACGCATCCCAGCGGAAGAGATCCGCCAGGATCACCTCGCCCTGCTCCAGGCCAACGACTTCACAGACTTGGATGACCCGGCGGACTCCACCGGGAAGGCGGGCCAGGTGAACGATGATTTCCACGGCGCTCGCGATCTGCTGCCGGATGGCCGTGACGGGCAGTTCCATCCCGCTCATCAGCACCATGGTCTCTAGGCGGCTGATCAAGTCTCGGGCAGAGTTGGCATGGGCTGTGGTCAGCGAGCCATCGTGACCGGTGTTCATCGCTTGCAGCATGTCGAGGCATTCTCCGCCGCGCACCTCTCCGACCACGATCCGGTCAGGTCGCATTCGGAGGGAGGTCCGAACGAGATCACGGATGGTGATCTGTCCCTTCCCCTCGATGTTGGGCGGGCGGGCTTCCATGCGGGCCAGGTTCTCCACTTGGGTCAGCTTCAGCTCGGCGGCGTCCTCCACGGTGACGATGCGCTCTTGGGCAGGAATCACCATGCCCAGGGCGTTTAGGAAGGTCGTTTTGCCACTGGCGGTGGCGCCCGAAACAACGATGTTGATGCGGGCCTTAACAAAAGTGGTCAGCAGATCTTGCAGTGCGGGCGTCAACGCGCCCATTTCGCCAAGCTCTGCCATCGAGTAAGGATGCTTCGGAAACTTTCGAACCGTAATCATCGGACCATCGAGTGCTACAGGCGGCAAAACGATACTGACACGGGAGCCGTCCGGCAGGCGGGCGTCCACGATGGGATCGGACTCATCCACCTTGCGGTTGAGCGGCGCCACGATCTTCTCAATGACAGTGAGCATCTCTGCCCTATCGGCGAAGGCGAGGGGATGCCCTTCACGGTCGAGTGCCCGGCTGATCCGCCCCTTCTGCTCAACGAAGATGCGCTCGGGGCCGTTGACCATGATTTCGGTCACGGTCTCGTCGTGCACATAGGGCGTCAGAATACCGTAGCCGAAAATGCCACGTATCTGGTGCTGGTGAATTTCGTGGGTGACAAGACCTATCGGCCAACGTCTCCGTCTGAGTGGCAGGCGCACTACCGATCGGTGTTCCAGCACCTGGGCCTACAGCCGGGCTGTCGCCTGCTGGACCGGATAGCGTTGGTCTTCCCGCCGGCACCCTGACTTGCCGGTGAAATTGCGCAGGGGGCTCCGGGTCTCGGGTGCCGGGGCTGAATGGCATCCCCGTCTCGAAGTTCCTCTGGACACTCCTGTTTGATGCATGATGCGACCGGGTCATACGGATCGTCCCAACAAAACCTATGCGGGTGGTCTGAAAATGTCGTTACCGCCGGTAGATGTGTGCATCCGATCCTTGGCGATCAACGGGTACGTGATGGATAGGGCGCACAGCGATCACGGCCTAATCCTGCTCGACTTCCACAAATATGACCGGTTCGGCGTCAGAATGGACTACTCATTTGCTCTCTATGACAGTCTGGGCGAACCGGGTCTCAAGGCCCTACGGAAACTGGCCAGGGGACGCAGTCTCGTCCTGATCGGGCCGAGCAGGTTCAAAGATGCTCCGTCGCTCAGTTGGGATGAGTTGCTCGGGAAGCTGGGAGGGCCTGTGAACACTTGGGCCGTGACAGATCCGCAGTTTCCCGTCATTCTGAATGATCTGGGACACAACCAACTGCCTCCAGGATTTGAGGGGAACGCTGACACCTTGTTCGAGGACCTCGTGAGAGACGCCTTGATGTTTCTCCTCACCAACAGGGTCATCCAGTATGGTCAGGAGCGCCTATTCGAGAAGCTCCCCGATGGGTTGGCGTTTATCGACCACAGTACGCCTGTACTCTACGACTGCAAGGCGTATGGGAAGGGCTTTTCCATAACGGCAGATGATATCAGGCGCTTCTCCAGCTACGTCCAAGACTTCAACCAGCGGTACGGGAGTTACCTAAAGCCGGTTCAATCTTTCCTTGTCATCACCGGTGAGCTCACAGACTCCGTGAACTCCATATCAGGTCGGGCACGCGAACTTAGAGCAGAATCCAATGTACAATTGGTCGCTCTCTCGGCCAAGGAGTTGGGGGCAATCGTTCAACTCCTGACCGCGAATCCTCTTGGTCGAAGGGCGATCAACTGGAAACTGCTTTTGTCGGACTCAATCCTGATCGCCAAGGATGTTGCAAAGGAGCTTAAGCGGGTTGACAAAGACGCCATTATCGGGGGGCTGACTTGATGGGTACTTCGACGAGCCATCCTTCGCCCAATCGGCCAACGTGGAATAGTGTCCGCCGCACACTCGGTGACCAGTTCGTACCCCCTGACCGGGTAGTCAACGAATTGTGGACGGTGGCGCTCAGAGACACCGATGCGCCCATCAGTGACCAAATGTCGTCTCCGATCGTGTATGAACTGGCGTTGCTGAGTCAGCGATCGAGTTCTTGTGAGGAGGCCGTCAGGGCTGCAACGCGGGCAATCGTCAAGTCCAAGGCGAGCTCAATCCTAGTTGAGCTGGCCAAGAGAGCGCTGATGAGCAGTTTCCAGGCCTCCGAAGATCGGGTTCAAGCATTCGCTGGCGGGTTTTTCGCTGAGGTAGCTGCGTACCTAAGCTCCCGGGATATTCCGGGGTTATTAGGTATGTCCGAACGGCTCAGGACGGTATCTTCCACGATCGACTTCAAAGCAGAACTGAAGGCCCTCACTCGCAAAGAAGCCTCCCGTGTTCGAGCGTCCTTGGAGTCGCCTCAACACTGGAAGGAGTATGTAGCCAGCGTCACCCATTCACTAACGGGAGGCCGCGCATGAACACAGTCACCGTAGCCTGCACACGCCGGAAGACTGACGGCGATGAACTGGTTCTCGTGCCTGGCCAGAACTGCGTCACAGGTATCAAGGAATTCACTAAGTACTACCCGTCCCCCACCTCGCTAGAAAGTGATTTGCTACGAGTCGCTTCCGGTGTGTACTGTGCCGACTTGGCGACTAAGCGCGGCCTGCGCGAGGAGTTCCAGCGAGACATCGAACTGCATGTACCGGTTGCGAACTTCCAGGCTTTTGAGCGGGCACGTCTTGACATAGAAATCGCTCTGACCATCGTGTTCCTGCGATAATTGGACCTTGTCCTTCCATCGTTCAGAGGAAGCGCCGGAGGGCCCGGCCGCTTGGCCTTCGAACCCAGGAGAAGTTCTACTCTTTTCGGGCGGCCTGGACTCGTTGGCGGGTGCATACGAGCGACTCACGACCAGGGATACACCATTGGCCCTTGTCAGCCATATTACCCACAACAACGTCGTGAAAAGCTCCCAGGAGACCCTGTTCGGCTGGCTGTCTGAGACTTTCGGACAGCGAGTCACCCGTGAGCACTTTTTCGTTTCCGGCCGAACCGTCGGGGACCTTCCCTTTCCACAAGACAGTGATCGTGAGGAAACGCAACGGACACGGTCCTTCCTGTTCCTGACCCTGGGGGCCCTTGTAGCACGGCGTCGGGGAATATCTCGGGTGTTGATGAATGCTGAGAACGGGCAGATGGCCATTCACCTCCCCCTCACCGCTGCCCGGGTGGGCGCATTCTCCACCAAGACCGCTCATCCTAGCTTCCTGGCCGAAATGGAGCGAATCCTGTCAGCCCTACTGGAGTTTCCCCTGGAGATTCACAACCCGTTTCTGTATATGACAAAGGCCGAGGTTGTGAAGCGGCTGGTCGAGGAGGCACCTGGTGTTATAGAGGCATCTGGGAGCTGCTGGAAGGCGTTCAGGGTCGGGTCGGGGTTCAGGCACTGCGGAGAGTGCATACCGTGCCTGATTCGTAGGATCGCCCTCGAACACCGAGGGCTTGAACTACCAGAGTACAAACGCGACCTTCTGCGTGAAGACATTTCGTCCCTCGACGCGGATGATCTGGGAAAGCGGAACCTAGCTGAGCTGCTGGATTTCGTAATGCACTTTCACCGTGACGATTTGCGAGCATCTGCGCTCGATGACTTCCCTGAATTGCTTGCCGGGTCGTTTGACGCCGGCAAAGCCACCAACATGTATTCGAGATTTGCGAAAGAGGCCGTCACGGTGTTGAGCCGCTATCCAGGCGTGAGGGGCTTGTTGTCATGAAGGTAAATCACGGGGACATTGAGACCCTCCGCGCCAATCCCGTTGTCCTTCCTCAAGCGTGAAACTGGTGGGTTCATTCCCTTCGCTCCCGCGTCGGCCCTGCGCCTTAGCATTATGTACCTCCACAGCCACTTCGACAACTTGGCGAAGGCCCACGCCTACCTTACCGAAAAGTGCATGGGCAGAGGGGCACGGTTCACGCCAGACAAGATCGCTGAGCAGCACGACAAGCTGAACGCATACTATGACGCCTACTCCAAGTGTCCAGGTCGAGCTTGCGCTACAGCTCACAACTTGTCCGGAGATACGCCGGCGGGACACATCGTCGGAGGTCAGCTGGCACGAGTGGACGTGCGTACGTCGCTGTCGCCGTCCAAGCCTTATTATTTTGCCTGGCTGCTTACCAGCAAACCTATCGCATGGAAGCACCAGCTTCGCATGCCCTTGATCCAGTACTTCACCGCTTTGGATCTCAAATGTCCTGTCCAGGAGATGGCCGTTGGGATGTACTGCCACCAGACGGGGGAACACCAGTGGACCCAGTTCTCCATGGCAGAAATCGAGTCTGCCCTTGAAGAACTGGACCACTTGATTGTCGTCGCCGAAACTGCATCATGACGTCCTCCGAAGAACTGAAGTACTCTCCCCTGGCCACTGCGGAGCAATAGACGTGTCGGGCCGAGAGCGGGCATTCCAGAGTCACCGAGCGACACGCACGACGAAACCATGGCGGACCACCTCCACTACGCTGAGAACATCAGCAGCCACCAGACAACGCTCAGGCACGGTTCTGCTGTCCGCCGATCCGGTAAGAGTGATGGTACTTGTCGGCGCCGGCCTAACGTCCCATGGAATTGCAGATGCACAGGACCACCGCCGTGGACCGCGTATACGCGAAGCACGTCCGCCTACACTCTCAGTGAGCTAAGGCGGTCGCCTGCAACGGCACCGTTCCAACCGGGTTAGTGACGTGATTGTACGTTTGATTTTGCCATCACCGCAGTCGATTGGCGAACCAGAGAGGAAGTGGTTGACTGGCGCCAGTACGAGAGGAGTGTTCGTCGGCGATTCCAACCAAGTCCTACCATGCTAGAGGGACACGCCCCTCGAAGGCAGCGGTCAGTCCATCGTGGGTAAGCCTTTGGTAGAGGCAGAAGGCCGAGCCATCGGGCTGACCATAGCTACCATGCTCACCCCCGCGAAGTAGTCCACAGGTGCGGGAAATCTGGGTGATCACGGGATCTTCGCCGAACCCCTGGAGGTAGAACCAGTCAAAGCCCTCTGAGTTCGCGAAAGTGAGGAGTTCAGTTACAATCGCGGACGCGAGAATCGTTTCATGAGGACGGACTGCGGAACCCAGAGTGCGTTATGCGGTAACCTCCGGTAGTAAACAAAGAACTCGAAACGATAAGGTTTACGTGACCGGACATAGAACCGCTCGGCGATGTCGCTCTCATACTCTACAGGGCAGCAAAACCGGTTAGCGATGCTATGAATGAGGCGGCAGGCGTTCGGCCCGATGTCGTCAACCCACCATGCCTTCCGCCGAAGGCGTGCCGATGGCGTGGAAACCTCCCCACCAGGATGGCAAACATAGTCATGCCGATACAGGTCATCGTTCACGCCATCACCTCTTCGGACCTAGTGACTTCAGGCACCCCTAGGTACTTATACCAGTTGGGTGTACCACAGGTGTCCCAGATCTGCCGAGGGCCTTTCCTAGTCCGGTTGTCACTCGGCGTGAGGCCGCAGTTGGTGGCGATGTATCGCAACCTCTCATCATTCCCAAACGCCTGGAGGTAGAACCAGGAAAACCCTTCCTCTTGCGCAAACATGACATGCTCGCGAATTACGGTCACTGCCGTTTTCCAGTCCCTGGGGATTCTCGGCATCCAGAAAGCATCTTCATCTCGCCGACAGTAGTTGAACAGTTCGAAGGCCTGAGACCTAAGGTAGAATCGGCGGCTCATGTCACTTTCATACTCGACTTGGTACCCAAGCTGTCTTGCCAGCCTCAGTGCCAGACGCAGAACCCGTGGGCCCAGATCATCCTCATAGGTGGGCATCCACTTTCCTAGAACCGGCGCAACTGAACCATTGGGATGGACGATGTATCGGTGCTGCAAACCAACTTGCACCTTGATCACCTCGCCTACTCCCTTCTCATCCTTAGTCTGCCTTTCCTTCCTTTATTTTGAGTTACCGCTCGACAAATACAGACAGTTTGGGTGCTCATCCGATTCTTGACCAAATGCAAAGCCATCAGGTCTCAGAGTGGTTATCAGACACAATGGAATGATTCAGCCCTGGGGCAGTGCCCCAGGGCGTAACCGAATTCCACCGGCCGCCATTCGGCTGCATGTGGAGCGTACAATGTCATCATCCTCATCCTGTTGCCTTGCTCTGATGTCCGGTCACGTCTCGGTAGTCATACGAAACAGGGGAAGGGCAGAAGGGAAAAACGGGGAGGGGCCGGCCAAGGATGTCTGGCCGGAGAGTGTCGCTTCCTAGCGTTACTCGGCCATCCTCGCAATGTCGTCTAGCCTATCCGGTGTGAACTTCCATGATGCCGGGATCATGTCGGTCGTGCCGGCTCCCCGAGCCCGGGCTGTCCACTGATGGTTCTCATGCAGAATCGTTTCACCGCGCCCCGCAGCCTCGGCCTTCAGCCGCTCGGCCACCTCACGCGGGGTTGCGAGATACATACGAGGGAGTTCAGCGAGCTGAACGTTCTTGAACTGCACCAGGCAGAGCACGGTCTTGTTCGAATGCCTGGCAAGCCAGGCATCCGCAGCGGCGTGATAGTCCGCCTTCCCTTTCTCTAGGTAAGACTGTGTCAGGCCCCAGGCGCCATCTTGGCTGCCCTTGACGGATACTTTGAGCAGTCGGTCGCCATCGACGGCCACCAGATCGTATTCAGGCTGGCTGGCGCCGTACTGCACAGAAACATCCCACCCGCAACGCGCAAACTGTGCGGCCGCAAAGGCTTCGGCGGCGGTGGCGACGTGCCAAGACGTCTTCATGCTTGACCTCCCGCTAAGCTAGTTACCGTTCGTGGACGACAAAGCCGCAAAGGGCGGCCAAGCCGCAGTCCTCATATAACCAACGACGGGCGATGGAAGCAGATGAAGCGGTCTGGCATCGGAAGCCTCCATTGGAGGCGAGTGCGAAAGCCCCGTCTTTTCGGCAGACCCGTCCAGCCAGAACGTATTCAAGGAATAGGAGATCGCAGATTGTCGATTCCATCCACGGCACGGTTCGATCATACCCGGCGGTCCAACTAATGCGATTGCTGCACGCGGATAGGAAACTGTCCAGTTTGCCCCCCACTTCGCACGACCCAAACAGAACGCCTTTCCGATTCGGCGACTTGACGTTATCGCCTGTGGCCTTACCAAGAGACACCAGGTTAATATCCCGGTTGAGCCCTGACAGCCTGCCCCCGTTTCCGTGTCCAGCAATGTAACATGCACCGAGGGTGCCGCCGATGAGATGAAGCAACGGCTAGCTTCGCTGATCGATCCTGGTTTGGCCAAGTACGTTCGGCTACACACCTTTCGTGCCCTGGCGTGGCGCATTCTTTTTGAGATCCACCAAGTGAAGCCAAATGTGCTAGATGAACATGGCCAACGCTCCATGGCCGGGCAGCTGCTTCGGGAGTTTCAATTGAACGCTGACCAGGTTGCTATCGACGGTCTTCTCACTGATTTCGCCTTTTGCGTTGGGGCACAAGCCCCGGCAGACAAGTTCACGCCCAGCACCTGTGAACCCCATCTGTTCTTCGATATTTGGAACCGGTACCGAGAGCTAAAGGCAGAAGCCGGCGTGTCGGATTTCGACGACCTGATTGTCCGGGCCCGGGATCTGCTTACGGACTCCCCTCAACTGCAGAAGGCGCAGAGCGGCCGCGTAAGGCACCTACTGGTGGACGAGTTCCAGGACACCAACTTCCTGCAGTGGCAACTCCTCGAACTGCTCGTTCCTGAGGCCAAGAACATTATGGTGGTCGGCGACGACGATCAGGCGATCTATGGCTGGAGGGGTGCCTCTCCCTCGTTCATGCTGGACTTCCCCAAGAGGTTTCCAGGCTGTAAGGAGCTCCGCCTCACCAGCAACTTCCGCTCAACTGCCTCAATCGTGAAGCCAGCCGGACAGCTCATCGCCTTCAACACTCGGCGGTTTGATAAGAGCTTTGTGGCCGTGCGGCCCCCCGCCCAGGCACCGGTCTGGATGCGGCCTGCCACGGCCGCCGAAGAAGCAGACATGGTTACGCAAGCCATTCAAGAGCGTCTGTCAGCAGGCATCAGCTCCACAGAGATGGCTGTGCTTTACCGCACTCACCTCATGGGCTTCCCGCTCATGAACCGGCTCGAGAGTGCCCGGATTCCCTTTCGTGTGATAGGTGGACGGCCCAACCCCTTCACCCGCTGGATGGCTCGTGACGTCCTGTCCTACCTCCGCTGGGCCCATGGCGAGGCGAGCATGGAGGAGATCGTCCGGGTCCTGCGACGGCCGTCACGGCGAGGCGTGCCCAAGGAGCTCTTGACAGAGATGGAGCACAAGGGCACGGAAGGCGCCAATCCTCTAGACTGGCTTGCGGGCAAGGTGAATGCATCTGGCGTTCGGGAGATACAGGCTCTCAAGGGTGACCTGGCCAGCCTGGCCCAGATCCCTGCCAGCAAGGCTATCACTTTCATCCGAGAGGTGAACGGGTACGGCGACTACATCGATCAGGATTGCGGCTGGTCGGGAAGCGACCCGCAAGAGGCTCGCGAGGTCCTCAACGCAATCGAACAAATCCCTCAACCAGAGGAGAACTCGAGAGTCTATCTCGATCTCGCCGCACAGGAAGAGAACCGAGGTGAAGCGCAGGATTCGACCGTTCCGTCGGTCACCCTGGCGTCTTTCCACGGCAGCAAGGGGCTGGAGTGGGGGCAGGTATGGCTTCTGTCGGCAGTGGAGGGTGCGATCCCTCACCGGCAGACGATCCAGAGCCGCAGCGCCGGCGCGATGGAAGAGGAACGCCGGCTCTTCTATGTCGGGATGACTAGAGCGAAGGACCTCCTTACGGTTAGTGCTCCGAAACGCTTGGCGGCGGGATCAGATGCCACTCCCTCACGCTTCGTGACCGAAGCCGGGATCTGGGCTCCACCTCCCCCTCCAGCCAAGAGCAAGCCGACTCAGCGAAACACTGCAGATCCAGCGCCAAAGCCGAAGGTGCCGGACCAGACGAGCCTTCCGCCCGCTCTTCCTCGAGAGGACTACGTTCCAGGGATCGTGTGTTACCACACCAAGTTCGGCGAAGGTGTCATTCACCGAGTGATTGAGGCCCAGAGAATCGTGGAGGTGCGGTTTCGGGGGATTGGCGAAACCAAGATGTTCAGCATCGATGTTTGTATGAGCGCAGGATTCCTCCGGTCCGCCAAACCCTGACCGGGAGAGTCTACGCAGAGGCACAGGCGGACCAAGTCGGTTCTTGTGTTGGTGACGAAACTTGCTCTTCTGTCTTCTCATGAGGTGTTACAGACAGGGCTTCTCCACCGGTAGATACACTAATAGAGGCCTCGCGAAAGCGGGGCCGTTTTCATTTGGTGGAGGAGAGACAGATGAGGACAAGTGCAGCTAAGCGAATCGAGACAGCCTTCGGCCAGCCCTTGAGAGACGTGTTGACCCAGATGTACTGGCGTGATCAGCAGTCGACGCCGTTGATCGGCGAAGCTCTTGGTGTAAGCACGTCAGCCGTGCGGAAGTGGATGAAGGAACTGAGCATCCCTCGCAGGGATGGCCCCAGCGCTCAGAATGTGATCACGATCACCGGGCGCCGGCCAAAGACGACGGGGCTGTGAATGTCAACCGAAAACTTGACCACCGTGCCAACCCAAAACTTGACCACCCAGGG
>Ga0196971_1000514_pt1 | contig 27746 bp, 25 predicted proteins | sample S1v_1013CmetaG_FD_148660 | JGI IMG/M metagenome (GOLD analysis project Ga0196971, IMG submission 148660) | Soil microbial communities from Anza Borrego desert, Southern California, United States - S1+v_10-13C | ecosystem: Environmental > Terrestrial > Soil > Desert | place: USA: California...
TTTGCCAGATAAAAATCTGCCATGGCCTCCCAAGCCGCCTCTTTGTCGGATAGCTGACCTTTGGCTGTCAATATTAATACTCTTGTATCTGCAATATCCGGATTGGCTTTAATTCGCTTGCATACCTCATATCCTGTCATTCCGGGCATCATTACATCTAGTATTATCAGGTCAGGTCTTTCCTGTTTCACAAGGTCTAATGCATCTATACCGTTTTCAGCCTCTAGAATTTCATAATTGCCGATTTCCAAGGTCCCGGAAATAAGCATCCTCAGAGCTCTTTCATCATCTGCTACTAAAACTTTGCACATAGTTTATTCCCCCTGAATTTCAGTACTCATAAGAATATAATATTACTGAATCAAATCCAGCTTTTTCATCACTTCAACCAGCTTTTCTGTATCAATTGGTTTTGCTGCATAAACTTCGCAGCCAGTCCCAAAAGCACTGAAAACACTATCTGTATCATTTAGTGCAGTTGTCATGATAATTTTAACACGTTTTGATTCTTCAATACCTTTTTGATTTTCTATATCCCGTATTGTTCTCAGTGTTTTTATACCATCCAATTCCGGCATCATTATATCAAGACAGATCAAATCATATGGTTTTTCTTCATCCCATGCCATCATGAAAGCCTCCAAAGCCTCCATCCCATCGATTGTGATATCGCATTCCCCATAGGCTGAAAGGAATTTGGAAAGAAATTTTCTGCTGGCAAGATCGTCTTCTGCTAATAATATTCTCATAGCTTTACCCCTCTCATTAACTGTTTTTATAACTCCTGATATGTTTCTTGTATTTTAAAAATTCTTCTGTAACCAGGTCAAAATATTCAACTGCTTCTGTTATATTTCCTCTTCTCGCTGCAAGCTCCACCTTAAATGCTGCACCCTTTACAGTGGTTGCACTTATCTCTGATGATAGCTTTTTAATCACATGTGCATATCTTTCAATGCTTGATAAATCATTCTGTTTAATTGAACATTTTAATAGGTTAATATTTACATCCATACTCTTCAATAAAGGTTCCACGCTTTTTGCATATTCAGTCAAAAACTTATTAGTCTCAGCTTCATTCACACTATTATCGTCGTTATTTCTGGAAGCCATCCCAACTGCCTTGCTTCCTGACAGCCTTTCGGTTATCGTTTCTACTGTATTAAGAAAGCTGTTTATTTGTATAGGCTTTGAAATATAACCGTCCATTCCAATAGAAAGAAATTTCTCCCTATCCCCCTGAAGTGCATACGCAGTAAGAGCTATTATGAGAATATGGCTTCCTGTTGTTTCTTCTCTCTTTCGTATTCTTTTGGTGGTTTCAATTCCATCCATCTCAGGCATCTGGATATCCATTAATATTACATCAATATTTTCATCAATTAAAATTTGTAATGCTTCTATCCCGTTATTTGCAGTTATAACCTTGTGTCCTGTTTCTAGAATTATTCGGGTGGTCACCAATTGGTTTATTTTGTCGTCCTCCACCAGCAGGATTCGCAAAGGATGCCGGGTTTTTCTAACCGGAACTACAGGTATAAGTGTATCGGCTGCGGTATTACCACTCCTCAACTTTACTGTAAAATAAAAGGTACTTCCGTTTCCTTTTATGCTTTTAACCCATATTGACCCACCCATCATTTCTACCAACTGCTTGGATATTGCCAGGCCAAGACCTGTTCCCCCATATTTCCTTGTATGTGAACTGTCAACCTGACTAAAAGAATAAAACAATCTCTCTATATCCTCAGATGTCATTCCAATACCTGTATCCGATACTAGAAACTCCAATTCCACATATTCATCATTTTTTGTAACTAGCCTTGCAGACAGATTAACCTCCCCTGAATCTGTAAATTTAACCGCATTTCCTAAAAGATTATTAATAACCTGCTTAAGCCTGTAAGGATCCCCATTAACCACTTGTGGCATTTTGCCATCAGCTTTATACTTAAGCAATAGTCCTTTCCCCCGTGCCCTGATGACATGTGGTCTGACTGTTTGCTCCAACAAGTCTTTGATATTAAAATCTATATATTCTATTTTTAGTTTCCCTGCTTCAATCTTGGAAAAATCCAAAATGTCATTTATTAGATTTAGAAGCGTACCTGCACATTCTTTTGCTGTATACAGATTGTCTTTCTGTTCCTCAGTTAATCCGGTCAGTAATGTTAAATCAATCATCCCAATCATACCATTTAAAGGTGTACGTATTTCATGGCTCATATTGGCCAGAAACTCACTCTTAGCGTGATTTGCAGCTTCGGCAGACTCCTTTGCCTGTTTTAGCTCTTCATTAATTAGCTTTCTTTCAGTTACATCACGCAATATAGCCATAAGGACTTTGCTACTGCCTATTTCAGTCCCCTGCATACTTACTTCTGCTGTGAAAGTGCTGCCATTCTTCCGGTAAGCCGTAGCCTCATAATATATACCTCTGGCATTTGCCTGATATGGTTGAGCTCCCACAGGTGATTTTGGATCCGGGTTTACCAGATAAAAAATTGACTTGTTTAAAAGCTCCTCCTTATCATATCCATATGCCCTAATAGCGGCATCATTAGCCTCTATCACATATCCATTAATATCCGCAAAGAGTATTATGTCATTTGCATTCTGGGAAAGAAGCCTGTATCTTCTCAACCCTTCTTCTGCAATTTTCCTCTCGGTAATGTCAAAACAAGCCCCAATATATCCTAAAAACTTACTGTCAATATCGTAAAATGGTCTGCCAATATCAAGTATCCATCGATACTGCCCATCTTTATTCCTTAACCGGTATTCCATTTCAAAAGATTCTCTTGCACCAAATGCCTCAGAATATATTCTAAAACACATCTCAATATCTTCTGAATGCACACCTTCTGTCCAACCATCCCCTATTTCCTGTTCCATTGTACGCCCTGTAAAATCGAGCCAACTTTTATTGAAGTAGTTACATTTTTTACTGCAGTCGGCTCTCCAGATCATTGCAGGGAAGTTTTCAAAAAGAGTAAGGTAATAATCTCTTGATTTAATTAGATTTTCTTCGAGCTTCCTATATTCAGTAATATCATCTATTACAACAATGACATGTTTTGTTTCACATAGTAATAAAGGTACAGCATTGATCCTGAAGCAGCGTTCTACTTCCTGATTGTTAACAGTTAAAACTTTCTTTATCTCTAAATCTTTAATTGTTTTAGAAAGTGATATTACTTCCTCCAATGCTTTCTTCAACTTACATTCATGACAGGCAGAGCCATGCCCGCACCCTTTTCCGATATCCAGGCTATCATGACAGCCGAATACTCTTCCGATCCTTTCGTTGAGTATCTCTACACTACTTATATCAAATGTGTATAAAAATAACTCATTCGCATTTCCATCTATGTCTGCAGTTATAACCCCGTCTCCAATACTGGCGAGCGTAGTTGTAAGCCGCTCTATTTCTTTTTCAAATTCATCTTCAATAGCATGTATCCTATTATGTAAATGTAATTCCCTGAACAAATGTTTAACGATCCGTCCTAAAGTAAAAATATCTTTTAAAAGCAAATAATCAAAGCAAGGAATTTCTAGAGTATCAAAATAATCTTGATCCGCTTTATCATTGATGATCGTGACTATCGGCTTCTCTGTTCCCAAAGTATTCAGTATTATGTTGGTTTCATGTATATGATGCTGTCCTCTGGTAGCGTCCAAGATAATCAGATCATATCCATCCGTCTTAAGTGAGCCGAGCATCACTTCACTTATACTTATCCATATAGGCACTACACTATAATTTGCTTCCTCTAAAATCTGTACAAATTTCTGAATATCACTTTCTGATTCAGTTACATACAACACCTTAAGATTTTTTCCCATCACAAATACCTCATACACTTTTTGTTAAAAATACGTCTATATTGTTATTGGCTGCAAAGCTATCTTTATTTTGCCTGCTGCCGTATCCATTTCGAGGGTCTTGATATTTGTGCCGCCAACTTCAGCTGCTCTGTATTTCAAATTTAAACAGTTCAATGCATTCTTTACTGCATTTATATTCTTTTCACTAATTCCGACTATCAAATCCATGACATCACCCCTCATCTAACAATGAATATATCAGTTTTGGGATTTTATCCAAAGATGTCTGTTTTTCAACTGCTCCAATATTAAAAGCAACCTTTGGCATCCCGTATACAACAGAAGAACCTTCATCCTGCCCGATTGTCCTTGCCCCTTTTCTCCTCATAGAAAGCAATCCCTTGGCACCATCATATCCCATACCGGTAAGTATGATACCAATAGCCTTGCTGCCTGCTTCTTCTGCTACAGATTCAAACAGGACATCAACAGAAGGGCAGTGTCCATTTAATTTATCGCCCTCAAAGCATTCGACTCTGTATTTATTACCAACTCTTTTAATTCTCATGTGCCGGTCTCCAGGTGCTACCAGTACATGCCCCTTTTCAATATAGTCACCTGTCCTGGCTTCCTTAACTTCCAGAGCAGTTGAAGTATTAAGCCTTTCAGCAAACATACGGGAAAAATCAGGTGGTATATGCTGAACGATTACAATTCCTGGTATACTTTTGGGTAAGTGTTTCATCACGTTATATATAGCTTCGGTTCCCCCAGTGGAAGCGCCAATTGCTATTATCTTGTTTGCATCTGCATTCGTATTACCAATTATTTTTTGTGAGGAATCTCTTGTTTTCAAATGTAACACTTTAGCAGTAGAAGCTATTTTTACTTTATTTATCATCTCATTGATAAAGTTTTCAACACTTTTTACCAATCTGACATCAGGCTTGGTCACGAAATCAACTGCCCCCACATTCATAGCGTCGAAAACCGCACTACTTACCGTACTCACTACAATAACAGGCAAGGGATACTGTGGCATGAGCCTTTTTATGAATTCAATCCCATTCATTTTGGGCATCTCTATATCGCAGGTCATAACGTCAGGCTCAAATTCAATTATCTTATCCCTCGCATCAAAGGGATCATTCGCTGTAGCCACAACCTCTATATTCGGATCAGATGAAATCCCCCTTGATAATACTTCTCTGAAAACGATACTGTCGTCAACTACCAATACTCTTATTCTTTTTCCAAGCTGCACAGTATCACCCCTTTATTCCTTCCTGTAAACTGCAGGCATTACATATTTGTACTTTGTCTCTTCACGGTTAAGAGATTCTGAATGTCCGATAAATAAATAGCCGCCATATTCAGTTAAATCATAGAATTTGTTTATCAGTTCTAATTTCGTTTTATTATCAAAATAGATCATCACATTCCTGCAGAATATCACATGAAATTTCTTTTTAAACGGAAAGACCTGATCCATAAGATTAAACTTCCGATATATAACTTCATTCCTTATCTTGTCTATAAGGACAGATTTTTCGTTGTCAAGTTTCTTAAAATAATTAAATTTCCAATTAGGAGGAAGTGCAGCTGTCTCCTCATTGCTATATACACCTTCTGCCGCTTCTCCAAGCACTTTACCTGAAATGTCGGTAGCCAATACTTTTGCATCCCACCACATTTTTTCTATTCCGAAGAACTCATCTATAATCATCGCCAGAGTATACGGCTCTTCTCCAGATGAACACCCTGCACTCCATATGCGTAAATCTTTTTCTCTTACGGTACTTGCAAGATACGGCAGTACTTTGTCCCTAAAGTAGTAAAAATGATCAACTTCTCTCATGAAGAAAGTATGATTGGTAGTAATCTTGTCTATCAGAGTAACTACCGCGTCCCCGGTTTTATCCGAAACAACATAGTCATAATATTCAGAAAAATTGTACATGTTTTTTTGAGCAAGTACGTTATGGAGTCTTCCTGTTATAAGGGATTGCTTCTCTTCTTTCAAATGGATACCATAATTTACTTTTATATAATCCGCCAATTCTCTAAATTCTTTGTCAGTAATTGCAAGCATAGACCTCACCCGTATTTTTTATAAATTGATTTGACTGTTTATCCTATCTAAAGACTCTTCTAAGGAAGATGTATATTGCACTGTTCCAAATTTCGCAAACACTCTATAAGTCTTATCATTATGTACCAGCTTCTTTGACTTTAATATTCTACAAATTTTCTCAGTAACTTTTTTAGCGGAAGACAATCTGGTTTCGGGTAATAAAATTAAAAATGCTTTCTCTCCCCATCTTCCCACAACATCAAGCTTTCTAAGATTATTCACAAGTATTTCTCCCACACATTTCACTGCACAATCTTTTACTTCCTGCTCAATGCTCTTATTGATCACTTTAATGATATCAATATCGCACACGATTAATGAAAACACATTACCATATCTGTCAAACCTGTGTATTTCATTTTCCACCCTTTCAATAATGCCTCTTTGGTTCAACAAACTAGTCAGGCTGTCAACCTTGCTATGTGTTTCCATCAATTCGCTTAATACAGATTTTGCAGTAAGCAAGTTGGTCAATGCTTTGAACTTGCTGATGAGTGGCTGTAGCTTTTCGTACCCGATAAAAACCCGCCACTTTCCATCTTCCAATACAGTCATTTTTATAAGAGCATCTTTTTCTACCATATCCATAACTGAATTGTATTCTACCACATTGACACTAAATTCTACGATATCATGGAACATGTGCCCATTAAGCAGTTTGTTTTTATATGTTCCATATATCTTACAGCTATATTCCTTTAAATGAAAAACCATCGAAACTGCACACTGCCAGTTTATAAAATCATCCTTTGCGATGTTCAGCTTGTCAATATTGGAGACCAATTCGTAGGCGAAATCAAAATGATTGTTCATTATGTTCCCGAAGTATTCATCAAGTACAGATTTTGCAACTAATAACGACTTTTCGTTTTTTTCATACGCCTTCTTATGTTCATAATCACTTCCGCGGGATTTGTTATACTTATCCTCCCACTCCATGTTGTATTGCTGTCTCTTAACAGGATTGCTTAATTCCTCATAAGCCTGATTGATTTTTTGCATCATCTCCACAGAGTTTTCGCCCTTGTTAACATCAGGATGATACTTTTTCGCCAATCTTCTATAAGCACTCTCAATTACTTCAGGTTCTGCAAGATAATGAACCTGTAGAATTCTATAATAATCTTCATGCTTGTGCATAGACCAATAGCCACCTTTTCAAACTATTTATGCGGAGTGAGCCCGCGGGCTCACTCCACACCTGAAACGCCTTTAATATTTGCCGAATTCCTTGTCACTTAATGCAATCTTTGTCTTTGAAGCTTCAGCCTCAGTTTGAGTTAACTCTTTATGAGTTGAATCTGCTTTTTTTCTTTCAGACATATCTTCAAGCATCTTTAAAACTTCAGGATTTAATTCATCAAATTTGTTATAAGTTTGATTGACTTTTTTGAGCTTGAATTTGCTGACCGATTCTTTCAAAAGTTCCGCCTGACTTGACAGTTCTTCGCTTGCAGCCGCACTTTCTTCGGAAGTAGCCGAATTGGTCTGGACAACCTGCGACACCTGCATAACACCCTGGTTAATTTGTGCAATACCTGAAGCCTGCTCATTGGAGGCTACTGCAATATCGCTTACCAGAGCGGCAGCTTTAGCGACACCCTCCACAATCTTGTTAAGAGCTGTGGCAGTTTCGTTGGCAATCCTTGTCCCACCTTCAACCTTTTTAATTGAGCCTTCTATCATATCCGTTGTCTCTTTAGCTGCATTTGCTGATCTTGCTGCAAGGTTTCTTACTTCTTCAGCCACAACAGCAAACCCTTTACCATGCTGACCTGCTCTTGCAGCCTCAACTGCAGCATTAAGTGCTAGTATATTGGTTTGAAATGCTATTTCGTCAATAACCTTGATGATTTTTGAAATATTAGAAGATGAATCATTGATCTCTTCCATGGCCTTAAGCATTTCCTTCATCTGGTTATTGCCCTGTACAGCATTTGACTTGGCGGTTTCAGCCAGTTCATTTGCCTGATCGGCGTTTTGTGCATTCAGTTTCGTTTGCGAAGATATCTCTTCAAGCGAGGCCGTCAATTCCTCAATCGAACTTGCCTGTTCTGTCGCTCCCTGGGAAAGGGCAATGCTGGAATCGGATACCTGCTTTGAACCCGATGCCACCTGCTCTGCGGCATTGTTAATATTGGTCATGACATCGTTCATATTATCAGTCATTCTCCTGAATGCCTGTGCCAGAACACCCACCTCGTCTTTGGTATTAATGTCAACAGTTACATCAAGATCACCGTCGGCAATCTTTTTTGAAGCATCAACAAGTTTATTTAAAGGCTTCTTGATTGACGAAGATATGAAAACACCGAGAAATATGGAGACAGACATACCTATTATGAGGATAATAATTGTTTGCATTGTTGCGGCATTTGCAGTCCTAGTATTGCCGTCTGCAGTGTCCTTTGCGGCAGTAACCTTTATTTCCATCATTCTTTTGTAAGCCTTTTCCATTTCTGTTCTGATTTTTTCCGCTTCTCCCTTCATTAAGTTTATTGCCTGGTCACGGTTATTCTCTCTCACAAGTTTTATAACATCATTAACAATTAAGTCATATTGCATTTTATAATCTAATAAATCTTTTGTAAGCTTTTTACCCTCTTCAGTAAGCAAGGTTTTTTCAAAACTCTCCATATTTTTGTTAAACTCTTCATTCCTGTCTTTTATCCTGGTTTCATAATCCTTTATTTCTGTATCACTGGTTGAAAGGAGTATATCTTTTACATTTCCACGCATTCTTTGATATGACTCTACAATAATCACCATTTCTCCCAATGGGACTGTCATAGTTTCATATAATTTCGTATCAAGAGCATCTATATTCCTGATATTGATAACACCAACAGCACCAATTGCGCCTGCTATAAAAGCAACGATCAAAAATCCAATTATAAGCTTAACACCGATTTTCATATTATAATACCATCTCATGATAAAAGCCTCCCTTTATATTTTAAAAACTTGATAAACTTTCAACTTCATCTTCATTAAGCAGCTTATTGCAGTCAAGAATGAGCTTCACATCATTCCCAACCTTGCCTATACCTTTTATGTACCTGTTGCTAACCCCTTTGCTTACTTCCGGTGGGGAAACTATATCTCCATCCGAAATAGACAACACTTCCGATACACTATCGACTATAAGTCCAATAGATGCATCCTTAATATCAACTACAATCACACATGTCCTGTCGTTATACTCCCTGAACGGCTTCTTAAACCTCAGCCGTACATCCATTACAGGGATTATCTTACCTCTCAAGTTTATTATCCCTTTTACATATTCGGGGAGTTCCGGGACTTCGGTAATTGCCTGTATGCCGATAATTTCTGTTACATACCTGATTTCGATCCCATAGAACTCATGTCCTAGCAAAAAAGTAAGAAATTTGCCTTTCTGAGTATCTTCTTCCTGTTCTAATAGCTCTTGTGTCATAGCATCAGCCATATTCACATCTCCTTTCTTCTATATAGTTTTTTTACTTGTTAAGTTTGTTCATTGTCAACGGGAAGTAGTTTTAAAAGAATATTGCCCACAACCTCATTGATTTTTGAGATTGTTTTTTTATCATTAGCTTTTATTGCTTTTGATGACCTGTTTATCAAAAGATCAATCTCTTTATCCAAAAAAAATCACCCTCTTATATCTCTATATACTAACTTTTTTAAGAGAAGCGAGCCTACTAATATCAAGTATTAAACTTATACTCCCATCTCCTAACAGGGTACACCCTGCCAATCCGCTGATTTTCTTTGAATCCCTTATGTAGCTTGGAAGTGCTTTGACCACCACCTGCTGCTGTCCCAACAGCTCATCTGCAAATATGCAAAGAGCTTTATCTTCCACCTCTGCCATAATGAGTATTCCTTTCATGAATTCAGTTATATCAGTTTTCACTCCAAAATGTTCATGTAGGCGGAGTATAGGGTAGCACTTTCCACGAACCATAATCATTTCGTTGCCGTCAGGATCGGTGATAATGTCACTTTCTTTTGGTCTGAAAGATTCCCTGATAGAAATAGTAGGTATGGTATACCGGGAGTTCCCAACCTTTATATTCATTCCATCTATGATCGCCAGTGTCAGGGGAATTTTCAACGTGATTATTGTTCCTTTTTCTGAAACGCTATCTACTGAAACCGAACCGCCAACAGTCTCAATGTTCTTTGTGACCACATCCATTCCAACACCACGTCCAGAGAATTCAGAAACACTATCCTTTGTTGAGAAGCCTGGAAGGAATATAAGGTTGAAGACTTCCTTATCGGTCATATTTCCTTCGGACTTATGGAGCAAGCCATTCTCTTTTGCCTTCTTTAGTATCTTCTCCTTATTCAATCCTTTACCGTCGTCTTTTATGATAATAAGCACGTCGCCTCCGGCATTTTTTGCCTCCAAGATAATAATTCCAGCTTGTGGCTTGCCTTTTGCCTCTCTGTCTTCAGGTGGTTCAATTCCATGATCGAGAGCATTCCGCACAAGATGCATCAATGGGTCGGAAATATGTTCAATTATGTTTTTATCAACTTCGGTCTCCTCGCCCATAATCTCAAGCTGCACTTCCTTGCCCAGCTTCTTACACATATCCCGTACTATCCTGTGCATTTTGTGGAAGGTAGCTGATAGAGGAACCATTCGGATGGACATTACCGTATCTTGCATCTCACTGGTGATTTTGCTTAACTGTCGTGCAGCCTTTTGAAAGTTATCCAGTTCCAGCCCTTTAAGGTCGGGATTTTGTATAACCATCGCCTCTGCAATGACCATTTCCCCCACCAGGTCCATCAGCTTGTCCAGCTTAGTTACACTTACACTGATAATACTTTGTTGTGTTGAAACAGTCTGGGTATCCTTACTATCCAACCCCTTATTTTCCGTACCCTTATCTTCTTTGTCTTGCTTATGCGATGATTGTGATTTAGAAATTTGATCAGTGGCTGCCTGTCTCACCCTGGATAGCTGCTTTAACTCATCATCATTATCCAGTTGGGTAAGCTCAAGATCTTTTAGAAATACAGTCTGCATAAAGAATTCATGCACTCTTTCATATGAACTATCTGTCTTGAGGATTACCTTAAAACCTTCCCTCCTAATGACATCTACACTTTCATCATTATCAATTATGTCTTCAGGGATATAAAATACCTCATCAGAGAGTCCTTTGAGATTGTGAATTATTGAATAAGCCCGGATATTCTCCATTTCACAGCCTTCCTCAAAACATATGACAGCTTTAAAGGCATTCTTCATAGCAGAAGTTTTAACTTTTTCTGAGCTTATATAATATTGCTGCTTTTTGATGCTGCTCTGTTCTTTATCCTCTGTTAATGCAGTAGATGCGTTACTCCTCTTTAATATAGATAAAAATACTTTTATACTATCAATTAAAGCAGAAGCCTCCCCATCAGCAGCATCACCACTCTTGATCTTTTCTATTTCAACTTTTACAAAATCTATGCCTTCAAGAATAAGATCAGAAAGTGCAGCGCAGTCGATATTCTGGGGGTTTTCTTCACGCATGAAATAAAAAAGGTCTTCAATTGAATGGGCTAGGGATGATATGTTCTCAAACATCATCATGGCGGAAGATCCTTTAATAGTGTGCATTATCCTGAAAATTTCATTAATCGCAGACTGAGTATAGCAACTTGACTTTTCATTGGACAATATGCACTCTTCAAGCTGCCCAATGAGTTGAGTAGTCTCAAATATATACATATCAAGTAAAGGCTCATTTGAAAACTGTTCCGACATATTAGCGTCTCCTTTGGTGTTTTTTATCTATGGAATCTATATGGATAATATCTTATTAATAGTTTGTATCACATGATCATCCTTAAAGGGTTTTATGATAAAGGATTTGGCACCAAACATTATTGCCTCTCTCACCATTCCTTCCTGTCCCATTGCCGACACCATGATAATCTTTGCTTTTGGATCAAGTACTCTTATGGACTTTAGTGCCTCCATGCCTGACACTTCAGGCATGGTAATGTCCATGGTAACTATATCGGGCCTTAACTCACTGTATTTCTTTATAGCAACGGCCCCATTTTCAGCCTCTCCAACAACCTCGAACCCATTCTTATTAAGTATTGTCTTTATTGCCAGCCTCATAAAAGCTGCATCGTCAACTACCAAAACTCTCTTCATATGCATTCATCCTCACCTTGCTTAAAAGTTTATCTCTTAAAGTAATGCTTCACCTGTACTGATATTGTTATCTATCCTTCGATATTTTCCATTATTCACACCATTAAAAATACTTCTGTCCATTAACATATAGCAATGCAACATTATAGTAATTTTGTTGCATTTTAAATATTACAAAAATCTTTTTATATAAATGGTTTGATTAAATAATTTTAAAATTATCACAATTCTTAATTGTATATTAGTGTATCTTTTTTGTATAATATAATATATAAAAGATACATTAGGAGGATAATGATTATTATGACTGTTGAACCGATTAGAGAAAAAGCCAAAATTAAGCAGCTTTATCAATACTTGAATGGGAATGATCCTAAATACGCATTAATTTATAAATTTGGTATTAATACGGGCTTGAGAATCAGCGATATCATACCTATTAAGGCGAATGATATTTTTAATGAGAAATGGCAATTTAGAGAGTATCTCATCTTAAACGAAAAGAAAACAGCAAAGGAAAAGAAAATTAAATTAAATGAAACCTTGCGCAAGTGTCTTCATAATTATGTTAAAACTCAACATCTTACCTTAGAGGACTACCTTTTTCAAAGTCAAAAAGGCGGCTGCTTAGGAAGAATCCAGATTTACAGAGTGCTGAAGGAAGCTGCCACTGTGATGGGCATTGAAAACTTTGGCACTCACAGTTTAAGGAAAACATGGGGTTATTGGACTTATAGAATATCTAAATACAACATAGGGCTTATTATGGACACCTTTAATCACAGCTCACCCACTATTACACTCCGCTATATTGGTATCAATCAAGATCAAAAAGACGAGCTGTATTCTATTGTTCAACTATAAAAGCTGTTTTTTGTGTGGATTTATTGAATAGTTATAATGGCATAATGTGACATAATTGCCGATATATTGACATTTCCATAGTGATAATATAGAATAGTTACTAAATACAAATGAAACAAAATTACTATAATGTTGCATCATATGGTTTAGTTTACCAAAATAATTACCTTTGTTTCCCATGGATTCCAAAGAGCAACTGCATAAAAAGAGTCGCAGAGTACTATATTTGTACTTTGCGACTCTTTTTTGTAATAGTATCAGGTGCCACGTGCAGAACTTTAGAATTTATTTAAGTTTCCAGTAGTAAAGTCCTTTCATTCTATACGTGGCACCTTATCCTTCTTCAAGTCATAATATCTATTCCTGATTATTACCTTTACCCTCTCAATTGCCTTTTTCCTTAGCCCAGTTACTCCAACAAAATCCGTACTACCCACATAGCTTTTCCATATCATCATGGACAAATAATTATTTGCCCATTCTATTTTCTACAGGTACATACTCAACATCAAAGCCGAATGCTTGAGGTCCCAGAACACTGATTCCTCTTGGTTTTCTGAAGACATCACGCGCTTTAAGGGCGATAACCGCAACTTTTTGCCCTTCTTCAATCTTATTGTTTGTATATGGTTCACCTGTCTCAGCATTAACTACCATTAGCATATCCGGGCTTGTAACATATATCTCGCCGTTTTTCCAACAAATATGGTTTTCATTCTTAAACCATATTTTCAAGGTTACTCCCTCAAACTCCTCTTCACCGGTAAAGGTATGATAACCCCAGTAGTAGCCTACCCTGTCTTCCCACTCTTTCTTGGTAACTGTACCTCTGCAGATCACCCAGCCTCCAAGCTTTTTAACAACTGCCTCAATAGGGTCACGTCCCGCTTCCCTCTCCTCACGAATCATTTTCCCAAGCTCATAGCATTCACTCATGGTACCGTGAAGGATGATTTCCTTAGTATCCTTACCATTTATTAAAAACCCTGCCTGCCCGCATACAGCGTAGCCGGCAGCGCTTATAAGCTTGCCTATTCTCTCGGCCATCTGCCAGTTGACCGCTTCGTTGATGATAGCTGTATTACCCCAGCCATCACAGGAAGTAATGGGCATGAGGCTCTTTTCATATATATATGGTGTTGTTTGTTGAATTTCCGGTATAGCCCTCCCGGTGTAATCCCCATCCAGGGCAACAATACCATTCTCAGCAGCTGCTGCAATACATGCTGCAGCATTTGCTCCGCCCAGCTCTATAGGGATCAGGGCTTTAACCTTTTTATCGGTGTATTTTTCAAGGGCTTTTACAGACTGTGCAAGAACATCCTTATAATCATACTTCTGCTCAACAAGACCAAAGGTTCTCATCTCTTTAACGGTTTCCTTGGTAAGGGGAGCTATTGAACCCATTAAAAAAGGACAAATGGTGTATTCATCGTCGCTAATGTCCATAGAGTCAACCCAGCCTACTTCAAGTCCTTTTTTCAGCTGGCCCATAAGGAGCTCCACCCCCGCATTGTAGTCCCCTCCACCTCCTGTACCGTAGAAAGTGCAGCCTCTCACAAAATCCTCAACTTCCTGCCGGGTCTTTAACGATTTTTTTAGCATAGTACCCTCCCTTTCAAATTATAATAAATGACACCTTACAAAATGTTCAGTTTCAATCTCTTTCATGACCGGATCATCGGAAAAGCACTCTTCCTTTGCCAGGGGACATCTGGTATTAAAGCTGCAGCCCCTGGGGACATTGACAGGACTAGGTATTTCGCCCTTTGGAGTAATCTTGGCCTGCTTAAATGCTTCCTCCTCTTCACTTATTACTGGTATTGCGGATAGCAGCATCTGCGTATATGGATGCCTGGGCGCTGTAAAAAAGGTTTCGACCGGTGCAATTTCAGCTATTTTCCCCAAATACATAATTGCAACCTTTGTTGCCAGATTTCTCATCAAGCTCAGATCATGTGTAATGAACAGATACGATAAATTATGCTGTTTTTGCAGTCTCAAAAGCATGTTGATTATTTTTGCCTGAACAGATACATCAAGTGAGGATGTAGGCTCATCAAGTACAATCAAAGAAGGATCCGTTGAAAGTGCCCTGGCTATCGCCAGCATCTGACGCTCCCCACCACCGAGAGATGACGGATATTTATATAAGTATTCGGCCGGCAATTCAACCGCTTCCAGCAGTCTTGTCAATTGTCCGTCCGGATCGTTCTTGTCCAGCATACCATGTATTGAAAGAGGCAGTGTCAGTATTTGCCTGACGTTTCTTTGTGGATTCAATGTGGTTCCCGGGTCCTGGAACACCATCTGTATCTCTTTTTTGAGTCTTAAAGATCTTTTGGACGAGCTTTGACTAATGTCCTCGCCTTTATATGTCATTTTGCCGGCTGTGGCCCCATACATACCAATAACATTATAGGCAGTTGTACTTTTTCCGGATCCCGACTCACCAACAAGCCCCAGTGTCTCCCCTTCCTTGATGGTAAAATCGATACCGTCAATTGCCTTTACAAACATGCCTTTTTGTGCACCCTTGGAAATGGGGAAGTACTTTTTTAACCCCTTAACTTCAAGTATATTATTACTCATAAACAGCACCTCCCATTTAATAATAGAGGAAGCAAGCTACCTGATGTTCGTTGCCTGCATCTGAATATTCCGGTTTTTCAGTTTGACACCGTTCAAAGGCTTTGGGGCATCTGGGTGCAAAGCGGCAGCCTTCGCCTGGGTTCAGGTAGTTTGGAATTCTGCCCGGAATGCCCTCTGACACACCACCTCCGGATATCTTCGGTATGCAGTCCATCAGTGCCTTTGTATACGGATGCAGCTGTTTTTTAAATAATTCTTTGGTAGGCGCAGTTTCAACCATGCTTCCGGCATACATAACATAAATTCTATCTGTGGTTTCTCTTGCTACACCAAGAGAATGTGTAATCAGAATGAGAGAGCTTCCCTTATCTTCAACCCTTTCCTTCAGTATTTTAAGAACCTGATCCTGAATCGTAACATCAAGATTGGTAGTAGGCTCATCAGCTATAACCAGATCACGGGGAGTTGCCAGTGACATGGCAATTGATATTCTCTGTCTCATACCTCCACTCAGCTGGAAGGGATAGCTCTGCAAAATACGCTCAGGGTCGGGCATAGATGTCTCTTTAAGTGCCTTTATTGCCAGTTCCTGCTGTACACTCTTTTTTTCCGCGCCTGGCTGACCTGAGTATTTTATGACTGCGTACATCTGGCTTCCTATGGTAAAAACCGGATTCAGCGACATTGTCGGATCCTGGAATATCATAGAAACGCCTGAGCCACGCAATTTATTCAATTCGCTTTTGTTCATCTTTAATACATCGGTTCCGTTAAAAAAGATTTCCCCCTTGGGTATCGAAGCCTGCTTTACCAGGATTCTCAGTATTGATTTTACAGTTGTGGTTTTTCCACAGCCTGTCTCACCAACTATACTTATTTTTTCACCTTTTTTGACATTAAGGTTTACTCCATTTAACACCTTGACCTGTCCGGCAAAGGTTCTGTACCATACGTGCAAATCTCTGATATCTACTATCCTATCACTCAATTCGATCACTCCTCACTCGAAAGCATATCCTTAACTCCATCGCCCATAAGGTTGAATCCAAGTACAACTACCATAATAGCCAGAGCAGGGAATATTGCTATCCACCACTGTGCAGGCAGGAATTTTGCACCGTCGGAAACCATAGTTCCCAGTGCCGGTATCGGTGGCTGCTCTCCCAATCCGACAAAGCTAAGAGAAGCACCTGTCAGAATAACCCATCCCATATCGAGAGTCATTTTTGTGAATATAGGCCCTAAACAGTTTGGCAATATCTCGCGAAACAGGATATGACCTTTGCTGGCGCCTAATAGCTCTGCAGATTTTACATAAAGCTCGTTTCTGAGGGTTGTTGCCATACCATAGACCAAACGGGTATACCAGGGCCACCAGGATACACATACGGCCATCATTGAGTTAAACAGTGTAGGCCTTAAAATAGCACAAACGCACAATGCCAGGATCAAGGGAGGCAGTGCCAGAAATACATCTGTTATTCTCATAATAGTAGTAGAAATCCACTTATCCTTCCAGTATCCTGCAATCAGCCCAAGAATACCTCCAATAGGTACAACCACCACAAGTACGCCTATACCCATGGTCAAAGCGCCTCGGAAAGCATAGAATACACGGCTCATAATATCCCTGCCGAACACATCGGTACCCATCCAATAAGTACTATTAGGTGCAATACTGGCATCTTTAAAATTAACATATGCTCCCACATGCTCGGGATATGGCGCAATAAGGGGCTGGAAAACAGCTAGAAAAATCACGATGCAAACGATGACAAGGCCTACAACTGACATTTTGTTCAGTGAAAACTTGTACCAGGCCTTTTTTATGTTTTCATACTTGTCTCTCTTAAGGGCAACCTTTTCCTGTTTGTTATTTATTAATTGCACGTTATTCATCAGTTTCCGCCTCCCATTAGACGCACTCTGGGATCTAAATATGCAACTACAATGTCTATTAAAATATTAACAATAATGAATACAATCCCTAGAATCATTACGACGGCAGATATAGCATTTAAATCTTTATTGAGCATAGCTTGCATGCCGTATTTTGATAATCCAGGATAGTTAAACAGTTGTTCCACCAAAAAGGCACTACCAAAAAGTGAGGCCATATCAAGGGATAGTACCGAGACCGTAGGAATCAATGAAGGCTTAAGCAAGTAGTTAAATAATATTCTTCTCTCAGGAATACCGTATGCCTGTTCTGCAAGTATATAATCTTTAGTCGAGTTTTCAGTCATGGAAGAACGTGTAATCCTTGCTGCCTGCGCCAATCCACCCAGCATTAGAGCTATGGCGGGCAGAATCAAATGGGCTAAGGCATCTTTAAAGCCTACAGTATCACCATTCAACAGAAAGTCTATGGTATACATTCCCGTAACGTGAGGAGGTGCCATTATAGTAAGCCCGACCCGGCCTGTTGTCGGAAAAATCGGCAGATTATAACCGAAGATCAGCATAAAAATTATCGCCCACACAAAGGCAGGGGAAACTATTCCCAAGTATGAAATTACTCTGATTATCCCGTCAAGCCAGGAGTCTGAATATTTGGTGGACAATATACCAAGCAAAATTCCTCCCAAAGCCATAAGAAGTGCCGAGATGCTTACAATTTCAAGAGTAGCAGGCAGGAACTCCTTTATATCCTCTATGACCGGGCGCCTGGTCATAAGGGATTTTCCCAGATCCAATTTTAAGGCTCCCTTCAGCCATAGCACATATTGCGTAATATATGGCTTATCCAGGTTCATTTCTACCCTGAGAGCCTGCACAACCTCTTCCGGCGCCCTTGGGCCCAAGGCCTGCCTTGCAGGATCTCCAGGAATTACTCTTCCTATAACAAATACAAGAATAGAAAGTCCCAGGAGAACCAGAAGATATGTGCCTATCCTTTTCAACCAATTCACCAGCATATATTTTATCCTCCTTTGCTGTATATTTTGTTGCAAAGGGGGCTCTTGCATCTGAGCAGGAAGCCTCACCGGTCCGTAAATTGCATTCTTTTGGCAGGTTCCACCCTTTGAAAGAGCCCCGTTATTTAATTTATTTCAGTTTTAATTATCTCTTTTCAGGATAAACCTTCATATTGCGTACATATAGACTGTAGCCCATCGGATAGACGAAGCTCTTACCTTCTTTCAGGAAGATATATGGGTTCCAGTCAACATATCCAACCTGGCAAGCACGCTTTTCCACCCAGTCAAAAAGCCAGAGTGTCGGACAAAGATCGTTGATTACAACCTGAATTTTCTTGTACTTTTCCATACGCTCTTCTCTGTCGGTTGTTGCCAGAGCATCTTCAATCATAGCGTCAACTTCATCATTCTGGAGCCATTCCATCTGCTCCCAAGTCCCGCAGGAGGACGAATGATATCTTGTCTTAAGCATTGCACCTGCTTCAAAGTAGCTGGGGGAATTGTTGACCAGGGAAGCATTTGGTGTTGTTTCAACAGTCTGTGCATCTGCTATCATCGAGCCAAAGGGCTTCTTTGTGATTTCTATTTTAATACCAAGGGCGTCAAGGTTTGCCTGCATCAGCAGGGCAATCTTTTCCTGTTCCGGAACCTCTGCACACCATGACATTGTTATGTTCCACTTGCTTGAATCATTGGCATACTTTGACTTTGCCAGTTCTTCCTTTGCCTTTTCAAGGTTATATTCGTATGGAACTATGTCGCGGTTAGCTCCGGGGAGAATTCCCGGTATTGTCCCGTAAGAACGCTTTGCTCCAGGATAAATCTGCTGAAGAACAGTATCATAATCGAAGGCATATGCCATAGCTTTTCTGAAGTGTATATCGTCTGTCGGAGCTTTTTGGGTATTTAAGCAAAGGTTCATATTGGTACCGCTTTCATAGGCAATTACATCGACACCTTCAAAAGTATCCATGGTGTTGTAGTTTTCAAGAGGCTGAATTTCATCTGTAATTTCAAGCTCTTTGTTTGCCATAGCTGTTCTGACTGAAACCGGCTCGATAGCACCTGACAATTTAAAGTACTTGGGAGCATTTTCTTCCCAGCCAAGGAAGTATTCCTCGAATATTTCACCCAGAACATACTCCTCAAGCTTTACTTCTTTAGCAATGTAAGGACCTGAACCTGCATCGTGGGTCAGCAGCCACTGCTTTCCATAATCTCCAAATTCCCCGTAGGTGTTTGTATTCTTGTCAAGGTGTTCCATAACAAGGTTTTCCTCAACAATCATAAAGCGGATAAGAGAAGATATAAAAGGTCCGAATGGCTTTTCCAGCTTCATGACTACCGTAGTGTCATCTGTTGCTGCAGCTTCCTTCACAACACCCTTGTAAAGATAAGCATAGCCTTCTCCTATTGCTAACATTCTGTTCATACTGAATGCGACGTCGCTGGCCTTTAAGAGGTTACCGCTGTGGAACTTGACATCATCCCGTATCTTGAAGGTGTATGTAAGACCATCCTCGGATATTGTCCATTCCTTTGCTATATGCGGAGCAGCTGATCCGTCTGTCTGAGGAAATACCAGAGGGTCATAAATGTTGATCAGCGTGATGCTGTCAGAGAAGTCGCTGCCTACTGCCGGGTCGAAATATGTCGGCCAGTCCTCTGTCATTCTTATAATGCTCAACATATCATCCTGTTCAGGTTTTGCTGTTTCGCTGTTGTCAGCCGGAGTATTGGATGGTGTGTTGGATGCAGCCTTTGAATTTCCGCCTGGTGTGCATGCAGCAAGGCTAAATACCATGCAAGCAGCTAATAATAATGCCAGTAATCTTCTTTTCATTACACTTTTCCTCCTCATTCTATTTTTTTGCGTGACCTACTTACCCATTTGCCGCGCAATTGAGACTAATTCAGGGTGGACAACCTTTCCGTTCTCCGTCAGCTTTTCATCCTCAAGCCAGATTGTAGAATTAAGGCATATTCCATCTGCATGAGTTGCCGCATCTCCGAGTCCTCCTGCAAACATGGGCCCCTGGCAGCCTATCCCCCATTCTGTCGAGCCCCATACTCTTTCATCCTCGGTACACAAGCCGCAGAGCTTTGAGCCCGGATTAAAGCCATATGAAATATGTGCCATATTGTACATTCCAGGGTCATCAAAAGCTGCCAGCCATTTGGCTACAAACTTGGCTTCTTCCTTTCCTTGAATGTCAACAATTCTTCCTGCCTCAACAGTCAATTCGATGGGGTTTGCCAGGACACCCAATTCTGCCTCTCCGCCTCCTGAGAAGGAGCCGTCAAATACTATTGTGCCTTTAATGCTCTGTTCAACAGGTGCCCATCCCATCTGCCCAATAAGAAAGTGAGCCCCGGGAGTAGCTGCGCCCAGCTCATTCAGTATCGGTCTTGAAGGGTCGTTTTCGAAGGATACATCAGTTCCTCCCGGTGAGGTAATTCTCATCCTCTTAGCCTTTGCTGTAAGTTCTACAATTTTATTTTGAAACTGGCTCTGCAAATCCATATCCAGATTTGCAATACATCTGGTAACCTGTGCCGCATCTAGTCCTCCCAGAAAAAGGTATCTGGTTTTCCCATTACCCATTGCTTCCACCCAGGGAGTCGAGTAAAGGAGCCATTGGTTATTGAATTCAACCCAGACATCCGCCGCAGGTATTGCAACCTTTAACGACTCGGGCATCCTTTTATCTGCTACCTTCCCATATCCGGAAGGAGTTGAATGCCATGCAACCATAACCTTCGCACCAAGCGCTTCTGCGGCCTGGGCTACTGCTTCAACGGGGGCAAAGTCCATTACAGAATCCACTGTGATTAGTACGGATTCCCCCGGCTGAACCTTGCACATATCCTTCGCTATAATGTATCCAGCCCTTCCCAATTCTAGTGAGTACATACCAGGCATAATTGACCTCATCCTTTCTACATATATTACTTGCTGTTTATGTATTCTGTCAATGACTCAAGTGCTTGATCAAGCCCGTCAACAAACTGTTTTTGATCACTCATGCACTTATCCTTGAATGCTTTTATCTGCCTGTCCAACCGGATATAAAACTTATCCGTCTCTTCCGGCTTCAGTATTCTGAGAAGCATGGAATAAGCATCCAGCAGTCTGAGCGGTCCGTACAAAGGCGGCTCATCAATACATCCCCTTGCACTTGTAATCAAATATGAAAATATTCTATCCTGGTCATCCCTGTTCATATGATTCCGCCTCTCCTTCCCAGCCATTATAATGGATTACTTCAGAAACGCTCTTCCGGGCCGGAGCTTTTGGCGTATTATCGTAGTATCCGACAGTTATAAGCATAAGTGCCGCAACCTCTCCCGGCAGCTTTAGAATCTGTCCTACGGATTTTTCATTGTAGGATTTCACTACACAAGCTCCAAGGCCCAATTCATGGGCTTTGAGCAAAATATTCTGCGCTGCAAAGGCAGTGTCTACCGGAGCATTTTTTCTGATCAGAGCTCCACCCTTTGCCTCAGCTTCTGCAATATCCACACAGATTATTATGGCGCAGGGTGCCGATTTGGGCATACCGGGTGCAAACAACTTAACTCTATCAAGCTTTTTATCATCCTGCACCACCAAAAAGTGCAGCAGCTGGAGATTTCCTGCCGTAGGCGCCCATATTGCAGCATTTACAAGCGCTACAAGCATTTTCTGTTCAACCTTTTGTCTTTTATACTGCCTTATGCTTCTCCGTGTCACAACCAGCTCGTCAAAGGTCATTTTCAAATCACCTGTTCCGCATTACTTTTTCAATAGGCACATAGGGAATGTCAAAACCAAAGTATTCCGGTGTGAGCACCTCATAACACTCCTTGCATCTTAAGACCGACTTGCATTTCATTCCTATCAAGGCAACCTTTTGTCCAACCTTGATCTTTGGATTCGGAATCGGTTCTCCTGTTTCCAAATCAACAGTGCTGATAATGTCAGGACTCATCACATATGGTTTTTCATTTTTCCATACCACATGGTTTTCATTCTTGAACCAGAACCTATATGTATTTCCCTTATACTCTTCTTCGCCGTTGATAGTAACATAGCCCCAGTAATAGCCTGACTTATCGCTGTCTTCCTTAACTGTGATTTCTCCTTTGGCCAGAACCCATCCTCCCAGCATCTTAACCGTTTCATCAACGACATTTTTACCTGCTTCACGGGTTTCCCTGATAAATTTGCCCAGCTCGTAGCATTCGGTCAAAGTTCCCGGAATAACTGTTTCTTTAAGCTCTTTTCCCGTAAGTACAATTCCTGCCTGACCTGCTAGGCCGTATCCTGCAGCGCTGATTAGCTTGCCGATTCTCTCGGCAACTCTCAAGCTGGTGGCCTCCTTTATTATGCAAACATTTCCCCACTCATCCACCGAAGCTATCGGCAGGCAGTTTTTGCCTTTGTAATATGGTGTTATCTGAACTATTTCAGGAATAGCACGGGATGTGTAGTCTCCGTCTACCGTAACCATTCCAAGAACTGAACCGGCAGCCATCGGGCCAGGTGTATTGGCTCCTGCCAGCTCTATCGGAACTACTACGCTGAATTTTTTCCCCATGTAGCTTTCCAGCTCCTGAACCGCCTTCATAAGACGTTCCTTCTCCGGATTAACTCCGTTTACCATTCCGAAGCCTTTCATCTCGTTTTTAGTGGCTTCATCATGAGGAGCTATGGATCCCATAAGGAAGGGGCATACGGCAAGAGCGTCATCCGGGATCTCGCTTACATCGACCCATCCGACTGTCCGTCCTGCCTCCATTTCGCTGACCAGCGACCTGATTCCGTTTTCGGGCAGGCCTCCGCCGCCTGTGGCATAAAAGGTGCAGCCCCTTACGAAATCTTCTGCCTCCTGGCGTGTTGTAAGTTTTTTACTTGGCATAGAAACCCTCCTCATTAAAATACTCTATTTATCTCATAGCTGGTAAATTTCAGGTCTTCTATCTATTAAATAACCCCATCCAAGTCTGCATTTTTCTACTTCCTCAAGGTCAACTTCACAAACTGCAATTTCATCCGAGTCATAATCCATTTGAAGTATAACCTGACCTAATGGGCTACAAGCCATGCTCTTTCCGAAGAGATGAAGTTCACCCTCATATCCCGATCTGTTGACCCCGACAGTGTAGAGCTGGTTTTCCAAAGCACGGGACGGCACATTCAGCAGCCAGGCGTTTTCATCCTCTGCTCTCCAGGCTGCCGGTATGAAAATAAGCTCGGCACCCTTTATGCAAAGAGTTCTCGCTGCTTCTGGAAATCCTGCATCATAGCATATCAAAATACCGATTTTTCCGATATCCGTATCAAAAACTGGATATTGCGAACCTGCTGCAAAATAATTCCTTTCAAGGGCAAAGGCATGGGTTTTATAAAAGCTTCCCAGCTTGTTTCCATTTCTATCATAAAGCACTGCAGCGTTATAAACCTTATTATCAGCTTCATTAACCTCACCATAACATGCAATTACATATATGCTGTTATCTCTGGCGGCCTTTGACATTTCTTCCGAAACCAACCGGTCATATTTACGGCTCAGGGTAAGTACCTTATCTTCCAGGATGCTCAGGTTATAGCCGGTTGCAAACAGCTCCGGCAAGCAAATAATGTCTGCGCCTTTATTGGCAGCTTGGGCAATAAATTGTCCCGCCTTCTTCACATTGTACTCTACATCTCCAAGCTTCGATGTAAATTGCCCAAGGGCAACCTTGATTTTTCCGCTCATCATATTACCTCAATTAATTATTATTTTTTAAGTTGAAAGTGCTTCATTGTCCCGTACAGCTTGACGATTTTTTCATACTCCCCTGCATCATAGAAGGAGCACTTTCCTTCTGTAAAATCTTTGGCAACTTCTAGTAAAAACCTTGCCGCCGCTTCAACATCCATAATATGTGTTGAACCTGTTGCACATCCTGCAACCGCAGTTTCGGTGGTAATAGCCACACCTACTACAGGAGCGTCAGTGGCAACTGAGGGCTGTAAAATACTGTTGAGGTGATATATCCCATTGCCGTAAGGCGTTATGTCCTGCTGGGTAACAGCAAAGACTACCGGCAGTTTGCCGGTAACTCTCATCATGATTTCCAATAAATCATCACTGACTCTTAGTAAATATCCTTCCTTTACCGTGCAAGAAATAGCGAAGCCTTTATGATTGATTATCTTATTACCTTTAGTTGTGTCAACCGACAAAACTGCATCACCACTTTTTTCAACTTCCAGCTTATTAATGGTATTTGTATCGACAGGCGAACCCATCATCATAACAGGGTAATGCTCCACTGTAGGCGCATCCGGACATATATGCGTTGTAATAATAACATCTCCGCGTAATCTATCTCCGGCATTTGCCATATCGAGCAGCTTTAGTGCAGCTACAAGTGCTGTCAAAGCTCCATCTCCGTCCGAAACAAAGCCGGTCTTTACCGGTCTTGCTCCAAGCCCTCCAAGTCTGCCTGTAATACCCAGAGTCGGTGCGTTTCCTCCTGAGAGCTTTCCTTCTGTACCTTCAACAAGTATCCTGATGAAATCTGTCTTCCCGTTTTCAGAAGTTAACTCTATTACTTCGATATTCTTCGCACCATGATTTTTAAAAATTTCTTTTATTTTTTGCCCATTGGCATCTGCCCTATCAAGAGCTTCATAAATTTCTATTGCTTGTTTAAGCAACCTTATATCACCTGCCCTACTTTTTATGCTATAATACTATCACAGCAGAAAATGTTTTTGTGCACACTATTTTCATTGATTATGGTGATTTTGTACACAGATTATTGTGAGATCTGCACATTATACTTACTTTTTCTTGGAGGTGTCATATGAAGCTGACTGTTGGAGATGTTATGAAATTGGAACCCCTGGCTGATGCAAAGGTAATCGCGGGTCACAAGGGTCTGGCTAATGCTGTCACAAGTGTGAGCGTTTTAGAGGTGCCTAAAGCCACGACCTTTATCAAAGAGGGGCAAATTGAAATTTCTGCTTTTTATTCTATTGCTGAAAGCGTCGATGCTCAGTTGGACGTGATACGAATGCTGAAAAAGTGCAAAGCGAGCGGACTTATTCTTTCACATGTGGGAATTATTCTTGACTCTGTTTCCAAGAAGCTAATTGACTTGTGCAACGAATTAGTTTTTCCTCTGATTCTCGCTTCCCCTAACATAGCCTATATAGATATTATCTCACCTATATTAAACAGCCTTCTTCAAATGCAAAATCAAAAGCTTGAACATGCTATGAGAATTTATGATAAAATGACAAGCCTCATGCTGGAGGAAAAGGACTTCGATGACATTATTGCAGCGCTTGGTAAACTTATCAACCGACGAGTATGCTTCTTCAACTATAACAACATATGTGTTTCGTCATCTCCCAACGACCTTTCTCCAGAGTACGGGATATATATTAAGCAGAGTATTCAGGACTGCCTGAATAGCTTTTTTAATGAAAAAAAGGACATTTGCATTACCTCGCTGGACCGTTCCGGCGCAATTCTCCTGGCCCCTGTTATAAGCAGCATGATGTATTATGGCGTCCTGGTTATTTTTGACGCTTCTGATTTAAACGAACTGGATTCTATTTCCATTGCCCAGACAAAAAATGCATTGGGAATTATAACACTGAACAAAATTAATCTCAAGGATTACAACATTTTGCTCAAGCATGATTACATAAACGATCTTATTGTGTGGAATTTCAGCGATGAAGGAACAGCATTGCAAAGGGGTCTGGCCTTGGGCTGCGACGTGTCGAAAATCAAGGTTTCTGTGATTTTGGATATTTTTAACTTTTCAGAAATAAGCCTGCAACATCCTGAGAATAAAATACAAAAAATAAAAACTGAATTTTATAATACTGTACAAAATGAACTATCCTATTTCGCTCCGGAAAGTATTATGGTTAACTTCAGTGATAAAATACTGATCCTTTTTGACTGTGAAAAGGATGAAGCTCATACTAAGCAGCGCGTTTGGAAGATCGGTGAGCAACTTAGGCAAACCGTTGCTCAAACTCTTGGCTTTCCTATATCCGTTGGCATCGGCGGATATTACGACAACGTTTCTCAAATTAAAACCAGCTATCAGGAAGCATTATCTGCGTTAAGAATTTCCAACCGTATTTTTGGAATGCCAAGATGTACATCTTTTGAGGAAGTTCAGGTTTATTCGTTTATCCGGGACAGCATAGATGCATCTAAAGCTAAAACAATTGTCAACGGCCTGCTGTTACCCATAATACAGTATGATGAAAAATATGACGCTCAATTACTCGCTACCTTTAAGATGCTAATATTGTGTGACATGGATACCATGGCCGTATCGGAGAAATTGTTTATTCATAAAAACACAGTACTTCAGCGTAAGAATAAAATATCAAAGCTTTTTAAGAATGATCCGTTCTCAGTTCCCTACCGTCTGCAATTCCAAATTGCAATTGTACTTGAAAATATATTAAACTATGATGCTCAATAATCTTAGTACCTGCTTTATTATCTGATATATGAACATCAATAACAAATTTAGAAACAAAAAAGCTTCTATTGAAGCATTTTACGATCAAGGAAGCCTTTTTTGAAACTCATTGACAGATATGGTACCAGCTGATCAAAATCCTTGAACACTATCTGACACTTATCCGTCTCCTATCTCTGATATTTTTCTATGAACCAATCTATCAATTTTCTTGAAATGCTAAGCTTAGCAGGAATTTTGGGGATTTCCTCCACACCGAACCATCCGGCTTCTGCAATTTCATTTTCGTCCACCTGTATCTCACCGCTTTCATGCTCCGCTGTAAATGCAAGCATAAATGAGTTGGGAAAAGGCCAGGACTGGCTGCCGAAATATTTTATATTTTTTACCTCTATCCTTGCCTCTTCTCTTATTTCCCGCTTCACACATTCCTCCAGGGTTTCTCCTGCTTCAACGAAGCCTGCCAGTACACTGTAAAATCCTGAAACAAAGTTCTTGTTCCTTGCAAGCAGCAGCTTATCTTCCTTTGTAATGGCAACAATAACTGCAGGAGATAAGCGGGGATAGGCAATATGCCCGCATTTGGGGCATATCTTGGCATGCTCGTCAGCCTTCTTTATTGTAGCTTCGCCGCAGGCGCCGCAGAATCTGTGTGTCTCGTCCCATGCCACTATCTGAACGGCGCGGAATGCTGCCTGCAGTATGCTTTTATCGATTTGCTCATGAAGCTGTCTGAGCCCTAGAAATTCAAACCCTTCAG
>Ga0196971_1000515_pt1 | contig 27722 bp, 24 predicted proteins | sample S1v_1013CmetaG_FD_148660 | JGI IMG/M metagenome (GOLD analysis project Ga0196971, IMG submission 148660) | Soil microbial communities from Anza Borrego desert, Southern California, United States - S1+v_10-13C | ecosystem: Environmental > Terrestrial > Soil > Desert | place: USA: California...
CATATGGCAGGCGTGGGCCGACAAGGGCTATCGCGGCAATACGGATGTGCCCGCCCACGTCACGATGCACCGACCCGGGCGGCGCAAGCAGAGCCGGGCTGCGCGTCGGGCCATGAACCGACGATCGATGATCGAGGCGGTGATCGGCCACATGAAAAACGATGGGCGTCATCTGGCCAGGAACTGGCTCAAAGGCGCCATGGGTGATGCCATCAATGCCGTCCTGGTCGGCGTCGGCCAAAACATCCGGCTGTTGCTGGCCTTCCTGAGGGCTTTTTATGCCTGGCTGATGTCCGCGCTCAGAGAACTCATGGGGATATCACTACCATTGATCGGCCCGGTTATGGGAGAAAGCTCAACCTAACCAGCTTACAATTTCAAAGAAAAATCGAATTCTTCAAGACCGACGAATTACCTGTCGTGACTACAGATTAATGGTGTGAATTATCTGTATGAGTGACATGAAATGAGCAATGAACAGGCTAAACGAAAACGGGGGCGCCCGCCTATTGGCGATAGGCCGATGACCAATACCGAATATTGCCAGCGATACCGTGCAAGGCTCAAAGCCGCTGGCAAAGTACCGGCAAGGCCGCGGGCTTCGCCCGAACTGCTGCGGGCGATCCGAACCCTACTCGGCTGGTATGTGTACGAGAGTCGTGGGCGCATCCTGGGCTCTTCCATGCCGTTTGGGAATCCACCGGTGGGGGATGTGGCCAGGGCGTGGGAGAAGGTCTGGAAAATGGTCAACGGGGGGCACCAATGAGAGTTGAATTCACATTGAACGGCAAGGCGTACGCTGTCCGCCGTGGTCGTTTCGGCGATCTGGTGGTCGAGGTTTATATACCGGCGCACGTTGACGGTGGGCGTGGTCTGAACCTACGAAAACCCGAATGCTGGCGGCGGCTTGCGCCACATTTCCAGCCGACCATTGACCGCGTACTTGCCGCAGCACGAATCCGTGGCCTACTCGGCTGAAATCGGCAGGTCCGCCGACCTGGTGCCCGAAATGCAGGCGCGGTGCGGCATTGAGCCGGGAATATCAGCAAATGCTTATGCCGGTATTGTTTCCATTAAGCACGTTTCGAGCCATTAGCACAACGCCGATAAATAGGCTTTTCCTTATGGTTCGTTAAGCCGTGTCGTTACTGGCCTGTATCCGATGGATCGAAGCTTGCATAAGGGGCTTTGTGAGGCGTGTTTGGCACGTGTCATTATTGATTAGGGGTATACAATGGCGCGGTCACCTTGCGGGGTCGTGCCGGGGCGCGGTAGGATCGGCGTGCACTCAGTGTGTCCCGGCATGTCTGGCAATAGTCAGTTTCGGCAAATCTGTATCGTGGGGGCTCAAAAATGCCCGCCTGAACTGGAAACAGTCGAGCAGTTTGGTCAGATGACCATGAAGCCGGCAATGCTCCACCGTAACGTTCGCCATAGGCGTCCAGGTGTGTTGACGTTCGATGCCGTTAAAAAGGGCTGTGCCTTCCGGGGCACGGCCTTTTTTATTGCCCGTGAAAACCGCGTGACGGCAATATCGTGATCGACGACCAACCGAAATGAGCGCTTACCTCCGGAGCGGTTTCGGTCGCCGGTTTCTCCAGGGCCGGCAGGTCGTCAAATCCTCCTGATATTGATTCCTCGATCCCACATAGCGAAGCCCGGATAAAACCGGGCTTTTCTATTTCTACGGCGTCGAATTCGGCTCTAGCCGACGGCTGGCGCGGTTTCGGCGGTGATTCCGGTGTGACGGTAAATTGCGGGGGTGGAATCGAAAACATCGAGGAAAAACCTGTGACAACAAAAATCTATCACCCGCGGATCGAGATCCGCGCCTTTAAAGTCGTCCAGCGGCGGGAGATCATGCCGGGGCGTCGGACCAGTAGCCGCTACAGCGAAGGCGACATTACCGAAATCGATTTGACACCGTTCCTGGGCGATGGCTCGAGCGTGCGCGTCGTGACCGACGTCAAAGCACCGGCCGGGGCGTTCGCAATCAGCGTCGTGGACGCACCCAAATCGATAAAGATCGGCGGCGACGGCAAAACCGTGCATGTCGAGAGCTTGACCTACCTGCTCGAACCGGCCGATCTCGTCGAAATCCGGATCGCGCACGATCCGTCCGAGTACGCCAAGGCCGAGAAGGGCTATCGATTGCCCGTAATCATGCGCGGCGTAATCTCCGAGGTCCGCCGCCGTCGTGGTGTGGACGGTCAGGGGCGCCCGCATCGGACTGTGGTTATCACGGGGCAAAATCTGATCGGTCGGGCGTGGCAGGCATTGCGGATCATGTATTTCAATAATCATCCGTTGGGTGATCTGACCCTATCGACGTTCAAGTTCCTGCAAAAATATGACCCTGACGGCGACATTGCCCGGAATCCGAGCACGACCGAGTTCATGTCGGGGATCATCAAACCGATCATTGAGGAATTCCTTGGCAATATGAAATTTTGGGGCAAGCGGCTTGCCCGCGAGTTCAGCAAGGTCTCCGTCGAATGCACGGCGCAAGGGCGCGTTCAAGGCATGATCGCAAACACGTTTGAAAGCGGGTCGCTGTACCGTTTTATCGCGTTCCTGACCGACGCGGATTCCGGTTTGAACGAACTCTATTCCGAGAGTCGGGAGGACGGCGAATACATTGTGCTGCGGTCGACACCCTGGCGGACGCCGGATCGGAAATTCATTCAGTCGGGAACGCCGTCTATCGATGTCGTCGAACTCACCGATGATGACATTGTGAGCATCGAGAGCACCCGCACGGATCAGGGAACAGCCAATTATTTTTACGCCAAATCGGCGGCTTGGTGGTATGGATCGGATACCGCGTTGCGCCTGACATCTGACCTACTGCCCGAGACCGATTACCCGAACAACAATCCAGCGATTTACGGGCATCGTCTGCTTGAAGCGGATATCGCGCTTGGGCCACCAGACTACGAAGGGAGCACTGACCGCATACCCGTAGATCAGCGCGAAACCTATGACCAATCGGTAATGTCGTGGCTGGCCGATCGTCGGCGAGCGCTGCAAGAGGCTACGCGAGACGCTGCCGTGTTCGAGCGGGGCGCACTGGTGTGCCGGGGCAATGAGAAATTGCGCGCGGGCATCTTCGTGCGGGTCAAGGAAGGCGATCTCGTTTACGAGGTCTATGCCGCTCGGGTCGAACACCAGTTCACGATGTTCCAGGGCTTTACGACCGTCGTTCATTTCGAGCGCTCGGATGCGTTCATTCAGCGATCGCAACGCGACGTCACGCCGTATTGGGGTGAAATGACGCAGAAAGCTAGGGGGCTCAAATGATCACACTTGCACGAGTGACCGCGGTTCATCCCGAAACAGGCACCATCGATTGCGTCTGCATCAATACCCGGCGACGGTTTGCCGGGGTCAGGGTTGCCCAAGTGGGCGCGAGTACCGACACCGGGAGGATTGATCTGCCGGTACCGGGCTTGGGCGCCAATTCGAGCGCATCGGACCCCGCATTGATGCCGTTGGGAGCGCGTGAAGTCGTCGCCGTGATCGCTTTTTTTGGCGGACAGGCGCTGTGCCTTGGGTTTCTCCCGCCGCGTACCAGTCAGATGTATTTCGAGGCCGGCCGGCGTATTGATCGGCATGGATCGGACGTTTATTCGAGCATCGATTCAGCCGGAAATACCGAGTGGCGGCATCCATCGGGCAGCATGGTCCGGTTCTCGGAATCGGCGGTACCCGAGGACTTAACCGGGCAAGATGCCGATGGCGCTTGGGCGATAACGCGCAATACCGACCGAGCGCCAAGGCTGCATGTGCGCCTGGCGAATGCGGGTGTCACCAAGTTCGAAATGACCGTGGATCCAGCGGGGAATGTGACCATGACGACTGCGGGCAATATCTCGATGTCGACACCGGGCGATATGGCCATAGACGCAGCAAATCTCACGATAAATGCCGATATCGCGACGACCGGCACCTTGACGAATAACGGGGTCAATGTGAGCAGTACGCACGTGCATGGGGGCGTGCAGTCGGGCGGGTCGAATACGTCGACGCCACAATAAAGAAAGGGGGCATTGCGCCCCCTTCTTCTTATGCCCGAATCAGGCGAGCCCGGCATTCGGCAAGCTGTACCGCGATGATACTTGAATCGGGTCGGCGATTTCCCGGCCTTGGGAGTCTCGTAGCGTGAATTCGCCGTGGAACGTGTGCATCGAGAGATTGTCCGATCCGGCACCGCGTTTGTGTTCGGCTGGCAGGGCGTCGTCAATCTTGTGCAGTCGGTTCAGGTAATTCCGGGTCTCCTTGAACGGTATCGGCAGACCGTCCCGCACGGCATTGCCCGCACGTCGTCCGCCATTGACGTACCCAAAAACCGCATCCTCGTTGTCACCGTAGCGTTTCATCGCATCGCGGAATACGCGCCCCATGGCGTCGGCGCTTGTTTCGATCCTGGTCGGATCTTCGCCAGGCAGTAGGTTTCCGGGCATGAGTTGAAACCGCCCGCGAGCACCCGCAGGGCTTACAGCATTGGCACCCGAGTTTTCGAGGGCCATTTCTTTGTAAAACCACGATTCAGGCACCCCGTACTTTTTCGCCGCACTACGAATGGCGGCCGCTTCCGAGGGTGTCACCTGGGCGGCTTTCAGTTCCGTAAGCCGCCGGTTTTTTCGAGTCTGCGCCTGCTCCAGTTCCTCCCGATGGATCATCATGTTCCGGTGCAGATTCGCGTCCTGCTCAATGGTCGTGTTCGGACGGCCGGCACCCGTACCCCAACGGCCAAACCGGGCATAGCGTCCCTCTTCCGCGACTTGGGCGCTTTTTTCGTCGATGACCGATTGCGCGGCCATGATTTCGGGGTCATTGTCCTGAATCCATTTTTGAAATTGCGAGCCGGTCTTTCCCGCCGAGAACAGAATTGCTTGCTGTATCCGTTCCTGCGCCGGTAGAAGCTTGCTCGCGAATTCGGATAACACCGTTTCGATGCTGGCAAGCCTGTCGCGGGTCTTCTCGCCATCGTCCTTGAGATCCTGAGTACTGGCGATTTTCGTGACTTCGGCATGCAGTTTCTCCACGTCATCACCGGCCATGGCCGACTGAAGTGAACCGGTGCCGATGCCTTCCTTGGTGAACCGCGCGGCTTCACGCATCAAGCTGTCGCGATCGGCACCGAGGTATTTTGCAAGATTGATCGTTTGTACCGGGTCCGACACGTTAACACCCATGTCGGCAAGCCGCGCCTGAATGCCGGAAGTCCCGCCGTGCTCCCGCATCGCAACGCGATAGGCCGCAGCTTCGCGCTCACTGACGTCGAATGTGCGGGCCATGGCATCGTTGACCAGCGCGGCCGGTGTTTGGGCTTCTATTTGCCGGATAAAAAAATCCATCATGGGCGAATCGGCCTTGGAACCGGCATCTTTCAGCAACGCCGCATACCGCGCCTGGGTTGCGGCATCGTTTGATCGGTACGTAACCGAGCCGGGTCCAATGGCGTCGGTTAGGCTGGCGAACGGTCCCGCCTGCATGATGCCCGCGACATCGACACCCGAAAATTGCCGGGAGTATTCGCTTTGCAACACACCCAATGCAAATGCTTGTCCCGCTGGTCCAGCGCCGGCAAACCCGGATTGGAACCCGGCAGCCATGCGGGCCATCAACGAGGCGCCCCCGCCCACGTCAGCACCATAGACCGAGCCCGGGCCGGTCAGTTTGGCCAAGGTCGACGCGAATGCATCGGTCCCGGCCGCGGGTCCGACAATGGAGCGGGCCGATGCGCCCATGAAGCCGGCGACGGCTTGAAGGACTTCCGACGATTGCGCGAAACCGACGCGGGCGACGGCTTCACCGATGAGCATGGCGAATCGTCTTTGAGATTGTTCATCGCTACCTGCGGCACGGAACCGTTGAGCCTGACCGAAGAACGAAACGCCTTCAGATGGATCGAGTCCCATGGCGCGGGCGATCTTGATTGCCTCGGCTGTCTCGCCGGTCAGTGCGGTGACGCCGCGTCCACCCGCGATCCTGGCGTATTGGCGCTCAAAACCGAGCATTTCGGTGCCCGTAACGCCGAGCCCATGCGAGACTGCGCGGGCTGCGTCACGTAGGACCGCGAATTCGCCCGTGAGTGCGCCGATGGTATTGCGTAGCGTGCTGGTGCCCATCGCTTCGTTTTCGGCTTGTGGAATGTGTGACGCCACCTTGTACGCGCCATAGGCCACTGCGCCGACACCTGCTCCTACGATGCCCTTGCCGAACATCGACATCCCACTACCGGAACCGGCAAAACGGCTGGCGGTGCCGGCAATCTGGTTGAATCCCGGTATCGCCGCACCGGCAACGCCTGATCCCGTGCGGGCGACTTCCCGGAGTAGATCCGAGAATTGGCGCTGCTGGTGCACAATCCGAGTAATAGCCGTTTCGAGTTCACGGGCGTCGCGCGTCGCCCGACTGTACGCACTATTGGTTTTGTCGCCATGGATCGCCTCGGCTAACTTTTCCGCCTCTTCACGCGCGCGGGTCAAATCCCGAGCAACGAATTCGGTTTGGATATTAACCGGCAATTTCTTTAGTTTGTTCTCGATCCGGTTGGCCTCCTCCCAAAGTTGTTTTAAAGCCTCCTTTGCCTGATCAACATTAATCTGCGGCCGCTTGCCGCTGAGAGCGCGGCTCACCTTATCGGCCTCTTCAGTTAATTCCCGCAGGTCGTTCTTGATATTCGATATATCGGCTCGAACAGGAATTTTAATACTCATCTACTTTTCTCCGAAAACTGATTACTTAATACCCAACAAGCATCAGTATCCCGTCACGCGGTATTACCCGGCGCTTCCTGATCGGATCAGGGATGGATCAGGTGTGAAACAATCATTTTCATTCGCGGTATTGACTATTTCGAAACGTGTGATGGTGGAATTGTGGTGTGGGATTTGGTAATCAATTTGAAGGTATTGAATATGGGACATTTTGAAAAACTGGTTGACGACCTACGGCGCGAGCAGTTAGCGCGTCGTCCGGTCCTGTTCGTAAAGTCGCTTGGGCCGAACGTGGAAGCCCTGAAGCGCAAGGCTACCGGAATTTTGAATAAGGCATTTGGCGACTACAAAGCCGGCAAAATCACGGGCTTGGAGCTTACGAAAATTGAAAACGCGGTCGGAAAAATCCAATGGCCGGCTGATAAGCGGGGGCGGCGATGAGTACGGGCCTGGAGATCAAGGTTAATAAGGCCGGGCAATTGACAGTTAACGGTCAGTCGTATGCGTCGGCACGAAAAACACTGCTCGATCGAATCGCCAGCGATCGGTGGAATATCGAGATATCGCAAAAAGACCTTAATCAGATTAACGAAGATATCGCCAAATCCGTATTGGCTGGCAATGAAATGGCGTCGGACCTGCGCCGGGCACACCTTAAACGGCAGGACATACTAGCCAGTTATCAGGCCGATTTAGCCGAGGCTATTGCCATGCTGGACGAGATTACCGCAGCGAAAATCGCCCACAAAACCGAGAAGCTGATTAGTGCGGCAAAGGCGGACTTGGCGCACGCACTGGATCATTATGACGCGATTATCACCGAGAAAACCCGCCAGTTACGGCAGGCACAACTTACCCGTTAATCACCCGAGAGAGATACCACATGAATAACCAGAATATCGAATTATCTGCATCATTCGCCGAATCCGTTACCCGTGCGCGACTCAAGGCCGAAGAGCTGGCCGAGGTTCACGCCGAAGCGGTCGAGAAATTGGAAACCATTCGTGATCGCATTTCCCGCATTGAGGCCGAGCGCGCCAAGCTCGTTTCCAGCCGCAAGCCGGGCGAGCCGGTCGATGATGCAACGGCCGGCAAGGTATACCTGCTGAATCAGGACATCGAAACCTTGCGCCCGTTACTGGTCGAGGTGAGCAATGAAGAAGCGGCAGTCAGTGCCAATCTTGCGGGAGCTCAAGGGCGTCTGGCGGCTGCCGAGCAGAACTGGACGCGGCACCAGAATGAAGTTTTGTTGGCGAATCTGAAACAGCGTGTGGCGCAGACTGAGCAATTACTGTTCGGGATTCTGAACGATGTTGCCCAAGTTGGCGCCAAACTCGGCAAGCCCCACTTGGTTCAAAGTTGGAGCCCATCGAACGACTTGAAAAACTTGGTGTCGTTTGGCGCCCTGCCGGGCCGAGGGTTTCGCTAATGGATCGGAGCGGCAAAACCAAATTCAAGCCGGGTCAATCCGGCAATCCAAGGGGGCGCCCTCGTGGCGTCCCTGATCGGAGGAACCTGTTTCATTGGGTGACAGAGGAAGACAGGCAGGCGGTTTTTGCAAAATGCGTCGAGCTGGCCAGGGCGGGCGATGCCGCGTGCATGAGGTTGGTTCTGGAGCGAATCGCGCCCGTTCGGAAAACCCAACATGAACCGGTCAAATTGCCGGACGGCTTCGAGAAGCTGGCGCCGTTGGAACAGATTGAGGCTATTGACGCGCAGGTCGCGGCCGGGGAGATCGCGCCGGATGTCGGGGTGCTGCTGGCGGGTATGGCCAAGGACAAGATGGCCGCGATCGAGCACGAGGAAATGGAAAAACGCATTTCCGAGCTCGAGGATTTGGTAGCCACATTGCAGGGCGGTGCCGGCAATGGATAACCCGACCCCCGAAGCGCCTGGCGTCGACTACTTCGAATCGCATGGACTGCGCATGTTCCGGTGCGCGGCACAGTCGGCGACGATCACGGATCGGGCATGTCTTGCAAACTACCGGCTGGCCAAGAGCGCACTACGGGTGTCGTACCGACCACATTTACAGCATTGCGTCGGGTGTCCGATTGGAGCCTGTCATGCGGGTGAGAAGCCGAAGGAACGGCCAATTGCCAGGCTCAATGGGCGCGTGTGTCCAAGGTGCAGGCGCAGGGCGGCGCGGTATGTCCAAGAAGCTGGCTTGTGTGTCTCGTGCTACAACCGGCAAGGGGAGATCGAGAAAGGCCGCAATGCCCGCGGGAATGCGCCGATAAAACTGCTCGAGCACAAGCCGGTCCCGCACTCGATCACGTTCGTTCATGCCGGCGAGCTCGTACGCTTCGACCGCAATGCCGTGGATTCGTTTGAACCGATGCTGGCGGCCGTGTTCATGGCGAAATCGCCTGAAACGATTCGATTCGTGTTCGGTAGGCCGGATTTGGAGCAGGTCGGCAATGGTCCGGCACCGGATTGGCAACGGAATCGGGTCAAAGAGGCGACTGAACATTACGCACAACGCTTCACGCTGAAGGGCGGCGAATTGGGGGGCGAAACATGCGGTACGAACTGACGAATCACTGCTGTGCCCGATGCCGGGGGCGCATTATGGTTTCGGATGATGGCGTTTATGTCTGCGCGGAATGCGGGGCAATCACCGATACCGTGGACGATTCGGGCGAGCACAATGTTGAACAAATCTGTTGCTGCGGGCTGACGATCGCGGGCGGCAAAGACGCTCGTTTCCGTTGCGTGACGGTGCCTGCAGAGCAGCGGACGCTACAAGCGCCGTACATGCTGGCGGTCGTGCGGGTTTGAAAGTTGGGGAGATTGGGTTAATGGCAAGACAAATTGATTGGGATTCGATAGAGGTTCATTACCGGGCGGGTGCTAAATCCATCCGCGATGTCGCTGCCGAGCATGGGGTTCCGGAATCGACGATTAGGACGCGAGCCAAAAAATATGGCTGGTCCCGCAATCCTGCGGCGTTAAAGCGCGAAAGGGTCAACGCCGCATTGGCCGCTGGCGCTCAAAATGCCGCGCGGTTTGGCGCTCATGTCGATGAGGCGTGGGCGCGCGAAGTCGATGCGGACGTGGCTGATATGGACCGGGGCCTTCGGGTCTACCGGAAGATCTTGGAGCGGTTGGAAACCGAGGTCGAGACTGTACGGGGCTTCCGAGCGATAAAAACGATCGCTGAGGCCGTGACCGTGGCTATTGCTGGAATCAGGCGCATTCGTGGCCTGGATGCTCCGATCGATCTCGGCAAGATGTCAGACGAGGACTTGCAGGCACTAGCCCAGGGTAAGTCTCCTAGGTGAGTGCTGCGGTTCGGGGTCGGCTTGCACTCGGCCGATCCTGAACTAGACTGAAATCACCGCCAACAATCGTTCCTTCGATGTGTTATGTGGCAGGCGGTAAACCCGGCTCGCACCCCGTAGCCGGGTTTTTTGTTGGGTGCTTTGAGAGGTGATTTCCGTACGGATTCCGTACAAGCGTTTTTCCGTACGTAGAAACCAGCGTAAGTAATTGATTTATATGGTGGGCGGTGCAGGGTTCGAACCTGCGACCCCTGCCGTGTGAAGGCAGTGCTCTCCCGCTGAGCTAACCGCCCTGTCGGTACTCCGTGAATGTTGACCCGTAGATGCATTTTCGGCTGACCAGGGGAACGATGGCCCAAAATCGTGTGCCGACGGATGTTGAGCCTATGGGGCAGTGGTCAGCCCAAGTCGAGCAAAGTGGTCAACTAGGCGTGAGCGCTAACAAATCCGTTCCTTAACCCGTCAGACTTTCCTCGATTTTGGGGGTGACGGCCACAGGATGAGCTTGCAAAGACGTCATCTATCGCGAGGGTGAAGACGCGATAACCATGCTTAACCAATAAGTGTCGGTGCTGAAGCAATGCCAGAGTTGTGTCTCCTCGGTGAACCTCGCGAAGAGTTTGCCATTGGTATAAACCACGCCATCGGCGACGACGATTTTGTCGAATGGGCCGAAGGCTTCCGACGCATTCTCTATGGCGTCCTCAAAATGGATCACCGCCCGGTCATGGCAGGCATACTGGGTGAAGTGCTTCTGGCCCCGCATTTCCCAGAAGTGATTGCTGAACTTGGCGGCTACTCCCGCATCAGCCCCTGGGCTAATAAAATTGCCGGTAATCCGGAAAAAAGGCGCCGGTCCTAGCGTGACGGACTTCCCTAATTGCTCGGATTCGAAGACTAGACTGATCATCACACCCCCTGTCGGCATAATGCCGCGATTCTCATTAGACCCCCGCTGATTCTTTGGTTCGTCCCGGAGAAACTCCGCCAGCGGACTACGGCTGGAAAATCCGTCAGGCCGGTCTCAGGCGCGGCTGAATCAGAGGTTCCTGAAATCTATTGCCCGAACTCTTTCCGGGAGCTCCATTCCTGAAAGGCGGTATAAGCTATGGCGAGCAAGGTCGGACCCAGAAAAATGCCCAGGAAGCCAAAAGCCATCACGCCACCCAAGGTCCCGAGAAACACCACGACGAAGGGCAGGTGACTCCCTTTTCCGATGAAATACGGTTTAAGAAAATTATCGATGAGACCCACCACTAATAGTCCCCAGATCACGAGAAAAACGGCCCACCCCGTCGCGCCTTTTTCGAACAGCCAGATGGCAGCGGGCACCCAGATCAACGGGGGACCGATGGGAATCAATGACAGAACGCACGTCAGAACGCCGAGCAACAGGACTCGAGGTACGCCCGCGATCCAAAGCCCGATGCCGACCAAGATCCCCTGGATCAGGGCGGTGCCGATAATGCCGTAAACGACGCCTTTGATGGTATCGCCCGCCACATGGAGTAATGCCGGCGCCCGTTGGCCACCGATTCGGGTAAATAAGGGTTCCAGCCTTGCGGATAACGCGGCGCCGTCCCGGTACAGAAAAAATGCAATGAACACGCTGAGGCTTAAGTACAGGAGGCTTTCCCCGAGGTTTGCCGCGCTGCGCAGCGCCCAGTCCCGCAAAGGCATGAGGTATTTCAGCAGCACCTCGGTCAGCCGGGCACCGCTCCCCGTCATTTCCTGCCAGCGGTCGTGCATCCAGGTGCCCACGACCGGCAGCTTGACCACCCACGCGGGTGGGGCGGGCAGTCCCTCGCTGAGGAGTTGCCGCATCATCTCGATTAGCGAGGTCACATCTTCCGCCAGGCTGGTGCCGAGGAGCGCCAATGGGACGATCAGGACGGCCGCCACCAACAGGACCATCAGTCCACTGGCCGGTCCTTTCCTGCCCGCGACGGTGGATTCGATCCTTTGATAGACGGGCCAAGTGGAAAAGGACAGGATGACCGCCCACAGGATCGCCGAAAGGAAAGGGCGCAGCACGACGAAGCATCCCATAATCAAAACGATGACTATGACAATGCCGGTCACTCGATCGACACGGTTTTCGCTCAGCACGGCGTTTTAATCAAACTTAATCGGTATAAAACCCAAACCCGCGAATCTCCGGCTCGCTTCACGGAGACCGTTGCTCTTGAAGCCGTTTTTCTGGCTAGGTTGTTTGCTGCGCATATCGGCGCAGCAGTTGGGCAAAATCGCCCAAGGCTTCGATGCCGGTTGCTTCCGCCTGCTTGCACCAATCCTCGAGCGATTGTACGAGCGCTTCATAATGGATGGAGGATCGGGTCCAGAGCTGTGTTAGTTCTTGTTTGGAACGGTAGATCGTCTCCAGCGTCCGGCTCAAGCTCAGCGCCTGTTTCAAGGTTCGGCAGGCGGTTTCGTCGAGTGGGATGCCCTCTCGGACCAGGAGTTTTTTCACGTTGCGCAGCAGGCGCCGGTGGGCAGGAGGAGCGGTTTTCCACTCGTGCCGCAGCACCGGGACCACGACGCGGTGGCCGTACAGGGCCAGGATATGGTAGCGGTTGCGTACCACGGCTTGAACCGTGGCCGGGTTGATCGGTTTGGGATCGCGGTCGAGGCGGATTCGAGGCGCCGTGCGGCGGATTTCGGCCAGCCGAAACCGTTGCAGCAGGCGGATGTAGCCCCAGCCGATGTCCAATTCCCACCAGCGATGGGAGAGACGGGCCGAGGCCGGATACGCGTGGTGATTGTTATGCAATTCCTCGCCGCCGATGAGTAGCCCCAAGGGAAACAGGTTCATCGACGCGTCCGGAGTTTCGAAATTGCGATAGCCCCGGTAATGGCCCAAGCCGTTAATCACGCCCGCCGCCCAAAACGGAATCCAGAGCATCTGCACCGCCCAGACCGTGATGCCGTAAACGCCGAACAGCCCGATATCCATGAGGAATAACAGGGCAATGCCCCCGCCTCGATAGCGGCTGTAAAGATTCCGTTCGATCCAGTCGTTCGGGGTGCCGTAGCCGTATCGGTCCAGCGTTTCGGAGTGGCGGGCTTCGGCCCGATACAACTCGGCGCCTTCCCACAACACTTTCCGAATGCCGAAAACTCTGGGGCTGTGAGGGTCTTGCGGGGTTTCGCAGCGGGCGTGGTGCTTGCGGTGAATCGCCACCCATTCCTTGGTGACTATACCGGTGGTCAGCCACAGCCAGAATCTGAAGAAATGGCTGACGATGGGGTGGAGATTCAATGCCCGATGCGCCTGGTGGCGATGCAGGAAAATGGTCACACTGACAATCGTTACATGGGTCAATCCCAAGACGATCCCAATAAGTTCCCACCAGGGGAGGTTGAGCAATCCATTAATCATCTTTATATCCGTATTCCGGAAAATGCCCTATTGAATTAGAGCGAGTACGACAAGGAAGGTTTTGCAGCCTCGTTGTCAGTATGCATAGGCGAGTTCTTTGGCTTTGCCAAGCTTGCCACGGATCACGGGCCTTGGCTAAGTCTTTCTGATCAGACGCAACAGAAGCAAGAAGACCACGGCGCCAACCGTCGCGACAATCAAGCTCGCAAGCCTGCCACCCCCGGCGGACAAACCCAGCACATCGAACAGAACGCCACCCAACACCGCGCCGAACACGCCGACAATAATGTCTCCAATGGCGCCAAAACCGCCGCCTTTGACCAATTGCCCCGCCAGCCAGCCGGCCGCCAGGCCAATCAGCACATACCACATCAATTCCATAGAGCCTCCGTTTTACCCGAGTCAATCGAACTATTGATTTCCGGCTTAAACGTCCACAGGGGTGTATGCCCTTTTAAGGACCAGATAGGTCGCCGACAACCCCAGGAGGATAGCGCCTATGCCTATAAGCAATCCGGGCTCCACATGTTTTATGTCCAGGGTGATGAGCTTATTGCCCAGCGCAATGATGGCGACTTCGACGACGAAAGCCGGGTTGATGGAGCCCAGAACGAGATAGCTTTTGATGGACTTGAGAAGCTCCAGCCCGATGACCAGGATGAGAAAAAGGCCGAAAGATTCAAACAGCCGGTTGATGTCAACCAAGAAAAAAGGAGAATCAAGGATGTTCTTGATGAGGATCCGGCTGAGTTCAAGGGTGCCCAGAATCACGGAAACCAGCAGCAAGAAAACCAACAAGTAGACGATATACCTTTCAATTTTATCAATGGCTTTTAGCATGTTTATGGGATTTCCGCGGCGTTGATCGTCTTCTGCCGGAGTGGATAGCCCACCACCAACGATTTGATCTGATCGGGGGCTACCGGCTTGACCAGGTGCTCGTCAAACCCGGCGGCTTGGGACCGGTCGTGGTCCTCCGCCTGTCCATAGCCGGTCATCGCCACCAGCAACGGCGTTCCCAACTCGGGCAGCGCCCGCAGACGGCGGGCCACCTCATAGCCGTCCAGACCCGGCAAACCGATATCGAGCAGGACGATCTGAGGGTGAAAGGTCTTGGCCGCTTCGACAGCGTCCGGACCGTCGTATGCCGTTTGCACCTCATGGCCTTCGAGTTGCAACAACAGCGCCGTACTTTCCGCCGTGTCCGCGTTGTCATCAACCACCAGGATGCGGCAGCGGACAGCAGGCGTACCTTTGGCCGCTTCGGTTTCTGCGGGAGCAACGGGGATGGCCATCTCCGGCAAGGCCGGCAAACGGACGGTGAACTCGCTGCCCTTGCCGGTCCCGTCGCTGCGCGCGTCGATGCGCCCGCCGTGCAATTCGACCAGGCGGCGGACCAGGGTCAGTCCGATGCCGAGACCGCCTTCCGATCGGTCCAGGGATTTGTCGGCTTGAACGAAGAGGTCGAAGATCGAAGGCAGGAGTTCCGGGCCGATGCCGATGCCGGTGTCGGCGACCTTGAGCACCGCGTCCTGCCCTTCGGGCGTCAGAGTCAGAGTGATGCGGCCGCCGGGCGGGGTATATTTGATGGCGTTGTTCAGAAGATTCGAGACGATCTGTTGCAATCGGGCCGGATCGCCTTCGACCGGCACGGCATGCTCCGGCAGCGACAAGCTGAGCCGATGGTGGTGCGCGTCGATCTGAGAATAGGCATCGTCGACCGCCTGCGCCACCAAGTGGGTCAGATCGACCGGCTGTCTCTTCAGGACGATCGTTCCGCGGCTGATGCGCGACAGATCGAGAAGATCGTCGAGTAGCCGCGCCTCCTGGCGGAGCTGCCGATCCATCATCGCCTGGGCCTGCCGCTCCGCCGCCTCCCCGGCATCGCCACGCCGCCAGATCTCCAGGGCATTGCGGATAGGCGCCAAGGGATTGCGCAGCTCATGGGCGAGCATGGACAAGAACTCGTCCTTGCGCCGGTCGACCGATTTTAGGGCTTCGAGCGCTGCCTTGTACTCGGTGATGTCCTCGATCGCCAGAAGAATGCGTTCCTGATCGTTCCAGCGCAAAATCTGGGCGTTGAGACGCATCGTCCGCTCCCCGATCTCGGGGAAGACTTGGGTTACCTCCTCATCCTGGAAAGCGGCATAGGCGGGCAGGATTTCCTTGAGAAGCCGGCGCAAGGCGGGAATGTCCCATTGCCCATGACCCAACTGGTAAAGCAGGCCTTGCTCGGTCGCTTCGCGGGTGGTTTTGAAGCTCCGGTAGAAGGCGCGGTTCGCCCGCTGGACACGGAGTTCCTTATCGAGCACGAGCAGCGGTTGATGCCCGGTTTCGACGACGGCCTCCGCGTAATCGTGCGCTTGCCGCAACTCGTCGTTCAGCGCGTTGAGCTCGCGGTTGCGGGCGCGCAGTTCGTCATTGCTCGATTGCAATTCCTCCTGGGCGGTCTCGAGTTCCTCGTTGGTGCTTTGGAACTCCTCGTTGCTCGATAGCAGTTCCTCTTCGGCCGCCTTCAGTTCTTCCACCGCCGCCTCGTGCGCATCCAGCATGGTCCGAATGTAATCGCGGGCCGCTTCGAGCTCCTGCGTGAGCCGCAGGATTTGCCGTTCCTTTTCGCTCTCTTGGGTGGCGCGCTCCGCGTCTCGACCCGCGCGCAGCCTTCCCCAGAGCGAACTCCAGAATTCCCCGGCACCGGCCACGCCTTGATCCCGTACCGAGGGCGCTGCCTCCTCGAAAAAAATCAGAAACCACAGGTTTTCCGCCGGAGCCACTCGCAGAGGCATGACTTCGATATTGAGCGTCCTCGGGCCGCCCGGCCCCTCCACCCGCAAACCCTCCCGCCGCGCCGGGGAGCCGTCTTTTCGAGCCTGCTCGATGGCGCCGCTCAGGTCGACGAGGAGTCCCGGCCGGGCCAGTTTCTGCAGCTTGAGGCTCGGAGGTCCGGCCGGGTTGGCCAAATATGGGGTGGTCTCGCCCCGGAACTGCAGAACGTTCATGTCTCCATCGCAGAGAACCCCCGGCGGAACATAGCGGGCCATGGTCAGGCGGTCGGCTTCCCGTTGCAGGCGCTCCGCCTCCACGGGTTCACTGGACGTAACCGGTCTTTTCAGGTTGGATCGGTCCGGCAATACGTGATGTTCCTCCAGGAGCGCCAATTGATTCCGCCCGGGCAGAATCGTCTTGGAATAGATTTTGAGCCGCTTGTCGACGGGACTGAACAGCTCGGATAAGGTGCCTATGGTTTCGGACGGTCCCAGCAGGAGAAATCCGCCCGGATTCAAGGCGTAATGGAAGAGCGGGATCACCCGCTTCTGCAAAGCCGGGTCGAGGTAGATGAGAAGGTTGCGGCAGCTCACGAGATCGAGCCGCGAGAAAGGGGGATCGTGGGCCACGTCCTGGCGGGCGAACACACACAAATCGCGGATCGTACGGGTGATCTGATAGTGGCCGTCGACCTTGATGAAGAAGCGCCGGAGCCGCTCGTCGGAGACGTGGCGGGCGATATTCTCCGGATAAAGTCCGGCGCGCGCCGTCTCGATGGCGGCCTCGCTGAGATCGGTGCCGAAAATCTGAATCGGGGTACGGGTCAACCGCTCGCCCAGATATTCCAGGAGGCAGATGGCGATGGAGTAGACTTCCTCGCCGCTGGCGCAGCCCGGAACCCAAATTCTCAACGGGGCTTGAGGTGGGCGGCTTTCGAGCAGGCGCGGGAAGACGGTTTGGGTCAGCCCCTCGTACAACTCGGGATCGCGGAAGAAATCGGTGACCTGGATCAGCAGGTCCTGAAAGAGGGCTTGGGTTTCTTTCGGGTCGTTTTCCAACAAATTCAGGTACTCTGATAACGTACTCAATCCACGCAGGACCAGACGACGCGCGAGCCGCCGCTGCACGGTGCCGCGCTTGTAGTGCGTGAAGTCCACGCCAGAGACGTTTCGAACGCAGCGAAAGACCCGGTGGAGATCTTCCCCGTCGGTGGGCGGGGGTTCTACGGTGGACACGGAGCGGTTTCTCGTCAAGTACGGGTGGCGACTGAGCCTTGCGAGCTCACTGGCGATGTCCCGCGGCGGCAGAACCCGATCGACCACGCCGAGTTCGATCGCTGCCTTCGGCATACCGCTGAATTTGGCCGTGTTTTCGTCTTGGGCGTAGGTGATGCCGCCGGCACCCTTGATCGCCTGCATTCCGAGCGCACCGTCCGAGCCCGTGCCTGAGAGAATGACCCCGATCGCGCTGGCTCCCTGCTCCTCCGCGAGAGAGTAAAGCAGATGGTCGATGGACATGGACGGCAAGGGCGAGCCGCTACGGCGGCCAAGGGCGAGGCGGCCTTGGGACAGCGCCATGATGGCGTTGGGCGGAATAACGTAGACCTGGTCGGGTTCGACCGCAAGCCCGTCCGCCGCTTCCTGGACGGGCATGGCCGTCTTACTCGCGAGGAGTTCGACGAGTACGCTCTCGTGATGAGGATCGAGGTGCTGGACCAGCAAAAAGGCCATGCCGCTGGTGGCCGGAAGGCCGGCCAGGAATTCCGAGACAGCTTCGAGGCCACCGGCCGAAGCGCCGATGCCAACAATGGGAAACGGCATCATGCATAGCTCTCCTTAGTTAGGAAATTCCGGCTGGGTATCCGGCATTATCTCAAGCTGGAGACTCTTAAGTCCATTTCAGACAAACGAGAACCCCGAATGTGCGGACCGCTGCCAGGTCCGAATTTCCGGGTCCACTTCCGTGCCTTGTGTATCTTCTCATACCACGGTCATAACGGGCTGCGGGTAGATCGGTAAGCCCTGGCAACAGCAAAAAGGCCGATTCACGCTACCGCGAATCGGCCTTTTTAATTCACTTAAGGATCGACTGATAGGGTACTGTCCAATACCCTATCCGGGCGATTTTTAAAACCGACGCCCACCGCCGAATCCACCGCGATTGCCGCCGCCACCAAAGCCGCCGCCGGATCTTTCTTCGCGCGGGCGGGCTTCGTTGACGGTCAAGCTGCGCCCGTCGAAGTCCTTGCCGTGCAAGGCGGAAATGGCGGCCTGAGCCTCCTTGTCGTTGCCCATTTCCACGAAACCGAAGCCTTTGGAGCGGCCGGTGTCACGATCCATGATGACATTCGCGGAGTCTACCGCACCATACGTCGCGAACATTTCTTCCAGTTCACGGTTGCCGACGGTGTAGCTCAGATTGCCAACGTACAATTTCTTACTCATAAAAAAACTCCTAAAGAGGAAAGGGAAAAAAATAAAAGCGAAAAAGGATAGCTGCCGATCCGGCCAGTTATTAACGGCGCCTTTTGCCGCCCTTCCGCCCACGGGGGCGCTCTTCGTTGACACGAAGACAGTTGCCGCGCAGGGTGTGCCCGTTCAAGGCACTGATCGCGGCCCGGGCCTCATGACCCTCCATTTCGATGAAGCCGAAGCCACGGCAGCGGCCGCTGAAGATATCCCGCGCCAAGTCCATCGAGCGCACTCGCCCGTGCTCGGCGAACAGGTCGGTGAACTCCTTTTCGGTGAGGTCGGGCGGTAGATTGCCGGCATAGATTCGCAGCATGATAGTTCTCCTTTCGATGAAGCCCCAGCGATGCTTTAAAGCACGCGGCGGGGCAAGTTTGATGAGCCGCGGCGCGAGGCCGGGCGGCTTTCGGAACGGGGCATTGGCTTGATCGGCGTCCGCGGCGGCGTCGGATCTGCCTTGACGGTGGACAGAATTTCTTCCGGCACCGGGTGGGCGGGCAATCGTCGGCCGAGCAGACGCTCGATGTCCCGCAGTTGCGGGGCTTCGTCCGCGCATACCAGCGAAACCGCTGCGCCGTCGGCGCCCGCACGGCCGGTTCGGCCGATGCGATGCACGTAATCCTCCGGAACGTGCGGGAGTTCGTAGTTGACCACATGGGGAAGCTGCTGGATGTCCAGACCGCGGGCAGCGATGTCGGTCGCCACCAGGATCTGCACCCGGTCCTCCTTGAAGGCGGCGAGGGCCTGCGTCCGCGCGGACTGGCTTTTGTTGCCGTGGATTACGGCGACGCGAAAACCATTCCGGTCGAGTTGTTCCGCCAGGCGATTAGCGCCATGCTTAGTGCGGGTAAAGACCAGGGTTTGGCCCCAGCGCCCATGGCTCAGGAGATGAGCGAGCAGCACCTGTTTTCCCGTCTTCGGCACGTGATAGACAGACTGGCTGACCAACTCGGCCGGTGCATTGCGTGGCGCCACTTCGATGCTCAGCGGCTGGTGCAGGAGTCCCGCCGCCAGCTTGCGGATATCTTCCGAGAAGGTGGCGGAGAACAGCAGGTTCTGGCGGACTTTGGGCAGCAGCCCCAGGATACGCTTGAGGTCGTGGATGAACCCCATGTCGAGCATGCGGTCGGCCTCGTCCAGCACGAGAAAATCGATTCCGGAGAGATTTACGTGGCGCTGGCCGACGAGATCCAGTAAGCGTCCGGGCGTTGCAATGAGGATATCGATACCCCGGCGCAGGGCAGCCACTTGGGGTTGCAAGCCAACACCGCCGAATACCACCGCCGCCCGTATTCCGGTATGCCGGCCATACACGCGCACGCTTTCGCTGACCTGTGCGGCGAGTTCGCGGGTGGGCACCAGCACCAGCGCCCGAGGGGCACGGCCCGGCCGATCATTCACCCGGGTGCCTTCGATCAGTCGCTGCAGCAGAGGCAGGGTGAACGCGGCGGTTTTGCCTGTGCCGGTCTGAGCCGCGGCCAACAGATCGCGGCCGCCCAGTACGGCAGGGATGGCCTGCGCTTGAATGGGCGTGGGGGAGGCGTAGCCTTGTTCGGCCACGGCGCGCAAGATGTCCTCGGAAAGGCCTAAAGAAGTAAAAGCCATGTTATTTTTTCCTGGCTTCGCCTACCGAGCGACGAGCACGGCACCGGTTGAGGGCGAGCATTGGGTGGAGGTGACCACAGGGCGGTTCAAAGAACACGCCGCGTGCGGTTTGCAGGAGGAGGCGGGACTAGCAGAGGTGCCGTAAGGCAGTGACTGAAAGGAAAATTCCGTATCCTCGTGGCGAAGACCGGTCTTCGCCGCGACAAACTACAGTCAGGATACGCGCTTTCTGCGGAATTACCTAATCGGATTTCTTTTTGCCGATCTATGGACATCTTTCCGCTGAAGGCGCATTGTGGCAAGACCAAGGACAAATCCTACAGAACCGCTATGGATGATTCAGAGTCGCAATTCCCTATTGGCTCAATCGTACTCTACAAGCCCAAAGAACCCGCTATCGACAATGCCCGATACATCGGGAAGAAGGCTTTGCTTACTCGGTATTTGCGCTCGAAAACCCGGTATACGCCCCCGCTACTCAGGGATTGCTTGATCAGGTTTGCTTCCGGTGTGACCTTGCTGGTACCCGAAAACGATATTGTGCTATCCGAATAGCAGTACCCGACAAGTCGATCGATATCGAGTCAAGGAAACCCGGGCGAAAACGAGGTTCAGTCGGGTTTGTTTTTGCCACCGGCTCCATTTACCGGTTGCCGGTCTTTTCCTTAACTCGGCGCCCGACATCATGATCGGTGATGGAAACCGCCTTCGATGCGGCCGGACCTAAGCTCAAGTTCGATTAGGCGGTTAAACGTTGCCGCTCGGTAAGATTCCCGAGAGCAGGCTTAATGGCGATCCAAACTCCAGAGGTTGACATGTTATCTGGGAAACTAACGACCCGCGATTCCTTTCTTACGGCCAGCAGTTTTCAACAAACCTGCGGATTTTGCGGTTGTGTGTTCCGTGTGGAAATTACCTGGCAGACATCCTATTCCTACAAGGCTGCCCAGGACACACAAGCCTATTCCTGCCCGGAGTGCCGGCGCGACTGCCGAATCAAAACCTCAACGGAACCGCGAGTTGTTTTGATATCGAAACGTACCGACGGCCGCACGGTCCTATGTCCGTCTACTTGAAGAACATTCGTGTGGCAAGGAGCCTGCATATCTTTTGGCGGGCGTCAGCACCGGTTCCAGAGCGAAAAAACTGATAAAGTGACCTGATCCGGAACAGGTGTGAACGGGCGCGTCCGGATGAACGACGCGAAAAAAGGCGATAACCTCCAGGGCGATCTTCGCGCCTATATCTTGGAAGTGGCGTGGTTCGGAGGGGAATCGGTGCAGCGCCTTCTTGGCTCTCTTCCCATTTTCACTGAAAAAGGTGATTCATCATGAAAAAAACCGAGAAAACCTATCTTCAGTCTTCAAAGTATCGGTGTCCTCTGTGTAAGCAATTAGTTTTGTCATCCGATTACCTATTTACGCGTCGGCGGTCCGCTGGTGGAGTTTGGACCATCGTCGAGTGCTGCCGAAAGTGCAAGGATTCGGGATTCTAAGATTTCTCGGTAGCTGACTTATCGATCAGCTTAACGAGCGGTGTCCACAATTGCCGGCCGAGTTCGACCTCGACCAAGCCGAAATCCGGCCATATCCAGGCGCCAGCGGCGATTACACCGTTACAATTCTTAAGCGGTTACGACAACGTTTTTGGTCGCGAGATCAAAATACTCTGGGATGGCGCGCGCCTTACCATCGAGCACTGAAAGTCGGCGAGCACGCGGCTCGTCTGACGATAGCCCCATTTCGCTGCCAGCTTACAGCCCCGACTTTAAGCCGGTTGAGGCGCTATGGCCTTGATCGCATGAGGAGGTCCCATTATCACTGTCATATCAGGCATAGAGGATTTCGTGGGCACGGGCATCGACCTCCAATGGGGCGTGCTCATAGCCGAACTCGACCATTTGGGAGAGATAAACCGGTAGAAACTGCTGAATGGAGCCCGCCGCTTCGTATTGATATACATGCCGGAATTCATGACTGAGCAGCCGAGAATCGGCCTCATGCCCCTGGCACACGAACACCGCATAGCCGAGCGTCAGACCCACCATGCCCGGACCCAGGAGCCCTGTTTCGAGAGCCGCGGCCCGCAGCTCGGGATCTTCTGGAAACGGTAGCGCGGCCACGATCGCCACGCGAATGTGTTCCGGCCGCTGAACGCCAACCCGGCTTGCGAGGGCCGAGCCCTGGCTATTCAGCCGGGTGCCGTATCTCAAGGCTTGCTGTGATTGAACCTCGGCCCAGGCTACGGCCCGGGGCAGCAAAGCGGGGAGGGCGGTGGCGAGATCCCTCTTCATATCTGAAAGTCCACAGCTCGAAGTTCTCCTTGGGCAGGATACCCAGTCCATAATGTGACTTCTTTTCAGCGAAATAGTAACGCCGAACGGCGGCCTTATTCTTTGGGTTAGGATGACGACGGTTGGCGACGACAAAGCTTTCGCGCCTGGTCCTGACATCGCTCGTGACGTTTGAAGACAGCTTCTTACAGTCAGATCAGGTCTGAGCTTCTACAATTAAAGGGTCAGATTTTTATCTGTTTCTTCCAATCGAACCATGCCGGTCACCGAAAAAGGTCGGCGGTTCGTGCTGAAGACCAAAAACAAACGACAAAAGCTCAACCCTTCACCTATTCCGCCGGGTAGATGGCTGCGAGGAACGTGTCGTCGCAGGCAATGTGATCGGCTATGATCGGCGCGGCTGCACGGTCGCATTCGACGGGTCGGCAGTGCTTCGATGCCGCGGCTGAAACCCGTCCCGAGCGCTACGCCGTCATCGATTATCCGCTGTGTGGGTGTTCCGCGATTTCAGTGGCTGTGCTAACCGGTGCCGCCGGAGATAAAGTAATCCATGACTAGATATCTTGCGTTGATTCTAACCTTTGCCTTGGGCGCTGGAACGGGCATGTGGTTTGTGTCGTATCCGGTGCGGCAGGGGGATTGTCCTGCCACCCAAGCGGAGAGAAAACCCCTGTTCTATCGCCATCCCATGGGAGCGGCCGACACTTCGCCCACGCCCAAGAAGGATGAGATGGGTATGGACTACCTACCGGTCTACGAAGATGAACTATCGGCGAGCCGGCTGGTGAACATCGTTCCGGCAAAAATCCAAAAACTGGGCGTAAGAACGGAAAAGATCGAAAAGCGCAAGCTGGTGCGCAGCCTGCGCGCTCCCGGCAGCATCCAGGTTGACGAGCGCCGTACGTATGCCGTTGCCAGCAAATACGAAGGCTGGATCCAGCGCCTTTACCTCAACGCAACCGGTATAGCGGTCAGGCGCGGCCAACCTCTGTTGGATGTCTACAGTCCCGATCTTTTGGCCGCTCAGCAGGAGTACTTGAATGCCCGGCAGCGCCTGGAAACCCTGAAAAAGCGCAAAGGACACGCGAGGGTTGCGGCGGAGCGGGTCGCCGCCAACGCTCTGCAACTGCTGCGCCACTTGGACGTCGGACCCGATCAATTACAACAATTGCAGGCTCCGAATGCGGTACCCCTGAACGAGATGCCGCTGCTGTCACCGGTCGATGGCGTGGTGCTGGAAAAAAAGGCAGTGGAAGGTATGCGCTTTTGGCGGGGCGACGTGCTGTTCCGCATCGCCGAACTGAGCAAAGTCTGGTTTGTGGCGGATGTGTTCGAGCAGGATCTGGGCTGGGTACGCCAGGGCCAAGCGGTTTTATTACAAATCAATGCCTATCCGGGCCGGGAGTTTCGCGGCCGCATCGATTTTATTTCGCCCAACCTGGAACCCGAAACCCGCACCATCAAGGTTAACGTCGAGATGCCCAACGACGGAGGCTTTTTGAAGCTCGGCATGTACGGCAGCGCCGATTTGACAGCCGCGGCGCCGAGCGAATCGCTGGCGCTGCCGGAATCCGCCGTGATCGACAGCGGAACTCGGCAGGTGGTTCTGATTCGGAAGGGTGAAGGCGTCTTCGAACCCCGCAACGTGAAGCTGGGCCGGCGGGCTGGCGGTTACTTCGAAGTGCAGGAGGGCGTCGCAGCCGGCGAAACGGTCGTCACTCACGCCAATTTCCTGATCGATGCGGAAAGCAATCTCAAGGCGGCATTGGACGGCATGGGCGTGGCCGGCGATCGGGACAAGCCCGCACCGGTCTCGAAAGCGGAGAACGCCACGTCCGAAAACCGCTCTGAAAGGCGTTAGCCATGCTGGAAAAAATCATCGGCTGGTCCCTGCGCAATGTTTTTCTGGTGCTGCTGACAACCCTGTCGATCATCGGCTGCGGCCTGTATGCCCTGTCGAAAATACCCTTGGATGCGCTGCCAGATTTGTCCGACACTCAGGCAATCGTCTATACCGAGTATCCCGGCCAAGCCCCTCAAGTGGTGGAGGACCAGGTGAGCTATCCGCTGGCCACCGCCATGCTCGGCATTCCGCGCTCCCGTGTGGTACGGGGATTTTCTTTCTTCGGCGCGTCTTTCATCTATGTGATCTTCGAGGACGGCACCGATATTTCCTGGGCGCGATCAAGAGTTCTGGAATATTTAAATGCCGCCGCCGGGAAGCTGCCGCAGGGAGTCACGCCGCAGCTGGGGCCCGATGCCAGCGGGGTAGGCTGGGTCTATCAATACGCGGTACTCGCCAAGGACTATTCCCTGGCGGAGCTGCGTACTCTGCAGGACTGGTTCCTGCGCTATTCGCTGGCCAATACCCGGGGGGTGGCCGAGATCGCGAGTCTCGGCGGTTTTGTCCGGCAATACCAGGTAACGGTCGATCCGCGCAAATTGCAAGCTTACGGGATTTCCCCGAAAACTCTGAGCGAGGCCATCCGCAACGGCAACCGCGATGTCGGCGGACGGGTGATCGAGATGGCGGAAACGGAGTACATGGTGCGTGGACGGGGTTACCTGCGCGGCGAATCCGACCTGGAACGGCTGGTGCTGAAAGCGGCCAATGGCGTACCGGTATTGGTGCGGGACGTGGCGCGGGTGGAGCTAGTCCCCGACGAACGGCGTGGCGTTGCGGAGCTGAACGGCGAAGGCGAGGCGGTTTCCGGTATCGCCCTGGCCCGTTACGGCCAAAATGCGCTGGAGGTTATCCAGAATCTGAAAAACCGGCTGGGGGAAATCGCCCCGGGCCTGCCTGCGGGCGTCAGCATCCAGGCGGTATACGACCGCTCGGAGCTGATCTACCGGGCCATAGCCAACCTGAGCCGCACCCTGCTGGAGGAGAGCGGCGTGGTCGCGGCCGTATGCGTGCTGTTCCTGCTGCACCTCCGCAGCGCTTTGGTCGCGATCGTGATGCTGCCGGTCGGGGTGTTGATCGCCTTTATCCTCATGCACGCCCTGGGGATGAACTCCAACATCATGAGCCTGGGCGGCATCGCTATCGCCATCGGCGCCATGGTTGACGCCGTCATCGTCATGATCGAGAACACCCACAAGCACCTGGAGCGGGACGGAGATCGTCTGCCGCGTTTCGAAATCCTGTCGAATGCCTGCCGGGAAGTTGGGCCGCCACTGTTTTTCAGTCTGCTGGTCATCACCGTTTCCTTCCTGCCGGTGTTCGCCCTGGGAGCCCAGGAAGGGCGGCTGTTTCAACCCTTGGCTTTGACCAAGACCTTCGCCATGGCGGGGGCGGCGCTGCTATCGATAACCCTGGCGCCGGTATTGATGCTGTTGTTCGTGCACGGAAAAATTCCGGCGGAACAACGCAATCCCGTCAATCGCCTGTTGCGGCGCGGGTATCGCCCGGCGCTCAGCTGGGCCATGCGCCGGAGAAAAACGACTCTGCTTCTGGCCGGGCTGGCTGTGGCTGGTACCTGTTACCCTATCGCGCATTTGGGCGGCGAATTCATGCCCGCGCTGAACGAAGGCGCCCTGCTGTTCATGCCGCAAACCCCACCGGGCCTGTCCGTGACCGAAGCGGCCGAACTGCTGCAAACCCAGGATCGCATCATCAAGAGCTTTCCCGAGGTCGAATCGGTGTTCGGCAAGGCCGGGCGCGCGCTGACCGCCACTGATCCCGCGCCGCTGGAAATGGCGGAAACCCTCGTCAACCTAAAGCCCGAGTCCGAGTGGCGGCCCGGTCTGACCGTGGACAAGCTGATCGCCGAAATGGACCAGGCCTTGCAAATACCCGGCGTCAGCAATACCTGGACGATGCCGATCAAGAACCGGATCGACATGCTCGCCACGGGCATCCGCTCCCCCATCGGCATCAAGTTGTTCGGCAAGGATCTGGCGGAGATGGATCGGCTGGCCCGGGAGATCGAGCAGGCCGTCAAAACCGTGCCGGGCACCGCCAGCGCCTACGCCGAGCGCATCACCGGCGGCTATTACCTGAATATCGACCCGGATTACGAGGCCCTAGCCCGTCGAGGGCTGCCGGTCGGCGAGTTGCAGGACGTCATCGCCGCCGCCATCGGCGGAGAAACCGTCACCACCCTGGTGGAGGGACGCGAGCGCTTCGCAGTCATCGTGCGCTATCCGCGCGAGTTGCGCGACAACCCGGAGGCCATCGCCAACCACGTGCTGGTGCCTACACCGGACGGAGCGATGGTTCCTCTGGGCCAAGTTGCGCATCTGAGTTTGAGCCAGGGGCCGCCGGCGATTCGCACGGAAAACGCCATGCTGTCCGCTTACGTCTACGTGGATGTGCGCGACCGGAACATCGAGGGCTATGTGCAGGACGCCAAACAGACGGTGGAACAGGCTGTCCGTTTTCCGCCCGGCTACTACATCACCTGGAGCGGTCAGTTCGAGAACATGGAGCGGGCGAAACAGCGCTTGCGGCTGGTGGTTCCGCTCACCCTGGCCGTCATCCTTGTCCTGCTCTACCTGAATTTCGGGAGCTTGACGGAAACCTTCATCGTCATGCTGTCCGCGCCTTTTGCCCTGATCGGCGGGGTCTGGCTGGTGTGGCTTCTGGATTATAACTTCAGCGTGGCGGTCGGCGTTGGTTTCATCGCGCTGGCGGGCGTTGCGGCGGAAACCGGCGTGGTGATGCTGATCTATCTCGACCAAGCTTTCCGGGAGCGGCAACGGCAATGCGAAAAAGAGAAACGCGTGATGAGCGAGGCGGACCTCGATGCCGCTCTGATGACGGGCGCGGCGGAGCGGCTAAGGCCCAAGGCCATGACCGTCGCTGCCATCATGGCGGGACTCCTGCCGATCATGTGGAGCCACGGCACCGGTTCGGAAGTGATGAGACGGATCGCTGCACCGATGGTGGGCGGGATGATCACTTCCACCGTGCTGACGCTCATCGTGATACCGGTGATTTATGTGTGGGTCAGGAGCTACTCGGTAAGGCGAGCGCACACCGAACGGGCGAATGCGCGGTCCGCAACCGTTTCCCGGTGAGGGGGTAGCGTTGCAATGAAAACGGGCTTTCTCCAGCGACTAGAGCATTTTCATATCTAGTGAAAGGAAACCAAGGGATCGGGAAGCGGTCTGATGAGTATTTGCGAAATGAGGAGCGGTGATGGCGAAAGCCTATTCGATCGATCTCCGGGAGCGCGTGATCGGCGCCTGTGATGAGGG
>Ga0196971_1000516_pt1 | contig 27705 bp, 26 predicted proteins | sample S1v_1013CmetaG_FD_148660 | JGI IMG/M metagenome (GOLD analysis project Ga0196971, IMG submission 148660) | Soil microbial communities from Anza Borrego desert, Southern California, United States - S1+v_10-13C | ecosystem: Environmental > Terrestrial > Soil > Desert | place: USA: California...
CGTGGCAGCCTTCGGTGTGGCCCTGGTGCTGGTCACGGGCCGGGCCTACTGGCTGCCGACCCGCCCCGAGTGGCGCCACTGGTCGACCCTGACCGGCGGGCTGGCCACTGCCCTTTTGCTGGGGCCACTCACTGCGTTGCTGGCGGGATTTGTAAGCGCCGCGGCCGGCTGGCTCATCGTTGCAGGGGTGACCCTCGCCCTGGCGGGCCAGGCCACCTGGATGGTCCACCTCAGCCGGGTGGCCCCTTCCGCCTGGCGCCGCATGATGCGCAGCCCGTGGACCTGGGTGCGCCCATCGGTGGGCGTGTATCTGCCGCTGGCCGTGGGCCTGATGGCCATCGCCGGCGTGCCGGTGGCGCAGGGCTTTGCGGCGGGAGCCCTCTGTGCGGCGGTGGCCGGCGAGACGACCTACCGGGCGCTCTTCTTCGACGCCGGACTGGACCGGCTGCCCCTGTTCTAGAACGAGAATGGCGCCTGTTCCGGCATGGCCGGAGCAGGCGCCATCTTTCTGTTCAGGTTCGTTTGCGGAGGTTTGCGATCGCCCAGACCACGAAGAGCACCGGGGCGATCACGATCCCCGCCGTCACCAAAATGATCAGAATCTCCATCACACCGATGTTCTCTGCGATGTGAACCACCCCTTCTGCCCAACCGAAAGGAAATACTTCGCTGAGCGAAGAATCTTCACGAGCCGATTACATCAATGTGAACAGTTGGAGGAGACGCTGTTGAACTTGCTGCAGGCCATGTTGGGTACTGTGCTGCCCGTCTTCATTCTGGCAGGGCTCGGCTGGGTCGCCCGCCGGGTGGTGAAGGTGGAGGTGGCCGAAGTGGCCCGGGTGGGCATCTACTTCATGTCACCCGGGATGATCGTGCATTCCATTCTGAACGCCCGCCTCTTGCCCGGCGAAGTGGGCAAGATCATCGCCTTTACGCTTTTGCTCACGTTTGGCATGATCGCCATCACCTTTGCGGTGGGCAAGATCTTGGGCTGGAGCCAGTCGGAACGCAGCGTGGCCACCCTGTCGAGCTCCTTCATGAATTCGGCCAACTATGGCCTGCCCGTGGTGATGCTGGCCTTCGGTCAGGAGGGCTTTGACCGGGCAGCCGTCTTCGTGGTCGCAGAGTCGATCATGATGTACACCGTGGCTGTGTACTTTGCTGCCCTCGGAAAGCAGGACTGGCGCAGCTCCATTTTGGCTGTCCTCAAGCTGCCCATGGTCTGGGCCGCGGCCTTCGCCCTGCTGATTCGCCTGACGGGCATTACCCTGCCGGACTTCGTGCTCAAGCCCATCGGCATGCTATCCAACGGGGCCCTGGTGCTCCTGGTGATGGTGTTGGGCATGCAGGTGGCCGGCATTCGGCTGCAAGGGGCCAAAGTCAAGATCGGCGTGGCCACCTTTCTGCGCCTGGCCATCTCGCCCCTGTTGGCCCTGGGCCTGGTCTGGTGGCTCCGGCCGGAGCCCCTCACGGCCGGCGTACTCGTCCTGGAAGCCTCCATGCCGGCGGCGGTCAACGTGACGCTGCTTGCTGTCCAGTTCGACAACCACCCCGATCAGGTTTCGGGGGTGACGCTGCTGACAACGCTGCTCAGCCTGGTCACGGTGGCGTTCTGGGTCTGGTACCTGCAGACGCCTATCTACTGACGCTGCCGCCGATCTTCTCCCACTCGGTCATGCCGCCTGTCATGTTCTTGAGGCTGCTGTAGCCCATGCCCGCCAGAATCTCATAGGCCTGGGCACTCCGGTTGCCGCTGCGGCAGACCAGCACCATCTCCTGCTTCTTGTCGATGGCCTTGATTCCCTCTTCAATGGTCTGAAGCGGAATCAGCTTCGCGCCGGGGATGTGGCCGGCGGCGTACTCCTCCGGTGTGCGCACATCCACAATCATGGGCGCCTTGCCGCTGTCGAAGAGCTTCTTCAGGTCAGCCGGCGTGATGTTGACCATGGCCTTTTTGTCGGTAACCGTTTCCGTCTTGCCGCAACCGACGGCGGTGACGAGGGCGACGAAGATCAGGAGCACCGCGGCGATTTGACGCCACTTGGACATTCGATCACACTCCCTTTTCTTTGGATCATATTCGACTGTGGATAGTTCCGCCAATCCGGTGCGGACTGTAGGCGGTCGACATAATCTGATTCTGGACAAAGACACAGCAGGAGGACGGTAGCATGGTCTGGCTTTCTCACCTCGAGTGCGCCCGCTGCGCCCAGACGTACGACGCAGATCAGGTCCGCAATCTCTGCAGCTGCGGAGGACCCCTGCTGGCCCGTTATGACCTGGCCCGGGCCAGGGAAAGCTTCCGGCCTTCTGACCTCCCGGGCCGGCCAGCCAATCTCTGGCGCTATCGGGAGGTGCTCCCCGTCCGTCATGGGAGCAATATTGTGACGCTCGGCGAAGGCATGACGCCACTGGTAGGGCTTCCCCGGCTGGGCGAGGCCCTGGGGCTGCCGGGCCTCCTCCTAAAAGACGATGGGGTGAACCCCACGGGTACGTTCAAGGCGAGAGGCGCCGCCGTGGGCATCAGCCGGGCGAAGGAGCTCGGCATCCGGGCGGTGGCCATGCCCACCAACGGCAACGCCGGCGGCGCCTGGGCCGCCTACGGGGCAAGGGCCGGCATGGAAGTGACGCTGGTGATGCCCACCGATGCGCCTGCCATGAGCGTGCTGGAAGCAGCAGCGGTCGGGGCCAAGGCCTACATGGTGCGCGGCCAGATTACGGATGCGGGCGCCATTGTGGCCCGGTCGGCGCCGGCTCACGGCTGGTTCGAGGCGGCCACCCTGAAGGAGCCCTACCGCATCGAGGGCAAGAAGACCATGGGCTACGAGATCGCCGAGCAATTGGGCTGGAGCCTGCCCGACGTGATCATGTACCCGACGGGCGGCGGCGTGGGCATCATCGGCATCTACAAGGCGCTGCTGGAGATGCGGGAACTGGGCTGGCTGCCCGAAGAGATGCCGCTGCCCCGCCTGGTGGCCGTGCAGGCCGAAGGGTGCCAGCCGATCGTACGGGCCTTTGAGGAGGGCAGGGCCGATTCGGTCAAGTGGGAGAATGCCGCCACCGTGGCACAGGGCATTCGGGTGCCCAAGGCGCTGGGCGACTTCCTGGTCCTCCAGGCGGTGCGGGAGACCGGCGGGACCTGCCTGGCCGTCTCGGATGAGGAGACGATGTGGGGCCTGGACCGCATCAGCCGCCTGGAGGGCGCCTTCATCTGTCCCGAGGGGGCGGCCCTGGTGGGAGCCGCCCGTAAGCTGCTCGCCGCAGGATGGCTGGAGCGGGGCCAGCGGGTGCTGCTGCTGAACACGGGTGCGGGCATCAAGTACCCGGAGATTCTGCGGCCGGAACTGCCGGTGCTGGAGCTGGGAGCGACAATCTGACCCCTTGCCGGCAGGGATTCGCCGTCATGTGGGCGTATTCTTGGTGCCATACGTTTCCATAGTCGGAAAAGGGGGGTGTTTATGGCCCAAAGTAGCCACGTGCTCAAGTATGGCCCCGCCCGGGTGGGCCTGGCCCTCATGGCTGGTTCCGCCGTCTTCGCCATCTTCCCCAGCACGCGTGGGGTGTGGGGGACCGGACTGGAACTGGTGCCCGCTCTGGTGATGATGGCCTACATGGCACTGCGGGAGTTCGGGCAGCAGGACCCTCTGGCCCGGTTCTGGTGGGCCGGTCCGGTGGCCTCGCTCTATCTCGTTCTGTGGGGCATCTCCAGCCTCGGTCTGGCCCTGGGAAGCCTGGCCTTCCTGGCGGGCGCCTTTCTGCTGGCCTACGCCACCCTGTGGCCTCTGCGGGATTGGGCCGGGAGCATGGGCTTTGACTGGCGTTACAGCCTCTACGGTTATCGCCGGGCGGTGCTGATCGGCGCCTCGGTGGCCTTCCTGGCCCTGTTTTTGACCTGGATTCCCGAAGTGCGCACGTCCGGCTACTTCTCCGGCGGCTACAGCTACCGGTACAGTTCGTACTATGACCAGAACACCTACCAGTGGGATTCGCTGAAGAACTACAACCCCGGCCTTTACTTCGCCGCTTCCAGGGGCATCGGCCTGCGCGGGGCCGTGCTGATGGAGCTGGGCCTGCTGGCCTGCTTCGTGTGGGCCGCCCTGGCGCCCCAGTACGCGGTCCCCCGCTGGTACCGGTATCTGCCCTTCATCGTTCTGGGATACGGCCTGCTCTACCTGCTCGCTGCGGGCAGCCTCGCCCTGGGGCAGCTGTTCTTCGCTCTCGGGGCCGGGCTCATCGGCTGGGGCTCCTACCAGCTCGCAATCCGCGGGGTTGCCCAGGGACCCGGCGACCTGCGGCAGATTCCCCTGGATCGGCTGCTTCGGAAGTGGCTCTAGACATTCAAGAAGCGCCGGCACTCCCATTTCCGGGGGCCGGCGCTTTCTGTCGCGAGCCTGGTTTGGTGCTTGTTGATCACCTTCCGGAACGTTCCGATGCACAGACTCCGCCAAACTCCCCCTACGACCAGGGCAGGGCCAGCATGTTCCAGAACCGCAGGAACCAGAGGAAGGCCAGCGTCCCGACCACCAGCGCCGTGTAGTGCAGGCGGGCGGCCAGATTCCAGGCCCGCCGCCGCCAGGCCAGCACGGCGAAGAGAACCAGCGCCGGTGCAGCAAGTGCCACGAGCCACGGCAGCGCCATCAGAGGCGGCATGACCGGCGGCAGGCCGAACATGAAGAAGAGGGCGCCCTTGGTGCCGGCGATCAGCCCCACGGCGGTCATGAAGCCCAGGCCCACCAGGCTGGCGGCTGCGGCGACCGGCCGGGCCCACGGGAGGGCCAGACCACGGCGGCTGCGTCCCACCAGCGCGGCAGCCGCAACCGACAGGAAGAGCAAGAGGGCGACTCCGCCAAGGCCCAGCTGGAAGGCAGGCGACTCGTGCCAGGCCGCCTTCCGGGACACATCCACCCCGGCAAACAGGTGACTGATGCGGCCCTGCTCATCTTCCCGGAAGGCGATGAAGTCCTGACCGTCCACCCGCTGGAAGAGCAGGGGCTCCACTTGCGCATACTCGCCGCCATCACTGCCCCACACACCCGAGAGCCTGAGCGTGCCTTCGCTTGTGGCCGAGACCTTGGTCAGCCCGTCGGCCATCAGCACCTCCAGCTTGTCCAGCGTCCGTTGGGGCTTCTCCACGCCCCAGTAGGTGCCGGCGAACCGGGCGAGGTCCATCGAGCCGCCGACCGGCGCACGGCCCACCCCGGCCCCGGGGAAGTACCGGTCCACAAATGCATCGATCAGCTCCATGCGGAACTGCTCCAGGGCGGTCGCCCGGTTCATGGTCACAAACAGGCCCGTCCGGTGCTCGGGAATCAAGAAGAGAGCGCTGGCGAAGCCTTGCTGGGTGCCCGAATGCCAGAGGGCCCGCTGGCCGTTGCGGAAGTACTCCCGGAAGCCGTAGGCCGAACCGGGCAGCTGCGGATGATGGCCGAACTGGCGGCGGTGCATCTCCGCCGCCGTCGGTGGGCTGAGAATGCCCTGCCCATTTTCGAGGTGGGCGATCATGAAGCGGGCCATATCCCCAGCCGATGCGCTGACGCCTGCCGCAGGGCTGGTATGGAAGTAGAGCCGCTCCTGCGGCAGGTACTCTCCCGCTGCGTACGCATACCCGATGGCCACGTCAGGCGCCAGCGCCACCGGCGCCGGTTGTTGCATGGTGCTGTGGACCATGCCCAGAGGGGCGAAGATGGCCTGCTCCACGTAGTCAGGCAGGCTCTTCCCCGCGGCCAGTTCAACCAGATGGCCCGCTAGCGTCATGCCGTGGTTGGAGTAGGCAAAGAACTGCCCGGGGGGCTCGGTGCGGGGTGGCAGCCCCTGGGCCAGGAACTGGCCCACCGGCATGATTTCCGCGCTGCTGCGGGTGCCGACACCGATGTTGAGCTGGTTGAAGCCGGCCGTATGGGTCAGCAGGTGAGAGAGAAAAACGGGCTGACCAAAGGCCTCTGGCACCTTGAAGGCGGACAGGTAGGTGTTCACGTCAGCGTCCAGCCGGAGGGCGCCCCGCTCCACCTGCTGCATGGCGGCCGTCGCCGTGAACAGCTTGGTCACGGAGCCGACGGCAAAGAGGGTCTGATCGGCATCCACGGGGCGACCGGTGGCCACATCCGCCATGCCATAGCCTCGGGAGAGAAGGACCTGGCCATCTTTCACCACGGAGACGGCGGCGCCCGGAACGTGGTGCTCAGCCATCTCCCGGCCGACGAACTGGTCCAGGAAGGAGGCCAGCCCGGCCACGTCGTTCAGGTCGGCGGAGCCGGGGTCAGCGGAAGCGTACCCGGGAAGCAATAGCAGGAAGGCCAGCAGGGCCAGGAGCATCCGGCGCATGGGAGTTACACCTCGTTTGTCGGAAGTTGGCGCAGGGAGAGCAGCACCAGGTTCAGGTCGCGAATGCGGTCCAGTAGTCCGTGCAGGGCCGCCTGGTCGGGCACCTGCACCAGCAGGGTGGTGGTGCCCTCGCTGTGACTGATGCGGGCATCGCCCAGCCAGGGGCCCCACCGGAGCTCAACGGTGCCGCCGACGATGACGGCGTAGGTGGTCGCGCCCATCACCGCATGACAGGGGCAGCAACCCCGATGCCGTGGCCGTATACCAGCTGGCCGCCTGTCAGCCCGGTGGCCACCACCAGGACGACGCCCAGTGCGGCTACGGCGAAGTAGAGGGCGCGGGGCGGGGCGCTGCGGCGTCTGGCCACCACCCGCCAGACGGCCAGGCCGGCGAAGGTGAGGGTGGCCAGCATGGCGGCGAGCAGGTGGTTGCCGACCAGATCCATCGGCGCACCCAGGAAGGTGGTGTCGAGGTGACCTGTTCCCAGGGCCGCAACCGCGCCCGCTGAGCCGAGGAGCAGTATGGCAAAGGAGGTGGAGCGCCAGGCCGTCAGGGCAGGCTTGAAGGCCACCAGCAGGTCGATGGCCACGCTCGCGAGCAGCAGCGCGATGGGGAAGTGGGCCGCCATGGGATGCAGGGGATGGTACGTCATGGGAGATCCGTCCTTTCAAGTTCTGAGTTACAGGCCCAGTGTAGCCCGTGAGCCCGGGGTGGCGGATCAACCAAAGGTTGCAGCGGGGGTTGTCATTGGTAGGCGCGCAAAGGCCCGGGGGCGATACAACCCCCGGGCCCCAGGTTGGTGACCAGGTCGCTTGGACTCTATGGGGGCGCATACCGGTCGTGTCCCGGGAGGTGTTGGAAAAACGGTCGGTGGCATTCACCAGGAATGGACCGTGATCCTCTGCGGGCGTGGTGAAGGTCGGTTGCAGACGGACCCTGAAGGGCGGCCCTGGCAGGTGAGCCTACCACGCCCGCTCTCACGGTATAGTCCAGCTGTCCGGTGACATCAGGAGGTACACTGAGGTCCTCCAGCTTGCTCATGGACTTCTGGCTGAAGTAGGGTCAAGCATTTTCTCTACAACACCGTCGTTCCAAGTGTCCAAAAAAGTCCCAAGCTCCCGGTTCAGGGGCTGAATACCAGGGGGCGAGGCAGACTGAGGGCGAGTCTGCCCGGATTTCGGCCAGAATCGCCCCAGTTCGGTGGGAATCGAGGCGAGGGGAAGAACCTTGGAGACTTTTCTGTGCATCACTGCCGCTCTGGATGTAGAGAAAAGTCCTGAACTGCCTGGCTCAGGTGATGGTCACCAGGGGGTGCCCCTCCTGGCACGAGCCCCCGGGCAGCCAGCGACGAGTGCGGCTGCTATTCGTCGGCTCGGGCGGAAATAACCACGGGGCTTGCGGCGCCGCTGGCGTTCTCGTCAACGCTTGCCGGTCAAGATCCTTGCGACTCTTCCAGGAAGGATCAGGTCTCCTTGCCGCTCCCCTCTGTCCACTAGTGCACGTGCGCCCCTGCATTCGCATGCGACAACGGACAGAGGGCAGTGAAGACTCTGGCGCCCTGCGACGACGACATGAGCCCAAGGGCCATAACCGGAGCGTCTACGCAGACACCCGTTGAGTCAGTGGACCGGGGCGGTACACCCCCCCTGGCCCTCTTGCAGGTCACAGCAGGTTCAGTTCTCGAGCCCGAACCAGCGCCTCGATCCGGTGGGTGACGCCCAGCTTGCCGTACAGGTTGGAGATGTGCCGCTTGACCGTCGCCTCGGAGATGAAGAGCTTCCGCCCGATCTCCTGGTTGGTCAGCCCAGTGGCGATCAGGGCCAGCACTTCCAGCTCGCGGGGGCTGGGGGGCTCAGGCAGACTGGCCCCGGGCTCGCCCTCCACGTCGTCCTCGTCCAGCAGCAGACGTACGTAGCCCCGTGGTTGAGCTAGCGCCTCCGCCTCCCGCCGCCGCTCGGCGGCTTCGGGCCGCGCCCGAGCCGGGACAGCGCCGACGACTGCAGGACCAGCACCTCGATCAGGTGTGCGACCCGCCCCGAGCCCCGGGCCTTCTCAGCTTCTGCCGCCAGCAAATCCAATGCGGAATGAACTCGCCCCCCCAGCACGTCGACCCGTGCCGCCGCAATGGCCCGCCGGGCGGCCAGGTACCCCAACTCCGGTGGCAGGACCGGCATCCGCGCCAACAGCGCCGCAGCCTCACCCGGTTCCATCATGCGGATGCGGGCGAGCGCCAGCGCCAACTCCGCCGGCGGGCCGGCCTTCCGCTCCCGCAGGAAGCTCTCCGCCTCGCCGATCAGCCGGGACGCTTCATCTACCTGACCGAGGGCGGCCCGGATCCGGGCCAGGGCCACGTAGCCGTAGATGACGGCCATCGGGTTGCCCCACCGCAGGTCCCGGGCCAGGCCATCCTCCGCCGCCTGCAGGGCGCCGTCCAGGTCATTGCGCTGGTAGAGCACCTCGGAAAGGGCCACCAGCGGGCGGCCCAGCACGGGCGAAGCCGCTTCGCCCCGCTCGGCGGCCCAGCGCAGGGCCTCCCGGCAGCAGGCCTCCGCATCGTCCAGGCGGCCCTGGGCGGCCAAAATGCTCGAGAGTGAGGCCAGCACCGGGTAGATGATGTGGCTGTTCCCCGCCTTCCGACCCAGATCCAGGGCCAGCCGCTGGCCGGCAGCCGCCGCCTCCAGGTCGCCGGTCATGAAGGCGGCACTGCCCAGCACGAAGGCGGCCATACAGCGCATGCGGTCTTCGGCCTCGGGCAGCAGGTCGAGCGCCTGCCGGGCCAGGCGTGCCGCCTCGCCTGCCGCCCCACGGGTCGCCCAAACGTAGGCGCGCACAGCCACCCCGTAACCCGCCACCAACGGTTCCGGCGAGACCAGGCCGACCTCCAGCCACGACTCAGCTTCCGAGACCTGGCCTGTCATCGCACAGGCCCAGGCCATGTAGACCGAAAGGCGGGGCCTCTCCCGCAGCGTCTCCGCGGGCAGCGACTTCAGCCAGGAGAGCAGCGTTGCCGTCTCGCCCCGAGTCATCAGCCCCGTGGCATGCTGCTCCGCCAGGTCAGCGGCAAGCAAGATGTCCCCTGCCGCCAGGGCATGAGCGAAGGCCTCCGCGGCAAAGCCTTCCCGCCCGTACCAGCGGGCGGCCCGCCGGTGCAGGTCGGGCAGCATGCCAGGCTGCTCCTGCAGCAGACGTGCCCGCAGCACATCCCGGAACATATGATGATATCGATACCAGTGGCGCTCGCCATCCAGCGGCACCACAAACAGGCCGTCCCGCTCACACCGCTCCAGATACCCCTGCCCGCCGACGCCTCCGGTGACGGCATCGCAGAGGGAGCCGCACACCTGCTCCAACACAGCCGTGCGCACCAAAAAATCAAGAAGCTCGAACGGCAGGTGCCCCAGCACCTCATCCGCCAGATAGTCCAGCACAAAGCGGTGACTCCCCGCAAAGGCTGCCACGAAGCGCTGCACGTCGGGGGCGCCCTTCAGCGACAGGGCCGCCAACTGGAGCCCTGCGGCCCAGCCTTCGGTGCGTGCCTCCAGAGCGGATACCTGCTCCGACGCCAGGCGGATCCCCACCGCATCCCGCAGGAGGGCGGCCGCTTCGTCCCCGGTGAAGGCCAGGTCCGCAGCCCGGATCTCCGTAAGCTGCCCCCGTGCCCGCAGGCGGGACAGCGGTAGGGGAGGGTCCGCCCGAGTGACCACAGCCAGCCGTACCTGCGGCGGCAGGTGCTCCAGGAGCAAACCGACGGTTTCGTGCACAGCCAGTGCACTCACCACATGGTAATCATCGAAGATGATAACCAAGTCGCGGCCGAACCCGACCAGATCGCCCAGAACCAGGTCCACCACGGTCGCCAACGCTGGCGGCTGCGGCGCCTCCAGGGCGGCCAGCGCCCCCTGCCCCAGGCGGGGATCCACCGTCTGCAGCGCCCCAATGCAGTCGCGCCAGAACCTGACCGGGTCATTCTCTTCCGGCCCCAGCGAAAGCCACGCAGCCGCCGGCGCCAGAGCGCCGCCCCGCAGCCACTCGCTCAGCAGCGACGTCTTGCCGCTGCCCGCCGGCGCCGCCAGCAGGATCAACCGGCTGTAGGTCGCTCCATCCAACAAGTCCAGCAGGCGACCACGCACCACGTGACCGGGCCTCACACCAGGGATGAACAGTTTGGTGGCCAGGAGTTGCTGCATGGGGGAGGCCCTCCTTGGTTCTGCGGTGCCACATTTCTGCACATTGATACCACCGGGGCGCAGGGGAATCCTCGCTGCAAGCGAAAAAATCATGGTAGAGAGCCAGTTTCTGGGGGGGACGCGCGATGCCGAAGGGCTATATGGGGAAAGTTCTGTGGGTGGACCTATCTACCAGGCGCTCCTGGGAAGAGGAACTGCCCGAAGCCGTCTGCCGCCAGTTCCTGGGCGGTTACGGCCTGGGCGTGAAGTTCCTCTACGACCGCATGCCCGCAGGCGTTGACCCGCTGGGGCCCGACAACATCCTGGGCTTTGTGCCCGGACTGCTCACGGGCACCGGCACACCGTTCTCGGGCCGCTTCGCCGTCGTCTGCAAGAGCCCCGTCACCGGTGGCTGGGGCGACGCCAACTGCGGGGGATTCTTCGGCCCCGAACTGCGCCGCTGCGGCTATGACGCCCTGTTTCTCGTCGGCGCCGCTGAAGAGCCCGTCTACGTAACGCTGCACAAGGGCCAGGTGGGCTTCCACGAGGCCACCGACCTGTGGGGCTCCCACGCACCCGACTGCGAGGAGGAGCTGAAGAAGCGGCACGGCCACAACTGGCAGGTCTCCTGCATCGGACCGGCGGGGGAGAACAGGGTTCTGTACGCCGGCATCGTCAACGACCGGGGCCGCCTGGCCGCCCGGTCCGGCGTGGGCGCCGTCATGGGCAGCAAGAGGCTGAAGGCCCTGGCATGCCGGGGGCATCTGCCCGTGCCCAAGGCCGACATGGAGGCGTTCAAGGCGGGCACCCAGGCCATCATGAGCCGTATGCACCCCATGGAGCCCCAGCCGGAAAAACTGCTGGACCGCATCATGATCAAGGTGCCCGAGCTGGCCGGCAAGTGGATCAGCCGCCTCGGCCTGCATATCAAGGCGCCCCATCCGACCGTCGTCTGGTCCATGGCCAACCAGGGCACCACGTCGGTTCTGGCGGTATCGACCGAGTCGGGCGACGCCCCGATCAAAAACTGGCGGGGCGTGGGCATGCGGGACTTTCCCTACGAGCGGGCCAAGCAGATCAGCGACGTGAACGCCACCCAGTTCAACACCAAGTTCTACGCGTGCAGCGCCTGCCCTCTTCACTGCGGCGGCGAAATCAAGCTCGACGACCCGGCCTTCCAGATCGATGAAGGACACCGGGTGGAGTACGAGTCCATCGCCGGCCTGGGCGCCAATCTCCTCATCGACAATATGAAGGCCGTGCAGTACGGCCATCACCTCTGCAACCTCTACGGGCTCGATGTCATCTCCACGGCAGGTGCCATCGCCTTTGCCTTCGAGGCCTACGAGCGGGGGCTGATCACCCAGGAGCAGACGGGCGGCCTCCCTCTGGAATGGGGAGACCACCGGGCCATGCTGGCCCTCATCGAGCAGATTGCCTATCGGCGGCACATCGGGGCCGTTTTGGCGGATGGGGTCAAGCGGGCAGCAGAAGCCATCGGTGGCGATGCCGCCAGCTTCGCCATCCACGTGGGCGGGCAGGAACTGCCCTTCCACGACCCGCGGCTGACGCCCAGCTTCGCCACCACCTACCTGACCGACCCCACGCCGGGGCGGCATACGGCCGGCGGAGCCCACGTGCTGGAAGTCTCCTACGCCTGGCCCGCTTTCCCCGTGGACCTGCCCAAAGTGAGCCGCTGGGACTTCGCGGGCAAGGGCCCGGCCCAGGCGACCATGGTCAAGGTCAAGCAGATCCAGATGGCCGTGGGGCTCTGCGAGTTCAGCGACCACGTGGGCACCTTTCCCTATGCCACCATGGTCCAGGGCGCCTGCGGCTGGGATGTGACTCACGAAGAACTGCTGGAGACCGGGGACAGAATCCAGACCCTGCGTCAGGCCTTCAACTGCCGGGAAGGGATCAAGCCCGGCGACTGGGCCCTGCCGGGGCGCACCGTGGGCGACCCGCCCCTGGATGCCGGCCCCACCAAAGGCATTACGGTGGATGTAGCAACCATGGCGCAGGGATACTATGCCGCCATGGAATTTGACCCCCGCACCGGACGGCCGTCCGAGGCCAAACTCCGCCGTCTTGGACTCGACGCCGCTGCCGATGAGTTGTATTGTGGAAAAAAGCCCACGTTCCGGGCGGTGAGCGGACATGATTGAGCGACTGCTGGCCCCCCGGCTCACGGTCCAGGCGACCGTGCTGGGGGTAGTAGGGGGCCGCATGGTCCGGTGGAACGGCCAGATCAACGTGAAAGGCCCCGCCGACGTAAGGCGAGCGTTAGCAGCCGTGGGCAGGGCCGCAGGCGTGAACCTCCTGAAAGCCCTGACCGCCGGCGACCAGCCCGCCCTGCTCCTCGACGGCGACCGCATTCTGTTTCCATCCGGTCTCGACCAGCCGGTCAAGCAAGGCTCCCGCCTGTCCTGGCTCATGCCCATGGCAGGGGGCTAGGCCCGCCGGTCCGAGCATATCATTAACGCGGGAGAGTTTACTGCGGATTTAACGGATTACGCGGATTGGGACAATTGAAACAAAATAATAATGTATCAATCCGCGTAATCCGACAAACCCGCGTAATCCGCGGTAAATTCTCCGATGTTCCGCGGCAAATTAACCGCCCGGGAGGGCCAAACTTGCTCGCCTTGCAGGACTGGTTTGCACGACATATCTACATCGCGATTCTAACCGGCACTGTGATCGAGGGCCTCGGGCTCCCTTTCCCGGCCGAAGCGCTTTACCTCGCCGGTGTCGCCATGGTCGCCACGGGCGACGCCAGCCTCGGGGCGCTCATCCTCATGGGCGCCACGGGCAACTTCCTCGGCTCCATGCTGGGCTTCAGCATCTCCTACGCCAGCGGCCCCAGGCTGCTGGCAAGGCTGACCCGTCTGGTGGGCATCAACCCGCAGACCCTTCAGAAGGTCGAGCGGTTCTTCTTCAGCCACGGCCCCGCCACCGTCTTCCTGTCCCGCTTTGTGGGCGTCATCCGGGCGGCCACCATCTACACCGCCGGCGCCGCACACATGCCACCCTTCCGGTTCGCACTCTACATGGCGGCCGGCGCTCTGGCCTGGAACACCCTCTGGGTGCTGGCCATCTACCGCTTCGGGGCACATGTCTTCGCCCTGGTCCAGGGTCGCGCCTGGCGCCCTCTGGCGCTCTGGGCCCTGGGGGCTCTTCTGCTCTACCTGATCATCATCCAATTGGGCAAGTGGGCACGGCGCTTCACTTCAACAGATTAGCGACACGGAGTGGGCTGGGTAGAAGGAATCTGCCCCGAAAGGCTCGAATAGCGAATCGGTAACAACTTCATCAAGACGGATGATGATCACGGAAGAGTCCCGTTGGACTACTCCAACGGGCGCCGAAGGAGCAACGCTGAGCCCCACCCAGGGCCGGCCGAATCTCTCAGGCCCAAGCGACCGGGATCGGACGGAACTCTGGAGAGTGCCCCGAATGCACCTCAACGGCCGTGCCTGACGCGCCGCCGCTGCCCGGGGACACCAAAGGGGAAGGCTGTCACCCGACCGGGTTGGTCGGGGACTGACCAAACTCTCAGGTAACAAGGACAGAGGAGACCGGGCGCCCAAGGCGTCTGTGTCTCTTCTGTCCTTCATGTTTTTTCCTGGGCATTGGAAAGACTAGACCTGTTCGGAGGTGTGCAGCGTTATGGATGAGTCCCTGAAGCGAACACCGCTCTACGACATGCACCTGAAGTATGGCGCCCGCATGGTCCCCTTCGGTGGCTGGGAGATGCCTGTTCAGTACAGCGGTCTTATGGAAGAGCACAAAGCTGTACGGGAGGCGGCGGGCCTGTTCGACGTCTCCCACATGGGCGAGTTCGAGGTGAAAGGCCCCGAGGCTCTTGACCTGATCCAGACAATCAGCGTGAACAACGCCGCCAAGCTGGCCATCGGCCAGGTACAGTACAGCCTTATGTGCTACGAGAACGGCACCGTGGTGGACGACATTCTCGTCTATCGCCTGGGTGAGCACCACTACTGGATCGTGGTGAACGCATCGAACATCGACAAGGACTTCGAGTGGATCTCTCACGCGAAGGACCGCCTGGGCCTCCAGAACCTGGAGCTCAAGAACATTTCCGCCGACGTGGCCCAGATCGCCATTCAGGGCCCCCTCGCCAAGGAGATCCTCCAGCCTCTGGTGCCCAACGTGGTCCTCGATGAGCTCAAGTTCTACTGGGCCAAGGCGGGCGTGACCGTGGCGGGCATGAAGACGCTGGTCCTCTCCCGCACGGGCTACACGGGCGAAGATGGCTTTGAGGTCTACTGCAAGAAGGAAGACGCCGTCGCCATGTGGGAAGCCCTCATGGAAGCCGGCGACGAGCACGGCCTCATGCCCGCCGGCCTGGGCGCCCGGGACACCCTGCGCTTCGAGGCCAAGCTGCCCCTCTACGGCCACGAGATCAGCGACAAGTTGACGCCCCTGGAGGCCGGCCTCGGCTTCTTCGTCAAAATGGCCAAGGGCGTCGAGTTCATTGGTCGGGCCGCCCTCCAGGCCCAGAAGGAGCAGGGTCTCACCCGCAAACTGGTGGGCTTCGAGATGATCGACCGGGGCATTCCCCGCCAGGGCTACGAGATCGCCAGGGATGGCCAGATTCTAGGCACCGTGACCACCGGCACCTTCTCGCCCACCTTGCAGCGGAACATTGGCCTGGGCTACGTGCCCACTGAGTTCGCTGATCTGGGTTCCGAGTTTGACATCATCATCCGGGGGAAGGCGCTCAAGGCCAAAGTGGTCGAGACGCCCTTCTACACCCCCCGGTACTACCGGTAGGCCGCATGCGGCCTGTGGATAACCTGATGCCCCTGGCTGCGTCGGTGGTGGTGCTCCTGTTCGCTGCCGGCGTTCTGATTCGCCAGTCCACCCTGTGGTACGAGTGGGCGGCGGCCCTGGCAGGGGTCGCTTTCGCAGTCTGGTTCTGGTTCACGGAACTAATGAGGGCCCGGCGCAAAGCAGGGGGCAGGGGCAGGCCCAAATAGGCCGCCCCGTTCCGGCCCGGACCCCGGAGGGTTCGCAACCATAAAGGAGGTACCGATCTCTATGTCTACTCGCAACGTGCCTGCCGGCCTCAAGTACACCAAGGAGCACGAGTGGATCAAGGTCGAAGGCAACATCGGCATCGTGGGCATCACCGACTTCGCTCAGGATCAGTTGGGCGACGTGGTCTTCGTGGAACTCCCGCCCGTCGGTCGGGTTCTCAAGCACCACGAGCAGTTCGGCGTGGTCGAGTCGGTCAAGACCGTCTCTGACCTGTACAGCCCCGTCACCGGCAAGGTCGTTGAAATCAACGGCGACCTCGACGGCACCCCCGAGCTGGTCAACCAGAGCGCCTTTGAGAAGGCCTGGATGATCAAGATTGAACTGGCCAACCCCGCCGAACTGGACGACCTGCTTGACGCCGCTGCTTATGCTGCATTCGTAGAGGAGGCCGGCCACTAACCATGCGATACATCCCGATTACGCAGGCCGATAAGGCGGCCATGCTGCGGGATATCGGCGTGGGTTCGACCGAAGAGCTCTTCGCCGCCAACATTCCGGGCGATGTCCGCCTGAACCGGCCCCTGGACCTGCCGCCGGCCCTCACGGAGATGGAGATCCTGGCCCATGTGTCCGGTCTGACCCGTGAGAACGTAAACGTAGCGGACTATGCCTGCTTCCTCGGTGCCGGAGCTTACGACCACTACATCCCTGCGGCTGTGGAGACTTTCCTCCGCCGCGGCGAGTTCCTCACCGCCTATACGCCATACCAGCCCGAAATCTCCCAGGGCGTGCTCCAGGTCATCTACGAGTACCAGAGCATGGTCTGCGAACTGACCGGCATGGACCTCTCCAACGCCTCCATGTATGACGGCGCATCGGCCCTGGCGGAAGCCGCCGTCATGATGGTGAGCCAGACGGGCCGCAAGAAGGTCGTCCTCGCCCGGTCGGTCCACCCCAACTACCGGCGGGTGGTGCAGACCTACATGCACGGCATCGGCGTAGAGCTGGTGGAGGCCCCGCTGGCGAACGGCCAGGTGGAGCTGAACCAGCTGGACGCCCTCCTGACCGACGACTGCGCCGGCCTCATCGTCCAGATGCCCAACTTCCTGGGCTATCTGGAGCAGGTCCGGGCCATGGAGCAGCTGGTCCACGCCAGGGGCGGCCTCTTCACCGTTGCCGTCGACCCCATCTCCCTGGGCCTCCTGGAGGCGCCGGGGGCCTACGGGGCCGACATCGTAGTGGCAGAAGGCCAGTCGCTGGGCAACTACCTGTCCTTCGGCGGTCCCTATCTGGGCGTCATGGCCACCCGGGAGAAGTTCTCCCGCCGCATCCCCGGCCGTATCGTCGGCGCTACGCTGGACAACCGGGGTCAGCGGGCCTTCGTGCTCACGCTGCAGGCCCGGGAGCAGCACATCCGCCGGGAGAAGGCCACCTCCAACATCTGCTCCAACCAGGCCCTCATGGCCATGGTCGCCACCGTTTACCTGACGCTGGTCGGCAAGGAAGGCCTGCGCGAGGTCGCCAACCTCTGCCTCCAGAAGGCCCACTACGCCGCTGGTGAGATTGCCAAGCTGCCGGGCTATCAGCTCGCCACCACGGCGCCGTTCTTCAAGGAGTTCACGGTGCTCTGCCCGCAGCCGGTGGACGCCATCAACCGGTCCCTGCTGGGCCATCGCCTCATCGGCGGCTATGCGGCGGATACCGATTACCCGGAACTGCCCAACGCCATGACCCTGGCCGTGACCGAGAAGCGGACCCGCACCGAGATCGATGCCCTTGTCAAGGCTCTCGGGGAGGTGAAGTAGATGTCCACCGTGCCAGTGATCTTTGAGCTCTCCAGCCCCGGCAAGCGTGCCATCACCTTCCCCGCTCCGGACGTGCCCACGGTGAACGTCGCCGACGCCATTCCTGCCGAATACCTGCGGGCCACGCCGGCGGAGCTGCCGGAGGTCTCGGAGATTGAGACCATCCGCCACTTCACCCAGCTCTCCCGCCGCAACCACGGCGTGGATGTGGACTTTTACCCGCTGGGCTCCTGCACCATGAAGTACAACCCCAAGGTCAACGAAGAGGCGGCCCGCCTGCCCGGCATCGGCTTCACCCATCCGCTCCAGCCCGCTGAGACCGTGCAGGGCAACCTCAAGCTCCTCCACACCATGGAAGAGTGGCTCTGCGAAGTAACCGGCATGGACCGCATGACCTTCCAGCCGGCAGCCGGCGCTCACGGCGAACTGACGGGCGTCCTCCTGATCAAGGCTTACCACGAGTCTCGGGGCGACTCCGCCCGCCGCAAGGTGATCGTGCCCGAGTCCGCTCACGGCACCAATCCCGCCACGGCTGCCATGGCCGGCTTCGAGGTCGTCTCCGTCAAATCCATGGCGGACGGCTCCGTGGACCTGGCCTCCCTCCGGGAAGTGGCCGGCGCAGACACGGCGGCTCTCATGATGACCAACCCGTCGACGCTGGGCCTCTTCGATCACCACATCCGGGAGATCGCGGAGATCGTCCACAAGGCCGGCGGCCTGGTCTACTATGACGGGGCCAACATGAACGCCATCATGGGCTATGCCCGTCCCGGCGACATGGGCTTCGACGTGGTCCACCTGAACCTGCACAAGACCTTCTCCACACCTCACGGCGGTGGCGGCCCGGGTTCCGGCCCGGTGGGCGTAAAGGCCTTTCTGACCCCCTACCTGCCGGTGCCGGTGGTTGAGAAGAAGGGCGAGCAGTACCTGCTGGACTGGAACCGGCCCGAGTCCATCGGCAAGATTCATGGCTACTGGGGCAACTTCGGCGTGGTGGCCCGGGCTTTTGCCTACGTGCTGGCCCACGGACCGCAGCTCAAGGAAGTCTCCGAATACGCCGTGCTGAACGCCAACTATATCATGGCCCACCTGCGGGGCTGCCTGGACCTGGCCGTGGACCGGTTCTGCATGCACGAGTGCACCATGTCGGCCAAGTCGCTGAAGAACGAGTATGGCGTCCGAACGCTGGATATTGCCAAGCGCCTGCTCGACGAAGGGATCCACCCGCCCACCATCTACTTCCCGCTGATTGTGGAAGAGGCCATTATGATCGAGCCCACTGAAACAGAAGATAAGGCTACGCTGGACCGGTTTATCAGATCGATGTGCGATATTGCGGAAGAGGCCAAGCTGGCACCGGAGAAGGTCAAGTCGGCACCCCACACGACCGTTGTGGGCCGGCTCGACGAGGCCCTCGCTGCCCGCAAGCCCAACCTGCGGTTCCGCAAGGACGCGTAAATCTTCAAGCCGAGGCCCCGAGCTGGTGGTGCTCGGGGCCTTCCCTTTTGGAGGCTCTCCATGCAGATCATCTCTTGCAGTGCGCTGATTCTGAACGAAGCCGGTGATCAGGTGCTGATCAGCCGCCGCGCCGAGCACCGGCGGGTGGCGCCCGGGCTCTGGGAAGTGGTGGGGGGCCGCCTCGAGTTTGGGGAGGAGCCTTCTGTCTGTCTGGCCCGAGAGGTGCGCGAAGAGCTGGGCGTAGAGGTGGTCGCCCCCGTCCTCTTCGGCGTCTACAGCTGCCTCTCTGCAGTCGGCGAGAACCAGGTGCACCTTGTCTCCCTGGTTTACACGTGCCGCATCCACGGCGAACCGGTGGCCAACCCGTACGAGACGGCTGACCTGCGGTGGGTTGCCGCGGCAGACCTGGATGGCCTCGCCTTCGCCGCCAACTGCCGGGAACGGGTGGCAGACTACTTCCAGCGGAGGATTGCAGAATCCATGCAGTTCCGCATAATGAGAGAGGGATAATCCTCCACGAGACGAATTCATCCCAGGCACAAAGATTGGGGTCATGTGAAGTGGCAGTACAAGAGCTACACTGGCGTCTGCTGGACACGGGCTACCATACCGGTCCGGAGAACATGGCCATCGATGAAGCAATCATGCGGGCCCACGGGCGGGGCGACGTGCCGCCCACGCTGCGCTTCTACGGCTGGGAGCCTGCTGCCGTCTCCATCGGCTATTTTCAGTCCATGACCGGCGAGATCGACCTGGACGCCGTCCGGGCGGGCGGGTTCGGCTACGTGCGGCGCCCTACAGGCGGACGCATGATTTTGCACCAACATGAGCTTACCTACAGCGTGACCATACGCGAAGAGCTGCTGCCGGGCGGCGTGATCGAGACCTACCGGGAGATCTCCCGGGGGCTGCTGGAGGGCTTCAGGCTCCTGGGCGCCAACCCCGAGCTTTCCGGGGGGGAAGATGACCCCAGGCGGCACGACCCGGGCGGCAATCACACCGCCTGCTTCGATGCCTCTTCGGCCTACGAGCTTACGGTGGGCGGTCGCAAGATTGCCGGCAGCGCCCAGACTCGCCGGGACGGCGTGATCATGCAGCACGGATCAATCATGCTGGACATGGACACTCCGCTCCTGTTCCGGCTGATGCGGGTGCCCGAAGAGACTCGGCCGAAGCTGACGGCCCGGCTGCAGAGCAAAGCCACAACGCTGCTTGAAGCCACGGGCCGCCTGATTCCATACGACGAAGCATCGTCGGCGTTCACACAGGGGTTTGCGGCCGGGTTGGGGCTCGCCCTGACGCCGGGAACCCTCACCCCGGCGGAAGAGGCGGATGCAGCACAGCTGGTGACAGAGAAGTACGGCAGCGATGCCTGGAATCTAAAGAAATGAATCTTATACGGAGGCGACGTCTGACATGGCCGACCTGAAGACCTATGATCCCGAAGTCCACGCGATCATTCAGCGGGAAGCGGCCCGGCAGTTGAGCAACATTGAACTGATTGCTTCGGAGAACTTCGTGCCCGAGCCTGTGCTCGAAGCCATGGGCAGCGTGTTGACCAACAAGTACGCCGAAGGCTACCCCGGCAAGCGCTACTACGGCGGCTGCCAGGTGGTCGACGAGGTCGAAGAGCTGGCCAAGGCCCGTCTGAAGGCCGCCTTCGGGGCCGACCATGCCAACGTGCAGCCCCACTCCGGCGCCAACGCCAATCTGGCCGTCTACTTCGCCTTCCTGAACCCGGGCGACACCGTTCTGGGCATGAACCTGGCCCAGGGTGGACACCTGACCCACGGCTCGCCCGTCAACTTCAGCGGCAAGACCTATAACTTCATCCCTTACGGCCTGGACCCCGAGACCGAACGGGTCAATATGGATGCGGTCCATGAGCTGGCCGTGCAGCACAAGCCCAAGCTCATTGTGGCCGGCTACTCCGCCTACCCGCGGACGCTGGACTTCAGGCGGTTCCGGGAGATTGCCGATGAGGTCGGCGCTCTGCTGATGGTGGATATGGCCCACTTCGCGGGCCTGGCCGCCACCGGCCACTACCCGAACCCTGTCGAGCATGCCCACGTGGTCACCACCACCACCCACAAGACCCTGCGGGGTCCCCGCGGCGGCGCCATTCTCTGCAAGGCCGAGTTTGCCCAAGCCATTGACAAGGCCATCTTCCCCGGCATGCAGGGTGGCCCGCTGATGCACGTCATCGCCGCCAAGGCGGTGGCCTTCAAGCAGCTCGCTGAGCCGGGCTACGCCCAGTATTGCGGGCAGGTCGTTCGCAACGCCAGGGTGCTGGCTGAGGCGCTGGTCGCCCGGGGCTTCCGCCTGGTGACGGGCGGCACCGACAACCACCTGATGCTGGTGGACCTGCGGGCCAAGGGCGTCACGGGCAAGAAGGCCGAGCACCTGCTGGACACCGTGGGCATCACGGTCAACAAGAACTCCATTCCCAACGACCCTGAGAAGCCCTTCGTGACCAGTGGCGTCCGCATCGGCACGCCGGCGGCCACCACCCGGGGCATGAAGGAGGCCGACATGGAGACGGTGGCCGAGCTGATCGACCGGGCCATTCTGGCCAAGGACGACGAGGAGAAGCTGGCAGTTGTCCGCCAGGATGTGGCGGCCCTGACATCCCGGTTCCCGCTGATTCAGTACTAGAGCAGAACGCCCTGGCCGAGCGATCGGTCAGGGCGTTTTTCTTTGCCGTATTCCGAGCCGGCATAGTGCCAAAGTGGGAGGACAAACGAAACATGATTGACAACAAAGTACTGCACCGAGTACCATTGGGGCAGGTTTTTAACCCCGCTAACTACTAGCAATCTTAAAGGAAAGTGGAGGGAGTGGCGTGCAGGCAAGCTGGCTGGGACCCTATCTCGACCGCATGGAGGCCGTATCTCGGCGCTTCTTCCGCTTCTTTCACGACCGGGTGGAGGCCGAAGGGGGGCTCTCACCGAGCCAGCACTACCTGCTAAAGGTGCTGCACGAGCACGGCCCTCACACCATCTCCGACCTGGCCACGCGGCTGGGCACCTCCGCGGCGGGCTCCACGGGCCTCGTAGACCGGTTGGTGCGGGCCGGGCTGGTCCACCGCACCCGCGACGAAGTGGACCGCAGGGTGGTGCGGGTGAGGCTGAGCGAGGAGGGGGCCCTGGCCCTGGCCAAAGCCCACGCCCTGCGACGCCGCATCCTGGCTGACCTGTTCCACCCCCTGGCGCCTCGGGAAGTGGAGCAGCTGGTGACGCTTTTCGAGAAGATGGCAAGCGCCATCCCTTTCCCTGACGGCGATAAAGCGACAAAGGAGTAGGAGCGCGTGGCGAACCGAACGAAGTGGTGGGTGACCATCGGTCTGATGGTGGGCGTGCTGGTAGCCGCCCTGGATGCGACCATCGTCGACACCGCCTTCCCGCGTATGATCACCGACCTGCACGGCGAGTCGATCTTTACGTGGGTCATTACGACATATATGCTGGCGTCAACGGCCATCGTGCCCGTGGTGGGGAAGCTGGCTGACATCTATGGCCGGAAGGTCTTCTACCTGACCGGCATTGTGCTGTTTGTAGTGGGTTCCATGCTCTGCGGAGCGGCCCAGGACATGGTGCAGCTTATCCTATTCCGGGGGCTGCAGGGAATTGGCGGCGGCATGCTGATGCCCATCGCCTTTACGATCATTGGCGATATATTCCCCGGTGCTGAGCGGGCCAAGATGCAGGGCGTCTTCGGGGCGGTGTGGGGCCTCGCTTCGGTCATCGGACCCAAGCTGGGCGGCTGGATCACCACCGAGCATGGCTGGCGGTGGATCTTCTATGTCAACCTGCCCGTGGGTATTGCCGCCTTCGTAATCATGTTCATCGTCTATAAGGAAAGCAAGGGCACCCGCCGTCCCGTGGACTGGCTGGGCTCCTTCACGGTCACCGCTGGCATTGTGGCGTTCCTGCTGGCCCTTGCCCGGGGCGGTGAGGCCTGGACCTGGACCTCCTGGCAGTCGCTGGGGCTCTTCGGCGCCGCTGTGGTACTGCTGGGCTCCTTCCTCTACATCGAAACGAAGGTGCCCGAGCCGGTGCTCGACCTGAGCAACTTCCGGAATCGGACCTACACGGTGATGAACCTGGCCGGCTTCGTCATGGGTGCGGGCATGTTCGGTGCCATCGTCTATATTCCCTGGTTCATCCAGGGCGTCATCGGGGTGGACCCCAACGTGGCGGGCAACGTCATGACCCCCATGATGATGACCATGGTGGTCTTCTCGATCCTGGCGGGTCGTCTGGCCCTTGCCGTACCCTATCGCTATCAGATCACCGCCGGTCTGGGCATCGTGGGCAGCGGCTACTACCTGATGGCCCACTGGAGTGTCACAACCACGCAGCTACATGCGACTCTCAGTTCCATGGTGGTGGGCGCGGGTCTGGGCCTCATGCTGCCCATTATGGCGCTGGCCGTGCAGAACGCCTTCCCCGCCAGCAAGCGCGGGGCTGTCACCTCGGCCAACACCTTCTTCCGGCAGGTGGGCGCCACCGTGGGCGTAACCGCCTTTGGCGTGATCTTCAACAACCAGATGGCCCATCAGTTCCAACAGACGCTGGCCCCCATGCTGGCCAAGGCCGGCGGCGCTCTGGCCGCCATGCCGCCCCAGGCTGCCGCCTTCCTGCAGCAGGCTACGGAAGACCCCCAGGCCCTGGTGCGCATCCTGCTGAGCCCCGAAGCGCAGGCGTCCATCCCGGAGCCCATCCGGGCCCAGTTCATCGGCGGCGTGAAGGAGATGATGGCCAACTCCGTCCATGCGGTCTACTGGACGGGGCTGGGCGTGGCCCTGCTGGGCATTCTGCTGACCCAGTTCCTCGGCAACGTCAGCCTCAAGCGGCAGGCGGCTGAGCAGGGCGGAGAGGTCCATCTGGAGACGCCCGTCATGGCAGAGTAGTGTTTGCGGGATCGACGTGCCCCCCGCTGGTCGCTGGACCGGCGGGGGGTGCTACATGAACAATACATTTCGGGACTGGAGGGAATCGCGCATGTCCAAGCCCCGACCCAAAGGGAAACGCAGGACCGACAAGGCGCCCATGATCGCCCTGGCCATCGGACTGGTGGCAATCATCGGCCTCTTCGGCTTTGCCGTGGTGAAGATGGCCCAGGCCGACAAGGCCAACCAGGCGGCCCGGGAGATGCAGAAGCCACCGAACGAGTTTGGCTGCACCCCGTCGCCGGTCACGGCCAGCCTGCAGGGCGTGGAGCGGGCCGCGTGCAAGTCGGCGGAGCACGTGCCGGTCACCACCGCCCTGAGCTATGAGACCGATCCCCCCACGTCGGGCAAGCATTTCGACCAGTGGACCGACGCCGGCTTCTACAGCCAGACCCAGCCGGCCGGCAAGCTGGTGCACGCCCTGGAGCACGGCAACATCGTGATCTACTACAACAAGGCCAAGCTGGGCGAGGTCCAGCTCCAGAGCATCGAGGCCCTGGCCAAGCAGTACCGCGGCCAGTGGGACGGCGTGGTGGCCGTGCCCCGGGACGACGTCAAGTATGCGGTGGTGCTCACGGCGTGGGAGCATGCTCTGCGGCTGCCCGACTACGACCAGGCCCGCATCGACAGCTTTGTGGATCTGTTCCGGGGCCGGGGGCCCGAAAACCCGGTCCGTCCCCTTTCGTAAGGTCCACGTGAGCCCGCCCGACAGCCATCGGGCGGGTTTTCCGCGTCACAACGGCTTTCCGTCACCTTGCCGGGTATGCTATGGTGAAAGTAGCCTTACGACAACACGCCAAAGAGGGTGTCGGCCTTCGTGTTTCGCCTGCTGTTCAAACTGCTGGACCTGCTGCCCCGGCGTGCCCGCCGCACTGTTATTCGCTGGGCACTGGACCGCGTCTGGGGCTACTTCATCACAGAGAGCATCATCGGCCGCGAAAAGATTCCCGACGGACCCTGCCTCTTCATTGCCAATCACCTGTCCAACGCAGACGGCTACCAGCTGGACCGGGCCATGCGGCCCAAGGAAGCCTGGTTCCTGGCGGGCGTAAAGCTCCAGGCGACCACCATGACCCGCATCGGCACCGAGTCGGTCAACACCATCACCATTCGGCCCAACTCGGCTGACGTGGAGGCGCTGAAGCGAGCCGTGGACCATCTGCGCCACGGTGAGTCCGTGCTGATCTTTCCGGAAGGCACCCGCAGCCGTACGGGCAAGATGCTGCGCGGCAAGCGGGGCGCGGCCGTCATCGCCCGGCGGGTAGGCGTGCCGGTGGTGCCCGTGGGCATCTGGGGCACGGAGAAGTTCCTGCCCATCAACGAGGCGGACATGGGCGGCGAAAAACCGCAGAAGGCTGCGGTGACAGTGCGTTTCGGCGAGCCGTTCTACATGGCTGACCTGACCGTGGAGGACCGGCCCGAGGAAGATGGGCGCCTGCTGCTGGCCGACGCCATGATGCGGCGGGTGGCTGAGCTGATCCCGGAAGAGTACCGGGGGTATTACCGCTAGGTTCCTGCAGGGAGGGGAGTTTCCATGTGGCGCCACGGTCCACACAACGACGTAACCGATGTACCTGGCATTCTGGTGGGACAGGCTCAGGACCTGACGGCTGAAACCGGCGTAACCGCCGTGCTGGCCCCGGCCGGTGCGGTGGTGGGCGTGGCCGTGGAAGGCTCCGCCCCTGGCACCCGCGAAACCGACCTGTGCCGGCCGGGGAACCTGGTGACCCTCGCCCATGCTGTCATGCTGTGCGGCGGCAGCGCCTTCGGGCTCGCCGCCGCCGACGGGGCCATGCGCTGGCTGGAGGAGCACGGGCACGGCTTTCCCGCGGGGAATGCCCTGGTGCCCATCGTGCCGGCCGCCGTGCTCTATGACCTGGGCGTGGGCAGCGCGACCGTCAGGCCCGACTCGGCCATGGGCTACGCCGCCTGCGCGGCGGCGACAGCCGGCCCGGTGGCCCAGGGGCGGGTCGGCGCAGGGACGGGCTGCACGGCGGGCAAGCTGTTCGGTGCCGCCGGCGCCACCCGCACGGGCATCGGCAGCGCCAGCATCTGTGTGGGCGACGTGACGGTGGGCGCCATTGTGGCGGTCAATCCCTTCGGAGACGTGCGGGACCCTGGGTCCGGCCGCATCCTCGCGGGCGCCCGGGGGCCGGACGGCGCGTTCGTGGACACGACTCGGCTGGTGCTAGGCGCTGCCGTGGACGTGGCAGGCGGTGCCGGTGAGAACACCACCATCGGCGTGGTGGCTGTGGGCGCGTCGCTGACCAAGGAAGAGGCCAACAAGGTGGCCCGCATGGCCCATGACGGGCTGGCCCGGACCATATCGCCCATTCACACCATGTACGACGGCGACACGCTCTTCTGCCTGGCCACGGGCGGGAGCACGGTGGATGTGTCGGTGGTGGGAACGGCGGCCGCCATCGCTGTGGAACTGGCTGTTCTTGCAGCAGTCCGTAGCGGCGCACCTCTGGCATAGATGAGCTTTGCCATGGTAAAGTAGAGGAAGCGTACCCCAATGCGCTGAGACCTTCCCAGTGGAAGGCTGAGACGAGAAAGGGTGGGTTCCATATGAAAGAGCGTTTGACGATCCCTGGTTTCCGCGCGCTCAAGCAGGCCGGGCAGAAGATCAAGGTGGTCACGGCCTACGACTTCACCAGCGCCGTCCTGATCGACCGGTCCCCTGTGGATGCCATTTTGGTGGGCGACAGCCTCGGCATGGTGATGCTAGGCTACAACGGCACCACCGCCGTGACGATGGCTGACATGCTCCACCACGTCCGTCCCGTGCTGAAGGGAGCCCCGAATACGTTCGTCATCGCCGACATGCCCTTCGGCAGCTACAACGTCAGCCCCGAGCAGGCCGTCACCAGCGCCAACGAGTTCATCAGGCTGGGCGCCGATGCGGTCAAGCTGGAAGGCGGCGTGCAGTACTTCGATACCGTGCGAGCCCTTGTACGGGCCGGTATCCCCGTCATGGGCCACGTGGGTCTCACCCCCCAGACTGCCTCCAACCTGGGCGGCTGGAAGGTGCAGGGCCGTGACGCCGACGCTGCTCGGCAGATTATTGATGACGCCCTCTCCCTGCAGCAGGCGGGCGCTTTCAGCATCGTTCTGGAGATGGTGCCGGCGCAGCTGGCTACATACATCTCGAAGCGGCTTACGGTCCCGACCATCGGCATTGGCGCCGGCGGAGGCTGCGACGGGCAGGTACTGGTCTGGCACGATATGTTTGGCCTCTACGACCGCATACAGCCCCGCTTCGTCAAGAAGTTCGCCGAAGCCGGGCAGGCCATCGCCGAAGGGCTGGCGGCCTTCTGCACCGAGGTGGATGGGGGCGCCTTCCCCGGTCCCGAGCACTCCTTTAAGATGAAGTCCGAGGAGCTGCTGCAGGCCACCGCCGAACGCGTCCGGTCATGAGCAGGCAGCGTATAGGCATTCTGGGGGCCGGCGCCCTTGGAACCCTCTTCGCATACTACCTGGCGAGCCGCACCTCCCACGAGGTGTGGCTCCTTGCGCGTTCACCCCGCCCCGGCACCGTCACGGTGGATGGGGAGGGTACGGCTGCGGTCCACGTCTGCCAGACGCCGGACCGCCCGGTGGACCTCCTGCTGGTGCTGGTGAAGGCCTACGCCACGGCGGAAGCCATCCGGTGGGCGGCGGGGGCGGTGGGGGAGCAGACGCTCTGCCTCACCCTGCAGAACGGCCTGGGCAACGCCGAGGCCCTGGCGGACGTGGTGGGTCCGGCGCGGGTGCTGGCCGGCACCACGGCTCAGGGGGCCGCCCTGCTGGAGCCCGGACGGGTGCGGCATGGGGGCACGGGCCCGACCCGCATCGCCCCGTGGTCCCCGACCGGGCCGGCGGCACGCGCCGCAGGCTCCGTGGCGGCCCTGATGAGCCTCGCCGGCATCCCCACGGAGGCGGTGGCTGATCCCCAGCCCATGCTCTGGGCCAAACTGGCCGTCAACTGCGGCATCAACCCGCTCACCGCCATTCTGCG
>Ga0196971_1000517_pt1 | contig 27632 bp, 26 predicted proteins | sample S1v_1013CmetaG_FD_148660 | JGI IMG/M metagenome (GOLD analysis project Ga0196971, IMG submission 148660) | Soil microbial communities from Anza Borrego desert, Southern California, United States - S1+v_10-13C | ecosystem: Environmental > Terrestrial > Soil > Desert | place: USA: California...
TACAGGCTCATGACATGGGGGTGACAAACCCGCCACAGTTCTCTAGCCCGCTTCGGCTGCCGCCGCACCCACTGCCAGGGAGACGCTGTAGCCCGAGAACTTGGGCACGTTGAGTACGCCCGTGTCGAAAATGAGGTAGCTGCCCTTCATGCCCAGGAGTTTGCCCTCGGCCGGCGCCTTCTCCAGGTCGTGAGAGGCGATCTTCTCCAGCGCGACCGCCATGGGGTACCGGAACGTCCGCACCTCTTCGTTCGGCAGCAGGTAGCCACGGAAATCCGCCGGAATCAGCTCGAGAATGCGCTCCCGGGTCTCCAGCAGTGAGGTCTCCACGACCTCCCCCTTCAACATCTTGCGCCAGTTCGTCTTGTCATGCACGTACTGAGCCAGGTGGACTTCCAGGTCGCCGGCCATTTTGCGGGTGGGCACCAGGGCAATGGGCACAGCCTCCACGGCTCCCTGGTCCATCCAACGGCCGGGAATGTTCCGGGTAATGCCCACTTTAATGTCGCTGGACTTTGCCAGGTACACATAAGTCGGGATCATACAGTGTGCATCGCCCCACTCAGGTTCCCGACAGGTCTCGTAGTGACACAGTTCGGGCTTGACCTGACAGAGGTCGTTCCGGGCAAGGGTCTGAAAGCAGGGCCAGCAGTACCCGCCGTTAAATAGCTTATTGCTCTTCCGGTTACAGTAAACACAACGCCGCTCGCCCTCAAACGCCAGCCGGATGTGGCTGCCAATCAGAGGGTTCAGGGGGATCCATTGTTCCCCCAGCTGCAAGGCATAGACCACCGCATCCTCCCCAACGGTCGCGGCGAAATCCTTCAGTGTCCCCTTATGCACTCGCTTCACTCCTGCACATGTCCGCGTTGCCTCTCTCCAATGGGTTCGCCAACGATGAAACAGCTTCCTACCAGATCGGGGGGATGACCAGTGACTCCCCATGTCCCTACGAAATACTGGCATGCGGTCGATAACGGACGCATCCAGTGCGATCTCTGCCCCCGGCACTGCCATCTGCTCGAGGGCCAGCAAGGGCTCTGCTTCGTCCGCAGCCGCCAGGATGACCAGGTGGTCCTCACCACCTATGGGCGGTCGAGCGGGTTCTGCGTTGACCCCATCGAGAAGAAGCCCCTGAACCACTTCCTCCCCGGCACGCCGGTGCTCTCCTTCGGCACTGCCGGGTGCAACCTCACCTGCCGCTTCTGCCAGAACTGGTCGATCTCCAAATCCCGGGAGACCGACACGCTGGCGGACGAGGCCTCCCCCGAACAGATTGCCCAGGCCGCGGTGGCGCTGGACTGTTCCGCCGTCGCGTTCACCTACAACGACCCCGTCGTCTTCCATGAGTACGCGATTGATGTGGCCCAGGCCTGCCATGAGGCAGGCATCAAGACGGTGGCCGTGACTGCTGGCTACATTTGCGCCGACCCCCGGGTGGAGTTCTTCACCCATATGGATGCGGCCAACGTGGACCTGAAGGGTTTCACGGAGCGGTTCTACCGCCAGGTCTGCGGCGGTGGCCTGTCGGCCGTGCTGGAGACGCTGGAGTACCTGAAGCATGAAACCAGCGTCTGGTTCGAGCTTACCACCCTGCTCATTCCCGGCGAAAACGACTCGGAGGCCGAGCTGGAAGAGATGACGCGATGGGTCGTCGAGCATCTGGGTCCGGACGTGCCCATGCACTTCACCGCCTTTCATCCCGATTGGCGGATGGAGGACAAGCCGCCCACGCCGCCCCGCAGCCTGACCCAGGCCCGGCAGATTGCGCTGAAGAATGGCGTGCGCTACGCCTTCACGGGCAACGTTCATGATCCCGCAGGCAGTGCTACCTACTGCCACCAGTGCGGAAGCCTGCTGATCGCTCGGGCGGGATACAGCATCGGCGCCTGGCACCTGGACGACAACGGCCACTGCAAGACTTGTGGCACGCCCTGTGCCGGCGTCTTTGCCAGCGCTCCCGGTGAGTGGGGATCGCGACGACTGCCCATTCGCCTGCGCTGAGACGAAACGAGACCGTGTGCGGGTGCACACGGTCTCGACTGTACTGCGGGAGCCTAGCTGCACTTGGAGTAGCCACAGTTGTGGCAGGTGGCGCATCCCTCACCCACGGCCAGTGCATGGGAGCCGCACTCGGGGCAGGGATCGACGTGCTTGTCGCTCTCGGCACCCGCCATGGCCGGCGGCGCCTGGGCGTGATCATGAGCGTGAGGAGCAGCTTCCGTTGACTGGCGACCGGCAGCCACCAGAGCCACCACGTTCGTGGGGCTGGCCATGGCCGAATCCTTCCAGGCCAGGAACCGCTGCAGACCCTTGGCGATGGCGCTGGCCAGCGAGATGACCCGATTGGGGCCGAACCCGTAGCTGCCCGAACCGCCGATGTTCTTCAGGGTGTCGATCACAATCTCGATGCGCTCCCGCACCGGCACATCGGAGCGGAGCCGCAGCATCCGGGAGACCAGCATGCCCATGCCCACGGCGTCCGCCATCAGGTCGGAACCGGAGGCGCCCACGTTGACGATGATCTCAAACGGCTCGCCCAGGTCATCCATGTGAATGTCCAGCGTCATTTTGCCAAAGTGGGTAGGAATGACGAACATCTTGCCAAGGGCCTCCGTCGGCCGGGGCGAGAGGGACGGGCCCCTGGGCGCCGCCGCCGCTACCACAGGTGCAGGCACGGGCACCGGCTCTTCCTTCTTCTCCTCGGTCTTGTTGCCCGAGGTAAGGACCTGGAAGGCCCGGCTTCCGTCCCGATAGACGGTAATGCCCTTCAGCCCAAGTCGCCAGGCCAGCGCATAGGAGCGCTCCACATCTTCGAAGGTGGCCTCGTTGGCGAAGTTAATGGTCTTGGAGACGGCGGCATCTACCGGCTGCAGGTCCACCGGCAGAGCGTCGGGGCCCTGGAAGGCGCCCTGCATGCGAACGTGCCACTCGGGCTTGATGTCGTGGGATGTTGAGAAGACCTGCTGCCAGCGCTCGGGCACACCTTCGACGCCACGGGCGGTGCCGTGGTCGGCCACCCGCTGCATGACCTCCTCGGAGTACCAGCCTTCCTCCCGCGCGATGGCCTCGAACTGGCCGTCGATGTCCAGCATGATAGCCCCGGCCTGGTTCCGGGTAAAGACCAGGGCGAACTTCGGCTCGATGCCGCCGGAGCAAGGCATGCTGGGGCGGGCGGCGAAAAGCGAGATGGTGCCGGTAGGCGCCACAGTGGTCATGGTTGCGTTACGGACCTTCAGGCCGGCTTGATGCCACTGGCTGCCTTCCCACTCCGGGTAGGTGCCGCGGGCTTCGGCCATGGCCGCGGACTGGGCCGTGGCCTGCTTCTTGACGAATGTCATGACGTCGCGGGCCAGAGCGATGGCTTCCTCGCTGTCGTAGGCATAGCCCATCTGAACTAGCATCTCGGCCCACCCCATAACGCCGAGGCCAATGCGGCGGTCACGCCGCGCCTTCTCCGCGATCTGTGGCAGGGGGTACTTGTTGGCGTCAATGACGTTGTCCAGGAAGTGGGTGGCCTTGCGGGCGACGAAACCCAGCCGGTCCCAGTCGACCTGGGCGTCAGCGGTATAGGCGTCCCTTACAAAGTTGGCCAGGTTGATGGAGCCCAGGTTGCACGACCCGAACGGCGGCAGGGGCTGCTCGCCGCAGGGGTTGGTCGCCTCAATCTTCTCCGCATGGTTGTTGGGGTTCCGGCGGTTCATGCGGTCGATGAACACCACGCCGGGTTCGCCCGTCTTCCAGGCGCACTCCACCAACTTCTCCCACACGGATCGGGCGCGCAGGTAGCTCACAGTCTCACCGTCGCGCGGGTTCCTCAGTTCATAGTCCGTATCGTTTTCGAGCGCTTCCATGAACCGGTCGGTGATGCCGACCGAGATATTGAAGTTGGTGATCTGCGTCGTGTCGTCTTTAGCGGCAATAAATTCGATAATATCGGGGTGGTCGATCCGCAGAATGCCCATGTTGGCACCCCGCCGGGTACCGCCCTGCTTGATCGCCTCGGTGGAGGCGTTGTAGACGCGCAAGAAAGAGACGGGGCCGCTCGCGACACCCTGGCTGGAGCGAACCTTGTCTCCGGCCGGGCGCAAACGGGAGAAGGCGAAGCCGGTGCCGCCGCCAGTCTGATGAATCAGGGCCGCTTGCTTCATGGTCTCGTAGATGTCCCCCAACGAATCACCTACGGGCAAAACGAAGCATGCGGAGAGCTGCCCAAGGTTGGTGCCGGCGCCCGTGAAAGTCGGGCTGTTGGGCATGAAATCCTGGTTGTCCATCAGGTCGAAGAACGCATCTTCCAGTGCCTGCACTTCGTCGGAACCAACGCCGTAGGCGGCGTCCATTGAGGCGATCACCCGACTGACGCGCCGCAGCATCTCGTCAGGCGTCTCCCGCGTCCCGTCCTCCTTCAGCCGCAGGTAACGCTTTTCCAGGACTGTCCGGGAAATGTGAGTCAGTTCCAACTGCAGGCCCTCCCTCTTCCTCAGCGGGTCTTTAGCAGATGCTCAAGCTGCTCCCGGAACTCGTTGACATCTTTGAACTCCCTGTAGACGCTAGCGAATCGGACGTAAGCTACTCCGTCGAGATGCCGTAACCCCTCCATGACCCGCTCCCCGATATCAACCGACGGAACCTCTTTTTCCAGGGAGCTGCGGAGGTCTCGCTCCACGTCTTGGACCAGCCGCTCCATGTCGGCCAGTGCGACAGGGCGCTTTTCACAGGCCTTCAGGACTCCGCCGAGCACCTTGTTGCGGTCGAAGACTTCGCGCCGCCCATCTTTCTTGATCACGATGAGCGGTGGCACCTCAAGCCGTTCGTAGGTGTTAAAGCGCTTGGCACAAATCGTGCACTCCCGCCGGCGGCGGATGGCCTCATCTTCAGCATGCCGGGACTCAATGACCTTGCTTTCCGCGCCGCAGTAGGGGCACTTCATACGGTCACCCCAGTCCTGTGGATAACTCGGGTCAAAGACCAACGCCTGTGGATGGAGTTGTGGATAAAACCCCATATCTAGGGGGGCGTGACACTATCCTAACACCACACCTGGGGGTGGACAACCTTACACAACCCCCAAAATCTGCGGTTGGCAATGGGTATCTCACCAAAGGTAGCCCACGCTCACGTTTTCGCCCTCGGTCCAAAATGGGACTGGGGGCTCATGGGTCCTACACCTTCAGAATGCCCCGGCAGCGTTCCAACACCACGGCCGCGCGCTCACGCAGCAGCCAGCGGGCCTTCCGATCCAGGTGCGTCGGATCCAGGTTGACAATGGCGAGGTCGGCCCCTCCCTGAACGGCTATTGCCGGCAGCTGATTGACCGGCCCCACCTCCAGCGACGAGCCCACCACGATGAACAGGTCGGCCCGCTGGGTGGCCTCCAGGGCCCGTTCGATGGCATCGGCCGGCAACTCCTCTTCGAAGAGAATCACCCCTGGCTTGAGCGCCCCGCGGCACTGGGGGCACCTCGGAATGTCGGCGGGCGACAGCACGTCCGCATCGATAAGGCTGCTCGGAAAGCGACTCCGGCAGTCAAGGCAGACGCATTCCCGAAGAGAGCCGTGCACCTCGATCACGTCTGTGGCACCGGCAGCCTGGTGCAGCCCGTCGACATTCTGGGTGATCAGAGCGCTTACGTAGCCGGCTCGCTGAAGCGCGGCCAGAGCCGTATGGACAGGGTTGGGCTGGGCGCCGCTCAGTCGGGAGAGACGGTGCCGGTAGAACTGGTAGAACTCCACCGGGCTGCTGCGCAGGGCTGTCAACGAAGCGAGCTTCATGGGGTCGATGCCCTGCCAAAGGCCTTGCTTGGAACGGAAGTCCGGCAGCCCGGAATCGGTACTGGCGCCTGCACCCGTGAGTACCACCGTACATTTGGATGTCGCCACTGCCCCCGCCAACTCCTCGATCTGATCCATGCCAATCACCTCAGAAGGGGCAGTTCGGCGCGCTGAAAGCAGCCACCTCTCGGGTGGCTGCTTTCAGCACGGACGGCTAGCGAATGTTCGTGAGCGGCCAAACATCGATGTTGGCACCGACCTTGTCGACGCTGGGGGCCGAGCCCAGCAAGAGGAAGTCGACCTTGATCCCGAAGAGAGCGCTGAATACCCGGATCAGGTAGGGCGAGATGGGATACTCGCCCCGACACATCTCGTCAACGTCCTGCTGGGTGTGCTCGAGATAGCGAAGCCACTCATTCCAGCGCTCCTCGGTCCATACGTCCCGGAGCACGGAAATCATGAAGCGAAAACGTGGGCAGGTACCGCCCTCGTACATGGCCCGCTTCTCGGCGTATGTCAGCTTCTGACTCCGGATCGCGAACTCCTTGCGTGCCCGGTGAAGTGAGAACTCATCCATGTTTGCCCGATCCATCAGCTTCGCGTCGACGGCAGTCCGCGTCGGATGCGAAACACGCCTTGCCTGAAGGCGCAATGGTGCTGACACCCCAGCAATCCCCCTCTCGGTTTGCCGTTAGGGTTCCTCTATCTAATACGACAGATTTCTGAAAGGTGTTCGATAGTCACCTTCTTACCTTGTCAGAACCTGTCGCCCCCACATCGTCCCTGCGGGAATCTTTGTGGCCCTACCCCATCTGCGTGCCCGCCTTGCCAGGCTGCGCGGGTGCGGTGGGCGATTTCGGGCCCGTACCGCCCGGCAGCGACTGGGTGTTGTAGTACTCTGAGAGAATGCGGATGAAGTCTTCGACTGCGTCCATGACGAACGGATCCATCCGGCCCGCGTCCTCGCCAAACTGCATGGGCTCGGTGGTGGGGCCGACCTTGCCGCCCTTGAAGTAGAGGTTGATCTGATAGACCCCGTCCAGGTTCGGGCTGGCCTTGAGCACCTCGGTCGCCAGCAAGCTGTTCCCCTGCTCCAGCAGCTTGCCCACCTGGTCGGGCGAGGCCTGCTCGGCCTTCACAAGCCCCAGCGCATCGGTGTTGAGGAAGAGCTTCATCTTTTCCAGCGCCTGGTTGAAGAGCAGGTGCTCAGCGAACCGGCCCTCCACCTTCATGTCCAGCCGGATCACCATCAAGGTGGATGTGGCTCCGGCATCCGGACTCCCGTTGGAGACCGGCTTGACTGTGGAACCCGTACTCTGCGTGGCGTTGCCGGAGGCAGGGGCCGCCGGAGCCGGAGCACCAGTCTTGGTCTGCTGCTGGTTGCCGTTGACCGTCACCTGCTTCTTCTCGCCAACGGTCAGGCCCTTGACCCGCACCCCCGCCTGCGACTCCGCCTGGCTGAGGTACCAGATGAAGAGCGCAGCCGAGTTCTTGCCCGGCACCCATGTGTCAAGGACCTGCTCCCGGGCGACAACGGCTTCCTTACGGACCTTCAAGTTGCCCTCTTTGGCCAGTCGCTGCTGGTCCTTCTGGAGGGCCTGTGTCACCATGCTCTGTCGCTCTGCCGCTTCAGCCCGGCGGGTGAAGAGCGGCTCATGGACGAAGTTGTACCCGCCCAGAATCACAGCCAGTGCCACAGGAATGCCCAGCAGTATCTTCTCCCGCTGACTAAGCGCCATGCGGCAACTGCCCCCCTTCGGCCGGCACCAGGGTGATGATCATCTCAAACTCCAGCTGCCGTACGGTCGGCATCTCCTTCAGGGCGTCGGTTACGGCCTGCGCGGCTCCGCCCTTGGCGTCTTTGGCGTCCTTGGGCTTGATGTAGACCGAGACCGGAACGCCCTTCTCGTTGATGAACTTGAGCTGGACCTGGTCGATGCTGGTATCGGTTACCAGGCCGCCCATCAATTGAGCCACGTCAACCAGGCCCCGGCTGGTGCCCTTGAGCGTCAGGTCACTGCCGACCGCCTGAATGCTTGTCCAGGCCACATGCTGGGGCGTCAGTTCACGGAGGTCGAGCAGAACGCTCGACCAGTGCCTGCCACTGAGGCTCTTTAGCTCGGCTTCCGCCTGGGCGACTCGCTGTTCCCGCTGCTTGATGTCGTCGGCAAGCGCCAGCTGCGCCTGCACGTTGGCCAGCTTGGTCTCGTCGGCCATAGCCACCGATTCCATGCCCGCGGTGCTGGCGTAGACCCCTCCGTAGAAGATGCCGGTCCCCGCTACGACCACAGCCGCAGCGACGGCGATCCCCCACTCCTTGGCCCCCATCTGCTTTGGGGGCTGGTAGTTCCGGGGCAGGAAATTGATCCGAACCGTCATTCCGGCGATCCCTCCCTCAGAGCAGATCCCAGGGCGCCGATGAGTAGCGGCCCGAAGTTGTGGATGTTGGGCAGCAGATCCGGGTTGATATCCAGCCCGGCCAGGCCGACCGGCTGAACCCGCAGCTGCTCCACCTCGGGCCGGCCGGAGAAGACCTCCTGCAGGTGGGAGGTGAGAGCCTCGGGCAGGTTGGGAAGGGTTGCTCCGCCGCCCACGACGAAGACCTTGTCCAGGGAAGCGCCCCGGTTCTGAATGAGGAAGAACTCGATGGACCGGGCGACGGCCTCCATGAGCCCGTTCAGCCAGGGTTCCACAGCAGGAGCGAGATCGGCGTCGCGCTTGACACCTTTCAGCCGCAGGGCCGTTTCGGCTTCAGAGGCGGAAAGGCGCAGGCTGTCGGCCACAGCCGTCCGCAAGTGGTTCAGCCCCGTGGGAATGGTCCGGGAGAGCATGGGCACACCGTAGCGCATGACGCTGATGTGGGTGTCCGTTTCCCCGAAGTCGAGCAGCACCATGGGCTGGTTGCTTTCGTGGGGAATGGCGCCCATCCACTGGAGGGAGCGCAGGGTTCCCATGCAGTCCAGCTCAACGGCCGTCGGGCGGACGCCGGCACGTCCCAGCGCAGCGACGTAGCTGTCGATGAGCCGCTTGTGCGTCCCCGAGAGGAAGACGGCGGTCTGGTGTTCAGGCACGCCGGTGGCCTCAGGCACGAGGGTGTAGTCGTAGACCAGCTGGTCCTCGGGGATGGGCAGGTGCTGGGGCGCCTCAAACTTCATGGCAGCCCGCATCTCTTCCGCCGGCACCTTGGGCAGGTTGATGTAGCGCATCAACACCGACGGCCCCCCGACGCTGGTCCCCACCATCGGCTGGGAGACGGCCATCTCGGCCATGACGGCCTTGAGCACGTCTCCGACCAGGCTCGGCTCCTTGATGACCCCCTCGTCCATGGTCCCGGGCGGCAGCGGAACGATGGCGTAGTTCTCCAGCCGGGGCCCCGAGCGGGTCCAGCGAATCTGGGCCAGCTTCAGGGAGCCTGCGCCGAAGTCGATGCCGATGGACGTGCGGCGCTGCCGGGACAGGGCCCCCCACCGGTGGCCCACGACGGTGCCCTGGGGCAGCGGGGTCTGTGGGGCGGTGCGGAACCGCTCCAGAAGGCTCATCTGTTTCCCTCCTTTGGTGCCTGGCGCTACTGGATGGAGACTCGGCCGGTGACCGGGCTGATGACCAGCCTTCGGGACAGCTTGGGACCCTTGATGGTGAACTCGTTGTCCGTAGACCGGAGTTCGTACATCACGACAGGAGCTGAGCCCGACCGCGTGAGCGACAGCTTGAAGAAGCGGTAGACACCATTCACGGGAATGTTGACACACGCGACGTCTGGGGTCCCATTTGGGGGGTTGGACGGGCCACTGCTCGCCAATAGCCGAGTCCACGGTGCAACCGGCTGGCCCGCCGCATCCGCTGTAGCTGAGGCGTCAACTACAATGGTACTTGGGTAGCGAGCGTTCACCACGCCCCCGGGTTTGGCGTAGAGGCCAATGCATACATCGCGAAACTGGCGGACTTCCCCAACGTCGATCACAACAACGGGATTGATCCCATACCATGAGACGTTATGGGTGTCGGTTGATGCCCGAGGATCGCTCGGCAGAGGGTCCCCACGGTACAGTTCGACTCCATCAGTCAGCCGGACAATCCCTGCGGTATTGGGAAAGCTTGGTGTGTCTGTGAGTCCCGCTCCCAGAATCGCACGCGGGTTGGGCCAGTTGGCACGGCCGCTTGGTGCGAAGTCAAAGCAAGTTCGGCTCGCTGTGGACATTTCGACGGCCTGGGTCGGGTGGAATGACGCGTGCCGGACACTTGTCCACTCCGTCGAGCCGCAATCCGACGGCCCTTGTCCCGTGGACTGATACTGCTGCAGGGAGTATCCTCTTCCGTCGGAATCCAGGAGCACTCGCCACCCTCGGTTCTGTTTGACAGCCTGGATCTGAGCTTCTCGGATGGCACCCATCAGATCCACAGTGGTCTGGCGGATCCGATAGGACTCAAGCCACGAGGGCAACGACAAGAGTGCAATGCTTCCGGTAGCCACGACTATGGCCATGACCACGAGCAACTCTAGCACTGTGAACCCAGACTGCTCCCGAAGTCTCATACACGTTCCCCCTTACCCGCCGGCCTTGCAGGGGCCCAGAGGACTTCCGCCGACAAGATAGTCGGGGTTGGAAGAACACCACTTGTGGTCGTACCAGACGCCGCGGATTTTGGGCCGACCGGTGGTCGGGTCCAGATCAGTCTGGTCCGCAAGGATCCATCCATACGTCGCCTGCGGCTCGCTGCTCGGTGACACTTGCCACACGACCCGTACGGGGTATTGCATGATGGTCCCCCACATCTCGGACTCCACCAAACGAGACGGCAGCACCTGGCGGCAGGACCGCGGATAGGCTGCACCGGTGAAGGACGGCTGAGGAGTGCAGTAGAATCCGCCTGCGAGTGGATCAGTCCCTGGAAAAGTGGGGTCGGTCTCGGCCAGAACTGCCGCCTCGTTGAAAGCTCCCGAGACGATCGCCCGCACCTTGGCGGCGTCTCGCTCGGCGATGGCCATACGAATTTCCTGACGCGCCTGTCCTGCAACCATAGCTGTAATGATCAGTAGCACCAGGCTCCCGCCGAGCACGAGGACCAGGGAAATGGCTCCACGGTCAGTGTCTCGCAGGTCCTTAACGTACGAAGAAAACAGACTGAACCTCCCCAACGCGCTTCCCTCCCCCCGCGGCTCGGCGAAGCACCACCTTCACCTGATTGGGGCCGTTCGATTCGATGGACGACCCGGCCTCCAGGTTGGAGACGATTACCTGGCTCGACACCATCCCGAATGCATCCGACGCTTCCCGGATGAGGGAGTTGCCCTGAAGAGAGTAGCGGACGATTACCGCCGGCCAATCGGCGAGATCGCCTGGCCATTCCTCTTGACCGGCGGTCCAGCCGAAATTCGAGTAACTGACGTCTTTGGCTGCAAAGGTCTGCTCCCCATACACCTGGACACCGGCGGCGTTCGGCTCAACCGAGACTAGCCAGCTGTTCGTCAAGTCTTCGGCCATCTGCCGCATGGCCACGCGCAGCTGCTGGTTCTGATCGCCCCAATCGACAATTGTCTTGCTTCCGCTTTGGCCGACGTACAGGATTGCAAACATAGCAACCACCACGATTCCCATCATAGCGACCGCCACCATCGTCTCGATCAGGGTGAACCCATCCTCGGCAACGAGCAGTCGCCTCACTCGCCGTTCAACCTCCTTCGCAGAACGGAAGTCAGGTGGATAGGCGGGCTAGCCTGACCATAGCGGCCGACGCAGCCCTCACAGGCCACAGTGACGGAAACCAGCCTGAGAGCTGGGTCCGGAGCAGCTGACGGGTAGGGGCCAACGTCGGTCGTTATCCGAAACACATCCTGCTTGACGGCGCCCGGTACGGTGGTGACGGTAACGGGGTAGGACGTACCGCTCTGAGCCTCCAAGGCTGCCAGGCCGTCCGAAAGAGCGATTCGCGTCAGTTCCTGCATCCGGCCCTGAGCCAGCGCCACCGTCTGCGACACACGCAGGGTGGTCTGTCCCGAGTGTCGAGACACGTTGATGGCCTCCATGACCGGAGCTACCACAATGGTCAGCAGGAAGACGCTGGCGAGGACTTCTACGAGGGTGAAGCCTGCCTGAGAGCTCAGTGCACGTACCCGGCTCCGGATGCGGACCAGGCAGCGAGACAGTGCTTCATACATCGAAATTCTCCCCCCACGGCGGTAGCGGACCCGAAAAACTGATGGCAGCACAAAGGGGCCAGTTTTCACCGGCCCCCCGTTCTGCTAGGTGTCTGCTAGTACTTGACCAGGACCATGCCAGTCGGAGCGGCGCAGGCGTCGATCTCAGCCTTGGTGCGGGCTGCATTCTTCAAGGGGCCGCTGTTGGGCGCCCAGGTGTTCGCCTGACCGCAAATGTTGGCAGGGGCGGCCGTTACCTTCTGCGCATCGATGAGAACGTAGGCATCGCCGTTGGTGGCTGCGTCGCTGGCCCGGGCGTAGAAGTAGCCGTTGCTGTAGCCGTTCTTGAAGGACGTGGTCGCCTTCAGGAAGGAGCCGCTGGTCAAGTCATCGAGGCTAGCGGGATACGCATTGTTCTCCAGGTAATAGCGGTCCAGAGCGCCCGAAACGGTCTGCAGGTCGGCGGCGCCAGGCGCGGCCTTGGCCTTGTTGATCGCCTCGAACAGCTTCGGTACCGCGAAGGTCGCCAGTAGGGCGATGATTGCCACGACCACGAGGAGCTCAATCAGCGTGAAACCTTCCTCATTCCGGCGCAGCTGCGCAATGCGATCAAACATCGACTCGGTTCCTCCTTTGACCTCAATGGGTTTTTCTGGGTTGCAACCCCAATTATGGACGAATTTGGCTGCGGGGTCAAGAGGTTATTGTGAAGATTTTTCCAGTTTGATTCATCGATGTGTACTTCCGTCTCTCAGAAGGCCCCCCACAGGTTGAAGATCGGCAGCATCATCGAGGCCACGATGAAGCCCACGGTGGCCGCCAGGCCCACAATGATGACAGGCTCGATGGAAGCCGACAGTCGCTCAGCGGTCCGCTCGACCTCTTCCTCATAGAAGTCGGCCACCTTGCCCAGCATCTCTTCCATGGTGCCGGTCTCTTCACCGACGCTGATCATCTCCAGCACCATAGGCGGGAAGACGCCGGAACGTCGCAGCGGGAGCACGAGATTCTGCCCTTGCCGTACGTCGTCAAGCGCCGACCGGACAGCGTTGGCCACAACCTTGTTCCCAACTACCCGCTCCACCACCGCCAGGGCTTTGAGGATTGTGATCCCACTGGACAGGAGCCCGCCAAGCACTCGGGAGAACCTGGCCACCGCCTGCTTGGACACCATGGGACCGAAGATGGGCAGCTTGAGAAGCATCCGGTCCCACAGCAGGGCCCCCTCCTCGGTCTTCAGCCAGAACTTCAGACCCACAATCGTGCCGGCGATGATGCTCCCCACCAACCACCAGAACCGCTGCACAGCCGTGCTGACGGCAATAAGAAACCTGGTCGCGAGCGGAAGCTCGGCGCCCAGGTCTGAGTAGACATCCAGGAATTTTGGCACGACGAATATCATGAGGAAGGTGACGGTCAGTACTGCGACAGATGATACGATGATGGGATAGACCAGGGCGGAGCGCACCTTTTGGCGGATGTTCTCGTCTTTCTCCATCTGAACGGCGAGCCGTTCAAGCACTTCGTCCAAGATGCCGCCGACCTCGCCGGCTGCGATCATCTGGATCATGATCATGGGGAAGAGGGCGCCTTGTCGGGTGAAGGCGGCCGCCAAGCTGTCGCCTGACTCGACGTCGACGGCAATCTGTGTCAGGCTTTCAGCCAGCCGGGCGTTGTTTGACTGCCTGGCCAATACCTTCAGCGCTGTCACCACCGGCAGGCCGGCGTTGATCATGGTGGCAAACTGCCTGGCGAAGACCGCCAGGTCCTTCCCCCCGATGCGCCGGACGAAGAAGGAGCCCTTCTGCGTGATCACAGACTGTAGGTCCCGGTCCTTCTCAACCTCAAGCACAAGGAAGCCCTGGTTCCGCAGCCGCTGGATCAGGTCCCGCTCGGTGTCGGCCTCTACCCGGCCCCGCACCGTCTGCCCCCCGGCGTCTCTGGCGCGATACACAAATGCAGGCATTCCCTCTGCCGCACCTCCCGTGCTACCCCTCACCACACATCCGACGGTCGTTCAGCGCACGTACCCTGCGGGAGCCGGCTGCTGCTGCCCGGACCCGGCCTTCTCCAGGCTGAACAGCTGGTAGTCTTCCAGGCTGATGATTCCCTGGTCATACAACTCCTTGACCGACGCGTCCATAGTGCGCATGCCCATCTTGCCGCCGGTCTGGATGGTTGACAAGATCTGGTGGGTCTTGCCCTCACGGATCAGGTTCCGTACGGCGGGCGTCACCATGAGCAGTTCCAGGGAGACGACCCGGCCCGGGCGGTCCTGGCGGGTGAACAGACGCTGCGCGATGACGCCTTGCAGCGTGCCGCCGAGCTGGACCCGCACCTGATTCTGCTGTTCGGGCGGGAAGACGTCGATGATACGGTCGATGGTAGAAGCCGCGTCGTTCGTATGAAGCGTGGCGAAGACCAGGTGGCCCGTTTCCGCCGCCTGCAAGGAAATGCGAATGGTCTCCAGATCACGCATTTCGCCGACGAGGATCACGTTGGGATCCTGGCGAAGAGCTGCACGCAGGCCGTGGGCAAAGGATTCGGTGTCAGAGCCCACCTCGCGCTGGTTGACCACGCTGCGCTTGTGCCTGTGCAGGAACTCGATGGGGTCTTCGAGGGTGACAATGTGCTTGTCCTGACCCTCGTTGATCAGGTCGATGAGCGCTGCCAGCGTGGTGGACTTGCCGCTGCCAGTGGGGCCAGTGACGACCACGAGACCGTGGGGCTTGTCGCAGAAGCTGGTCAGCACGTCGGGCAACGCCAGCTCCTTCAGGCTCTTGATCATATGTGGAATGGCCCGCAGAGCCAGAGCAGGCGTGCCGCGCTGCCGATAGGCGTTCACGCGGAACCGGCTGAGGCCGGGCATGGAATAGGAGAAGTCCACTTCCCCTTGCTGCTGAAACTCTTCTCGCTTCTCCTGGCTGGGCAGAATCTGGTCGCAGATTGCGCTCAGATCCTGAGCGGCGAGGGGCAGGCCGCCCTTTCGGACCAGCTTGCCATGGATGCGGAAAATCGGGGGCTGGGCCTCGCACATATGAACGTCAGACGCGCCGCATTCCACAGCCTCACGGAGCAGAGCCTTGATGTCGAGCATCCGGGGCACCTCCTGCTAGGTGTCGGTGAAGCTGGCGACACGGAGGACCTCTTCCGGGGTCGTCTGTCCCTCCAGCACTTGGTAGAACCCGTTGGTAAGAAGAAGCTGCATGCCTTCGGAGACGGCCTGACCGCGGACATCGGCCAGGGTACACCGCTGGGTGATCAACTCCTGCATGGCAGGCGTGACCCGCAGGAACTCGAAAATTGGGAAGCGACCGTGGTAGCCAGTGCCGTCACAGCGGGGGCACCCGGCCGAGCGGTAGAGGGTTACCCGGCCTGCCGTAGGAGCAACGGCGCCATAGTCGGCGAAACAGTCGTGTTCGGCCGAATAGGGTTCTTTACAGGTGGTGCACAGGCGGCGCATCAGCCGCTGGGCCAGAACCCCCAGCACCGACGAGCCGATCAGGTAGGGCTCCACGTCCATGTCCATCAGGCGGGTCAGGGCGCCGGCCGCATCATTGGTGTGGAGTGTTGACAGGACCAGATGGCCCGTCAGAGCTGAGCGCACGGCTACGTCAGCCGTCTCGCCGTCGCGGATTTCGCCTACCATGATGATGTTGGGGTCCTGACGGAGGATCGCCCGGAGCCCGTCCGCAAAGGACAGCCCCGCTTTGGGGTTGACCTGGACGTGGTTGATGCCGGGCAGCTGGTACTCCACCGGGTCTTCAATGGTAACGATGTTTTTGTCCATCGCGTTTACGTAGGCAAGCGTCGACATGAGTGTGGTCGTCTTCCCGCTTCCCGTAGGGCCTGTGACCAGTAACATACCGTGGGGCCGCTTGGCACAAGCGGTGTACCACTGGAAGATCTGCGAGCTGAAACCGAGGTCCTGGAGCTTCGTCAGGGCGCGGGTTTTGTCAAAAAGACGAAGCACGACCTTCTCGCCGAAGACGGTTGGGAGGGTGCTTACGCGCAGGTCGACGTTGCGGCCTTTATCCCGCAGCTCGATGCGCCCGTCCTGCGGCGCCCGGCGCTCGGAGATGTCGAGCCCAGAGAGCACTTTGATGCGAGCCACCACGGAGGGGTGGTAGGTCATGGGCGGGTTCATGATCTCCCGCAGGAAGCCGTCAATGCGAAAGCGAACTCGGAACTGAGACTCTGCGGGCTCAATGTGGATGTCGCTTGCCCGCTCGGTAATGGCCCGGTCGACCAGATCGTTGACCAGCTGCACCACTGGTGCGTCGTCTGGGTCCGGCGGCAGGAGAACGTCGGTGGTAACGGTCACCTCGGTCGTTCCGTCCCGCAGCTTAAGCGATGACAGCCGCTCATACTGAGCGATGGCTTTCGAAATACCCTGGCGGGTAGCGGCGACCGGCTGTACCCGCCGGCGGGTCAGGTGGCGTATCTCGTCCAGGGAGAAGACGTCAAGCGGGTCGACCATGGCCACGTAGAGCAGGCCGAACTCCTCCCGAATGGGCAGTGCGCTGGTCTTGCGCGCTACCGATGGGGGAATCAGCTTGGCTACGGCCAGATCGACCTGCAGTTCATGATCGGGGATGAACGGTATACCTAGCTGGCCCGCGATGCCTCGCGCCACGTCCGCTTCGGTGAGATACCCCATGGCCACCATGACCTCACCAAGTCTGTGGCCGGAGGCTTTCTGCACTTCAAGAGCCTTGGCCAGCTCGGCTGGGCCGATCAACCCCGCCTGGATGAGGATATCCCCCAGCGGCTTCTTCTCAGCGGCCAAGGGCTCACCTCCTGGGGAAAGGGAATGGCAGCAGACATCCGAGGCATAGGTAGATACTTCCACAACAGCCCTTCGTTTCCTTCTAGTCGCCACGAAAAATGTTTTTTCCTGGTAATATATCACGTCTGGCGGGTTTTGCGGGTAGCGAAAGAGCGGGGGCAGGTCAGGTGTTGGTCGTCGTGGGTGTAGTGATAGGCGAGGCCGCCGTGGCTTATGTGGTGCTGGATCTGCTCTTCAGGTACATGTCGGTCGAGCCCCATGGGCTCCGTGAGCGACTCAGGCGCTACGGGCTGGGGTATGGTTGTCTGGCCGTCGCATGCAGCGCAGCGGGGATGCTGGCGCAGTACCGCCTGGCTGGCGCGTTTGGGGCGGGCGTGGGCCTTCTCAACGCCGTCCCCTGGTGGCTGCTGTGGCGATTTGGATTGCGCAAGCAACTGACGTTCCTGTTCAAGGCTGATGGCGGCCAGCCCGTGGAAACGGAAAGGCCCGACCCATAGGCGTTTGCCTGGGTCGGGCCTTCGTCTTCAGTGAAATACGGGGAACGTGCGGTGATAGTGGAACTCGTGACCGTCCTCTTCCTTCACGTCGAGCGCCTGGCCGTTCCAGTGCAGTTCGGTCCTGCCATCTGGCGAGGCGGTGCTCCAATACCCGCTGGCCTGCAGGTAGTCAAATGCGTCGCAGGCCAGACTGACCATCTCTTCTTCATGCAGGTGGCGAGACGATGGTGCGAGGGTCAGGACTTCCCAGATGCGTTCGAAGAGGGGGTAGTCGGTGGGTTCCCGGTGCAGCTGATCGTAGAGGTGGCGCACATCCATGCGGCCTCCCCTCCTTCTGAGACATTTCCATGGGGTAGTATGCTCAGAATCGGATGGGAAGCGGGCCTGCCAGGAAAATTTTGTCCGGATGACAGTGGGTCATGAACGCATGGACTTCCACCCCGGCGTGGGCGGCGACCCGAAGCGCCTGGCCAAAGGCGGGGTCAATGCTGTCCCACGGGCCAAGGGCGCCCACATCGTCGCGCTGGGCGATGAAGCAGACGCACGCCCGGTAGCCGTCTTCCCGGGCTTTCACCAGTTCGCGCAGGTGCTTGGCTCCTCGCTCTGTGGGTGCATCTGGAAAGCGGGCGACCAGCACCCCGTCAGGATCCGGCAGAGCCGACGTCACGGACTTGACCTCCACGAGACATGGCGGGAGGCCTTCGCCTCTCAGCAAAAAGTCGAGGCGGCTGTCACCGTAGGTGTACTCAGGGCGGACTTCGGTGTAGCCTTCAAACCCGGGGACAGCCCCCTCGGGGAAGGCCGCACGCAGAAGCCTCCCCGGCAGAGCGGTATCCACGGAGACCCAGGTGCCCTGGTGTTGGGCCAGAGCCAGCACGCCATCGGTCTTCCCGGTGGGCGACGCCGACTCCCGCACGGCGACGGGGGCTCCGGGCACCAGCAGCTCCTTCATTCGGCCCGACGAGGCTACATGCACCAGCCGCAGGCTGCCGTCCTCCATCCGGATGCGGGCCACGAAGCGGTTCGGCCGATCCTCGAATGTACCGAGCAGCATCAGGCGGTTACGCGGGACAGCGTCCAGCCCAGGTCGAGCTCCTGAAGCTTCCACTCATGGGGCACGCCCGTCTCGGCGTCCCAGCCCATCATGCTGTAGTAAGCCCGGCGGGCATCCATGATCTGCTGTTCGGGAATGGCTGTGCCCTTGATAGGCCCGCTCTCGAACGGCGTCAGGAACCGGCGGGCAAGCTTGTCGGTCTCGTGGGTCAGGCCCTCCCGCAGGTTGAAGAGACGGGTTAGCGTGTTGACCCGCTCGCCCACCTTGACCAGCTCGAAGAGGCTGCTCTTCCAGCCGGTGGCCGCCTGCATCAGGTCGACCACCTGCTCCATGGTCCAGGGCAGGAACATGCAGTAGATGGCGCTGTTCTGGAAGTGGCGCCAGTTTATCGTGTAAAGCACCATGCGGACCTTCTCCGGCGACAGGTCGGTGGCCGGGAGGGGCTTGAAGATGCCCAGGGGATGCAGGGAGTTGGTCCGTTTGACGTAGCCGGTATCGTGGAAGTTGTGCATATGGTCGGCGCCCGTGGGGCTGACCATGTAGCCCAGGCCAAGGCCATGCTTGACCCGCGGCTCGTGGGCGGGCACCTCCTGCTTCTTCACGACCGGGGCCAGGGCCACGGCTTCCTCGCCATACTTCTGGGCCGCCCGGTAGGAGCCCTGGGCCAGCAGATCGCCCATGGGGCTTTCCCGGCGCCCGATCAGCTCGATGGCCTTGAGCCAAGCGTCGACGTTGCCGAAGCGCAGGCCGGCCAGATCACCCAGATCGGCTTCCGGAATCAGCCCCTGCTCGGCGCACTCCATGGCCCAGGCGATGGTCGCACCGCAGGAGATGGAGTCCATGCCAAGCGCACCCACCCGCATGTTGCCGTAGGCGATGGCTTCGAGGTCGTCAATGCCACAGTTGGAGCCCATCATGCCGACGGTCTCATATTCGGGACCGCCGTAGTCGGGGTCGACCGCAAACCTTCCGTTGCTCTCCACTACCCGCTTGCACTTGACACCACAGGCAAAACAGCCCTCGGTGCCCGTCAGCAGGCCGGTATCCTTCATGGTCTGGCCCGTAGTGGCTTCTGCACCCTTGTGCTCCTCGCTGGTGAGGCAGGCCTCGGTCGGATCCAGCACCCGATCGTGGTCCGGCGCATCGCCGTGGGGCGCCGGCAGGCCCTGCCCGGGCCAGTGGCCGAACCGGAAGTTGAGCGTGGGCAGGTTGCCCTGCATGGACGAGTTCAGCGTACCGCCGGCGGTCCCCAGTTCGCCGAAGCCCTGGTAGAGCTTCTTGCCGTCGTTGGCCATCCACCTGTTCATGTCGAGAATGGCCTTCATGTCTGCCACTTCGGGCAGCCTGGTGCCCCGCACCGCCACCCCCTTCAGGTTCTTGGAGCCCATGACGGCGCCAATGCCGCCCCGGCCGACGAACTCGTTCAGGTCGTTGGAGATGGTGGCAAAGAGCACCTGCTTCTCGCCTGCCGGCCCAATCTGGGCAAAGCGCACCCGCTGGTCGTTGAGCTCGGCCCGCACAGCTTGCTCCACCGGCTTGCACTCCAGGCCCCAGAGATGGGCAGCGTCGCGAATCTCAATCTGGCCGTCCTTGATCCACAAGTAGACCGGGTGATCCGCCGCCCCTTCCACGATCAGGGCATCGAACCCGGCCCGCTTGAACTCGTTGCCCCAGAAGCCGCCCGCCTCGCCGGCACCGTATCCGCCGGTCAGGGGCGACTTGGCACCCACCGCGTGGCGGCCGCTGCCCGCGAAGGGTAGTCCCGTCAGTGGGCCGGTGGCGAAGACAAGCTTGTTCTCGGGTCCCAGCGGGTCGCAGCCGGCCGGCACCTCTTTGTGCAGGAAGTAAGCGATGAAGCCGTGTCCGCCTATGTACGTGCGGTAGAAGGCATCATCGGGCTCTTCGACTGTAGTGATCTGCGTCGTCAGGTTGACGCGAGCGATCCGACCGCTGTATGCCTTAGCCTCCAAGACCATTGGAATGAGACACCCCTTTCTGCTGTCGCGTTAGCCGCCTTCCAGCGGCGGCAGGAGCATGACCCTGTCGCCATCGGCCAGCACGCGGTCCTCCCGGGCCTGAGCGCCGTTTACGGCGGCCATGGCCACTTCATCCCACGGAATGCCGCTGACGGTGATTACGTCCCCCACGGTGGCCCCGTCAGGTAGATCGAGGATGAAGCGCTCCAGCCGGTCGGCCCGGAACTGCTTCAGGTGGCCTTGCGTCCGTACGGACACTCGCATGCCGATCCCCCCACCGGGTATAGTCATTATGGATCATAACATAAACAGTTGGCTCCCGGTACACTGCATTCCCCCGCGACTTGTGCGGGATCCGTGTGGTAAAATGGGAGCATAGTCTGTCCGGAAAGGTGATGCCCGGTGTCTACCACCAAGCTCTTTCACCAGGATGCCTACCAGACTCAATTCACCGCCCGCGTTCAGTCGTGCCGTTCGGCCGGCGACCGCTGGGAAGTAGTGCTTGACCAGACGTGCTTCTACGCCACTTCCGGCGGACAGCCCAACGACGCGGGCACCCTGGGCGACTGCCGGGTTATTGATGTGCTCGAAGACGAGGCGACGGGCACCATCCTCCATGTTGTCGACGGGCCCTTGGACGGCGAAGTCGCGGGCCAGGTTGACTGGGCCCGGCGCCTGGACCAGATGGAGCAGCACACAGGGCAGCATCTGCTCTCAGGTGCCTTCGAACAACTCTATGAGGCAGAGACGGTCTCGTGGCATCTGGGTGCCGAAAGCTGCACGGTAGATCTGACCATGGAGGGGCTGACCCCGGAGCAGGCGGAGCGGGTGGAGCTTGAGTGCAACCGAATCATCCGGGCAGGTCTACCGGTCTTCACGCACGTGGTGGACCAGGCCGGTCTGGCCTCCCTCCCCCTGCGCAAGCCGCCGGCGGTGACGGAGAACATCCGGGTGGTGGAGGTTCAGGGCTACGACTGGTCCGCATGCGCGGGCACGCACGTGCGCAGCACGGGAGAGCTTGGCCTCCTCAAGATCAAGTCCTGGGAGAAGAACAAGAAGTTCACCCGGGTGGAGTTCCTGGTGGGGGCCCGAGCCCTGCGAGATTACCTGGAGCTTGACCGCCTGACGCGGAATCTGTGCCGGTCGCTCTCCATGGCGGTGCGCGACTTGCCCACGTACGTGGAGCGGTCTCAGGAAGAGAGCTCCGGCCTGCGCAAGCAGGTGAAGGTGCTTCAGGAAAAGCTGCTGGAGAACGAGGCGGCCGAGCTGGTGGTCGGAGCGAAGAAGGTCGGCGCTGTTCGTCTGGTGCGCCTCGTTCTCGGGGGCCGTTCGCTGGATGAGGTCAAGCTGCTGGCCAACAAGGTCGTCGCTCACCCTGGTACGGTTGCCGTCATCGGCACGAAGGGGGCCATTCCCCAGATTGTGCTAGCCCGCTCCGTGGACCTGCGGCTGGACATGGGCGGCATTATCCGCCAGGTGCTCCCGCTGATCGAGGGCCGCGGCGGCGGCTCGCCCGTGCAGGCGCAGGGAGCCGGCAGCAAGCCGGAGGCCCTGGAGCACGCCCTGGACGATGCCTGCAACCGCATCGCCGAGATGCTTCACTAGACGAGCATAGCGCATGTGCCAACGCCCCGGCCAGGTCTGGCCGGGGCGTTTTGTCCTCGCACTATGCGGCCTTGCTGGCCTTGTCCTCCGCAAAGACGAACCGCAGCAGAATCGGCGTGATCAGCGTAGTGGCCAGTGTCATGATCACCATGACCGAGAAGATGTCGTGATTGATCACACCGGCGGCGAGACCAATGTTGGCCACGATCAGGGCCACTTCGCCCCGGCTGATCATGCCGGTGCCGACCCGGATCGACTCCGTCAGGCTGAAGCCCACAAGCTTGACGCCCAACCCGGAGCCGACGATCTTCGTCAGGATCGAGGCGAGCACGATCCAGAGGGCCAGCCAGGGGGCCGCCTTCAGCGCGCCCACAGCGTCAGCCTCGAGGCCGATGCTTACGAAGAAGATGGGCACGAAGAAGCCATAGGCCAGCACCGAGAGCTTTTCGACTACCAGGTGGCGCAGGTCGTGGGACTGGGCAATCACGACGCCGGCGAGGTAGGAGCCCGTGATGGCCGCCACCTGGCCAAACGCTTCGGCGAAAAAGGCCAGTACCAGACCAACAACAATCGCGATGGCAAAGCCGGTCTCGGTCCCGGGCCACCGGCCCGCCCAGCGCAGGAACTTCGGGATGAACTTGGTGCCCAGCACCCAGGCCAGGACAAAGAAGATGATCATTTTGGCGACCACCCACCAGACAGGGGCGCTGCCCGCGTCGCCGCCCTGGGCGGCGTGGAGGGCGACCACCACCGACAGAACGATGATGCCCATGACGTCATCGATGACGGCGGCGCCGAGGATGGTGGAGCCTTCCTTCGATCGCAGCTGCCCCATCTCCAGCAGGGTCTGCGCCGAGATCGAGACGCTGGTGGCCGTGAGAACGGTGCCGATGAAGATGCTGGGGAACCAGTCGTAGTGGCCCACATAGCGGGCGATGGCCGTTCCGGCAATGAACGGCAGAACGACGCCGCCAGTGGCGCCGAAGAAGGCGGCCACGCCGACTCGCTTCATCTCCTTGAGGTCGGTCTCAAGGCCGGCCAGGAACATGAGCAGAATGACGCCCAGTTCGGCCAGGTACTTGATCAGATGGTGGAGCAGCCCTGCCGTCTCCGGCGTCGCAGGCGTGAAGACGGACCAGTGCAGCAGATTGAGCGCCGTCGGACCCAGGATGAGGCCCACCAGCAGCTCTCCAAGCACGGCGGGCTGGCCGAGTTTCTTGGAGAGCGCTCCCGCTCCCTTGGAGGCGATAATGACGATGGCGAGAAGCAGCAAGATCTGAAGCAGCGGAGAAAGGGGCAGCGAGATCACGGGCAGATTCACCTGAACCATCTCCAATGCAGAGATTCCACACATAAACGATTGTAGCCGTCCCCAGGAGAGGCGGCAAGAAGAAAGAACAGCCAGGAGCCGTAGCTCCTGGCTGTTGCGGCGAGTCTAGTGGAGTCCGGCGGCCATCTGGGTGAAGTTGATGAACGGGCTGGCCCAGAGTCCCACCAGCAGAACGCCGATGAAGGCGATTGCAACGGTGGCCATGACGCCGAAGCTCACAGGCAGCGGCTCCCGCTCGGACTTCTCCAGGAACATCGCCTTGACTACCCCGTAGTAGTAGCCGACCGAGATGACCGAGTTGACGGCCATGACGATGGCGAGCCACAGATACTGGGTGCCGACAGCGGCCCGGAACAGGAAGAACTTGCCCATGAACCCGGCTGTGGGCGGAATGCCGATCAGGGAGATGAAGAAGATCAGCAGCGCCCAGGCATATGCCGGATTGCGCTGAGACAGACCGTTGAAGTCGCTGACCTTCACCCAGCCGCCTTCCTGATCCATGTGGGTCAGAACGGCGAAGATGCCGAGGTTGGTCAGGGCGTAGGCCAGCACGTAGAACAGCACCGCACCGATTCCCATCGGCGAGCCCATCGCGCTGGAAGCCACCACGCCCACCAGGATATAGCCGGCCTGGGCGATGGAGGAGTACGCCATCATGCGCTTGATGTTGGTCTGCATCAGAGCAGTCAGGTTGCCGATGAACATGGAGGCCGTCGCCAGCACTGCCCAGATCAGTGACCACTCCTTCGTCAGCTGGCTGGCCCCGAAGGCCACCAGGAAGACCCGGAGGATGGCAGCAAAGGCCGCACCCTTGGGACCGACGGAGAAGAAGCCCGTGACAGGAGTGGGAGCACCTTCGTAGGCATCGGGGGCCCACAGGTGCATGGGCACCGCAGCAATCTTGAAGGCGAAGCCGCCGGTCACGAAGATCATGGCGGTGATCACTAGCGAGATGGTGCCGGCGACGCCGGACTGCAGCACGTGGCCCAGACCAGCGGCGATGTCGGGCAGGTAGGTGGTCCCTGTGAAGCCGTAGACCAGCGACACGCCGAATAGTAGGATCGCCGAGGCGAGAGCGCCGTTGAGGAAGTACTTAAGCGCCGCTTCGTTGGACTTGGGGTCTTTACGAAGGAGACCAGCCAGAATGTAGGAGGAGATCGACGTAAGTTCCAGGCCTACATAGATGGTAATCAGGTCTCGGGAGCTGACCATGAACATCATACCCAGGGTCGCAGCCAACAGCACTTCGTAGAACTCCAGGAACATGCCCTTCAGGTACTTCTCGACGTAGTCGATGGAGAGCATGGTCACCAGAGCTACCACGATGAGCAACACCATCTTCATGAAGAAGGTGAAGCTGTCGGCCACCAGCATCTTCCCCCAGAACTCCAACGGAGCACCGGCAGCGATGGCGCTGCTGATGGTCTCGTCGGTGGCGCTGAAGAACACGCCGATCATAGCCAGGACCGTGCCCGCGACGGTGAGCCAGACCAGCAACCGCTTCTCCCGGACGTAGAAGTCGGTGACCATCACAATCAGCATGGTGGCCACGACAATCATTTCCGGCAAGAGGTAGACATAGTTGGGTTTGACTATCGCGGCCCAGTCAATAGTGGGCAGCGGCACCTACTTCACCCCCAGGACAGCGGCGAGCGCATTAACGCTTTCCTGCAGCGTGTTGAGAATGGGCGCCGGCCACACGCCGAAGATCAGAATGAGAACCGCCAGCGGAGCAAAGATGAACTTTTCCTTGCCCGTCACGTCGTGCAGACCGGCGTACTCCTTCTTGGCTTCGCCGAGGAGGACGTTACGCATGGTGAGCAGGTGCCAGGCAGCGGTGATGACCAGGCCAGCGCCGGCGACCAGGACCCAGAGACCGAAGGCCGGGTAGGTGCCGGTCAGGGCGATGAACTCGCCGATGAAGCCGGCCAGGCCCGGGAGGCCCAGGTTGGCGAAGGCGATGAAGGCGGTCATGAAGGCGATGACCGGAACGGTCTGGAACATGCCGCCCAGCTTGCCGAGGTCACGGGTGTGGGTCCGCTCGTAGAACATGCCTACGGCAAAGAAGAAGAGGGGCGAGATCAAGCCGTGGGAGATGGTGACGAAGTAGCCACCGGCGAGCGCCACAGCAGCCATGCCGGCCTGGCCATTGGAGGACAGGTAGCTGGCGGCGGCCAGAGCGATGATGAAGAAGCCCATGTGGTTGACGGACGAGTAAGCGACCTGCTTCTTGAAGTCCTTCTGAGCCATGGCGGCAGCAGCAGCGTAGACGATGCTGATCACGCCGAGGACGAAGAGCAGGGTAGCATACTTGGCTGCAACCTGGGGCAGCATGGGATGGCTGATGCGGACCATGGCGAAGGAGCCCAGCTTCAGCAGAATGCCGGCAAGCAGCATGGAGATGGGCGTGGGCGCCTCAACGTGGGCGTCAGGCAGCCAGGTGTGGAACGGGAACATGGGCACCTTTACTGCGAAACCGACCAGCAGGGCGAAGAAGGCGAACGTGGTCAGCCCGGTGATGGGCAGGGTGCTGGTCTCCGCAGCCATCTTGAGCAGGTTGAAGTCGCCGACGCCAGTGGTCAGGTACAGGTAGATGGCGCCGACCAGCATGATGACGGAACCGATGAGGGTGTAGAGGAAGAACTTGATCGCAGCGTATTCACGCCGTGCACCGCCCCAGATGCCGATGAGGAAGTACATGGGCAGCAGCACGATCTCCCAGAACACATAGAACAGCATGAAGTCGAGGGAGACGAAGACGCCGTTGGTACCCACTTCGAGGATCAGGAAGAGGATGAGATAATCCTTGATCCGATCCTTAATGTAGCCCTTGGAAGCCAGCAGGGCCAGGGGGAAGAGCAGCACGGAGAGGGCGATCATGGTGATGCCGAAGCCGTCAACACCCATGGTGTAATTGACGCCGATCTGCTTGATCCACTCGACGTGCTGAATGAACTTCATGCCCTTGAACGCAGCTTCCGTCCGCATGGGCTCAGAAGCCCAGGTGGCGAGCATCGCGAGGGTCGGAATGGCGGGAATCAGCGTGCCGGCGAAGGCAAGGACCCACAGCAACTTCTGGTTCGCCTTCGGCACAAACAGCATGACCAGGGCGAGAAGCAGAGGAGCGAAGACGATAATGGACAGTCCGTAAGAAGTCAGTGCTTGCATCCCCGGTAAGCCTCCTATCTAGTGACCTGGAATACCTGGAAGAGGAGCACACCCGTTACGACTACCACCACGAAGGTCAGCATGTGTTGCTGGACGTAGCCGGTGGACAGGCGACGGAATCCGGAAGCCAGCCAGCGGGAAATGTCGGCCCACATGGTCACGAGCCGGTCAACCACGTTGTTGTCAAACCAGCCGGATGCGTCCGCTATCCAGGTACCGAGGACCCCGACGAAGTTCACGAGCCCGTCTACGATGGCGCCGTCGAACCAGGCGATGGCCTTGGATGCGAACTGGGTGCCGGCGATGGCGGTGGCGTCGTAGAGCTCGTCAATGAAGTACTTGTTCCGGATCAGGTTGTAGACGGGCCTGCCAGCCTGGATCCACCGGGCACGGGTGGCGGGCTGCACCTTGGCGTACAGGTACCAGCCGATGAAGAGACCGAGCAGGCCGGCCGTGGTGGCCATAAGCGTCACGGTCAGGGCCGTGCTCATTTCGACATGATGCTCAGCGCCGGGCAGGTGCAGGAACTCTTCCAGCCAGGTGATGTTGGCGACGGCCGCCCAGAGCCAGCCGGAGAGCGCCGCCGGAACCGCCAGGATCATCAGGGGGATCGTCATGGACTTGGGCGATTCATGAGCGTGGTCGTACAGATGGTGGTCACGGGGCTCGCCGAAGAAGGCGAGGTAGGTGGCCCGCATCATGTAGTAGGCGGTCAGGAATGCCGTAATGATGGCCATGATGAACGGGAGCTTCGCCACGAACGGGTTCAGGTGCACCCCGGCCGGATGCCAGGTCCAGGCCGCCAGCAGCAGCTCATCTTTGGAGAAGAAGCCGCTGAAGCCGGGGAAGCCGGCAAGGGCCAGGAAGCCGATCATCCACGTGTAGAAGGTGATGGGAATCTTCTTCCGCAGGCCGCCCATCTTGTGGAGCAGCTGGTTGTGGTGGTGTGCATGAATGATCGAACCAGCCGCAAGGAAGAGCAGCGCCTTGAAGAACGCGTGGGTCATCAGGTGGAAGTTGCCGGCCGTCCATCCGCCCAGTCCCATGGCCATGATCATGTAGCCAAGCTGGGAGATGGTGGAGTAAGCCAGGACTTCCTTGATGTCATGCCGCAGCGTTGCGATGGATGCCGCCAGGATCGCCGTGAATGCGCCGATGAAGGCGACCGTCACCAGCACCCAGGGGGCGACGTTGCCGAAGACCATGAACGCACGACCTACCAGGTAGACGCCTGCCGCGACCATGGTGGCCGCGTGGATCAGGGCAGAACCAGGGGTGGGGCCGGCCATGGCGTCAGGCAGCCAGG
>Ga0196971_1000518_pt1 | contig 27617 bp, 28 predicted proteins | sample S1v_1013CmetaG_FD_148660 | JGI IMG/M metagenome (GOLD analysis project Ga0196971, IMG submission 148660) | Soil microbial communities from Anza Borrego desert, Southern California, United States - S1+v_10-13C | ecosystem: Environmental > Terrestrial > Soil > Desert | place: USA: California...
GCACGAATACTGGTGCTGATGAGAGGAGTCGAACCTCCGACCTACTGATTACGAATCAGTTGCTCTACCAACTGAGCTACATCAGCGAAAACGCGCATTTTACCAAAAAAAGTTACTGCTCCGCTAGTGCGGGGGTAATTCCCTTTCTTTCCTTCGAGACATCACCCCCGAAAAGCATCACTCCGCGTGGTAGCTCGTCACCCGCTCCACCTCGCTGCGCGAGCCCAGGAACACGGCCACGCGTTCGTGCAGTTTCTGCGGCTGGATGTCGAGGATGCGCTGCTTGCCGTTGGTGGCGGCGCCGCCGGCCTGTTCGACGATGAAGGCCATGGGATTGGCTTCGTACATCAGGCGCAGCTTGCCCGGCTTGTCCGGTTCGCGGGCGTCGGCCGGGTACATGAAGATGCCGCCGCGGTTGAGGATGCGGTGCACGTCGGCGACCATGGACGCGATCCAGCGCATGTTGAAGTTCTTCTGGCGCGGGCCGGTTTCGCCGGCGAGCATTTCGTCAACGTAGCGCTTGACCGGCGGGTACCAGTGGCGGGCGTTGGAGGCGTTGATCGCGAATTCCTTCGTTTCCGTGGGTATGCGCATGTCGCGCTGGGTGAGGACCCAGGAGCCCATCTCGCGGTCGAGCGTGAAGCAGTTGACGCCGTTGCCGGTGGTGAGCACGAGCACCGTCTGCGGGCCGTACACAGCGTAGCCGGCTGCGACCTGCTTGGCGCCGCACTGGAGGAAATCCTTTTCGGTCGGGTCGGCCATGCCTTCCGGCGCCTTCAGCACTGAGAAGATGGTGCCGATCGAGACGTTGACGTCGATGTTGCTGGAGCCGTCGAGCGGATCGAACAGGAGCAGGTATTCGCCCTTGGGATAGCGATTGGGGATGGGGAAGATTTCTTCCATCTCTTCCGAGGCCATGGCGGCGAGGTGGCCGCCCCACTCATTGGCTTCGAGGAGCATTTCGTTGGAAATGACGTCGAGCTTTTTCTGCACTTCGCCCTGCACGTTTTCGCTGCCGGCGCTGCCGAGCACTTCGCCCAGCGCGCCCTTGCTGACGGCGTGGCTGATGGTCTTGCAGGAACGCGCGACCACTTCGATCAGCAGGCGCAGTTCGGCGGGGATGTTGTTGTAGAGACGCTGTTCTTCCACTAGGTACTGCGTCAGGCTGACTCTTTTCATGGATTTTTCCGGTAAGTGCTTGATGGTTAGTTGGATAGGGATTTGGTAATGACTTCGAGCACGTCCTTCGACAGGTCCTTGGTGCGGGCGACCTTCTTCAGGGCGGCATGCATCTTTTCCTGCAGGGCGGGCGCGTACTTGCGCCAGCGGTCAAGGCTGCGGGCCAGGCGCGCGGCGACCTGCGGGTTGATCGCGTTGAGGGCGATCACCTGGTCGGCCCAGAAGGCGTAGCCGCTGCCGTCCACCGCGTGGAACTGCGACGGGTTGCCGTTGCAGAAGCTGAAGATCAGGCTGCGCGCACGGTTCGGGTTCTTGAGCGTGAAGGCCGGGTGCTTCATCAATTCGCGCACAGCGGCGGCGTCGGTGGTGCGGGCCATCGCCTGCAGCGCGAACCATTTGTCGATGACCAGGGCTTCCCGCTCGAATTCCTTGTAGAAGCTTTGCAGGGCGTCTTCGCGGCCCGGTGCGCTGCTGTTGGCCAGGGCGCCCAGTGCGGCAATGCGGTCGGTCATGTTGTTCGCATTGTCGTACTGGGTCTGCGCGAGGTGGTGCGCTTCGGCGTCGTCGTTTTCGAGGATGTAGGACAGCGCGAGGTTTTTCAGTCCGCGCTTGCCGGCGGAGATCGGGTCGGGGCTGTAGGTGCCGGGTGTGCGATTGGCCTGGTAGGCGACCATCCAGTCCACGCGCAGGCCGGAGGCGAGCGAGCGGCGCAGGAAGCGGCGCACGGCGTGGATGGCGTGCGGGTCGATGACTTCCATCTGTTCCGCGACAACGGTTTCGGCGGGCAGGGTGAGCGCCAGTTCGCGGAAGGCGGCATCGAGCCCGTTGTTGTTGAGCGTGGCGCGGAAGGCGTCGTTCAGTACGTTTTCCTCGAGCTCGGCATCGCTCAGCGCCTGGTTGTTTTGCACCGCTTCCGTCAGCGACAGCATGCGGCGCATGGCCAGGCGTTGCCCGGCTTCCCAGCGGTTGAAGGCGTCGCTGTCGTTGGCCATGAGGAAGGCAAGTTCCTCGTCGGTGTATTCGATGTCGAGCACGACCGGCGCGGAGAATCCGCGCAGCACCGAGGGCACCGGGCGTTCCGCGACCTGCTTGAAGCGGAAGGTCTGCGTGGCTTCCGTGAGTTCCAGCACCATGGTTTGCGGGGCAGTGTCCTGCTCTGCGCCTTCGAGCTGCAGCGGGATGTCCTTGCCGCGTGCATCGAGCAGGCCGATCGCGACAGGAATATGGAAGGGCTGCTTGACGCCCTGGCCCGGTGTGGGCGGGCAGGATTGCGTCAGGGTGACGGCATAGGTCTGCGCTTCGGCGTCGTATTCCGTTTCCACCTTCACGCGCGGCGTGCCGGCCTGGCTGTACCACAGCTCGAACTGTTTCAGGTCGCGGCCGTTGGCGTCGGCCATCGCGCGGCGGAAGTCGTCGCATTCGACCGCCTGCCCGTCGTGGCGCTGGAAGTAGAGGTCCATGCCCTTGCGGAAGCCGTCGCGGCCGAGCAGGGTCTGGTACATGCGGACCACTTCCGCACCCTTTTCGTAGATCGTGACGGTGTAGAAGTTGTTGATCTCGACGTAGGAGTCGGGGCGCACCGGGTGCGCCATCGGGCCGGCGTCTTCGGGGAACTGGGCCTGGCGCAGCACGCGCACGTCCTCGATGCGCTTGACCGCGCGGCCGCTGTCGGAGCCGATCAGGTCGGCCGAGAATTCCTGGTCGCGGAAGACGGTGAGGCCTTCCTTGAGCGAAAGCTGGAACCAGTCGCGGCAGGTGACGCGGTTGCCGGTCCAGTTGTGGAAATATTCGTGGCCGACGACGGATTCGATGCCCGCGTAGTCGGTGTCGGTGGCGAGGCGCGGATTGGCGAGCACGAACTTGGTGTTGAAGATGTTCAGGCCCTTGTTTTCCATCGCGCCCATGTTGAAGTCGCTCACGGCGACGATCATGAAGCGGTCGAGGTCCAGTTCCAGCCCGAAGCGTTCCTCGTCCCAGCGGATGCTGTTCTTGAGCGAATCCATCGCGTGCTGGGTCTTGTCGAGGTTGCCCTCTTCCACCCACACCTGCAGCAGCACTTCGCGTCCGGACTTGAGGGTATAGGTTTCTTCCTGACATACCAGATTGCCCGCAACGAGTGCGAACAGGTAGGACGGCTTCCTGAACGGGTCTTCCCACAGTGCGTAGTGGCGGCCGTCGCCGAGGTCGCCCTGTTCGACCAGGTTGCCGTTGGACAGCAGCACCGGATATTTTTCCTTGTCGGCACGCAGCATCACGGTGTACTTCGCCATCACATCGGGGCGGTCGGGGAAGTAGGTGATCTTGCGGAAGCCTTCCGCCTCGCATTGCGTGAAGAAGTTGCCGTTGGACACATAGAGGCCCATCAGCGACGTATTCATGTTCGGATGCGTGACGGTTTCGATCTCGAGCGTGAACTTGTCGGGCGGGTTGAAGATTTCCAGCGTGCCGCGGCCGAGCGCGTAGGCGCGCTTGGACAGCGCCTTGCCGTTCATGCGCAGTTGCTCCAGGCGCAAGGCTTCGCCGTACAGCACGAGGCTCTTGTTCGGGCTGTCGGGATTGCGGCGCATGGTCATGCGGGTGGCGACGTGGGTAGCTTCCGGATCAAGGTCGAAACCCATTTCGACCGTGTCGACCCAATGGCTGGGCGGCGTGTAATCCTTGCGGTAAATCGTCTGGGGAGTATCGGTGCGCATAAGCTGGTAGCCGGGTGATAATGGTGCAAACTGCTATTTTACCAACCGACAGCGGGCAGGACCCATCGCCATGAAATCATCCTTTGCGCTTTTCGTAGTTGCCATTACAGCATTGCTGGCCGCCTGCACCCAGGAGCAGCAGAACCAGATCAGCCGGGGCGTGCAGAACTGGACCGGCACCAACGGCGTGCTCGAAGTGTACGCAGGCGACAAGCTGGTGCGGCGCTTCATCCGCGTGGACAAGATTTCAACGGCGCTCGGCACCGACGACAACCGGCCGCGCCCTTACCGCTACGGTTACGGCGTGCTGGACGAGAACCTGAACATGGCGGCCGATGCCGGCGAAAAGAAGGTGTATTTCGAAGTCAGCGACTACGGCTCGAATTACATCTTCTTCGAAAGCCCCAGGTGAGTTACAAAAATTTACGGATTTTTTTCCACGCGTCCAGACCTAATTTCTACACTGACATCGAACCGAATCCGCTGGAGGGAATCATGAGAGCACTGCTGTCCGCCTGTATCCTGGCCGTCAGCACCCTGGTTGCGGGCTGCGGCACGATCATCCGCAGCGACGTGACCAGTTTCCACGAATGGCCGGACACCTTGCCCGACAAGTCCTATGTCTTCGAGCGCACGAAGGAACAGAACGACAGCCTCGAATACCGGAACTACGAAAACCTGGTGCGCAACGAGTTGAACAGGCTGGGCTTCAGCGAGGCGCCGAGCGGGACCCGGCCGGCGCTGAAGGCGGCGCTCAGCTACAGCATCAATGGGCGCGACGTGCGCGAGGTGTACCCGGTGGTGGTTCACCCCTATCCTTACTGGTATGGGCCGGCGTGGCGCGGCCACTATTGGCCGCACCATCCGTTCTACAGTCCCTTCTACGATCCGTTCTGGTACGGGCCGCCGATCGTCGAGCAGCGGGTGTCGCAGTACCAGCTGTTCAACCGGCAGCTGCGCGTGTCGCTGGCGCGCATGGCGGATAACAAGAAGCTGTTCGAGACGACGGTGGTGAGCGAAGGAACGAATCCTTCGCTGGCGACGGTCATGCCTTATATGGTGCGCAGCGCGTTTGCGGAGTTTCCGGGGCAGAATGGGGTGCCGCGGAGGATTGAGTTAAAGATGGAATAGTGGGGGCGTTGGCTCGCCGGCGTTGCGGTTCTTTATTTGCATGGTGGGTTTCGCTGCACTCTACCCCCCCTACGGTTCTGTATAGAGGACGGTAGGGTGGGTAGCGCGTGAGCGAAACCCACCATGCGCACCGCTCAGACGGTAGGGTGGGTAGAGCGCAGCGAAACCCGCCAATCATCTACGAATACAGCGCTTCCGAAATGAAGGTCACCGCAACGATCACCAGCACCGCACCCCCGAGGATGAGCAGCAGGCGTCCGAACTTCGGCGCGCCGTCGCTGCCTGTCGGCTGTTCAGGCGGGTGGTTCATCGGGTTGTCGCGGTCGTCGTTCATGGCAGGAGGATGGTGGAGCCGGTGGTCTTGCGTGCTTCCAGGTCGCGGTGCGCCTGGCCGACATCCTTGAGCGCATAACGCTGGTTGATGTCGATCTTCACCTTCCCGCTCGAGACCATGCCGAACAGATCGGCGGCCATGATGTCGAGATCCTCGCGCTTCGCGGTGTAGGAGAACAGCGAGGGACGCGTGATGAACAGCGAGCCGCGCGACGCGAGCTCATTCAGGGTGAACGCCGGGACCGGGCCGGATGCGCTGCCGAAGCTGACCATCATGCCGAGCGGCGACAGGCAGTCGAGCGAACCGGTGAATGTGTCCTTGCCGATCGAATCGTAGACGACCGGCACGCCCTTGCCGCCGGTGATTTCCTTGACGCGCTCGACGAAATTTTCCGTGTTGTAGTTGATGGTGTGCGTGCAGCCGTGCGCTTTGGCCAGCGCGGCCTTTTCATCCGAACCGACGGTGCCGATCATGGTCACGCCGATTGCGCGCGCCCACTGGCAGGCGATCAGGCCGACGCCGCCCGCGGCCGCGTGGAACAGGATGGTCTCGCCGCCCTTGAGCGGGTAGGTGCGGCGGAACAGGTATTGCACGGTGAGCCCTTGCAGCATCATCGCCGCGCCGGTCTCGAAGTCGATCGAATCCGGCAGCTTGACGAGGATCGAAGCCGGCATCACGCGCAGCTCCGCATAAGCGCCCGTGGGACGGCCTGCATAGGCAACGCGGTCGCCGGGCTTTACGTGCGTGACGCCCTCGCCCACCGCTTCCACCACGCCCGAGCCTTCCATGCCCAGCCCGGCCGGCAGCGGCTGCGGATAGGCGCCGGTGCGGAAATAGACATCGATGTAGTTCAGTCCGCAGGCCATCTGGCGCACGCGCGCCTCGCCCGGGCCGGGTTCGCCGACCTCGACGTCGACGTACTCCATCACCTCCGGTCCGCCGACCGCATTGATTCGAATTGCCTTTGCCATGTTTTCTCCCTAATTATGGGTGTGGTGGTGATGCGGAACCAGCTGCGACAGCAGCAGCCGCGCCGATGTGATGTTGGTCGCGCACGGAACGTTGTGCACGTCGCAGGCGCGCACCAGCGCATTGATGTCCGGCTCGTGCGGCTGCGGCGTCATGGGGTCGCGCAGGAAAATCACGCAGTCGATCTTGCCCTCGACCAGTTCGGCGCCGATCTGCAGGTCGCCGCCGTACGGACCCGACAGCTTGCGTTCGATGGTCAGCCCGACTTCGTCATGCAGGCGCTTGCCGGTGGTGCCGGTCGCGACGAGTATGCACTGGCGCAACAGGTCCGCGAACTCGGCGGCGAGCTCGACGATCTCGTCCTTCTTCTGGTCGTGGGCAATGAGCGCGATGCGCTTTTTCACTTCGCCTCCGTATTCAGAATGTTCCGGGGTAGTTGCCGCCGTCGAGCAGCACGTTCTGGCCCGTCATGTAGCTGGCGTGCACACTGCACAGGAATGCACAAACCGCGCCAAACTCGGCGGGATTGCCGAAACGCTGCGCGGGAATCTGCTGGCGGCGCGCCTCGAAGACATCGTCCACGCTCTTGCCTGTCGTCGCTGCGGCGGAGCCCAGCGTTTTCTTCAGGCGGTCGGTATCGAACTGGCCGGGCAGCAAGTTGTTGATGGTGACATTGTGAGCGACGGTTTTTCTGGCGATGCCGGCGACGAAGCCGGTCAGGCCGGACCGCGCGCCGTTGGACAGGCCGAGGATGTCGATCGGCGCCTTCACCGCGCTGGAAGTGATGTTGATAATGCGCCCGAAACGGCGGGCGATCATGCCGTCCACCGTGGCCTTGATCAGCTCGATGGGCGTGAGCATGTTGGCGTCGAGCGCGGCGATCCAGTTCTCGCGCGTCCAATTGCGGAAGTCGCCCGGCGGCGGCCCGCCGGCATTGGTGACGAGGATATCCGGCTGCGGGCAGGCAGCCAGCGCTTGCGCCCGGCCCTCGGGCGTCGTGATGTCGCAGGCGACGGCCGTGATGGTGGCGCCGGTTTTCTGGCGGATCTCCTGCGCCGCCGCTTCCAGGGCTTCAGCGGTGCGCGCGACGATGGTCACGTGCACGCCTTCGGCGGCGAGCGCTTCCGCGCAACCGCGCCCCAGTCCCTTGCTGGCGCCGCAGACCAGCGCGTGTTTTCCTGCAATTCCCAAATCCATGTTTCTTCCTATGCTCGCTGTCGGAATGAAAAATGCGCTTCCGCATGGCGTGCCAGTGCATGTTGCCGGCAAAATGGGTGCGGAAGGACATCCGGCGATTGTACGCCGGACATGAATTTCTTACATGGAGCGGACTACTTCTTCAGGATCGAGCCGAGCACGCCGCGAATGATCTCGCGCCCGACCTGCGAGCCGATGCTGCGCGCGGCCGATTTGATCATGGCTTCCACCATCGTGTCCTTGCGGCGGCCGACGCCGCCTCCGCCGAACAGGCCGCCGAGCGCATCGCCGAAACCGCCGCCGGACTGCGTCTGTTCCTGCGCCGGGGCAGTTGCCTTGCCCTTGCCTTTCGCGGGCTTCACATCTTCCGCAGCCGGCATTTCCTTGTCGACACGGCCCTTCAGCTTTTCATAGGCGGACTCGCGGTCGACGGATTTTTCGTACACGCCGGCCACGACCGAACTGGCCATGATTTCCTTGCGCTCATCGTCCGTGACGGGGCCGATCTGCGATGCGGGCGGAATGATGTAGGCGCGCTCGACGATGTTCGGGCGTCCTTTTTCATCGAGGAAAGACACCAGTGCTTCGCCCACGCCGAGTTCGGTGATCACCTGCGCGGTATCCAGCTTCGGATTCGGCCGGAAGGTTTCCGCGGCCGCCTGCACCGCCTTCTGGTCGCGCGGCGTGAAAGCACGAAGCGCGTGCTGCACGCGGTTGCCGAGCTGGCCGAGCACGGTGTCGGGAATGTCGAGCGGATTCTGCGTGACGAAATACACGCCCACGCCCTTGGAGCGGATCAGGCGCACCACCTGCTCGATCTTTTGCAGCAAGGCCTTGGGCGCCTCGTCGAACAGCAGGTGTGCCTCGTCGAAGAAGAACACCAGCTTCGGCTTGTCGAGGTCGCCGACCTCGGGCAGGTGCTCGAACAGTTCGGCCAGCATCCAGAGCAGGAACACCGCGTACAGGCGCGGAGCATGCAGCAGCTTGTCGGCGGCGAGGATATTCACCACGCCTTTGCCGCCCGCATCGGTCTGCATGAAATCGAGGATGTTGAGCATCGGCTCGCCGAAGAACTTGTCGCCGCCCTGCTCCTCGATGGCAAGCAGGCCGCGCTGGATGGCGCCGACGCTGGCGGGAGAAATGTTGCCGTACTCCGCCTGCAGCTCGCCGGCGTTCTCCGCCACGTTCTGCAGCATCGCGCGCAGGTCCTTGAGGTCGAGCAAGAGCATGCCGAGATCGTCGGCCACCTTGAACACCAGCTGCAGCACGCCTTCCTGCACTTCGTTCAGGTTCAGCATGCGCGCAAGCAGCAGCGGACCGAGGTCGGAAACCGTGGCGCGCACCGGGTGGCCTTTCTCGCCGAATACGTCCCAGAACGTGACCGGGCAGGCCGACCACTTCGGCTCATCCAGTTTCAGCAGGTCGAGCCGTTCCTTGATGCGCGGCGCAGGCGAACCCGGGCGCGCGAGGCCCGACAGATCACCCTTGACGTCGGCCATGAAGACCGGCACGCCGATCTCCGACAGCGCCTGTGCCAGCGCTTGCAACGTCACCGTCTTGCCGGTGCCTGTCGCGCCCGTGATACAGCCGTGGCGGTTGGCGAGGTTGGACAGCAGGGCAAGTTCATGCTCCTGGTTCTTGGCGATAAGTAGACTTTTGGACATTGTTTTATGGACTTTCCGGCAAGTTTTGGGAGGGGGCGATATGGTAAAATTGTAGATTGGTTTTCGGACGGGCACCCACCTATTTTGAATCGGATCCTGCGGTGCCGCCGCCCTTCCTCGTTCACTTCCAAGAAAGAAATACCATGGCTGGACACAGTAAATGGGCCAACATCAAGCACAAGAAAGCCGCGGCTGACGCCAAGCGCGGCAAGATCTGGACGCGTCTCATCAAGGAAATCACGGTCGCGGCCCGCCTCGGCGGTGGCGACATCGACAGCAATCCGCGCCTGCGCCTGGCGGTGGAAAAGGCGGCCGACGCCAACATGCCGAAGGACAACGTGGCGCGCGCAGTGCAGCGCGGCACCGGCGGCCTGGAAGGCGCGAACTATGAAGAAATCCGCTACGAAGGTTACGGCATCAACGGTGCCGCGATCATCGTTGACTGCATGACCGACAACCGCGTGCGCACGGTGGCCGAAGTGCGCCATGCATTCAGCAAGTTCGGCGGCAACATGGGCACCGAAGGTTCGGTGGCCTTCCTGTTCAAGCATTGCGGCCAGCTGTTCTTTGCACCGGGCACCGATGAAGACAAGCTGATGGAAGCGGCGCTCGAAGCCGGCGCCGAAGATGTCGTTACCGACGACGAAGGCGGCATCGAAGTGCTTACCGCCCCGAACGATTTTTCCGCCGTCAAGGATGCGCTGGAAAAGGCGGGTTTCAAGGCGGAAATGGCGGAGATCGTGATGAAGCCGTCCACCGAGACCGTGTTCACCGGCGACGACGCGGTGAAGATGCAGAAACTGCTCGACGCGCTGGAGAATCTCGACGACGTGCAAGAGGTCTACACCAACGCGGTTATCGAAGAATAAACGCCGTCTCGTTCTGTCTTTCGTTTTACCCGTTTCACAAGTAAATTGGGGAGTGCAGCCTGAATCGCTGCGCTCCCATTAACGTTTTCGATATCTCCATGAAAATTCTGGTAGTCGGTTCAGGCGGCCGCGAACATGCCCTGGCTTGGAAGCTCGCGCAATCCGAGCGGATTCAAATGGTTTATGTTGCTCCGGGCAATGGCGGCACTGCGTCCGATGCGCGCCTGCAGAACGTCGACATCACCGATCCGGGCTGGCTGGCGCAGTTTGCGATCAAGGAAAACGTCGCCTTTACCGTCGTCGGCCCCGAAGCGCCGCTGGCCGCGGGCATCGTCAACACCTTCCGCGAGCAGGGCTTGAAGATCTTCGGCCCGACCAGGGAAGCCGCGCAACTGGAAAGCTCCAAGGACTTCGCCAAGGCCTTCATGAAGCGCCACCGCATCCCGACCGCGGACTATCAGACTTTTTCCGATGTGCAGGCCGCGCGCAAGTACATCAACCAGAAAGGCGCCCCGATTGTGATCAAGGCCGACGGCCTGGCCGCGGGCAAGGGCGTCGTCGTGGCGATGACCGTCGACGAGGCGCATGCCGCAGTCGAGATGATGTTGTCCGACAACAAGCTGGGCGATGCCGGTGCGCGCGTGGTGATCGAGGAATTCCTGGCCGGTGAAGAAGCCAGCTTCATTGTGATGGTGGACGGCAAGCACGTGCTGCCGCTGGCAACCAGCCAGGACCACAAGCGCCTCAAGGATAACGACGAAGGCCCGAACACCGGCGGCATGGGCGCCTACTCGCCCGCGCCGATCGTGACGCCGTCGCTGCATGCGCGCGTGATGCGCGAGATCATCAACCCGACCGTGCTCGGCATGCAGAAGGACGGCATTCCGTACACCGGTTTCCTCTATGCCGGCCTGATGATCGACGCCAAGGGCAATCCGAAAACGCTGGAATTCAACTGCCGCATGGGCGATCCGGAAACCCAGCCCATCATGGCCCGTCTGAAGACCGACCTGGTGAGCGTGATGGAGCACGCGGTCGACGGCACGCTCGACGAAGTCGAACTCGAATGGGACCGCCGCACCGCACTGGGCGTGGTCATGGCCGCCGCCGATTATCCTGAGTCGCCCCGCAAGGGCGACGTGATCAGCGGTATCCCGGCCGAAACGCCGGACTGCGTGACTTTCCACGCCGGCACCACGATGGCGGGCGGCAAGCTGGTGACCTCCGGCGGGCGCGTGCTATGCGTGGTCGGTCTTGGTGACAGCGTGCGCATCGCGCAGAAAAATGCGTATGACGCGGTGGACAGCATCCGCTTCGACGGCGCGCAGTTCCGGCGCGACATCGGCTGGCGTGCGCTGAAGCGGCACGGGCAGTAAACCTTTGCGGGCGTCCGCAGGCGGGACGTAGCCGCCGATCTTCTGCAACACTTCCCACGTCATTCCGGCGAAGGCGGGAATCCAGCGGCGTTAAAGACACTGGATTCCCGCCCTCGCCGGAATGACGGGGGGAAGTGAGGCGGCAACATGAAAGAAGGCGCCCGCCCGCGGAGTGACGGCGCCTGCGTGTCCCCCCTCCCCCACAGTACAATCACCCGATCGCAATCCACCCCAAGCCACCCATGACCACCTCGCCCGACACCGTCAAAGCCTACCTGCTCGGCCTGCAGCAGCGCATCGTCGCCGCGCTCGAACAGGTAGACGGCAAGCAATTCATCGTCGACCAGTGGGAACGCCCGCACGGCACCAGCCCGATCAAGGGCGGGGGCATTTCGCGCATCCTCGAGGAAGGCAATGTGCTCGAACGTGGCGGCATCGGCTTCTCGCACGTCAGTGGCACCAGCCTGCCGCCCACCGCGGCAGCAAACCGCCCGGAGATCGCCGGCCGCAGCTGGGAAGCGATGGGCGTGTCGCTGGTGCTCCACCCGCGCAACCCTTATGCGCCGACCTCGCACATGAATGTGCGCTTCTTCACCGCGACCAAGGAAGGCGAGGAGCCGGTATGGTGGTTCGGCGGCGGCATGGACCTCACGCCCTACTACGGCTTCGAGGAAGATGCGCAGCACTTCCACCAGGTGTGCAAGGATGCGCTCGCCCCCTTCGGCGATGGCCTGCACCCGCGCTTCAAGCAGTGGTGCGACGATTACTTCTACCTGAAGCACCGCCAGGAACCGCGCGGCGTGGGCGGCATTTTCTTTGACGACTTCCATGAACTCGGCTTCGAGCAAAGCTTCGCCATGCTGCGCAGCGTGGGCGACGGCTTCATCGATGCCTACGTGCCGCTCCTGCAGCGCCGCAAGGACATGCCCTACGGCGAGCGCGAGCGCGACTTCCAGGCCTACCGGCGCGGGCGCTATGTGGAATTCAACCTCGTGCTCGACCGCGGCACGCTGTTCGGGCTGCAGTCGGGCGGGCGCACCGAATCGATCCTGATGTCGATGCCGCCGGTCGTGAAGTGGCGCTACGACTGGAAGCCCGAGCCGGGCACGCCGGAAGCGAAGCTGTACACCGACTTCCTCACACCGCGCGAATGGGTGTGAGCGCAGACCGCTGCATCGCCGTGCTGGGCGGCAGCTTCGACCCCGTCCACAATGGCCATGTCGCCCTCGCCGGCTACTTCGCCAAACTGCTGCTGCCGGACGAACTGCGGGTGATTCCCGCCGGCCAGCCCTGGCAGAAGCAGGGCCTGCAGACTGCACCGGAACACCGAGCGGAAATGGCGCGCCGGGCCTTCGGGCAACTCGCCGTGCCGGTCGTGGTCGATGACAGGGAGATCCGCCGCACGGGAGCGACCTATACCATCGACACCTTGCGGGAGCTGCGGCAGGAACTCGGGCCGGACGTCTCGATTGCCTTCCTGATCGGCGCGGACCAGTTGCAACAATTGCAAACCTGGAAGGACTGGCAGGCGCTGTTCGAGCACGCGCACCTCTGCGCGGCTTCCCGCCCCGGCTTTCGCGTGGACGATGCGGGAATGGCGCCGGAAGTGGCGCGCGAATTCGCACGGCGGGCGGCGACGCCGGAGCAAATCCGTGGCACACCGAAGGGTTTGGCCTATGTGGCATCACAGCTCGCGATCGATATTTCGGCGACGCAAATCCGTGCTGCCCTCGGGAACGGCGCGGATGTCGCCTCGCTGATCCCGGCCGGGGTGCTAGACTATATAAAACAACACCATCTCTATAGAAACTAATGGACATCAAAAAACTGCAATCCGCCGTCATCGACGCTCTTGAAGACGTGAAAGGTCAAGACATCCGCGTCTACGACACCGTCCATCTGACCAGCATGTTCGACCGCCTGGCCATCGCTTCCGGTACTTCCAACCGCCAGACCAAGGCACTGGCTGCCTCGGTGCGCGACAAGGTCAAGGAAAAGGGCGGCAACGTCGTCAGCATCGAGGGCGAGGAAACCGGCGAATGGGTGCTGGTGGACCTTGGCGACATGGTCGTGCACATCATGCAGCCGGCGATCCGCGACTACTACCGCCTCGAGGAAATCTGGGGCGAGAAGGAAGTGAAGTTCGGCGCCGCCAAGCGCACGGCGAAAAAGACGGCCGCCGCCGCCGAGGATGGCGAAGCCAAACCGGCGCGCAAGCGCTCGACCCACATCGCCGCCAGCCAGACCACGCTGGACGACGACGAGCCGAAGAAGCCGGCCCGCAAGACCGCGGCCCGCAAGACGACGGCCACAAAGACTGCGGCAACAAAGACGACTGCCGCCAAGACCGCAGCCACCAAGACCACCGCACGAAAAACCGCCGCCAGGACCCCAGCCGGAAAGACCGTGAAGGTCGCCGCAACCAAGAGCGCCGCGCCAAGGAAGACAGCCGCCAAACGGACGACCGCCAAATAAGCTGCCATGCAGCTCATCATCGCCGCGGTGGGCCACAAGATGCCCGCCTGGATCGAAGACGGCTTCGGCGAATATGCGAAACGCATGCCGCCGGAATGCCGCATCCTCCTCAAGGAAATCAAGCCTGTAGAACGTTCCGGCAGCAAGACTGCCGAAACGGTCATGGCCCTTGAGCGCGGCAAGATCGAGGCAGCGATCCCGAAAGGCTCGCGCATCGTCGCGCTGGACGAGCGCGGCAAGGACCTTACGACGGTGCAACTGTCGCAACTGCTGACGCAGTGGCAACAAGACGGACGTGATGTTACATTCGTCATAGGCGGGGCAGACGGGCTGGACGCCGGCTTCAAGGCATCGGCCGACATGCTGGTGCGCGTGTCGAGCATGACGCTTCCCCATGGAATGGTGCGGGTCCTGCTCGCCGAGCAGTTGTACCGTGCCTGGTCGATCACGCAGAACCACCCGTACCATCGAGTATAAGCATTCCAATGAAACCGGCAGACCACAAGATCTACCTCGCTTCCAAGAGCCCCCGGCGGCGCGAGCTGCTGCGCCAGATCGGCGTCGAATTCGAGTTGCTGCTGCTGCGCGACCAGGGCCCGCGCGGTCCCGACGTCAGCGAGGAAGTGCTGCCCAACGAACGGGCACATGACTACGTGGTGCGCGTGACGCGCGAGAAGGCCGAACAGGCCTGGAAGATCATGCTGGCGCGCCGCCTGCCGCTGCGCCCGGTGCTGGCGGCCGATACCACCGTCGTCGTCGACGGCCGCATCCTGGGCAAGCCGGCCAATGAAGCCGAAGCGATGGAAATGCTGCGCGCGCTCTCCGGCCGCACGCACCAGGTCATCACCAGCGTCGCGCTGCATCGCGACGGCGACACCTTCCAGCAGACCCAGACTTCCGACGTCACGCTGATCACCCTGACCGAACAGATGATGCGCGCCTACTGCGCCAGCTCCGAGCCCTACGACAAGGCGGGCGGCTACGGCATCCAGGGCATGGCGGCGGTGTTCGTCAAGCACATCGCGGGCAGCTACACCGGGATCATGGGCCTGCCGCTGTTCGAGACCGCACAACTATTAAATCAAGCCGGTATCCCGACTTTATGAGCGAAGACATCCTCATCAATATCACCCCGCAGGAGACGCGGGTTGCATTGATCCTCCAGGGCGCTGTACAAGAACTCCACATCGAACGCACTTTGTCGCGCGGCCTCGCCGGCAACGTCTATCTCGGCAAGGTGGTGCGCGTGCTGCCGGGGATGCAATCCGCCTTCATCGACATCGGACTGGAACGCGCCGCCTTCCTGCACGTGGCCGACATCTGGGAGGCGCGTCCGCACGACAATTCCAACACCATGCCCGCGCCGATCGAAAAGCTGCTGTACGACGGGCAGTCGGTGATGGTGCAGGTGATCAAGGACCCGATCGGCACCAAGGGCGCGCGCCTGTCGACGCAGATTTCGATTGCCGGCCGCATGCTGGTCTACCTGCCGCAGGATTCCCACATCGGGATTTCGCAGCGCATCGAGAACGAGGTGGACCGCGAATCGCTGAAGGCCAAGGTGCAGAAGCTGCTGCCGGCAGAGGAAAAGGGCGGCTTCATCATCCGCACCATGGCCGAGGACGCATCGGATGCCGACCTGCAGATGGACATCGACTACCTGCGCAAGACCTGGGCGAACATCACCCAGCTCGCGCGCACGAAGCCGGCGCCCACCCTGCTGTACCAGGACCTGAACCTGGCGCAGCGCGTGCTGCGCGATTTCGTCAATGACAATACCTCGACCATCCAGGTCGATTCGCGCGAGAACTTCCAGAAGCTGCAGGAATTCGGCAATGCCTACACGCCGTCGGTGCTGGCCAAGCTGGTGCATTACACCGGCGAGCGGCCGCTGTTCGACCTGTACGGCGTGGAAGAGGAAATCCAGCGCGCGCTCGGCCGCCGCGTCGACCTCAAGTCCGGCGGTTACCTGATCATCGACCAGACCGAGGCGATGACGACCATCGACGTCAATACCGGCAGCTATGTTACCGGCCGCAATTTCGACGACACGATCTTCAAGACCAACCTGGAAGCAGCACACGCGATCGCACGCCAGCTGCGGCTGCGCAACCTGGGCGGCATCATCATCCTCGACTTCATCGACATGGAGAACGTCGAGCATCGCAGCGCCGTGCTGGCCGAGCTGAACAAGGCCCTGTCGCGCGACCGCACCAAGGTATCGGTATCCGGCTTCTCGCAGCTCGGGCTGGTGGAAATGACGCGCAAGCGCACGCGCGAATCGCTGTCGCACATCCTGTGCGAAGTCTGCCCTGCCTGTTCCGGCAAGGGCCAGGTCAAGACCGCGCGCACCGTGTGCTATGAAATCCTGCGCGAACTGCTGCGCGAGGCCAAGCAGTTCAACCCGCGCGAATTCCGCATCCTTGCCTCGCAAGTGGTGGTGGACATGTTCCTGGAAGAAGAATCCCAGCACCTGGCGATGCTGGGCGATTTCATCGGCAAGCCGATCTCGCTGCAGGTGGAGACGCTGTACCACCAGGAGCAGTACGACATCATCCTGATGTAGAGGCTAAGCCGGTTCCGGGACGCGGTTCCGGGCAAGTTTATCCAGCAGCGCCATGCCCTGCGCGAAGCTCTCCACGAGCTGCGATTTCCCGCCGCGCTTGCCATTCCTGGACAGCCAGGACTGCGTGAGCCGCCAATCCCCGAGCAGATCCTGTTCAAGCACGACGGTGTAAATCCGCGCATCGGTGGTGAAGTGGACCCGGGTAGGCTTTTCCAGGGGAAGCGTGCGGGAATCTGCGGGGTCGATCATGGGTGCGGCGTGGGCGTGAAGCGGTCGGAAAGGCGGGTGGAATTATAACGTCCGCGCATCAAGAATCGTAGGGTGGGTAGAGCGAAGCGAAACCCACCAGCAACACCCTCCGCCGGCCGCAAGGTGGGTTTCGCTACGCTCTACCCACCCTACCGTCCTGCCTTGACTGAGCGAGTGCGGTCAGAAGCCGCCCTACCGTCCCCTCTCCTAGTTCGATCGAACTATGGCAAGCCACGCCCTACCGTTATATCATCTCATATATAACGCTTTTGACTCCCATGCCCTCCCCCAAAATGCACATCGAAGGCCGCCTGTGGATTGCCAGGAATGAAAGCAATCTCGCCGGCCACGGCCGCATCGACCTGCTGCAGCGGATCGCCGACACCGGCTCCATCACCAAGGCCGCGAAAAGCATGGGCATGAGCTACAAGGCGGCGTGGGATGCCGTCGATGCAATGAACAACCTCGCCGGCGAGCCGCTGGTGGAACGCGTCACCGGCGGCAAGGGTGGCGGGGGAACCCGGCTCACGCCGCGCGGCATGCGCCTGGTGGCCGCCTTCCGGCTGATCGAGGAAGAGCACCAGCGCTTCCTGAAAACGCTGGGCGAGAACATCGAAGATTTCACCGACACCTATCAACTGATGCGCCGATTGAACATGAAGACCAGCGCCCGCAACCAGTTCTACGGCAAGGTGGCCGAGATCCACAGCGGCGCGGTGAACGACGAGATCGTCGTCGCGCTGCAGGGTGGCGATCGCATCGTGGCCGTCATCACACAGGAAAGCACGCGCCATCTCGGGTTGCGTCCCGGCGTCGACGTGGTGGCGCTGATCAAGGCGCCGTGGGTGATGGTCGCGGAGGCCGGCGACGGCCTGAAACTGTCCGCCCAGAACCGGCTGGAAGGCACGGTCGTCAAGCTGCAGCGCGGCGCGGTGAATGCCGAAGTTGTGATCCAGCTTCCCGGCGGCACGACCGTGTGCGCCGTCATCAGCAACGACAGCGCCGATGAGCTCGACCTTGCGGAAGGCAAACCGGCCGTTGCGATCTTCAATGCCTCGCACGTTGTCCTCGGCGTGCCGGCCTACTGAAAGGAACCCCCGATGAGAATGCTTGCAGCATCCCTGCTCTTTGCGCTGTGCGCTTCCGCCGCCGCCGATACGCTGACGGTCGCCGTCGCCGCCAACGTGCAGTATGCCTTCGACGATATCCAGGCCGAGTTCAAGAAGGAAACCGGCCACGACCTGAAGCCGGTCTACAACTCGTCCGGCAAGTTCACCGCGCAGATCATGAACGGCGCGCCCTTCGATGTCTTCCTCTCGGCCGACATGGAGTATCCGGAAAAGCTGCACAAGGAAGGCTTCGCCGCCGCGCCGCCGAGGGTATATGCCTACGGTGCGCTCGTCCTGTGGACGATGAAGGACCTCGATCTGGCCAACTGGAAGACGGTGCTCCCCGGCCCGGCGGTGGCGAAGATCGCGATGGCAAACCCGAAGACCGCGCCCTATGGCCGCGAGACGATGAAAGCCTTCGCGCACTTCAGGCTGGATGCCGCGCTGGCCCCCAAGCTGGTGTTCGGCGAGAGCATTTCGCAGACCAACCAGTACATCCATTCGCGTGCGGCGGATGCGGGGGTGACCGCGAAATCGGTAGTGGTCTCGCCCGAGATGAAAGGGCAAGGCAAGTGGATCGACCTGCCCCGGGAGGCCTACCAGCCGATCGCGCAGGGAATGGTCGTGCTCCGGCACGGCGAGCAGAAGGCCCTGGCACGACAGTTCCACGACTTCATGCTGTCGCCGAAGGCGCGCGCCATCCTCGAACGCTACGGATACCTGCTGCCATGAACCGTCTGCCCGGAGAGATTGCGGACATTGCCGTGCACGGCAGCATTGCGCTGATCGACGTGCAGGTCGGCGCGCGCCGCTTCACCGCGACCCTGATCGGCGCCAGCGAAGAAGCCGCGGGATGGAAGCCCGGCATGGCCGTCACCCTGCTGTTCAAGGAAACCGAAGTGTCGCTGGCGAAGAACCTGTCGGGCCTGATCAGCATGCGTAACCGCATCCCCTGCACCGTGGCGGCGATCGAGCGCGGCACGCTGCTCACGCGCGTGACGCTGGATTTTGAAGGGCGCGCGCTGGAGTCGGTCATCACCACCCGCTCCTCGCACGCGCTCGGGCTCGCCATCGGCGACGCCGTGGAAGGCCTGGTCAAGGCCAATGAAATGACGCTGCTTCCGGAGGCAGGCGCATGAGCCACGACTGGCAGCCGCTGCTGCTCACCTTCCGCCTGGCGGCGATCACCACGGTGATCCTGTTCTTGATCGGCATTCCGCTGGCCTACTGGATCGCTTACACGCGTACCCGCTTCAAGCCGGTGATCGAGACCCTGGTCAGCATGCCGCTCGTGCTGCCACCCTCGGTGCTGGGCTTCTACCTGCTGCTCGCCTTCAGTCCGCAGAACGCCTTCGGACAGTGGCTGGAGCAGTGGTTCAACATCCGCCTCGTGTTCAGCTTCGCGGGGCTGGTCGTCGGCTCGGTGATCTTCAGCCTGCCGTTCATGGTGCATCCGATCCAGTCGGGATTCCAGAACCTGCCGGCGTCCCTGATCGAAGCCTCGCGCACGCTGGGCAAGTCCGACATGTTCACGCTGTTCCGCATCCTGCTGCCGAACATCAAGCCCGCGCTGCTGTCCGGCGCGGTGCTGAGCTTCGCGCATACGGTGGGCGAGTTCGGTGTGATCCTGATGATAGGCGGGAACATCCCTGGTGTAACGAAGGTGGCCTCGATCGCGATCTACGACGAAGTTGAAAGCCTGAACTACGCGGCGGCCAATTTCTATGCATTCGTCCTGTTCGCCGTCACCTTTGCGATCCTCCTGACGGTGTATGTGATGAACAAGAAACTGCTGAAGGCGGGCTGAGATGATTTCGTTCAGCCTCGGCAAACAGCTCGACAGCGCAAGCGGCCCCCTGCAATTGCAGGTGGAAGCCTCCATTGCCGGCGGCAGCTTCGCCACCCTGTTCGGCCCTTCCGGCGCCGGGAAAACCACGGTGCTGCGCATGCTGGCCGGCCTGGCCCGGCCGGATAGCGGACGCATCGTGGTCAATGGCGAGACATGGTTCGACGCGGCGCGCGGCATCCACCTGCCGCCGCAGCACCGCGCCATCGGCTTCGTGTTCCAGGACTATGCGCTGTTTCCCAATCTCAGCGTGCGGGAGAACATCGCCTATGCCGTCGAGCGGCACGAAGGCGGCTGGGTGGACGAGCTGATCGCGCTGATGGACCTCGGCAAGCTGCAGGAGCGCCTGCCCGCCACGCTCTCCGGCGGGCAGAAGCAGCGCGTCGCCCTCGCCCGCGCGCTCGCGCGCAAGCCGAAGCTGCTGCTGCTCGACGAGCCGCTGTCCGCGCTCGACCTGAACCTGCGCCAGCAACTGCAGGACGAACTGGCCGCGCTGCATCGCCGCTTCGGGCTGACGACTTTGATGGTGAGCCATGAGCTGGGGGAAGTGTTCAAGATGTCGGATGCGGTGTTGCGGCTGGAAGCCGGGCGCATCGCCGCTTCCGGCACACCGAGGGAGGTGTTCCTGCAGGGACGGCTCTCGGGAAGGCTGAACCTGCATGCGCAGGTGCTGGATATCCGCCGGGAAGACGTGGTGCACATCGTCACGCTGCTGATCGGACAGGAAGTGATCGACGTGGTGGCGTCGGAAGACGAGGTGGCGGCCTTGCGCAGCGGGGACAATGTGTCCGTCTCGGCGCGCGCGATCAGTCCGTATCTTTCGCCGGCGGGGTCGCGGTAGCAGGGCCATTCCTAGTCATTCCAGCGGAGGCGGGAATCCAGTGGCACTTGGGTGCGCCGATGCTTTCTCCGAATGAACGACGCTGGATTCCGGCTTTCGCCGGAATGACGGGGTGAGAGGATGCGGGGAATCGAGCGGCGTCGCCCGCATGCGGGCTGCAAAGGCGGCGCACCCGTACCCTCCCCACGTCATTCCGGCGAAGGCCGGAATCCAGTGGCGTGTGGGTGCGCCGATACTTTCTCCGGGTGAACGACGCTGGATTCCGGCTTTCGCCGGAATGACGGGGTGAGGAGGAGGCGGTGAATCAGACGGCGTCGCCCGCATGCGGGCTGCAGAGGTAGCGCATCGCACACCCACTCCACGTCATTCCGGCGAAGGCCGGAATCCAGTGGCGTGTGAGTGCCCCAATGCCTTCTCCGAGTGAACGACGCTGGATTCCCGCCTTCGCAGGAATGACGACGTCTACCGCGACATCGACAGCACACCACCGCCCATGCGCAGCTGCAGGCGGCCGAGGAAGCTCATGCCGATCAGCGTTTCGCCGGTGGTGCCGATGGCGACGCGCACGTCGTGCAAGGTGATGCCCGAAATGGTCACCTCCGGCACGACCACGTGCTCTGCCGTGAGCAGGCCGTTCGCGGTCTGCACGCTGCCCGACTTGCCGGGCAGCTTGTCGATGCCAAGCTTACGCGCGGTTTCCGTGCTCATCGCGATCGAGGAGGCGCCGGTGTCGATCAGCCCCTCGACGGTGATGCCGTTGATCGTAAGCGGCGCGAAGTAATGCCCGTGCCGCCCCGCATAAAACATCGCCACATGGCCGCGGCCGTCCGCGTTTCCGCTGCAGTAGGCGCCAACGCATTCCGGGCCCGAAGCCATGCGCGCCAGCGCCTCGTGCTCTTCCATCCAGCGCTTGGCTTCCTGGTCTCCGCCGCGCGCGGCCTTGCCATACCAGTAGGCCGCCCTTTCCTCGCAGCGCGACACCAGGTAGCCCGCCTCGTAGGATACGGCAAGGTTGCGTGCCGCCGTCGCATTGCCGGCATTGGCGGCACGCAGCGCGGCAGCAAATTCCGCATGCGGACGATTCAGGGGGCGCGCGTTGCCGTTGTCATCGGGCGCGAAGAATTGGTTTTCGCAGGCGGCGTGCGCGGTCTGGAACAGCATCGCGCAGGCGGCAAGCATCAGGGTTCGCAGGACTGGAATCATGTCGGCGAGTATATTCCATTTCCTTAGGGAAACAATCAGAAGCTGCCTGCGAACTGGTAGCGGCTGCCCGGATGCCACATGGTGACCACCGACGCCGCCTGGCCCTTGGACAGCGTGCGCCGCTTGAGCACGAGGCAGGGTTCCTTGCTCTGGATGTGGAGCATGTCGGCGATCTCGCGCGGCGGGCTGAGCGCTTCGATGCTGTAATTCACGCCCTGCAGGGGCGCGGCGGCCATCAGGTACTCATTCGGCGTAATTGCGGAAAAATCCTGCTGCATGTAATCGGGCGCGACCGCGGGATTCACCCAGCGGTCCTCGACCTGGATCGGCACATCGTTCTCGAAGTGCACGATGACGGAATGGAACAGCGGCGCGCCCGGTTTCAGGCCGAAAGGCAAGGCCAGCAGTTCGGAGGCTTTCGCCCGCTCCAGCAAGTGCAGCTCGCTGCGGTGGCGGTGGCCGCGCGCATGCACCTCCTCGGCGATGCTCTTGATCTCCACCAGCGTGGATTGGTACTTGTGCTGCGCGACATAGGTACCGGAACCCTGGATGCGGGTGAGCACCTGCTCCGCCGTCAGCTCACGCACCGCGCGGTTCACCGTCATGCGCGATACGCCGAACTGTTTCGACAGTTCCTGTTCGGAAGGAATGGCGTCGCCCTCCTTCCAGTCGCCCGCGTGGATGCGTTCCAGCAGGTAATCCTTGATTTGTTGATAAACAGGTACGTCTGCCGCCGAATCCAAAATGCTCTCCAGGTCAATTGTCTGCCACGGCGATGGTAGCACTTGTCCAGTCATTTCAAAAATTCCTTGACCAAGTTGTATATACAACTTAAGCTTTAAAAAACGCTCCCCTTGGAATGGAAGGAAGACACCCATGAACGCACCGAAGGAAACGATCCACCTGGACAACGATCCCCGTTTCGACGCCAGCCGCACTATCCGGGCCCCGCGCGGCGCCGAGCGCAGCTGCAAGAGCTGGCTGACTGAAGCGGCTTACCGGATGATCCAGAACAACCTCGACCCGGAAGTCGCGGAAAATCCGAAGCATCTCGTCGTCTACGGCGGCATCGGCCGCGCCGCGCGCAACTGGGAATGCTTCGACCGCATCCTCGACACCCTGCGCACGCTGAACGACGACGAGACCCTGCTCATCCAGTCTGGCAAGCCGGTCGGCGTGTTCAAGACGCATGAAGACGCACCACGCGTGCTGCTGGCCAATTCCAACCTCGTGCCGAAATGGGGAAACTGGGAACACTTCAACGAACTCGACCGCAAGGGCCTGTTCATGTACGGGCAAATGACGGCGGGCAGCTGGATCTACATCGGCAGCCAGGGCATTGTCCAAGGCACCTATGAAACCTTCGTCGAAGCCGGCCGCCAGCATTACAACGGCGACTGGGCCGGACGCTGGATCCTCACCGCCGGCCTGGGCGGCATGGGCGGGGCGCAGCCGCTGGCGGCGACGCTGGCCGGCGCGGTCTCGCTGAACATCGAATGCCAGCAGAGCAGCATCGATTTCCGCCTGCGCACCCGCTACCTGGACAAGCAGGCCAAAGACCTCGACGAAGCGCTGGCGCTGGTGCAATACCACTGCGAACGCAAGGAAGCGGTATCGATCGGCCTGCTCGGCAACGCCGCCGAAGTCTTGCCGGAACTGGTCAAGCGTGCGCGTGCCGGCGGCATCAAGCCCGACCTCGTCACCGACCAGACTTCCGCGCACGACCTCGTCAACGGCTACCTGCCGGCGGGCTGGACCGTTGCGCAGTGGAAGGCCGCACAGCAGGATCATGCGCAGCATGGCACGCTGACGGCACAGGCCGCGCGCTCCTGCGCCATGCACGTGCAGGCGATGCTCGACTTCCACGCCATGGGCATCCCCACCGTCGACTACGGCAACAACATCCGCCAGGTGGCCTTCGATACCGGCGTGAAGAACGCCTTCGACTTCCCGGGCTTCGTGCCGGCCTACATACGGCCGATGTTCTGCGACGGCAAGGGTCCGTTCCGCTGGGTGGCGCTGTCCGGCGATCCGGAAGATATCTACAAGACCGACGCCAAGATCAAGGAACTGTTCCCGGAGAACAAGCACGTGCACCACTGGCTGGACATGGCACGCGACCGCATCGCCTTCCAGGGCCTGCCGGCGCGCATCTGCTGGCTCGGCCTGGGCGAACGCCACATCGCCGGCCTCGCGTTCAACGAGATGGTGCGCAAGGGTGAGCTCAAGGCACCCATCGTCATCGGCCGCGACCACCTCGACACCGGTTCGGTCGCCAGCCCGAACCGTGAGACGGAAGGCATGCGCGACGGCACCGATGCGGTCTCCGACTGGCCGCTGCTCAATGCGCTGCTGAACACCGCCGGCGGCGCCACTTGGGTATCGCTGCACCACGGCGGCGGAGTCGGCATGGGATACTCACAGCATGCGGGCATGGTGATCGTCGCCGACGGCAGCGACGCGGCGGCCAAGCGGCTGGCGCGGGTGCTGGTCAACGACAGCGGTAGCGGCGTGATGCGCCATGCCGACGCCGGCTACGAAACGGCCGTCGCCTGCGCCAAGCGCAACCACCTGAACCTCCCGATGATCAAATAAATTTTGTAGGGTGGGTAGAGCGCAGCGAAACCCACCAAGCGCACCAAAACACCGCACAAATGAAAAACACCCTCACCCTGAACCCCGGCCAGCTCACCCTGGCCGACCTGCGCAAGATCTGGCGCGACGCCGTCCCGCTCGCGCTGAACGCATCCGCCTACGAAGCGATCAACGCGTCCGCGGCCACGATCCACAAGATCGTGGAACGCGGCGCCCCTGCCTATGGCATCAACACCGGCTTCGGCAAACTGGCCAAGACGCACATTCCCAACGACCAGCTCGAAGAACTGCAACGCAACCTGATCCTGTCGCATTCCGTCGGCAGCGGCGAACTCATCACTGACGAAGTCGTACGCCTGATCCTCGCGATGAAGATCGGCAGCCTGTCGCGCGGCTATTCCGGCATTCGCGCCTCGGTCATCGACACCATGATCGCGCTCTACAACCGCGGCATCATGCCCTGCATCCCGAGCAAGGGATCGGTGGGCGCCTCGGGCGACCTCGCGCCGCTGTCGCACATGACGCTCGCCCTGATGGGCGAAGGCGACGTGCGCGTGGACGGCCGGATCATGTCCGCAAAAGACGCACTGGCGGCGGCACGCATCGAGCCCGTAACGCTGGCGGCGAAGGAAGGCCTGGCGCTGATCAACGGCACCCAGGTCTCCACCGCCTTCGCGCTGCACGGCCTGTTCCTTGCAGAGCGCATGCTGGAAGCGGCCACCGTGTCCGGCGCGCTGTCGGTCGATGCCGCCAAGGGCAGCGACGCGCCCTTCGATCCGCGTGTGCATGCGGTGCGCGGACAACCGGGCCAGATCGCCGTGGCGAAGATTTACCGCCAGTTGTTGTCCGGCAGCGAAATCCGCCGCTCGCACCTGGAGAACGACGAACGGGTGCAAGACCCGTACAGCCTGCGCTGCCAGCCGCAGGTGATGGGTGCCTGCCTCGATCTCATCGGCAACGCCGCCCGCACCCTGCTGATCGAGGCCAATGCGGTCACCGACAATCCGCTCGTGTACGCGGATGAAGGCGACGTCATTTCCGGCGGCAATTTCCACGCCGAGCCGGTGGCCTTCGCCGCCGACAGCCTGGCCCTGGCGCTGGCGGAAATCGGCGCGCTGTCCGAGCGCCGCATTGCGCTCCTGATCGACTCCACGCTGTCCGGCCTGCCGCCCTTCCTCGTCGCCTCTTCCGGCCTCAATTCCGGCTTCATGATTGCGCACGTGACGGCGGCGGCGCTGGCCTCGGAAAACAAGTCGCTCGCCCATCCCGCCAGCGTCGACAGCCTGCCCACCTCGGCCAATCAGGAAGACCATGTGAGCATGGCGACCTTCGCCGGCCGGCGCCTGCACGAAATGGCGCAGAACACCGCGACCATCGTCGGCATCGAACTGCTGGCCGCGGCGCAAGGCGTGGATTTCCACCGTCCGCTCGCGACCTCGCCGATGCTTGCGCAAGTGCATCAACGCCTGCGCCAGCGCGTGGCGTTCTACGACAAGGACCGCCTGTTCGCGCCCGACATCGAGGCGGCGAAACAGCTCGTCCTGCACGGCGGGCTGAGCGCCACCTGCCAGGACTTGTTCGCGGGACTCTATTCCACCTGAGGAGCATGCGATGCATCGCAAGGCAGACATGAAACAGTGGCAAGGCCGGATCGATGCAGCCGAAGGCGAGCTCGGCATGCGCTGGCACCAAGTGGTGCGTCCTTTCGAGCAGGCCGCCGGCGGCCCCGGCGTGGGCCTGGTCGGCTTTGCCTGCGATGCCGGCGTGGCCCGCAACCAGGGACGCACCGGGGCGGAGGGCGGACCGGCAGCACTGCGCGCGATGCTCGCCAACATGCCGGTGCGGCGCTGCAAGTCGATCGCGGATGCGGGCGATATTTCGTGTGATCCGTCGGACAACGGCGACGGGCTGGAGGAGGCGCAGGACGAATTGTCGGCGGCCGTCGCTGTCGTGCTTGCATCCGGCAAGCTCGCCATCGCACTGGGCGGCGGCCACGAGATCGCCTTCGGCTCCTTCGGGGGACTTGCCCGCCACCTTGCCGGGAATGCGACGAAGCCGCGCATCGGCATCCTCAATCTCGACGCCCACTTCGACCTGCGGATGGATGCACGCGCCAGCTCCGGCACGCCCTTCCGCCAGATTGCCGAAGAGTGCCAGGCACGCGGCTGGGCATTCAACTATTGCTGCCTCGGGGTGAGCGCCTTCGCCAATACGGAAGCCTTGTTCCAGCGCGCGGACGCGCTCGGCGTGACATGGCGGCTGGATGAAGACATGGGCGTGATGCAGCTGGACGAGACGCTGGCCACGGTGTCGTCCTTTCTTGCCGGCGTCGACCATCTCTACCTCACCGTCTGCCTCGACGTGCTGCCCGCGGCGGTCGCCCCCGGCGTCAGCGCGCCGGCGGCGCGCGGGGTGCCGCTCGATGTCATCGAACCCATCGTCGATGCGGCGGCGGCCAGCGGCAAGCTGCGCCTGGCGGATGTTGCCGAACTCAACCCCGGGCGCGACATCGACAACCGGACGGCGCGCGTGGCCGCCCGCCTCGTCGCCCGGATCGCGGAACGCGCGGCTGTTTGAACGGAGGTTGTGCCATGTCAGGGGATTGGGATGCGTTGTGGACCAACGTCCATCTGGCGACGATGGCCGGGCCGGAGGGCTATGGCGAGATCCGCGACGGTGCGGTCGCCATCCATAAAGGTCGCATCGCGTGGATAGGCGCACGCAGCGCGCTGCCGGAAGGGCATCGTGCAAGGGAACTGCATGACGGCAAGGGCTGCTGGCTGACGCCCGGCCTGATCGACTGCCACACGCACATCGTCTATGCGGGCAGCCGCAGCGACGAGTTCGAGGCCAGGCTGAACGGCGCCGGCTATGAAGAGATCGCACGGCGCGGCGGCGGCATCATGTCCACCGTGCGCGCCACGCGCGCCGCATCCGAAGACGCCTTGCTGGATGCCAGCCTGCCGCGCGTGCAGAACCTGCTGGCGGAAGGCGTGACCACGCTGGAGATCAAATCCGGCTACGGCCTCGACCTCGACACCGAGCGCAAGATGCTGCGCGTCGCGCGCCGCATCGGGCAAACCATGCCGGTGCGGGTACGGACCACCTTCCTCGGCGCACATGCGCTGCCGCCGGAATACGCAGGCGATGCGGAGCGTTACATCGATGCTGTCTGTGATGAGATGCTTCCTGCGCTTGCTGCCGAAGGACTGGCCGACGCGGTGGATGCCTTCTGCGAAAGGATTGGTTTCTCCGCCAACCAGACTGCGCACGTGTTCGAGGCGGCGCGCAAGCATGGGCTGCCGGTGAAACTGCATGCGG
>Ga0196971_1000519_pt1 | contig 27590 bp, 20 predicted proteins | sample S1v_1013CmetaG_FD_148660 | JGI IMG/M metagenome (GOLD analysis project Ga0196971, IMG submission 148660) | Soil microbial communities from Anza Borrego desert, Southern California, United States - S1+v_10-13C | ecosystem: Environmental > Terrestrial > Soil > Desert | place: USA: California...
AATTCAAGGTATGTGCGGATGCTGACAACATGCCTTTTTCAAATTCGAAACAAGAAGGTTTCGAAAATAGAATAGCTGAGCTGATTGCCGAAGACCTCGGCAAAAAACTTTCTTACCAATTCTGGATAGATCGTTTCGGTTATATACGCAACACGATTAATGCAGGACGCTGCGATGTGATGATCAGCACCGTTGAGGGCAATGATGCATTGCTGACCTCTAAACCTTACTACCGCTCCGGCTATGTTTTTGTATACCGCAAGGACAGCGGATTGAATATTACGGACTGGGATTCTCCTGACCTGCGCAAAGTGACGATCGGCCTCATTGGCCAGACCCCTCCTTCACGCCCACTGGCCGATAAAGGTTTGTTGAACAATTCCGTCCCCTACCGTTTATGGCGTGATCTGACTAAGCCACCAAGCTGGATTGTCGATGACGTTGTGAAGGGCGAAATTGATGTGGCTATTGTATGGGGCCCAATCGGGGGGTACTTTGCCAAGAAATCTGAAGTACCTCTGGTGGTTGTACCGGCACCCGAATACGAAACAACCAACATTCATGGCAAGGAACAATGGAATATTTCCTTGGCTGTACGCAAGGGCGATAAAGAGCGTCTGGCCATGATCCAGGAAGTGCTCGACCGTCGCCATGCCGACATCATCAAGATTCTTGATGAATATGGAATTCCCCATCTGCCTGTTGTTGAGGAAAAGAAAAAAGGTGGCCCTGAAGGCCGCGGAGATGTCATCCCTAAGGCAGAATGAAGCATAATAACGCCTTCGTGCGCGTCAACCCTGGCGTGAATGCAAGCGTTGAAAGATTGTAGTTTCTTAATGTTGTATCTTTAAATTTAAAAAACGAGGAGATGTCATGTTTGGCAGTAAGGTAAAAGCTTCTTTATTTGTTTCCATGCTAGCGTTGGCAGGGCTTGCCATGCCATTGCAAGCAAGTGCGGAATGCAAGTTCGTATCCACTAAAGATGGAAGCGCACTTCCAATCAAGGGCACGGCGGAAGATACTCCAGAAGCGAAGGAGTTCCTGGAAACCTGTAATAATCCATACACCAAGAAATATGCAGCAGATAAAGAAGCTGCCAAGGCCGGCAAGAAGAAATTCGGTTACTGGTCTTGTACCCAGTGTCATGGTCCAAATGGTGATGGCCAAGTCGCGGTATCTATTACTGATGACCGTTGGCAATATGCCAAGCACGTGACGGACAAGGGTATGTTCGAAACGATCGCTGGTGGTAGTAATGGCGGCATGTTTGCTTGGCATCAGCAAGTGTCCGGCAATCCTGAACTGCTGCCTACCGATGATATCCTCAAGATCATCGGCTGGTTGAGAAGCAGCTACAAAGGTGAAGGCGATAAGCCTTGGCTGAAGTAATCAGGTAGTTGACCTAATGAACGGCCATTGATATTCAATGGCCGTTTTTTTATGTACGATGCTTTAAGGTAAAATCTTGGGTATTTAAACGGGAGAGAAGAAATGCAAAAAATCAAACTAAGCGTTATTTCTATCGTTTTATTGAGCAGCATCGTGGCATGCGATAACAACAGCAATAACGCATCTGCCCCCGCAGCCGACGCAGGCAAGGCCACAACGAGCGCGGCTACGAGTGGCAAGGGAATTACGTTTGTGGCCACTCAGGATGGCGCACCATTCGACATTGACCCGGCACTCTTCACTACACCGGAAGCCAAGGAGTTCCTGGCTACGGGCAAGAACCCCTATGTCGGCAATGCGGATGCTATTGCAAAGGGCAAAAAAGTTTACCAGTTGTACTCTTGCACTCAATGTCATGGCCCTGAAGCTCAAGGACAGGTCGGCCCAGGTCTGATTGGTCCAGATTATCGTTATCCCAAGGACGCCACCAACAAGGGTATGTTCGAAACTATCTGGCATGGTACGAATGGCGGCATGGGCGCCAAGGGCAAGGGCCTGATGGATCCCAGCGACCCCACCAATGGTTTGACGGTAGACGAAACACTGCAAATCATCGCGTGGGTACGCAGTCACAGTAGTGCAACAGGTAACGAATAAAGATAGACATTAGGAAGAATATGGAAATAGAGGCAGGTTCGAGTTCGAATTTACATCATGTTGTTATTGTTGGAGGCGGTGCCGGAGGTCTTGAGCTTGCTACCAAGCTAGGCGATACGCTGGGCCGCAAGGGTAAGGCCGCAATCACACTGATTGATCGCACTCGCACCCATGTGTGGAAGCCCCTGCTGCACGAAATTGCTGCGGGGAGCATGAATCCGGACAAGCATGAGCTTGAGTATCTGGCACAGGCACATTGGCACCACTTCCGATTCCGCCTAGGCAATATGGATGGGCTCGATCGTGCCAAGAAAGAAGTCACGGTCGCGCCTTATTATGATGAGGATGGGGAAGAAATCATTCCTCGCCGAGTCTTCAAATATGACACGTTGATCATAGCGGTCGGCAGTACCACGAATGACTTTGGTATCGCTGGTGCACGTGAGCACGCCATTGCGCTTGATACCCAGGAGCAAGCCGAGCGATTCCATCGACGTCTGCATAATGCCTTACTTCGAGCGCACACGCAGACCGAGCCGATTCAGCCAGGCCAGCTTGAGGTGGCAATCGTCGGTGGTGGCGCCACTGGCGTGGAGCTCGCTGCAGAACTGCACAACACCACGCGTGAACTGGCAGCATATGGCTTGGACAAGATCGATCCGGACAAGGATGTCAAAATATCCCTAATCGAAGCCAGCGAACGTATCTTGCCTGTGCTGCCGCCAAAACTATCGCATGCAGTAGATATGGAGTTGCGCAAATTGCGCGTACACGTATATACCGGCGAACGCGTCACTGAAGTGACCGATAAGGGCGTACTCACGCATAGTGGCCGTTTCATTCCGTCGGAGTTGGTGGTCTGGGCGGCCGGCATCAAAGCGCCTGATTTTTTAGCCAACCTCGATGGGTTGGAAGCCAATCGTATCAACCAACTCGTGGTGAAGCAGACGCTACAAACTACGCTGGATGAGAACGTTTTCGCGTTTGGTGATTGCGCAGCATGTCCATGGCCTGGACACAATTCCAATGTGCCACCGCGGGCGCAGTCAGCACATCAACAAGCTTCGCTACTGGTTAAGAACGTAAAACGGCGGATTGCAGGCAAACCCCTATTGGAATATACCTACCGGGATTACGGTTCGCTGGTCAATCTTGGACGATATTCCACTGTGGGCAACTTGATGGGTGCTATCACCGGCGGTAGCGTATTCATCGAAGGAACTATGGCGCGTTTCATGTATGAGTCTTTGTACAAGATGCATCTCATGACCTTACACGGATTCTTTACCATGTCCCTGCAGAGTCTGGCGCGTTTCATTACCCGTCGTACTGAAGCAAGGGTCAAGCTGCACTAGCTTTGATGAGCTGTCGGTTGGCATTACTTACCTACTGACAGCTCAGGATTTTTCGGCAGTGAGCCGGATGTAGTGCCTGTAGATGCCAGTCATTACAAGGCTGACGAAGAGGCCGAAGATCAGGATGATGGTATTGATGGAGATGTCGCCTTTGACCATCAAGGTATAAGCGCCAATCAATACGGCGATTCCAAGGTTCTCATTGAAATTCTGCACGGCAATCGAATGTCCGGCCCCAATGAGGATATGACCGCGATGCTGCAGCAGTGCATTAAGCGGCACAATCAGATAACCGCTGAGTGCGCCGATAATGAAGAGCAGCACACAAGCGATGTGCCATTCGCGTACAAACATCATGGCGGCAACTGCAAAACCGGTGGCGATACCCACCGGCAGGATCTTCACCGATTCTTCCAGCCTTACCGTACGGGCGGCAATGATGGAGCCTGCAGCGATTCCCACAGCCACAACGACCATCAACAGCGTGGATTCCTCCGCACTAAAGCCCAGCGCTAATGGCGCCCAAGCCAATACCACAAACTTGAGCGTGGCGCCTGCTCCCCAGAAGAGCGTGGTGCCCGCCAGCGATACCTGGCCCTGAGCGTCTTTCCATAAGGATTTGAAGGAGTGCCAGAAATCCTTGAGCATGAAGACAGGATTCCTGTGAGCCGGTTTGTGGTCAATAGGCAGGCGTGGAATGAAGTAATTGAAGACTGCTGCCACCATATACAGGACAGTGATGAATGCCAGCGCAAAAGTGAGGTGTAGCGTGGGCAGGAAAGCCCCCATGACTGTGCCCAGCACAATAGCCATGACGGTGGAACCCTCCATCCAGCCGTTGGCCTTGACTAGCAGATGTTGCGGCAGATATTCCGTCAGAATGCCGTATTTGGCCGGTGAATAGGCCGCCGCACCTATACCAACGATGCCATAGGCATATAAGGGCGGCATGCCAAAGATCATGGCGCAACTGCCGACAAATTTGATGGCGTTGGACACAAACATGACGCGTCCCTTGGGAAACGCGTCAGCAAAAGCACCCACGAACGGCGCCAGCAGGATATAGGAAATGACGAAAAACCACTGCAGCATGGGGGTGTGCCAATCGGGCGCACTCAGCTTCTGCAGGAGCACAATCGCCGTAAACAACAGTGCATTGTCCGCAAGTGCTGACAAAAACTGCGCAATCAGGATGATATAGAACCCGAGGTTCATTTCCTTACCTGCGGTTTGCGGCGTATGTGTCAATTTGGTTTCGGCTGTTATAGGGCGTCTGCTGCAAAATCTGCCAGCCTGGAACGTTCTCCGCGAACCAGTGTGACATGACCGTTATGGCGCCATCCCTTGAAGCGATCTACCACATATGTCAGCCCCGAGCTGCCCTCGGTCAGGTAAGGGGTATCAATCTGCGCAATGTTGCCCAGGCACACGACCTTGGTGCCGGGGCCCGCACGCGTGATCAGCGTCTTCATCTGCTTGGGCGTGAGGTTTTGCGCTTCATCAATAATCAGGAATTTGTGCAGAAAAGTGCGGCCACGCATGAAATTGAGCGACTTGATCTTGATGCGGGTCCTGATCAGGTCTTGCGTTGCGGCGCGACCCCAGTCGCCGGCTTCGTCGTCAGTCTTGTTCAGAACGTCGAGATTGTCCTCCAATGCACCCATCCAAGGCGCCATCTTTTCCTCTTCAGTGCCGGGCAGGAAACCAATATCTTCGCCTACCGGGACCGTCACGCGCGTCATGATGATTTCACTGTAGATTTTCTTGTCCAGTGTCTGCGTAAGAGCAGAAGCCAGTGTCAGCAAGGTCTTGCCGGTGCCGGCCTGGCCTAGAAGCGTTATAAAATCCACATCTGGGTCCATCAGCAGGTTGAGGGCGAAGTTCTGCTCACGGTTACGAGCCGTGATGCCCCATACACTATGCTTGGGCTGCGTGTAATCCTTGACCACCTCAAGTACGGCAGTGCTGCCTTCCTGGCTGCGAACGATGGCATGAAAGGGTTTCTCGAACTCGTAATAGACGAATTCATTGACCAGGAAATCCTTGCACAGCGGGCCGGTGATCCGATAGAACATGCGGCCTGCTTCCTGCCATGATTCCATTTCCTTGCTGTGCTTATCCCAGAAGTTGGCAGGTAGCTCCTTGATTCCGGTATATAGGAGATCAGTATCTTCCAGCACCTTGTCATTGAAGTAATCCTCGGCAGGCACGCCCATGGCACGCGCCTTGATGCGAATGTTGATGTCCTTGCTGACAAGGATCACCTGGCGTTGAGGGAATTTCTTCTGCAGGTCCAGCACCACACCTAGAATCTGGTTATCGGCCTTGCTGCCTGCCAGCATGGGCAACTCAAAATTGACCGCCGTGGTCTGCAGGAAAAGGCGGCCGCTGATGGTTTTATTGCCGTTGGTGGATAACGGGCACCCTTGTTCTAGGTTTTCCAGGCTGGTACCTACGATTTCTTCCAGATTGCGGCTGGCCTGGCGGGCATTTCGCGCGACTTCTGTCATGCCTTTCTTGTTGTTGTCCAGCTCCTCCAGCGTCACCATGGGCAGGTAGATGTCGTGCTCCTCGAAGCGGAAGAGGCTGGAGGGGTCATGCATGAGCACATTGGTGTCGAGCACGAAGAGCTTGGTCGCCGGTGGAGTTTTTTTAGCCATGAGCAGTCGCCTCAGTTATAGAGTTTTGATGAAATCCAGCACTTCACGTACGTGACCGTCGACTTTTACGCCGCGCCATTCACGCACCAGTTGACCCTGTTTGTTGATGACAAAGGTACTGCGTTGAATGCCGCGCACCTGCTTGCCGTACATGTTTTTCATCTTGATCACGTCGAAAAGGCTGCAAGCCTTTTCTTCGGTATCCGAGAGAAGTTCGAAGGGAAAGCTGAACTTTGCCTTGAAGTTCTCGTGGGATTTCAAGCTGTCACGCGAGATGCCCACGATGTCGGTATCGAGCGCCCGGAAGTCCGCATAGGCATCCCGAAACTGCTGGCCCTGGGTGGTGCAGCCGGGAGTCGCGTCCTTGGGGTAGAAATAGATGACGAGGTTTTTACCGAGAAAGTCTGAAAGCTTGAAAGTCTTGTTGCCAGTGGAGGGCAATTCGAAATCGGGAATGGCTTGATTCAACATGATTGAGATTGATCTGACACATGAGCATTGTTGTTAAAAAAAACCGTTAAAGCAAGGCCGCCAGCCTGATACGGAAAAATAAAGGTAACGGCGCTTGCTAATCAGGACTGTAACGGCGCGGTACTACAAATTCGATGGTGGTGCCGCCGCCGTCACGGTGATGGAATGCAATTCGGCCACGCAAGGCTTCGCATACCTTGAAGGCAAATGGGATGCCGAGACCGGTGCCGAAGCGTTTGGTAGAAGGCCCCGGGCTCAGGGTGTGCGGATCCGGTGTAAATGGCATGCCTGCTCCGCGATCAGAAATGGAAATACCTACCATCGGACCTGCGATTTCGACCCCGATATCCAGCGCCGAATTCGCCGGGGCTGCCTCAATTGCATTCTGCATGATGTTATAGAGTGCCTGTTCCAGCAGATGTTCGTCCGTGAACATACTGACGTCCTTTTTTTTCGGCAGCGACATCTTGGGAGTTATGGATTTTTCACGCATCCTGATCAGTAGTGGCTCCAGCGCGCCCTTGAGAATATGCTCGATCGTGGTATCGGCAGGCTGGGGTTTGAGTGGATGAAGATAGGCAAGCAATGATCCTGTCCAGCGTTCCAGCCGGTCTACCGTGCTGATAATGGCCTGCAGGGATTCGCGGATCTCTTGATCCAGATCTGGACTGTTGGCCACCTGTGCTGTCGCCCGGATGCTAGCCAGGGGGTTGCGTATGTTGTGCGCAAGCATGGGTACCAGCAAGCCTTGCGCGGCCTGCTTTTCAGTGCGGATCAAGGCTTCCTGGCTGCGTGCCAGCTCCTCCGCCAGTTGGTTGATGGCGACCGAGAGCTTGGCCAGCTCGGCGGCGCCGGTTTCAGGCACCTTGTGTTCAAGCCTGCCCGCACTCAACTCGGCTGTTGCGCGCAATACCTGCTGGATAGGGTTGACGATGGCGCGTTTGAGGTAATAGCGTGAAAAGAAGAGCAGCGTGATAGCGAGCAGCATGGGAAGGATGAGCAGCACAATGGCCGTGCGTTTTACCTCTTCCTGCCGCTGCTGGAGTTCGGCTTGCTTGAGTGACAGCAGGCGTTCGGTACGAGTTGTCACTCGCTCGTAGCGCTCGAATATACCGCCTTCAAGATCGCTATTGAGCTTTCTCTGCAATGTCTCATCTGAAAACATCAGACGCTGGTCAAAAATCGCGATGGTTTCATGCACAAACTCGGCATAGCTCTGCTTCAGCTCATTGATCGCGGCATGCTCGACTACGCCTATGGCCAGGGCATCCAGCTGGAGGAAGTGATGCTCGATGGAAATCGTGTAGCTGTCATATTCCTTCCTCGCTTCGGTATCCGCCAGGAAGTAGGCGTCGAACAGCTCTTTCATCTGCCGGTAGAGATCTCCGCGGGTCTGCTGCATTTCCTGGATCAGCAGGCTGATGCGGTGCGATTCCTGCGACGACTTATCCCACAAGTGAATGCCGATGCCGCCAGCGGCACCCGCCAGCACGACCAGCACGATGAAGATTAATTCGTGGATCAGCAGCAAGTCCTTGAGTGATCTCGAATTATTCATGATGATTTACTGCTGAAGGCGAAAGGAGACCGGTACCAGGAAGGTGGATGTCGTGCCGCGCAGAATGGCAGGAAATGCAGTTGCAGTCACCGTCTTGCGCACCATTTCGATGGCAGTGTTATCCAGTACTTCATAGCCTGTGGAGGTCTGGACGCTGATGGAAGCAGGCTGTCCATTTTCATCAATCCGCAGCTCTATCACGGCCTCACCCTGCCAGTTACGCATTTTTGCGATTCTGGGATATTGCTTGTGCTTGAGGTTTTCTCGTTCCAGCAGGCTCTTGTACAAACTCCTCGCAGCATCCAAATCCGATTGCGTCGGGCTCGGAGGCGTAGGCGGAGGAGGTGCAGGGGGTGGAGGCGCTTGGAATGTTGGAACCTCTACCTGGGGCGCAGCCGTAATGACAGGCGGCGAGACCGATTCAGATTCGCTTGGCGCCTGTGGCGATTGAACTGCAGGTTCTGGCGCGGGCGTGGGCACAGGCTTGGGCTTGACCGGAACTGGTTTTTCCTTCTTGGGTGGCGGAGGTGGGGGTGGCTCAGGCTCGGGTTGTGGAGCCGGCTCTGGCGCTGGCTCGGGGGCAGGTTCCGGGATTTTTTGTGGAGGCGCCAATTCGACTTGCAGAACTTCTGGTGTTTTGAGTTCTTCCCATCGGATATTGGGGATCAGGACCATCGCCAGCACGTGCAGCCCTGCGGACAACACGAGTGTCCAGGCAAGCAGGGAATCACGAAAACCGGTGGGCGTCGAATGGGGTGGCAAGGCAAGGGCGTTCTGGTTAATTGTGTCGCGTTGGGCCGGAGTAGCAAAGCGCCGATTATACAATAAGGTATCGGGCGATTAGCCGGCCCAGGACCAGGGTGAATCAATCAGGCAATAACTTGCGGTTTCATTCCCATTCAAGCACGGGATAGATCAGGTTGACGTTACGCCTGTTGACCGTATCGAATAGTTGCCAGCGGCTTCGCTCTGCAGAAGCAGCCGTGTCCATCGCCTGCTCCATGGGCTCGCCTTTTTTGATACTGGTTCTGACGTCATTCAGCAATGTGGTCAGGTAACGCTCCTGATCGGAGAATGTCGCCTGGCTGGATTCCATCACCGGGCCATGTCCGGGGATGAGCTTGGCGGCAGATACCGTTTTCAAGTCCTGCATGGCGGCAAGCCAGCCCTTGATGTCGCCATCAATCGAGGGCGTGCGCTCAACGAACAGCAGGTCGCCAGTCCATAAGGTTTTGGTCTTACTGTCCAGCACCGTGATATCCGTGTTGGTGTGTGCAGTGGGGTAAGCCTTGAGCTGCAGCTGACGATCGCCAAGATCGAGAGTCAGGCTGCCCTTTATCACAAGGGAAGGGGGCACCACTTCACTGCCGGCGAAATCCTGGCCCAGCCAGCTCTCGTTGCTGCGCATATAGGCATCCCTGCGCAACGCCATGGCATTTGCCAGCTTTTCATGTCCGACGAACTGCGGCTTGTCCTCCAAGAACGCGGCATTGCCGAAGATGTGGTCCGGGTGCACATGCGTGTTGATGACGTACAGCACGGGCAATGTCGTGGCTTTTTTTACGGCTTCACGCAGCTGCATGCCTATCTTGAGGCTGCCACCGGTGTCGATAACCGCTACGCCCTTGCTGCCAACGATGAATCCGATATTGGCAATATCACCATGGTAACCCTCATCCAGATCTTCATGGACACCGTGATGCACGAATACGCCATCTGCGACTTCTTTGAAAGCCAGCGTGTCAGCTGCCATAGCGCTTGTATGCAGCATGAATAGCAAGAGGCTGGTAAACAAGGCTGGAAGTTTCATGATGATGGTCTCACTATCAGTAGTGGCTGGTAGGCCAGGTTTTTGGGATACCATGGTTGATGACGTATTATGCATGACTGTTTGAGGCTGGGCGCAGCTACGAGTTGCATGAGATTGAACTTGCGCACTTGTGCCATTTCAAACAGTCGCAGCAACGTCGTCATTTTTCGTTTATTAGCTGGGGGAAATACATGAGTGTGACAGATACGCGCTATACAAAAACCGCCGTCATCCTGCATTGGCTGATCGGCCTTGGCCTCATCGCCATGTTGTTTTTTGGCTGGTGGATGACTGACTTGCCGCGAGAAGGGCCAAAATCTGCCTCATTTGATCTCTTCAACTGGGGCTTGTATACCGTACAGCTGTCTGAGGCTGTTTCTCCCAGAACCTATTATTTCAACCTGCACAAATCGATTGGCTTCACCATTCTGCTGCTGGTCGCATTTCGTATCTTGTGGCGCATCCTGCACCATCCACCGGCGCTACTGCCTACGCTCAAGCAGTGGGAGCGCAAGCTTGCAGCCGCCACGCATCACCTCTTATACCTGCTGATGGTGCTGGTGCCGGTCAGTGGCCTGATCATGACGCTTTACAGCAAATACGGCCTCAAGTGGTTTGGCCTACCGGTGCTGCCCGGATTGGATAACAAGAATATCCGAGAGATTTTTCTTTGGCTCCACGAGTGGTTCGGGATCATCCTGGCAGTCATTATCGTGATCCATGTGGCTGGTGCACTGAAGCACAAGTTCATCGACAAGGATGCCACCATGTCGCGCATGACATTGCAGTAATCGCGAACTACAAAAAAGCCCGGCATTGCCGGGCTTTTTTGTTTATTGCGGAGCGACACATCAGGCGTCAGCTTTTGACCTCAACCTGATGGCTGAAAGCCTTGCCTTCGTTATCCGTTGCCTTCACTTCCAGTATGCCAGGCTCGTCCGGCACGAATTCAAAACGAAAATAGGGATCTTCGCTGGTGCCAACGCCAACATCTACATCCATGACCGGCTTGCCGTTGTAAGTGAAGCTCGCCTTGTTGATGTAAAAAGCCGGAATGGTGCCTTGCGACACCAGGTCACGCTGCAGCCCTGTGCGCATCGGATGCTTGATCATGAAGGTGACTGGCGTCGGCTTGTTGAGAGCAACTGGCGATTCGACGTTGAGTTTGATCTTGCCTGCTGTGGCGCGTACCGCTGCCTCATCGTTTTCGACCGTACCGCCGCAGCCGCCTGACGCACGAATCACGATGGCATGCATGAACAGCCTGCCGTCGGCGGTTTCACCGATGGCACGAATATAGGAATCGGTTTCCAGGCGAATGCGCGTGGATAGCTGCAGCTTGCCCAGCATTTCCGTCAGGTGGTAAGTCGCCGCAAGCTGGATAGGGTTGGCATCGACAAGCACGTAGACGTTCTTGATGGCGTCGGCTGCATTCTGCGGTTTATCCACCGTCAGCGTGATGGGCACCTGGGCCCCGCTTTCTGCGCGGCGCGGTCCGCTGAGCTGGATGTGGTCGGCTTCCGCAATGCTGCGGTTGGGAAAAAAAGCTTCTTTAACCACCAGCCATAGCTTGTCTGAAGCCTCTGCCCGAGCGATTCCATGTGCAATCAACAAGGAAAAGGCAATGCTGACTGCAGCAATCAATTTATGTAAATGCATTTCAAATCCCCCATAACGCATGCGCATCAGTATGACGACTTTGGGCTTTCGAGGTTCAGAAAGCTCATGCTTATTTAGCCCCTCAATGATACTAGTAGTTTTGTCAGGTTAAGTAGAAATCAACAGGCAATAAAATCACCTCAGCTCGGAACAACAGCATGCGTGTTTTGACGCGGCAATAAATAACAAAAAACAAGGGTGGCCTCAATGGGGAATCGTAGAGCAACTCATTTGCTTGCGATATGTGTTTTGATCGCGGTATACGCTGTTTATCCAGAATCCACAATCGCGGCAGTTGATCCGGTAGATGCCGCGGCTCAACAACAACTCAGGCAAGATGAACGTGAGCGCGTTTTGCGTGAACGGCATGAAGTCATGCCCGACGTGCGGAAGCTAGAGGCGCCCGTTCAAGTTACTTCAACACACTATCCCGAACACGAATCGCCTTGCTTTCCGATTTCAAGCATAGAGCTTGTAGGGGATGCAGCCGATCAGTTTCAGTTTGCGCTGCAGGAAATTCTTACCGGTAAACATACTGCAATCAACCGGTGTCTGGGTGCTCAGGGCATCAATGTCGCGATGACTCATGTTCAGAATGCGATTATCAGACAAGGGTTTGTAACTACCCGCGTACTCGCTGCGCCTCAAGATATTAGATCAGGTCATATAGTTCTCACTCTGATACCCGGCAGGATAAGAAATATTCGGTTCATTCAAGACGGCAGTTCCAGAGGCGCCAGATTCAATGCGATCCCCATTTCGGAAGGAGATATTCTAAATCTGAGAGATATCGAGCAAGGCCTGGAAAACCTCAAGCGGCCACCCACAGCTGAGGCGGATATTCAAATAGAACCGGCCGAAGGTGAAGGTGTGAAGCCGGGTGAAAGCGATATTGTCATTCGCTACAAACAGGACTTCCCGTTGCGGGTAACGCTGAGCCTGGATGACAGCGGCTTTGATTCAACTGGCAAGTACCAGGCGGGTGTGACTTTATCTGGCGACAATCTGCTAACCCTGAATGATCTTTTCTATGTGAATTACAACCATGACCTGGGTGGTGGTGATCCTGGAAGCCGAGGTTCACGTGGCAGCACAGTGCATTACTCAATCCCATACGGTTATTGGATATTCGGTGGCACTGCTTCCAACTACGAATACCACCAGCAAGTGGCAGGCATCAATCAATCCTACGTTTATAGCGGCGAAACTAGGAATGCCGAAATGAGGGCCAGTCGTCTTGTCTATCGCAATGCAATCAACAAAACCGTCGTTTCCCTGGCTGGTTTCCTCAAGGAGACAATGAACTTCATTGATGACACGGAAATCGAGGTACAGCGACGGCGTACCGCCGGGTGGCTGCTGGATTTTAACCAAAGCTGGTATCTGGGCCGTTCATTGCTGAACTACACCTTGGCCTATAGAAGGGGCTCGGGCGCTTTTGACGCCAAGAAGGCACCTGAGGAGCTAGCCGATGAGGGGACGGCCCGCATGGAGATTTTGACTGCAGATATCGGCTTCAATCTCCCTTTTGAGATCAGCGCTCCTTGGGGTAAGCAGAGCTTGAGTTATGCCGCCCATATTCGCGCCCAATCCAATTTCACACCCCTGACGCCACAAGACCGTTTTGCAATTGGCAATCGCTATACCGTGCGTGGGTTCGATGGGGAGCTCACGTTGAGTGCTGACCGGGGCTGGTTTATTCAGAATGAAGTGAATGTATTGCTGGGTCGTTCACATCAGGCTCTGTATGTCGGACTGGATTATGGCGAAGTAGATGGGCAGTCGAGTGATGTGTTGCCGGGCAAACATCTTGCCGGGACTGTAGTAGGCCTTAAGGGGGTATACAAGGGCTTCAGTTATGACCTGTTTCTGGGTAAACCATTGCAGAAACCAAAAGGGTTTGAAACCGCAAAAACCGCAGCAGGATTCAATCTGAACTGGACGTTTTAAGCATAGCGAGGGGCAGGTTATGAATAAGAATAAGTACCGCGTCATCTTCAATAAGGTCAGGAGTTTGATGATGGTGGTGGCTGAAAGCATACCCACGAAGTCAAATGGCCACAAAAGATCAGGCAATTGCTCTAAAAACCGAGCTCATGGGTTTGCTCTGACTCCGCTAAAACTGGCCGTCTGGCTGATAACGGGTTCTGCTGCCGTTCTCCTGCCATGGTCCGCTATGGCTGGCGGTATTGCTGCTGACCCTACTGCGCCTGCAATTCAAAGGCCCAGCGTTATCAGCGCTGCCAATGGTGTGCCTCTGGTGAATATTCAAACCCCCAGTGCAGCTGGTGTTTCGCGCAATACATATAGTCAGTTCGATGTAAGCCGCCAGGGCGCCATTCTCAATAACAGCAAAACTAACGTCCAGACCCTGTTGGGCGGTTGGGTTCAAGGGAATCACAACCTCTCTGGTGGCACGGCGCGCGTCATTTTGAATGAGGTGAACAGCAGCAAACCCAGTTTGCTGAATGGCTATGTGGAAATTGCTGGGAGTAGGGCGCAGTTGGTGATTGCCAACCCTGCGGGCATCAGTTGCGATGGTTGTGGTTTTATCAATGCCAATCGCACAACACTCACAACCGGCACGCCTATCATGAATGGCGGAAACCTTCTGGGTTATCGCGTTGGGGGCGGCGTTATTAACTTCTTCGGCTCAGGGCTCGATGCAACGCAGGTCAGGTTCACCGACGTTATTGCGCGTGCGGTGCAGGTGAACGCTGATATTTTTGCCAATGAGATTAATGTCATTACAGGGAGCAACCAGGTCAGTGTTGATGCAAGTGGTAATCAAACGGCCATCACAGCAAGCGCGCCCGATGCGGGTGATAGCAGCCCGACTTTTGCAGTTGATGTGGCAGCGCTGGGTGGTATGTATGCAGGCAAAATCAGGTTGATTGGTACAGAAGCAGGACTTGGCGTGCGCAATTCCAGCACGATAGGAGCCGGCGCTGGAGAGGTCAGCGTTACTGTTAATGGCATGCTGCAAAACGCGGGAGTCATCAATGCTAAAACTGATATACAGCTTAATACCGTAGGACTGGAAAACAACCAAAGCATAGTCGCAGATGGGAACATTGACATCAAGCTTGCCTCGGATTTTATCCACTCAAGTGAATTGCAAGCGGGCGGAAATATCAACTTTCAAACCACAGGGAATTTTTCTAATCAATCAGCACTGCTTGCCAGCCAGACGTTGGCTTTAAGCGCTAGGAACATTAGCAATACCGCGGCTGGTGAAATGGTGAGTCTTGCCACTCAGGTCACGGCTGCTGACACGCTCACCAACCACGGTTTGATTGATGGGGTGCATACCTTAGTAAGAGCTGCCACTTTCACCAATACTCACACGGGAAACATTTTTGGCGATCATCTTGCTATACAGGCCGCCCATCTAGGCAATGATGCCGGGGCTGTCATAGCCGCCAGGGAAAGGCTGGATATCGGTGTTGGCAGCATGGAAAACCGTACTGAAGGGCTTATATTCAGTGCAGGAGACATCACGATCGGTGGCAGTCTGGATAGCAGCGCTACGGCCGTAGGCTCAGCCGGTTTACTCATTAATGATGGCTCGACAATCGAAGCCTTGGGTAACGCAGCATTTGCAGTTACGAATCTGACGAACCTGAATTCGAATCTAGTCACTGATGTTGTGATGACTGGAACAGCAAGTTTCGACCGGTTCACTCCAAGAAATGAGAGCGTTGTCTTGGAGAGCTCGGATTATCCCGGCGCACGTATCGGCAACGTTAATGTGGAATGGCGTAACGCAGGTCCCTACAGGTTCCGAGAATATACTCGATATCAAGGCACAAAAAGGTTCTACGAAACTCAGGTGCTTTCCTCAAATCCAGGCCAAATTCTCTCTGGCGGGGATATGGCAGTGACTGGTTCAGTCACCAATAGCGACAGCCAGATCATCGCCGGCGGTCATCTGGATGTTTCAGGCGCTACCGTGAGCAATTTGAATACAAAAGGGCAAACGATCACCAGCTATAACGGTACTGCATATTATTACGACTGGGATGGCAACGATAATGACTACGACGTTGATGTTATCGGTGCCTACAACCCAGCCAATACAGTACAAACTTATAACCTCTCCACGACTCGGCTTGATGGGAATGCTACCCCTACTGGTAGCGGTACCTCGGTATCACCTGCATCCGTTCCGTTTTTGACGAGCAGTCTCTTTCAACCCAACCCGAATGCCAGTTCAGGCTATCTGATCGAAACCAACCCTCGTTTTGCCAATTACCGAACTTGGTTAAGTTCTGATTACATGCTTCAGCAGCTTTCATTCGATCCTGACATGACCCAGAAGCGACTGGGAGATGGTTTTTACGAACAGCGACTGGTGCGTGAGCAAGTGGCTCAGCTCACCGGTCGTCGATTCCTCTCGGGTTATTCAAGCGATGAGGCACAGTTCCAAGCGCTGATGGCGTCAGCCGTGACACAAGCCGGCTCTCTGAAGCTTGTGCCTGGAATTGCCCTTACTGCTGCGCAGGTGGCTCAACTGACCAGCGATATTGTCTGGTTAGTGGAACAGGATGTGACCTTGCCAGATGGCACCGTGACCAGAGCCTTGGCCCCGCAGCTTTATGTCAGACTTCAAGATCGGGATATACATCCGACCACCGGCATCATGTCAGGAAATAGAGTGTCTATTACTCTCTCGGGCGATTTGGACAACGCGGGTACTATCTCTGGTCGTGAGCTCGTAACGCTGACGGGAGAAAATATCAATAACCTGGGCGGCCACATCATGAGTGAAACGGCTCAATTGACCGCGATAAACGATATCAACAACATCGGCGGACAGGTGATTGCGGAGGATGCGATGCTGCTCAATGCTGGCAATGACATTAACCTCCGTAGCACCATTCAAAGCAGCCGGAACAAAGCTGGAGCCAGCAGCTTCAGCCGTACTAACCTCGACCGTGTAGCCGGGCTGTACATGAATAATCCTGATGCAATATTGGTCGCGAATGCCGGGAACGATGTCAATCTCATGGCAGCCAGTATCGTCAATCAGGGGGAAAACGGCCGCACGCAAATAAGTGCTGGGGGAAATATCAACTTGGGCACTGTGGCTATTGCCGAGCAGAACAGTAGTATTCGTAACGCTAAAAATTACGTCAAACATGGCAACACCCACGAGGTGGGTAGCGTTATTGAGACCTCTGGCGATATGGCGTTCAACGCCGGCAATGATTTTAACGCAAAAGCAGCGAGCGTCAGGAGTGGATCTAGAGCGATTAATGTCTCTGCCGCAGGAGACATCAGCATCACAGAAGGCCGTGAAACCAGCAACTTCGACACTGCACGCAAGGTAAAAAAGAGCGGAACCTTCAGCAGCACGACCAAATACCAACACGACGTATTCAAGAGCAATACCAGTATAAGCAGCAGCTTCAGCGGCGACACGATCGCGCTTCAAGCTGGAGATAACATCAACGTTAAGGGCAGCAATGTCGTAAGCGACAATGGCACTTCATTAGTTGCTGGCGGCAATATCAATGTCGCCGCTGCCAAAGATACCGCTTATGAATTTCATGAACGCAAAACCAAGAAAAGCGGCCTGAGCGCCAGCGGAGCGGGTGTCACCATTGGCACACAAAAGCTGGACACAAATCAGACTACCAATAGTACCAGCCATACATCCAGCACTATTGGCAGCGTGGGGGGTGATGTCGAAATCACTGCGGGCAAGACGTATACGCAAAAAACAAGTGATGTGCTGGCCCCGAAAGGAGACATAGACATCAGTGCGCAGCGAGTCGAAATTACCGCAGCGCAAAATGCTTCGAAGCACAGCCACGAAACGAAATTCAAGCAAAGTGGGCTAACGCTTTCAATTAGCAATCCAGTAATTAGTGCGATACAAACTGCGGAGCAAATGAAGCAAGCGGCAAGCAATACTTCAGATAGCCGCATGCAGGCGCTTGCTGCAGGCACGGCAGTGCTGGCAGCAAGTAATGCTTACGATACATTTCAGGCGGCACAAGCTATCCCCTCAACTGGGAACAACCTAAAAGATGCTGCCAACCAGGTTGGCGGCGTGAATATCTCAGTGAGTGTCGGTAGCTCCAAGAGCAGCAGCAAATCCATTCAAACAAGCACTTCTTCACAAGGTAGCCAGGTAATAGCAGGCGGCGATATCAATATCACTGCTCAGGGTGCGAGCCAAAATTCCGACGTTAATATCATCGGCAGCCAAGTCAAGGCAGGTGAAAACCTCTCGATTACTGCTGAGGATCAACTGACTCTGGTAGCGGCTAAAAATACAGAGACGAGTAACAGCAAGAATAAAGGTAGTAGTGCCAGTCTTGGTGTGAGTTATGGCACAGATGGCCTCCTGTTTTCCGCCAGCGCTAGTGGTAGTCAAGGCAAGGCTAATGGCACAGATGTCACATGGTCAGAGGCACAGGTTGAAGCAGGCAGGAAAGTTGCACTTGAAAGCGGTGCCGATACGAGTCTGATAGGGGCGCAAGTCAAAGGTGAGCAGGTAGTGGTTAAAGTCGGTACTTCGGGTGAGGGGAATCTGGATATCCAGAGCCTGCAAGATACCAGCAAGTACAAAGACAAACAGCAGAGCATGGGGGGCGGTGTTTCAATTGGTGCAGGCAGATGGGGTGGTAGCATCAATTACAGTGGCGGCAGAACAAACTCCGATTATGCCTCTGTAAAAGAACAGGCAGGTATCTTTGCCGGTGATGAAGGTTTCCAAGTGAGTGTCGCGGGTAATACCAATCTCACAGGTGCTGTAATCGCCTCCACTGAGCTGGCAATTCAAGATAACAAGAACAGGCTTTCGACTGAAACATTGACCGTTTCAAACATCAAAAATAAGGCGGAGTATGAGGCCAGCAGCAACAGCTTTGGAGGTGGTTACAGTTCGGGAAGCTCAGTCGTTGGCAAGGATCAGCAAGGCAATGCTCAGAGTGGAGGCAAAGTCCCTGGAACTATTCTTCCAAGCTTGAACGGATTTTCTGCTACCGCTCCAGTCGCTTTAAATGCGAGCGGGAAAGACGACTCGACCACAGTTAGTGCTATTAGCTACGGCAACATCGATATTACTAATGACGAGGCTCAGCGAGCCAAGACTGGTAAAGATGCTGCCACTACGGTTGCCACGCTCAATCGTGATGTTCACATCGATGAAAATGGTAATGCCGTCGATAGCCAAGGCAATAACACCGCCAACACCTTAACGCCTATCTATAACGATGAAGTTCGTGCAGAGATCAATGCAGGATTTGAGATTGTCAGAGCACTGAGTAATGAAACTAGTACTTTCCTTGCTAAGCGGGCCAAAGAAGTAGATCAAGCAGAGAAGGAAATGAAGGCCGAGCTGGCAAAACCTGAAAGTGAGCAAGACAAAAATAAGCTCAATCAGTTAAGTCAGATCATCATAGACAATCAAACCTGGGCAATGGGTGGTAATGGCCGTACCATCATTACCGCGCTCACAGCCGCGGTCAGTGGCAACGTTACAGGTACTAGCGGTGAGTTCATCCAAGCGGCCACTGTTAATTACCTACAAAGTCTTGGCACGCAGCAAATCAAACAGATTGCAGACCAAATCGGAGGTGAGGGAAGTGCTGCGCATACCGCATTGCATGCTGTAGTAGCATGTGCCGGCGCCGCCGCAGCCGGTGGTGACTGCGGCACTGCTGCGTTAGCGGCGAGCTCTGGTGTAGTCCTCAATAAACTGCTGGATGGATTAGAAGAAAAAGATAGTGGCGATCTGTCAGCTGAAGAAAGAGAGGCTCGACGCAACTTGATTACATCCGTGGTGACGGGAATTACAACCGTTGCGGGAGGTGATGCAGCAATTGCTAACGCGGCTGTAGCAATAGAAACAGAGAACAACGCTTTACCTGCGGTATTTGCTGCTGCAACTGCAGCCGTTTTCTTCACATTGCAAGCAGCCGATATCACGCTGACAGCTTGGGATTCGTATCAACTCACCCAAGCATTAGCTACTGGTGATGATGAAAAAGCGCAGGAGTTGATTGCCGGCCTCGCGATTGGCCTGGCAACGGAGGCAGTTCCAGGCAATAAGATCATACAGCGTGTTGGAGAAGTTCTAGAGCCTCTAGGTAGCAAAGCAGAAAAACTTGTTCATGGAGCAAGCGAAATACTCGCGAGAAATGCTGCTAGGGGCCGGGCTTATCAAAGTGCTGCACTCGATTCCTTGAGTGAACTTGGGCACATCAAGCCCAATTCACAGAAGTTTACGGTTGATATTGGGGATGGGAAAACCGTAACTGTTTTGCCTGACGCACTTACTAATGGTGGAACAATTATTGAAATAAAAGATGTTATAAATCTATCTAATTCAGATCAATTTAGAGGATATTTTGCGACTGGAAAGCCTGTTGAATTGATAGTTAGTACTAGAAATTTAACGATTTCTAACCCTCTAAAAAAACTTGTTTATGAAAGTGGCGGTTCAATAAAAGTATTCGACCCTGTTACCAAGACTTTCAGTCCTTTAGGATAGTTGATTCATGAAACCAAGATATGACTTGCAGATTAAATCTCCCAAATCACTGCATCAAGCTTCAGATTTTTTAAATGCTGTGGGGCTCCACTGTAACTTGTTACCAGAATATACCCCTATGAAATGGGGCTGGTTTGAACCATTAAAAGAGAGCTTTGACGTACAGAATTTGAATATTCTGTTGAATGAAACGGGAGGAACAGAAAATGTGTGGTGGAAATGCGCCGGAGTAAACAAAGCAGATGGTGAGTGGATGAAGCGTTGGAAAAGTCGTGTGGAATACTTGAAGGATACACACTCAACCATAGGATTAGCTGTTTATGATGATAAGTATGAGGAGAAGCTGCTCGAATACTTGAGAGTTGCCAGTAAGGAAAGCAGAGCAGATTTTGGTTACCTAGATTCCGTCTCAGCGAAATATGCCCCATTTGCTATGTCCGCAGACTGGTCTACTTGGACTCGCAGAGGTGACCTTCGAACCTGCTATCTATCGGTTACTACTCATACACTTAGGCATTGGCTACCTGATTTGCCATGGAGCGTTGTATTCGGCCCGGCGTATGTGAGGATGTTCGGCAAAGAGAGGCTACTAAGCACACCAGTCTACAGGGTGGACAGTATTGCTGATGAGCTGGTTTTTCTTCAGCTAACCCCGAAAATGGAAGACATTCACGAAAAATATGACGAAGTAATGGAGGCGCGCGCTGTTGCAAAAAAACATTTAGGCGAAGAATGTTTCTTCAAACCTGAGCTTGCCTATGACTATAAAGTGAGTATTTTCAATAAACTTACAGCAGAAGAAATAGAAGCTAAACGGGGAAAGGTTTTTAGAGTGCCAGAATTTGAACTTGAACCGGAATGAAGATTATCAATCTATTGATTACGCTATTTTTTATCGCACATATACTGCTCCTGACATCTAATCCCACTAAATCCCAACCTCGGTCGTCGCCTAACTAGGCGTAAAACTATCAGCATGAACTAAGCGTAGTATAAAAGCCATCCGCTGATGCCCTTGTTCAGCGTATTAAGGAATGACAGTAACTTAAAAGCTATAACTGCTATTGAAGCCCAGTAGCCAATTGCGTCCGGCGGCTGGCTCGTAGAAGCGGCCATTGTTGTCATTTACTCTTACAGAGCCGATGTAGTCCTTGTCGAAGATGTTTTCTACACGCACAAACTCGCTGAAGCGCCATTGTGAAATCTGCTGTTCCAATCCGGCGCGTATGTTGAATATGGTATAGGAGCGCGTTGATTCAGAGTTGATGTCATCCACGTATGCCTTGCTGTTGTGTCTGGCTTCAAAGGCGGTGCGGAGGCCGCTCGGATCATGCTTCCACGCGATTTCACCATAGATCTGGGTATGGTAGGTCCCGGGGATGACATTGCCTGAGCTGACTGTATTGCCCAAGGCATTGGTGTAGGTTTCATCAAACTTGGCGTTCAGCAGGGTATAAGCCCCAAACAGGGAAATATTGTTGTCGAAGCGCGTATCGATCGAAAGCTCCATCCCGTTACGTTTTGTTTTGCCTGCGTTCATGAAAGAGCTACGGCCAAATACATTATTGAGGACCACGATTTCGTCGTCCGTCCAAGTCTTGAAGACGGCCAGATTGGCAATGGTATTGTCGCCCAGGAAAGCTTTCGTCCCAACTTCGAAGTTTCGGCTGGTGCTCGGTTTCAGTGAGAGGTTAGGTCCACTTCCGGTTACTGCATCGGCGTAAGCGACTTCAATGAAAGTGGGTGTTTCGAACCCCTTGCCATAGTTGGCATACAGGTTCAGCGCAGGCGTCACCTTCCATACCGCACCCAGCACCGGCGTAGTTTTTTGGTAAGTATTGCTGCCGCTGCTGTCGCCGTTGCTGCCAACACCGGCAACGAAGGCATCATCCACTTCGAGTTTGATCTTGGTGTGACGAATGCCTGCATGTACATCGACATTCTCCAGCAGAGACCAACTCGCTTGCGCGTACTGGTCTCTGTTGGTGGAGATATTCTGCTCATCGCGATTCAATACGCTGATTGGCAGGCCACCTGCCAGGATGTTGGTGTCCGTTCTGTCATCGGTGGCCTTTCCATATGCTGCACCAAGGGTGAATGTGTAATCCTTGCCCAGGAATAGCCCATGATTATTCCAGCGGATGTCGGTACCATAGTATTCGCGACTGATCTCACTGGCGCGGGCATTGGTGCCGTCTGCATTGGTAGATAGAATTTGTAAGTTGTCCCGATCGCCCACATAGCTGATTACATTCAGGCTGTTATTCTCGTTCAGTCGATGTTCAAGATTGAAGCCAGCTTGCGTGTTGCCGCGGCTGACACGGGTGTTGGCATTGTGTGCTGCCGCTATGGCTTGTTTGCGGTCATCTTTTACCTGGTCTCTCGTCAAGCCAAGTGGATCCTGCGCATCCTGGTCGAACCAATTCACCAAGGTGGTCAGCTTGGTATCCGGACTGAAGTTGATGGTGAATTTAGCCGTGCCTTGCTCTTTTTGATTGGCGCTATGGTCCCGATAACCGTCGGATTCATAGTTTGAAAAATTGACAAGATATTCGATGGCTTCCGAGCTGCCAGCAGCTCTTACGTTCTGCCGTTGAGTGTCGTAGCTGCCAAACATTACGCCGGCTAAAACTTCCGGAATCTCTGGAGCATGCTCGGTGAAAAGCTGGACTACGCCACCAGACGAATTCCCATATAAAGCAGAAAAAGGGCCGCGCATGACTTCAATGCTGCGCACCACGTCAAGATCTACATTGCCTGGCTGCCCTTGGCCATCAGGCATGGTCAACGGGATGCCATCTACATATACGCGAACACCACGTACGCCGAATGCTGAACGTGCTCCGAAGCCACGGCTGGAAATTTGCGGGTCTTGCGCCATCTGGGTGCGATTCTGCGCAGTGATCCCGGGTATGCGAATCAGGCTTTCGGATAGATTCATTCTCGCCTGACCGTCTTGAATCTGGTCCTGGCTTACAACATCGATGGCTACCGGCAAGTCAAAGCTGTTTTGTTCCTGCCGGGTTGCAGTTATCACGATGGGCGAAAGCATTTGTACCTTATTTTCATTATTGCCGGGGTCTTCGGCTCCATATGAAAGCGCTGGAATGAAAGTGCCGGCGACGGCAAGAGGTAGAATTTTTCTGATTAACATTGGCACCCTTGGATATAGCTTTTTTTGATGAGCTGGAGCTTATACAGTTTGCATATGGCATGCATCAGTAAATTCATGAATTGCGGTCAGGCATGACCACAGAGTTCTGAGTGAAGATTGGGTTTAGCGAGGACCAGTTAACTGCGAGGGTAAGTTCAATTCTTCGGGTATGAACTCAGATAAGGCCGCTCAGCAATTGCACCTTCACCGCGGAGCCGGCAGGCATATCTCCCACATCTTCATCCAGGACTATGAAGCAGTTGGCCTCGGACATGGAACGCAGAATACCGGAGCCCTGGTTGCCCGTAGGCCTTACCTTCCATTTGCCGTCGTGGTCGGAAAACAAGATGCCGCGCTGAAATTCGGTACGTCCCCGGAGCTTGCGGATGTCTTCGGTGGTTGTCACTTCGAACATGGGCAGTGGAGCAGGGTCTGGTTGCCCCATGAGCACCAGCATGGCTTCACGCACGAATTGGTAGAAGGTCACCATGACCGCGACCGGGTTGCCGGGCAGGCCGAAATAATGCGCATCGCCGACCTTGCCGTAAGCCAACGGCCGGCCGGGTTTCATGGCGATCTTCCAGAACACGACCTGACCCAGTTTTTCCAGCAGCTGTTTCATGTAGTCTGCTTCCCCAACCGAGACGCCGCCGCTGGTGATGATGACGTCGGCCTTGGTGGAAGCTTCGATGAGGGTTTGCTCAAGTACTGCCGGATCGTCGCGTACTACACCCATATCCAGTATGTCGACGTCCATACGCGTGAGCATGCCGAATAGGGTGTAGCGGTTGCTGTCATATACCTGGCCTGGAGCCAGCGGCTGGCCTATGCTTGTCAATTCGTCGCCGGTGGAAAAGAAAGCCACGCGCAGCTTGCGGTAGACCTCTACCTCGCCAATGCCAAGCGAGGCGATCAACCCCAGATCAGCCGCGCGCATAAGCCTGCTGGCAGGCAAAACCTCCTGTCCCAGCTTGAGGTCCTCGCCGGCGCAGCGCTTGTTCATATGCCGTTTGGGCGCTTCGGTAAACAGGATGTGGTTATCTGTTACCCGCACCTTTTCCTGCATGATGACCGTATCAGCCCCGGCGGGGATGACGGCCCCCGTCATGATGCGGACACATTCGCCTTTACTGACTGAATCTTCAAATGCCTTGCCGGCGTATGCAGTGCCTATGATGTTGAGCCGCGTTTCGCCTGTTTGCAGGTCGTCTGCATTGAATGCATAGCCGTCCATTGCCGAGTTGTCGTGGTTAGGCACGTTGCATGGCGAGATGATGGTTTGTGCCAGTACGCGGCCTAGCGATTCGCGTAGCGGCACCAGCTGGGTTTCGCTTACGGGCGAAAGATAGTTACGGATATGATGTCTGGCCTGATCCACCGGCATCGAATTGGGATCGTAGTCATCCATGCAGCTATGTAAAAGATCGGATATGGATTTCTGGTTCATGGTGTCGGTTGGGCAAGTTGTTTGGAGATAGTTTGCGCCTCGAGCCACTGCGATATGAATGCGGCAACCATATCAACATTGTTAAGGTCGAGCATGGGTAGCGCGATGTCGATTGGCGCATCAGTTGCCACGGCGATGATTGTTGTATCTTCCTTGGCGAGCAGCGGCATTCCAAGTGTGGGCCTATGAACTTCAAGCTTGGGAATTGGTGCCTGCTTGAAGCCTTCCACCAGTACAAGATCAGCCAAAAGTGGATCGAGTTTGGCAGCGAGTTCTTCCAGCTGCGGCTCATGCTCTGCGGCAAGCTCGGTCATCAATGCCCAGCGCTTTGAGGAACCCAGCATGGTTTGCACGGCGCCCGCTTGTCTTAGGCGGTAGCTGTCCTTGCCCGGATGGTCTATGTCAAAGCTGTGATGCGCATGCTTGATGATGGAAACGCGGATGCCGCGCTCCTGCAGCACCGGGATCAGGCGTTCCAGCAGGGTGGTTTTTCCGCAGCCGCTGCCGTAGGCGCAGATGCCAAGCAAGGGGATGGAATTGCTAATGTCGTGCGACAGTTTCAGGCGGCCTGTTCGAGGCACAACAGCTCCTCGCGAGTATTGATGTTGATGAATGCCTGCGGCTGATCATTGAATAGGACTTCAACCGTATCCAGGCTACTGTACCAATCCTCAAACTTGCGCCCGCCGTGTTGCAGGTATTCTTCCAGATGCGGCAGCAGCGTCCGACGGCACAAACAGAATACCGGATGAGGCTGTGTGCCGGTTTTTGCGACGGCGACATCGGCATCGCATTTGGTCATGCCTTGCATGAGCCGGCCGGCCAGGCTCATGGAGATCAATGGTGTATCGCAGGGAACCGTCATGACATACGGGTGGCGTGCTTCCGTCATGCCTTTGTGCAGGCCCGCCAGCGGTCCGGCAAAGCCTTCGATCGCATCGCTGATAACGGGATAGCCGAGCGCGGAATAGGTGTCGATTTCGCGGTTGGCGCTGATGAGTATTTCCCCGACCTGCGGTGACAGGCGCTGGATAATATGGGAGACCAGCGGCTTGCCCAGGAATTCCACAAGCCCCTTGTCTGCCCCGCCCATGCGGCGGCCCTGGCCGCCGGCAAGAATAACGCCTGTGATGCTCATCTTTGGGATCTCAAGGTTGAATCACTCGCGAGCGTCAACCGCCTGTCATCGACATGAATCTGACCACGGCGGGTTTAGCGCGATCAAGGTCGAAGTCGTGGCCTTTGGGTTTGATCTGCATGCTCTGCAGAATAGCCTCGATCAGTGGAGCGTCGTCTTGCGGATGCCGGCGCAGCAGGGGCAGCAGGTCCACCTTGTCTTCCTGGCCCAGGCACAGGAAAAGTTCGCCCTTGCAGGTGATGCGTACGCGATTGCAGGATTCGCAGAAGTTGTGGCTGTGCGGTGAAATAAAGCCGACGCGGGTTTGCGTTTCGGGGATGCGCCAATAGCGCGCTGGTCCGCCGGTAGTTTCTGTGCTGCTGATCAAGGGATAATGTGCCTGCAGCAGCTTGAGGATTTCGGCGTTGCTGACACAGGTGGAGCCGCGTGCATGGTCCACTTCGCCCAGCGGCATTTCTTCGATGAAAGCAATGTCCACACCCTGCTGCATGGCGAATTCGAGTAGCGGCAAGGCTTCATCATCGTTGACGCCGCGCATGAGCACGGTATTCAGGCGAATATGGTCAAAACCTGCTTGCCTTGCGGCAGCTATCCCGCGCAGCACTTTGTCGAGTTCCCCAACGCGTGTAATGCGGCGGAAACGTTCGCTATCAAGGCTGTCCAGGCTGATATTGATGCGTTTGACGCCGGCTTGCCTGAGTGCGACCGCCTGGCGCTCAAGTTGCGAGCCGTTCGTGGTAAGTACCAGCTCACGCAGGTCTTGTAGCTGGCCAATTTCTTCAAAAAGCCACAAGGCATTCTTGCGTACAAGTGGTTCGCCTCCAGTGATGCGGACCTTGCTGACCCCCAAACCGACGAATGTTCTGACCAGGCGGGCGCATTCTTCCAGGGTAAGCACCTCGTTCCGCGGCAGGAAAGTCATGTCCTCGCCCATGCAATAAACGCAGCGGAAATCACAGCGATCCGTAATGGACAGCCGGATGTAATCCACCCTGCGACCAAACTGGTCAATCAAGATCGGCTTATTAGGGGCTTCAGTCAGCACAATGGGTCTGGGCTCATGGCAGCTTTAATTGACCTTGGATTCTAAGTGTTTAAACAGGCCTGCACAACGCACAAGGTTGGACACGACCATTATCTGCAAATTCCATGCAGCAGCATGGTATATACGGCCTCAGTCTCTGCTTTGCAGAAACTAAAGCATACCCGGTGCAGACTAAATAAGTATTGGCGCGAAAGCGCGCCAGTGTACGGATTGCATTAGAATTTTCGGCTACTATACAGGTCTGTTTGACGTGTTTGCCCCATATGGCACAAAATACACTTCAGGCTCAACGGATAACGAATTTAAATTAATGGTTTAGATGATATGGTGCAACAGGTTTTTGAGCGGATTCAAATGCATATTGCTGCCCACCGGGCAGTTCCAGGCGGCTTGTTGCCTCTGCTGCACGCCATTCAGGATGATATCGGCTATGTCCCCGAGGATAGTTATGAGGTGATTGGCAAGGCTTTGAACCTGTCGGTCGCGGAAGTCCACGGCGTGGTCAGCTTTTATCATCATTTCCGGACACAGCCACCCGGCAAGCACATCCTGCATATCTGCCGTGCCGAATCCTGTCAGGCGATGGGCTCTGAGCATCTGGAAATCCACGCCAAATCAAAGCTTGGCATCGACTATCACGAGACCAGCCACAATGGCAGCATCACGCTGGAGCCCATCTATTGTCTGGGCAACTGCGCCTTGTCTCCTGCCGTCATGCTGGATGAGAAAGTTTACGGACGG
>Ga0196971_1000520_pt1 | contig 27590 bp, 23 predicted proteins | sample S1v_1013CmetaG_FD_148660 | JGI IMG/M metagenome (GOLD analysis project Ga0196971, IMG submission 148660) | Soil microbial communities from Anza Borrego desert, Southern California, United States - S1+v_10-13C | ecosystem: Environmental > Terrestrial > Soil > Desert | place: USA: California...
CTGCGCCATCCATTGGCAGGCCGAAGTACGCTGCAGCAAACATCATCGACAGTGCACCTGCGGCCGAACCGCCGGACAAACCGAGCACGTAGGGATCGGCAAGCGGATTGCGCAGCAGGATCTGCATCAACGCACCGGCCACAGCCAGCAGGCCACCGACTGCGAATGCCGCAAGTGCGCGCGGCACGCGCAGCATCCAGAACACGTCATTGCCGGCGATGCTTTGCGTACACCCCGTGCTGCCGCACAAGGTAGCGGCGGCCGCCACCAGCATGGCAATCAGTGCCAGGCTGAGCAGGATGGTGAGTGCGCGCCGCATCGCCGTCTTCCTGTTCCCGCTTTACGGCTGCCAGTTCACGCCGACGAATACGCCGCGCGGTGCCTGGTTGTAGCCGTAGGCGGTTTGATAATCGCGATCGAACAGGTTTTCGACGCGACCGTACAAGGACACGCCTTTTTGCAGTTCATAGCGCGTTGTCAGGTTGGCCGTCCAGTAAGCACTGAGGCGGCGAGTTCCGTCAGGACGTGACCCTGTGTACCCCAAGTCGCCTCCGACCTGCCATTGGCCAAACGTATGATTGGCTGCCAACGAAGCAAGCGTCTCTGCACGGCGGCGCGAGCGCTGTCCGGTCGTCTCGTCTTCGGGATCCTGCAGCGTCAGGCTGGCGCGCAGATCGGTATCCCCTAACTTGCTGGTGGCGCTCAACTCCAGTCCCTTGTTGCTTGCCCGGGCCACGTTCTCAAAACGATTCGTCAGGAAGTCATACTGGAACTGTTCCTTGATCCGTGTCTTGAACAGGGTCGCACGGATAAGCGCGCCAGCGGTCGCATATTGCATGCCGACTTCTGCCGAGCGGGTGCGTTCCGGCTTCAGGTCCGGATTGCCGAAGAATGGTGCGTAAAGATATCCGAGCGGCGGCACACTGAAACCGGTCGACACGCTTGCGGTTGCCTTGAGAGCGTTCGTCAGGTTGTAGCCATAGCCAAGATAGCCGGTCGTTGCGGAGTCGACGTGCTGGGTATCGTCGTGGCGCACATTGAACTGCACTTGATGCGCGTTGATCTTGCCCTGCAGGCCCGTGTAGACGCTGTTCGCGTAGCGATTTGCACTGAAGGTCGTCCCGAAACCATCGTTGCTGTCGAGTTCCTGCAACTGGCGCTCCAATCCGGCTGTTGCGGTCCAGTCCGTCGACAATGCGATTTCGTTGTTCCACTGGAACATGCGCGTCTTGCTGGCAAAACGGTTGTCATTCACACCAAACATCGTGTCGTTGTGGTTTGCATTCTTGTCACGCGAGACGGCATAGGACACGCGTGAGGACCAGTTGGATGCGAAGCGATTCTGCGAGAACAGGGTAAACGTGTCGACGTCGGTTTTGCCCTTGTGAATATCGGCAGGCGCACCAAAGCTGCTGTCGTAATCAAATTTTCCTTCGGTGTTCGAAAAGCGCAGGCCCAGTTCATGTCCTTTGCTCCACTCTTGCGACAACATGCCGCTGACGCTGGTGTTCCGATAGCCGTCCTTGTCCGGATTTCCACTTGCAAGCTGGCTAGTGTCGATCGATGAAAAGCCATCCGTCCTGAAGTTTGAAGCCGCAATGGAATAACGCGTCCCACCGGACGAGCCGTTGACACCGGCAGACACGCGCGTCGTGTCGCGCGAACCAGCCTCGGCATTCACGGTGACACGCGGTGCACCATCGCCGCGCTTGGTAAAGACCTGGATCACGCCGCCGACGGCGCCCGAGCCATAGATGCTCGATACGTTGCCGCGCACGATTTCGATACGGTCAATCTGGTCGAGCATCAGGTGCTCGATGCTGACAGTCCCGGTTGCATCCTGTTTAGTCAGTGGTACGCCATCCAGCAGGATCAGCGTCTGGCGTGTTTCCGCGCCGCGCACGAACAAGCCGCTTGCCTGGCCATAGCCACCGCTCTGCGTGAACTGGATGCCCGCCTCCCGTTTGAGCAGCGCCGGCAAATCAACCGCTTGCGATTTGCGAATATCGTCCGATGTCAGCACCGTCGTATGGGGCAAGGCATCAACCTGCGCCTGTTCAACGCGCGATGCCGTCACCACCACCGGCGCAAGTGTCTTGTCAGCGGCAGCTTGCGCAGCGGCGTCGACAGATACCAAAGCGGAGATTGCAGAAACCAGAGCGAGCGGTGTCCATGCCGCAAGGCCAGGACGTGAAGAGGAAAAATTCATGATGTTGTTTTCGAAAAAAGCTCCCGGCATGCTTCCCCGCACGCCAGATTCAACGAAAGGCATGACAGGACAATCGAAAACGGATGAACGGAATAGCGGCAATGATGCCGAGGACCGATGCATGTTCGCGAGACTCCCCGTCGCAGCACTTTCCCCAGTCTTGGCCGGTATCCGGGCTAACAAGTCAGGTCGCCTCACCTTCCCATGCAGGACAGCACAGTGGCATGAAGAGACAGCCGGTCACTCTTGGAATGACGCTTGTTTTACCGTTGCGGGGGCAGCACACGTTAGCTATTTGATAAGCACCGTGTTTCCCGTTTAACTGCACGCATGAACATGCGCGCGGGCACCAAAACCCCGGCAGTGTATGCGCACTGCCGTTGCCCGTCAAATAAGCAATCACTGTGGAAGATACGGACACCGGTTTCCCATAAAGTTTGCTACTCTCAGCTTCGTTTTATCACCCCGAGCAACATTGTTCGGATGACAACCAACCCGTCCTTGCCTCATGAACAACCAAGCCGATTACTACACCCAGCAATACAATGCCCGCGCCATGATCCCGGACCATCCGCGCATCTTCACGCGCTGGCTGAAGGAATCCGCCCATGTGCGCCGTACACACGCCGCACTGTTCGATCTGGCGTACGGTGAATCGAGCGGCGAACGCCTCGACTTCTTCCCGACCAATCGTAGCGATGCACCGCTGCTGGTGTTCATTCATGGCGGCTGGTGGCGCTCACTCGACAAGTCGGACTTCTCCTTTGTTGCACCGGCATTTACACGCGCCGGCTACAACGTCGCGCTGACCAATTACACGCTGGCACCAGATGCATCGATCGCGGAGATCGTGCTTCAACAATTGCGTGCCCTCGCCTGGCTCTACCGCAATGCCGAGAAATATGACTTTGACCCGCAGCGCATTGTGGTGGCGGGGCATTCCGCAGGCGCGCACCTGACGGCGATGATGATGGCGGCAGTGTGGCCGGCGTTTGCGCCGGATCTGCCGGCGAACCTGATCAAGGGCGCGGTTCTCATGTCGGGCATTTATGATCTCGAACCGGTCCGGCATGCGGATTTCGTCAATGTCGACCTGAAGTTGACCAAGGACGATATTGCTCCTTTGTCACCGGCATGGATGCCGCAAGCCCATGAAGCGCCTTTCATTACGGCGTTCGGCGGACAGGAATCCGAGGAATTCAAGCGCCAGACTGGGCTGATTGCAGATGCGTGGAAGAACTCGCACCGCGGCGATATCGCGCTGCCCGAGGCTAATCATTTGACCATTTGCGATGCGTTCGCAACGCCGGGCGCCCCCTTATACGAGGCGACGGTTGCTCTGATCAACGATATCCGCTGACCAAACGCGGCGTTGACAATATTTGATCCGTGCCGGCTTTGCGGCAAAGCGGCACGGCAGTATGATGTTTTAAGTTGCGCGCCGGAAAACCCTAGCTGATAATTCTGTTGAAATGCCGCGCCATTATTGGCGCAAACGAAGATCACGCAACATCACGAATCCCGGCATTTTTGTCAGAAAATTGCCAACAACGAGCACAGAAAGCACCGACATGACCGACGCAGCAGACGATCTCGAAGCACTGTTTGATGAAGTGGCCGCGCAGCGCGCCGAGACAGTCGCCCAAACTGCTTCCGCAGCAACCGCTGAACCTGCTGCAGCAGAAGCCGGAGAGGCACAAACTGCGCCGGCAGGCATCCAGGAAGAACAGTCCGACAAGCCGATGTACGAACGCTTGGGCGGCATTGTGCGCATGCTGCACGACTCGTTGCGCCAACTGGGTTATGACCGCTCGTTGTCGGACGTTGCCAGCCAGATTACCGATGCACAGGGGCGGCTCGAGCATATCGCCTCGCTCACCGAACAGGCCGCCAACAAGGTGCTGAACACGGTGGATACCAGCATTCCGGAACAGGAAGCCCTGTCGAAAAAGGCGGAGGAAATGGAAAACCGCTGGACGATGCTGTTCGACGGCAAGCTCAGTATCGAAGAATTCAAGGCGCTCGCCGGCGACTCGAAGCAATTCGCCGCCACCGTCATGCAAGCATCGGAAGCGGAAAAGGCACGCCTGCTCGAAATCATGATGGCGCAGGATTTCCAGGACATTACCGGCCAGCTGATCAAGAAGATCGTAACCATCACCAGCACGGCAGAGCAGGAACTCGCACAGCTCCTGCGTGACAATGCGCCGCCGGAGGTGAAGGCGGCGATGGCCGAAAACAAGCCGGCTGAACTGATGACCGGCCCGTCTGCACCTGGCGCCGCGATGGCGCAGGACGATGTCGACAGCTTGCTTGCAGATCTGGGGTTCTGATGGACGACATGCTCAAGGAATTCGTCGTCGAGGCGCTTGACCTCGCGACGAACGTAGAAGAGCACCTGCTCACGCTGGAACGTCGACCCGACGACAGCGATACGCTCAACGCGCTGTTCCGCTCATTCCATACGATCAAGGGTGGTGCCGGCTTCATGAACCTCGCGGCCATTGTGTCCGCCTGCCATCTGACGGAAAACCTGTTCGATGCGCTGCGGACCGGCAAGGTGCCAGTCACGCCGACCGCCATCGAGGCTGGCCTGCAGGCCAGCGGCTTCGTCGCCGACCAGCTCACGCAGCTGGCCAATGGCGCCGCGCCGGAATCCCTGCAGCCGATGCCAGCGCCGCTGGAAGAAATCCTGAAGCAGGCGATCGAAGGCAAGACGGCAGCACCCGTGGCCGCGACACCCGCTGCAGCATCAGCCCCTGCGCAACCGTCTGCAGAAGCCGCCTTCGCAGCGGCGTCTCCGGATGGGCTCGACTGGGAAGCGCTCTATCGCGCCGTGGTCCCAGTCGGCACACTGCCCGATGCACCTGCAGCGACAGCAGCACCAGTTGCCCCTAACGTGGCAGCCGCAGCCCCGGCAGCAGCAACAACTTCTGTGTCGGCCAAAGCCGCCGGTGACGACCATGGCGCCAAGCCAATCACTGCGCAGGTCAAGGAAGACAGCATCCGTATCGACGCCGTCAAACTTGATGCACTGCTCGAAGTCGCAGGCGAGTCAGTCCAGGCAGCCAACCAGGCCGCCGTGCTGGTGGAAAAGCTTTCCCAGTTCAAGTTCGACGGCCAGGCCGCGACGCTGATGTCGGCATTGCAGGAGACCCTGAGCCGCGCCTCGCGTTACTCAACCGAATTGCAGCGCGCCACGCTGGCTACCCGCATGCAGCCGGTCGGCCGCCTGTTCCAGAAATTCCCGCGCCTCGTGCGCGAACTGGCGCGCGACCTGGGCAAGGATGTGGAACTGGTCATTGAAGGCGCCGAGACGGAAGTCGACCGCGTCGTCGTCGACAGCCTGTACGATCCACTAGTGCACATGCTGCGCAATGCGCTCGACCATGGCATCGAAAGTGCGGAGGAGCGTGCCGCCACGACCAAGCCCGCCAAGGCGAAGATCCTGCTGAAAGCCTGGCAGGAAGGCAGCAGCGTCATCATTGAAGTTTCCGACGACGGCAAAGGCATGGACGCCGCGAAGCTGCGCGCCAAAGCCATCTCGAAGGGGCTGATCAGCGAGAATGCTGCGCAGTCTGCGGAAGAAGCATTCCAGCTGGTGTTCCTGCCCGGCTTCTCCACGAAGGAAGTAGCCTCGAGCGTCTCGGGACGCGGCGTGGGCATGGACGTCGTGAAGACAGCCGTTGAAAAGCACCGCGGCGCAATCCGCATCGACTCCGTCCTGGGTGAAGGCACACGCTTTACGATCCGCCTGCCGATCGAACTGTCGATCGTTCCGACGATGCTGGTCCGCACGTCCGGCGCGGCGCTGGCGATGCCGATGGCCGTGGTGCAGCGTGTAGTGGAATTGCCCGACACGTTCGACGAAGTCGGCGGCGCACCGGTCTTGCGCGATCAGGGAAGGCCGCTGGCAGTCCGCTCACTGGCCGGCATCCTCGGCTACGAACGCGGCCGGGAGAAAGTCGGCATCGTCATCGCCGCGCACCAGCCCTACATCCTCGCTGTGGACGCGGTGGATGGTACGGCCGACTTGGTGATCAAGCCGCTGACCGCGCTGTCAGTCCCGGGAGTCAACGGAACTGCACGTTCTGCCGAAGGTGAGCTGGTGCTGGTGATCAGCCTTGCGTTCCTGCTCGACGGCTGCAAGACAAGCAGCATCCGTCTCGCCGCCTGATCCCCACCTATCCTGTACGCTCCGGACATGTCTTTGCCCGGAGCGCTCCTCATGAAAGAGCTCGTCCGACTGCGGCGCAAACACCGCAGGCATGACAGCATTGCTCCCGACGGCTGTTATTGCTGCGGGCGACCGCTCATCACCTTGCGCACCGACGCTCCACCGGCGAGAAACAACGCAAGCATCACCGGCACCCAGCCAAAGAGCAGGTTGTAAAAGCCGAATTTCGCCATGAAACCGTTGCAGACGACCGCTCCGCCAACCATCGTACATCCGTGGTCATGCGTAAGCAGCGCCACCATGCCCCAGATGGCAAGCAAAACAAGAAAAATCGTCCAAGCGATAGCAGGTTTAAGTAGTGAGTTCATCGATCAAGACAGCAGAAACGAAAAACGCCACGGCATCTGTTTGGCGCCGGTGCACCGGATGCCTCCCTGATCGAAAGTGGCGGCTTACCTCTTTGCCAGCCGCTCGGCTTTCTCTTTCGACCATGCGGCAATCTTCTCATGAATGCCCTTCTGTTCGCTAAACATCTGTGAGTTGGAAGCCAGCTGCGCCGACAGCTCCAGCCGGATACCGTTCGGGTCGAAGAAGTAGATGGACTTGAAAATACGGTGGTCGGTAAGTCCCAGCACCTCGATGCCATGCGCCTCCAGGCGTGTCTTCATCGCTTCCAGCTGCTCCACAGTATCGACGCGGAGCGCAATATGGTTGACCCATGCCGGTGTATTTTCGCTTGGAGCAGGCGCCACATTGTCCCCGAGGTCGAAGAACGCAAGGCAGGAACCGTCCGTCATGCGAAAGAAGATATGGACGTAAGGGCAATACTCGCCAGTCGAGGGGACGATGTCGCTTCGGATGTAATGAAACAGCGGCAGGCCAAGGATGTCCTCGTAAAAATGCCGGGTCTCTTCCGCATCCCGGCAGCGATACGCGAAGTGGTGCAAGCCGTTGATCGGCACTGCGGCGGGCAGTGCTCCTGGCAGGCCGACCTGGGTAGTGGTAAATGCTTCCATGTTCCCTCCAGTTCCTATTGGGCTGTGTTTGACAGGTGTGGCATCGTCAGTGATGCGCCTTTGGCGCACCGCCTTGCGCCACCTGCTGGTCGATCGCACCGAAGATGGACTTGCCGTTTTCATCCAGCATCTCGATGCGAATCGTGTCGCCGAAATGCATGAATGGCGTCTTCGCCTCGCCTTCTTCGATCATCTCCAGGCAGCGCTTTTCTGCGATGCAGGTATACCCCTTCTTGCCCCCCTTGTTCGATACGGTGCCCGAGCCGATGATGGAACCTGCGCGCGCGCTGCGCGTCTTGGTCAGGTGCGCAATCAGTTGCGGAAAACTGAACACCATGTCGGCACCGGCATTCGGCTGGCCTACGAGCTTGCCGTTCCAGGTCGCGCGCAGCGGCAGATGCACCTTGCCGTCCTTCCACGCATCCCCCAGTTCATCCGGCGTGACGGCCACCGGGGAAAAGCTCGACGCCGGCTTCGACTGGAAAAATCCGAAGCCTTTCGCCAGCTCGGCAGGAATCAGGTTGCGCAGCGATACATCATTGACCAGCATGAGCAGTTTGATATGCGGCAGCGCGCGTTGCGCGCTTGTTCCCATCGGCACATCGTCGGTGATCACGGCGACCTCGCCTTCGAAATCGATCCCCCACTCCTCCGAGCCCAGCACAATGTCATCCGTCGGACCGATGAAGTCGTCCGATCCTCCCTGATACATCAGCGGATCGTGCCAGAAGGACTCCGGCATTTCTGCGTTGCGCGCTTTGCGGACGAGTTCGACATGGTTCACATAGGCCGAGCCGTCGGCCCATTGATACGCGCGCGGCAGCGGCGCCATGCAGCGTTTTGGATCAAATTCGAAGCTGCGGTGCGCCTTGCCCGCGTTGAGTTGCTCATATAGCTGCTCCAGCTGCGGGGCGATGAACGACCAGTCATCCAGCGCGCGCTGCAGGGTCGGCGCGATTCCGTCGGCGACATGCGCCGTCTTCAGGTCGCGTGCAACAACAATCAGTTGGCCGTCTCGGGTGCCGTCTTTCAAGGTCGCAAGCTTCATCGGGAGTCCTTTTCTGGTTGCGTAATCGGCTGCTGACTAGGGAAGCTGCCTATGGGATCTGGCTTAACCGGGGAAACTGTTTTACCATCCCTACAATTACGTATTATTAAATTGATTCACCATATCGTAATCACAATCCACGATGAAATCAACCAACGACGCCCTTGATCTGCGGCAAGGCATCCAGTCGGTCGAGGTGGCCGGGCCGTTGCTGCGAGCCTTGGCGCAGGCACCCGGACCGCTTTCGCTCTCCACACTGGCAAACAATGCAGGCATGCCTGCAGCCAAGGCACACCGCTATCTTGTCAGCCTGATCCGCGTCGGACTGGTGGAACAGGATGCGGATACCGGCTTGTATGACCTCGGGGTGCTGGCACTGGAACTGGGGCTGGTTTCCCTGGGAAGGCTGGATGCGGTGAAGCTGGCGGACGAGACGATGAGCAGCTTGCGGGATGCGACGAGTGAAACGGTTGCGCTGGCCATCTGGGGCAATTTCGGCCCGACCTATATTCGCCTGCTGCAGTCGCGACGGCCGGTGACGATCAATCTGCAGATCGGCAGCGTGATGCCGATGACGTACACTGCGACCGGGCTGTGCTTTGCCGCCTTCCTGTCGGAGCGCGAAACGGAAGAACTCCTGCGCGATGAACTCGCACTGAACCGCGGGGAAAAGCTCGATGCGCCCCACACGCGCAAAGAGCTGGCGCCATTGCTGGAAGAAACCAGGAAGCATGGCCTGGCGCGCATGATCGGCCGCCTCGACCCAGCCGCGGTACGTCAGCCTGGCGCGACTCGCGCCGCGGAACGCCTGCTGGCCGGCTTCAATGCCTTCTCGGCACCGGTGTTCGACCATGACGGCCACATGCGCTTTGCCCTGACGGTGGTCGGCTCGTCGGCGCATGTGGATGAAGCATGGGAGGGAGATATTGCGCAGCAGACGAAAGCCCATGCCCAGCGCCTGTCGCAGCGCCTCGGCTTTCGACCACAAGATCAGAGCGCCACGCAAGCCTGAGTTGCGTGGCACCCGAAGAGTAAAGCTGTTAGAACATACTTCCGACGTTCAGCAGAGTCAGCACGCCCAGCACGGCAAAGATGAGCGCAGCAATTGCGTGGACCACCTTCAGCGAAATCTTCTGTGTAATCTTGCCGCCCAGCAGCACCGCAGGGACGTTGGCGATCATCATGCCGAGCGTCGTGCCCGCCACGACCGCCGCGAATGCCGAGTATTTCGCCGCCAATGCAATCGTCGCAATCTGGGTCTTGTCACCCATTTCGGCAAGGAAGAAGGCAATCAATGTGGCGCCGAACACGCCAAAGCGCGCGGGCTTGGTATCGACGTCATCGAGCTTATCGGGAACCAACATCCACGCGGCCATTGCCAGGAACGACAGCCCAAGGATCCAGCGCAAGGCATCATTGCCGATCAGCGCGGTCAGCCAGCTGCCGATTGCACCGGCGAACGCATGGTTCAACAAGGTGGCGACGAGGATGCCGAGGATGATGGGAACGGGACGGCGGAATTTTGCTGCCAGCAACAGGGACAAGAGCTGCGTCTTGTCGCCCATTTCGGCAAGGGTGACGATGCCGGTCGAAATAAGGAATGCTTCCATGAATGCTCCAGGGCCGGATCAATACCGATGACCACGTGCCCTCCAGCCCAAAGCAGGGACAACATGGTCAAAGGTCTCGCCAAACCTGGAGTCGCTTGCACCATGACCGAAGTCAAGTCTGTTGATGCAAGCCCCTCTCGCGATGTTTTCACAATTTCGGAGGGCGGCTACTCCCCAATGACGGCAGGGATTTTACTCCTTCACTAAAGTATCTGCAAAGCAAATTCCGGATAGGGATTCAGAGCTCGTAGCTGTCCTTCTCGCCGCTCATTACCTTTTCGATCAACTTCCGGTTCAACGAGGGCGAGAGCAACTCAATGAAGCTGTATACATAACTACGCAGATAAGCTCCCTGCTTGAGCGCGACTCGAGATACGTTAGAACCAAACAGATGCCCCGCAGAAATAGCATTGAGGCCCTTGTCCCGCTCAGCGTCGAACGCCATGCCGGCGATGATGCCCACGCCCATGCCGAGTTCGACATACGTCTTGATAACGTCTGCGTCGATTGCCTCAAGGAAAATATCCGGTTTCAGCCCACGAATCGAAAAAGCATGGTCGATCTTGGCACGGCCGGTAAATGCACTGTCATATGTAATAAGAGGATAAGCGGCGATTTCCTCCAGCGTAATCGACTTGGATTTGAGCAGAGCATGGTCCGGCGGAACGACCACCACATGTTCCCATTGATAGCATGGCAACGAAATCAGGCCATCTGCACTTGCAATCGCTTCGGTCGCGATCGCCATATCCGCTTGGTCCTTCAACACCATATCGGCGATCTGACGCGGATTACCTTGCAATAAAGACAATCTCACCTTCGGGTACTTCTGTGTAAAGGCCTGCACGACCTTGGGCAATGCGTAACGTGCCTGCGTATGCGTCGTCGCGATCGTGAAACTGCCGCTGTCCTGCGCCGCGAATTCCTTGCCGATCCGCTTCAAGCCATCGATCTCCTGCATGATCAGTTCGACGGAACGCAGTACCGCCCTTCCCGGTTCGGTCAGGCCGCGAATCCGCTTGCCATGCCTAGTAAAGATGTCGACACCGAGTTCCTCCTCAAGCTCGATGATGGCCTTTGAGACGCCGGGCTGGGAGGTATAGAGGGCTTTCGCGGCTTCGGTCAGATTGAAGTTTTGCCGGACGGCCTCACGGACGAAGCGCAATTGATGAAGATTCATCGCTTTCCCTGATGTTTTACTGCTTCCTAGCATTTTTACTTATACCGAGAAGGCATATAAGCAAATAAATACTAAGTAGTTTGGAATAAGGAATTAGTTTATTACGATTCGAGCTACTTTGCGTGAGGTCACATGACTCTTTCTTATGTAATTTCCGGTTTTGCAGTCGGCGCCCTTGTTGGCCTGACCGGCGTCGGCGGTGGCTCCCTGATGACGCCGCTATTGACGTTGCTCTTCGGCGTATCCCCCACGGTTGCCGTAGGTACCGACCTTGCTTTTGCGTCAATTACCAAGGGCGCCGGCACCCTCGCCCATCGTTTCCGCCGTACCGTCCATTGGGATATCGTCCGGCACCTGTGCTACGGTGCCCTTCCTGCCGCCGTCCTGGCCGCCCTTGCCTTGAAGCACTTTGGCGTGCTGGACCAGGAAATCGGCCAGATCATCCGCTATTCGATTGCCGGATCAGTACTGCTGACCGTCTTCGCACTGCTGTTCCGCGGCCGGATGCAAGCTTGGGTAAAAGCCCATCCGGAGAAGCAACTCCAAGGTGCAAAACTGACGGCAATGACAATCGTCGTCGGTGCAGTGCTCGGCACACTGGTGACGGTCTCCTCCATCGGCGCCGGCGCAATCGGCGCGACAATCCTCGTATTGCTGTATCCTCGCCTGTCCCCCGCAGAAATCGCTGGTACGGACATAGCCTACGCCGTGCCATTGACGGCCATCGCCGCCTTCGGCCACTGGTGGTTGGGTTCGATCAACTGGGAATTGCTGGGGGCGCTACTGCTTGGCTCCGTGCCGGGCATCACCATCGGGTCGCTGGCCGCACGTGCCGTACCCGAAAAAATTCTCCGCGGATTATTGGCGACGACGCTGACCGGCGTCGCCGCAAAGCTGGTTTTTTAAGATTGGAAAAAGAAGATGTACCGTTACGACCAATATGATCATCAGATCGTCAAGGAACGCGTTGCACAGTACCGCGACCAGGTACGCCGTCGCATTGCCAATGAACTGAGCGAGGACGAATTCCGTCCGCTGCGCCTGCAAAACGGCCTGTACCTGCAGCGCCATGCGTACATGTTGCGTATCGCCATCCCTTACGGACATCTCGCATCGAAGCAAATGCGCATGTTTGCACACATCGCGCGTGAACACGACCGCGGCTACGGCCACTTCACGACGCGCCAGAACATGCAGTTCAACTGGATCAAGATGGAAGAAACGCCGGACATCCTGGCCAAGCTGGCGTCGGTGGAAATGCACGCGATCCAGACTTCCGGCAACTGCGTCCGCAACATTACCTCTGACGAGTTCTGCGGCGTCGCACAGGACGAGATTGTCGATCCGCGCCCGTACTGCGAAATTCTGCGCCAGTGGAGTACCTTCCACCCGGAATTCGCCTTCCTGCCGCGCAAGTTCAAGATCGCCATCAATGGCGCCAAGGAAGACCGTGCCGCGATCATGATGCACGACATCGGACTGTCGATCGTGAAGAACGAACAGGGCGAGATCGGCTTCCGCGTCTTCGTCGGCGGCGGATTGGGTCGCACGCCGATCCTGGGCAGCGAAATCCGCGCCTTCCTGCCGTGGCAACACATGATGAGCTACATCGAGGCGATCCTGCGCGTCTATAACCAATACGGCCGCCGCGACAACATGTACAAGGCGCGTATCAAGATCCTCGTAAAAGCCATCGGCATTGAAGAATTCGCACGCCAGGTCGAAGAGGAATGGGCAGACCTGAAGGATGGTCCGAGCACGCTGACCGAGGAAGAACTTCATCGCGTTGCCGCCTACTTCACCGCGCCGCCTTACGAAACACTGCCTGCAACGGATGCGGCCGTCGAGCAATTCAAGGCCGAGAACAAGGCGTTCTCCAACTGGCTCAAGCGCAACGTCAAGCCGCACAAGGTGCCGGGTTATGCCGCCGTCGTACTGTCGCTGAAGAAGACCGGTGTGCCTCCGGGGGATATCACTGCAGAGCAGATGGACTTCGTCGCCGATCTGGCCGACCGTCACAGCTTCGGCGAAGTGCGCATCACGCACGAGCAAAACGTGGTGCTGGCCGACGTGAAGCAGGCCGATCTGATCACGGTGTGGGAAGAAGTCAAGAAGCAAGGCCTGGCAACACCGAACATCGGCTTGCTGACCGACATTATCTGCTGCCCGGGCGGCGACTTCTGCGCGCTGGCCAATGCAAAGTCGATCCCGATTGCTGCCGACATTGCCGAACGCTTCGACAATCTCGACTTCCAGCATGACATCGGCGAAATCGAGCTGAACATTTCCGGCTGCATCAACTCCTGCGGCCACCACCATATCGGCCACATCGGCATTCTCGGTGTCGACAAGGACGGCAGCGAGTGGTACCAGGTGTCGATCGGCGGCTCGCAGGGCAACCAGTCGGCTATCGGCAAGATCATCGGCCCGTCGTTCTCCGCGCACCAGATGCCGGAAGTGATCGACCGTATCCTGCAGGTGTATGTCCGCGAGCGCATCGAAGACGAGCGCTTCATCGACACGGCACGCCGCATCGGCGTTACACCATTCAAGGACTTTGTGTACGCCACCCCGATCAAGATTGAACATCCCGCTGGAGAAGACGCCTATGCGTAACATCATCAAGAACAAGGCCGTCGTCGCGGATGACTGGACCGTACTGCGCCTGACCGAGAACGACACGCCGGAGACGGTTGCCGTCCCGGAAGGCAAAGTCATCGTGCCGCTGAAAGTCTGGCAGGCACAGCGCGCAGCGCTCGAAGGCCGTGCAGAACTCGGCGTCTGGATCGCCAGCAGCGAGCGCCCGGAGGAATTGAAGGGCGAACTTGGCCGTTTTAAAGTGGTTGCCATCGATTTCCCGAAGTTCGCCGACGGCCGCGGCTACTCGCTCGCCTATAACCTGCGCGCCCGCCTTGGCTACACCGGCGAACTGCGTGCCATCGGCGACGTGCTGCGCGACCAATTGTTCCTCATGCAGCGCGTTGGCTTCGATGCATTCGCGGTACGCGAGGACAAGAACATTCATGATGCGTTGAAGGGCCTGACTGATTTCTCCGAGGTGTATTCGAACTCCTGGGACAAGAAATCGCCACTGTTCCGCCGTGTCACCCGCGGTGTCGGAGCCGCTGCATGAGCAGCCTCGACATCCTGGTCGAAAACACGCAGGCGACGCTGGCTCGCATCGCCCGTGATTTTTCGCCCACGGTCTTTGCGTCCAGCCTGGCGGTAGAAGACATGGTGCTGGCAGACATGATCCTGCGTGCAAAGCTGCCAATCGGGATCTTCACACTCGAAACCGGCCGCCTGCACAAGGAAACGCTCGGCATGGTCGACTGCATCAAGGAGATCTACGGCTATGACGTGCAGCTCTACAAACCGGAAGCCGCAGCCGTTGAAGCTTATGTGAAAGAGAACGGCCTGAATGCGTTCTATGACAGCGTGGAGATGCGCAAGGAATGCTGCCGCATCCGCAAGGTCGAGCCACTGAACCGTGCGCTGGCTGGCAACAAGGCCTGGGTGACCGGACAGCGCCGCGCGCAATCGACCACGCGTGCCGACCTGGCTGTCGAGGAAAACGACGCAGCGCACGGCATGACGAAGTTCAATCCGCTGGCCGACTGGTCGGAAGAGGATGTGTGGAACTACATCCGCAGCAACAATGTTCCGTACAACCCGCTGCACGACAAAGGTTATCCGTCGATCGGCTGCGAGCCTTGCACCCGCGCGATCCAGCCGGGCGAGGATATCCGTGCCGGCAGGTGGTGGTGGGAGAACCCGGAATCGAAGGAATGCGGCCTGCACGTCGTCGATGGCAAGCTCGTCAGAATCAAATCCATAGCCTAAAAAAACCATGAATACCGCAGTCGACAAACTCTTTTTGGATGCTGCCAGCAACCGTCACCTGGACTGGCTGGAATCGGAAGCGATCCACATCATGCGCGAGGTGGCCGCCGAGTGCACCAACCCTGCCCTGCTTTTTTCGGGCGGCAAGGACTCGGTTGTGCTGCTACGCATCGCAGAAAAGGCATTCCGTCCGGGGAAATTCCCTTTCCCGCTGGTCCACATCGACACCGGTCACAACTTCCCGGAAGTGATTGAATTCCGCGATCGCCGCGCGAAGGAACTGGAAGAGCGCCTGATCGTGCGTTCGGTGGAAGACTCCATCAAGCGTGGCACGGTGCGCCTGCGCAATCCGCAAACGGATTCGCGCAATGCGGCACAAGCCGTGACCTTGCTGGAAACCATTGCAGAGTTCAATTTTGACGCCTGCATCGGCGGCGCCCGCCGAGATGAAGAAAAGGCACGCGCCAAGGAACGCATTTTCTCGTTCCGCGACGAATTCGGCCAATGGAACCCGAAGGCACAGCGGCCGGAACTGTGGGACTTGTATAACACCCGCGTGCATCCGGGCGAAAACATGCGCGTGTTCCCGATCTCCAACTGGACCGAGCTCGATGTCTGGCAATACATCGCCCGCGAAAAGCTGGCACTGCCGTCGATTTACTTTGCGCATGAGCGCCAGGTCATTCCGCGCAATGGCTTGCTGGTTCCGCTCACCGATCTGACTCCGGCCCGCGAAGGCGAAACGGTAGAAACCCGTGTGGTGCGCTTCCGCACCGTCGGCGACATCTCGTGCACCTGCCCGGTAGCCTCCGACGCTGCGGACGTGAATGCAATCATTGCAGAAACGGCCGTTACGCAAATCACGGAACGCGGCGCAACGCGCATGGATGACCAGACGTCCGAAGCATCGATGGAAAAACGCAAGAAGGAAGGGTATTTCTGATGAACGCCGTAGTTGCAGAACATCTGGCGCCGGCCAAGGTAGCCACCGAGCGAGGCCTGCTCCGCTTTATTACCGCCGGCTCCGTCGACGACGGCAAGAGCACGCTGATCGGCCGCCTGCTGTTTGACAGCAAGGGCATTTTCGCCGACCAGCTCGATGCCATCTCGCGCGCCAAGCACAAGCGCACGGTCGGAGATACTGTGGACCTCTCCCTGCTGACCGACGGCCTGGAAGCGGAACGTGAGCAAGGCATCACGATCGACGTGGCGTACCGTTACTTCGCAACGCCAAAGCGCAAGTTCATCATCGCCGACACACCCGGCCATGAACAGTACACCCGCAACATGGTGACCGGCGCCTCGACGGCCGACGCGGTGATCATCCTGGTCGACGTGTCGAAAGTGAAGCTGGGTGACGACGGCAGCGTCGAGCTGCTGACACAGACCAAGCGCCACTCCACCATTGCACACCTGCTGCGGATTGAGCACGTGATCGTCGCCGTCAACAAGATGGACCTGGTCAATTATGACCGTACCGTCTACGAGCGCATCGTTGCTGCCTACCAGCAGTTCGCAAAACAGCTGGGGTTGACCGACGTGCATGCGATTCCCCTGTCGGCACTGGCAGGCGACAATGTTGTGGAAGCCAGCGACAAGATGCCGTGGTATCAGGGGCCGACCTTGATCGAACTGCTGGAATCGCTCTCCGTCTACGACGAGGCGCATGACGAGCCGTTCCGCTTCCCCGTGCAGCTGGTCGCACGTCATAACGGCCATGAAGCAAACGACTTCCGTGGCTACATGGGCCGCATCGAGTCGGGCAAGGTGCACAAGGGCGACAAACTCGTAGTCCAGCCCAGCGGACAGACTGCCACGGTGAAGGACATCCTGACTCTCGACGGGTCACTGGAATCGGCTATCGCGGGACAATCCATCACACTGCTGCTGGAAGAGTATCTCGACATCTCGCGCGGCGACATGCTCGCTGCCGCGGATCGGCCGGCAACGCTATTGAAGACCGTCACCGCGGATGTTTGCTGGTTGTCGGAAGAGCCTTTGGATATGCGCCGCAAGTACTGGCTGAAGCACACCACAAAGCAAGTGGCTGCGCGCGTTGCGAAGATCGACACCCTGCTCGACATCAATACGCAGGAAAGGCGTCCGGCGGATGGCCTGAAGCTGAACGATATCGCCACCATATCGATCAACGTGCAGCAGCCGTTGGCCGCCGATGCCTACGATGCCATCCGCGCGACGGGTTCCTTCATCCTGATCGATGAGGTCTCGCACCAGACGGTTGCGGCTGGCATGATCCGCATCGCCTGAACAGCGTAGCCGCATGAGATCCGCCACCCCGGGGCACCAGAAAAGCGGCAAGGTGTATCTGCTCGGTGCCGGCCCCGGCGCCGCAGACCTGATCACGGTGCGTGGGGCGCGCATCCTGGCGCGTGCCGACGCTGTCCTCTACGATGCGCTGGTGACCGAAGAGATGCTGGAACTCTGCCCGCAAGCGGTAAAAATCTCCGTCGGCAAACGTTCCGGGCAGCGGTCCACAGCGCAGGCAGTGATCAACCAGACGCTGGTCGAATGTGCGAAAAAATACCACCTCGTGGTACGCCTCAAGGGTGGCGACCCAATGATGTTCGGGCGTGCTGACGAAGAACTGCGCGCGCTTGAAGCGGAGGGAATTGAGGTCGAGATTATTCCTGGCATCACCACCGCCCTGGCCGCCGCGGCCTCTACAAAACAGCCGCTCACCAAACGCGGTGTTGCTCGCAGTGTGGCGTTTTTCACGTCAAGCACTGCGCCGGGTCATCCCGAGCAAACCACCCTGCCGGACTGCGATACGCTGATCCAGTACATGGGCGGCAAGGAAGCCGTCACTACCGCGCAGAAACTGCTGGCACAAGGCCGTCCGGCGACGCTTCCGGTCGTCGTCATTGAAAATTGCAGCCGCGCCAACGAGCGCGTACTTCGGTTGAAACTAGGTGAGCTGGAACGCGGCATTGCGGAGTGCCAAGGACCGGTATTGGTCATGATCGGCGCAGCAATGGCTCCGCGCGATAAGTGATAAGTAGTTGGCCAGTAAAAGCGCTTCGAGAGAATTTTCATCCCGGATCGACACAGGGCTGGCGGCTGCCTGCGCATGCGCCTGATCGACTGGCTTGAGCGACTGTTTTTTACGCGACCGGCACCAACAGCACAGTCAGTCTGCAATGGTTCCAATGCAGTAGCGCGCAATCGCATTCAACACATCCGCGTTTTCCCCGACTGCAGCAGCAGCATGAAGGCGGACACCGGGATAGTCCACCCGCAGTTGCTCAATCATTACCGGCAGGTCGCGCAGTACATGCCCTCCCTGCCCGAAGAAAATCGGGACAACCGTCACTTCGGTGCAGCCGCGTTGCACCAGTTCAGCCATCAACTCAGGCAGACGCGGCGTCATCAGTTCAAGGAATGCCAGTGATACAGCGACATCCGGCCGCTGTTCCTGGACAAGTTGCTGCAAACGCTGGAAAGGTTCGGCCCAGCGCGGGTCGCGGGCACCGTGGGCGAACAGGACGAGTGCACGCATTCCGTCTCCTAATGCTTTTGTACCCACAACAGAGCACTGATCGCAATCAGCAGGAAGATACTGCTGGGTAGCACCGCCGTTGCCAGCGGTGGCCAGGTATTGAGCAAGCCCAAGTGGGAGAAAAGGCTGTTGAGTAACTGGAAGCTCACGCCGATCATGATGCCGATAAAGATCTTCAGGCTCACTCCACCCGCACGGAAGTGCAAGTAAGCAAACGGAAGCGCGAGTGCCATCATCACCATGACTGCGAGCGGATAGAACAGCTTTTTCCAAAATGCAATCTCATAGCGTTCGGTACTCTGGCTGTTTTCCTCCAGGTGCCGCGTGTACATGGCCAAGCCGTACGCGGACATGCGATCCGGATCCGCGAACAATACCGACAGGATGTCAGGGGTAATCTCCGACACGAGGTCCCTCGCCGTGGTCGTTTTTGTCGACACTGTGGCAGTGAGGTCAGGAGTTTTGGCGGAGAAACTGGTTTCTGTCACGTTAGCCAGCCGCCAGAGATTCTCGCCTTGGTAATCGCCATATTCCGCAGTTAGGACGGCAGTGAGTTGCAAGTCGCGATCGAACTCATACACTTTCACTCCCTGCAAGCGGCCGTCCGACGTAACGTCCTTGACGTTAAGGAAGCGCGAACCGATGGTTTCGCCACTCATGCCGCGTTCACGGATGACATCCTTGGTCCACAAGCCGGAACGGAACTCTTTCGACACTGTCGCATCCCGCGCTTGCAGCTTTAACCGTTCGGCCATTTCACTGGTGGCCGGCGCAATGAATTCGCCGAACAGGAAAGTAATTAGCACGAGCACGATGCCCACTCTGGCCAGCATCCAGCCCGCCATGCCAGTCGACAGGCCGGAAGCCCGCATGATGGTGAACTCCGACTTGGCGGCAAGTTGCGCCAGCGCATAGATCGTGCCAATCAGCGCGGCGATGGGCATCAGGTCATAGACATATCCGGGCAACCCCAGCGCCACATACAGGAAGGCATGTTGCAGCTGGTAGTTGCCACGTCCGACATCGCGCAGTTCCTGGATGAGGTCGAAAAAAGCGAACAGCGCAAGGAAGGCAATCAGTGTGAAGAATACCGCGCCGGTAATTTCAGACGATACATAGCGGTGCAAGACTTTCATTGTGCAGCCGCCTTTCTCGCGAAATAGGCACGCTTGAATGCGCCCCACGCCGCCGCAGGATGATACGGACTATTGATCAGCAAACGCCATGAGAACAGCACCACAACAAGCAGCGCTGCGAGCAGGTGCAGCGGCCACCATGCCATCGACAGCGACAGCTTTTGCTGTACCACTGCGGCCTGGAACACGCTGACCATGTTGCTGTAAATAACAAATAACAGCAGGGCAATCAGCAGGTTGCCGGAACGTCCGCCGCGCGGATTAACGAAACTTAGCGGAATTGCAAGCAGCATCAGTAACATGCCCATCACCGGAACGGAGATGCGCCACAACAGTTCGGCGCTGTTGAATCGGTTCAGATTCGCCAACAGCTGCGGCGTCGTCAGGGAACTCGCCGACAGGTCGCCGATCATTGCCTGCGACTGACGAGCCACCAGCACCCCATAGCGCTGGAACTCCATTACCCGGAAGTCGGGCTGGGTCGGAATCCCGTCATAACGCCGCCCCTGGCTCATCACCAGGAACTTGTCGCCACGTTCATCGATATTGATCGAACCTTCCTTGGCGACGACGATGCTGGTTCGCCCATCCTTTACCGTATTGACGAACACATTCTTCACTTTGGTAGCGTCACCGCTTACGCCTTCCACGAAGAAGATGCGATTGGCCGAGGACGATTCCTGGAATTTGCCGGGGGAGACCTTGGCGATATCCTCCCGCTTCTGGAAGCGCTCCTGGAATTCCGCACTTTGCCGGTTCGCCCATGGCGTCACCACAAAACTGAGGGTGGCCGTCAGCAGGATGATCGGCATCCCGAAAAGCAGGACCGGCTTGATCCAGCGGGACAGACTCAGCCCGGAGGCGAACCACACCACCATTTCGGAATCCTGGTAACTGCGGGTGACAACCACGAGCACGGAAATGAAGCCGGTAAGGATAAGGATGATCGGCAGGTACTTGAGGGCAGCGAAGCCGATCAGGGCGACGACGTCCGCAGATGCGACCTTCCCCCCGGCGGCACGGCCGAGGATCTTGATCAGCATGACGGTGATCGTAATCGTGAAGAGCGTGGTGAAGACGGCGCCAGCGGTACTGACCAATTCGCGTCGAAGAGCGCGCTGAAAAATCATTGAATAGAAGCGGAGAGTGTTATGGACTATTTCATGGGCTGCCCGAAGGGTTCCTGCCAGACGATCGCCCTGCGGCGTGCCTTGCTCCTGGCGCTGCATCCCGTCTGGCGCGAACGCGGCGTGTGAAATAGTTCATAACACTCTCTATAATTACGTCTCGAGAAGGAGCGACCCATGGACTTTAGCATAAAACCTATCGACGCTAAAATCGGCCTTGCCGGCGTCAAAACAGGCTGTATTGCAGTTGCCGTATTCGAAAACAAGAAGCTGTCCCAAGCCGCACGGGAGCTCGATGGTAAAGGTGAAATCACCGCCGCGCTGAAGTCTGGCGACATTACCGGAAAATCGGGAACAACCCTGTTGTTGCGTGGCATCAACGGCGCCGCCGCCGAGCGCGTCCTGCTGGTTGGCCTCGGCTCCGATGAAAGCATCACCGACAAAAATTTCATCTCGGCGGCACAGGCCGTTGCGCGCGTTTTTTCCACACTTGGTGCCAACGATGGCGCCATTGCATTGCCGGTGGAGGACATCAAGGACCGTGACGCCGATTGGGCAGTGCGTGCGTCAATCCTGGCAATGCGCGAAGCCGCCTATCGCTACGACACCACCAAGAGCAAGAAGGAACCGGCGCCGAACGGCGTGAAGAAGGTGGCATTCCACCTCGCCGCGCCTGTTGCCGGCGCAACAAAGAATGCGGTTGCCGAAGCGGTCGCTGTTGCCAACGGCATGGACCTGACGAAGGATCTCGGCAACCTGCCCAGCAATATCTGCACGCCGACCTATCTGGCGGACACGGCGAAGAAGCTTGCAAAAGAGTTTGGGTTCGGCGTTGAAGTGCTGGAGCGAAAACAGCTTGAAGCCCTGAAGATGGGCAGCTTCCTGTCCGTGACCAAGGGCAGCGAAGAACCGCCGAAGTTCATTGTGCTGAAACACATGGGCGGCAAGGCAAAGGACGCGCCGACCGTATTGGTCGGCAAGGGCATTACCTTCGATACCGGCGGCATTTCACTCAAGCCTGGCGCCAGCATGGACGAGATGAAATACGACATGTGCGGCGCGGCGTCGGTGCTTGGCACGTTCCGCACGATCGGCGAACTCGGCCTGAAGCTAAACGTCATCGGCGTCATACCGGCGTGCGAGAACATGCCCTCCGGCCGTGCATCCAAGCCGGGCGACATCGTGACTTCGATGTCCGGCCAGACCATTGAAATCCTGAACACCGACGCGGAAGGCCGCCTGATCCTGTGCGACGCCCTCACCTACGTCGAGCGCTTCAAGCCGGCTGCGGTAGTGGATATCGCCACGCTGACCGGCGCTTGCATCACCGCACTCGGCCATCACAATACCGGCCTGTTCACCCGCCATGACGACGCACATGACCAGCTGGCCAACGAGCTGCTCGCCGCAGGCAAGGCGACCGGCGATACTGCGTGGCGCATGCCGATTGAAGATACATACCAGGAACAGCTGAAATCCAACTTTGCCGATATGGCCAATATCGGCGGCCCGCCCGCTGGCAGCATTACCGCTGCCTGCTTCCTCGAGCGCTACACGAAGAAATATACGTGGGCGCATCTCGACATCGCCGGCACCGCGTGGAAGAGCGGCGCAGCCAAAGGCGCAACCGGCCGTCCGGTGCCGCTGCTGACCCGCTTCCTGCTGAACCGTGCAAACGGCGGCGCGACCGGCAAGAAGGCCGCATGAAGCTCGCTACCTGGAACGTCAATTCGCTGAAAGTCCGCCTGCCGCACGTACTGCAGTGGCTGGCGGACAATCCTGTTGACGTCCTGTGCCTGCAGGAGCTCAAGCTCACCGACGACAAATTCCCGCTGGCAGACATCGAAAAGGCCGGCTACCAAGCGGTTTTTTCGGGGCAGAAGACTTATAACGGCGTCGCCATTCTCTCGAAGCATCCGATGAGCGAGGTAGTGAAGAACAATCCGCGCTTCGAGGATGAACAGCAGCGCATCATTGCCGCAACCATCGAGGGAATGCGGGTGGTGTGCGCCTACTTCCCGAACGGACAGGCAGTCGGCTCGGACAAATACCAGTACAAGTTGAAATGGATAGCAGCCCTGCATGGCTGGATTGCTGATGAACTGAAACAGCATGAGAGCTACGCCTTGCTCGGTGATTACAACATCGCGCCGGATGAGCGCGATGTGCACGACCCGGCCGCGTGGGAAGGCCAGGTGCTGTTCTCGGAACCGGAACGCACCGCATTCCGGCAACTACTGGATCTCGGCTTCAAGGATGCATTCCGCCTGTTCGAGCAGCCGGAGAAGACATTCAGCTGGTGGGATTACCGCATGATGGCATTTCGCCGCAACATGGGAGTGCGGATCGACCATATCCTGCTGTCGCCCCCGCTCGCAGCACGCTGCACCGCATGCGTGATCGACCGCGTACCACGCAAGTGGGAGCAGCCTTCCGACCACGCTCCCGTGATCGCGACACTGACCTGAGCGCAATGCACGCCTGTCAGCCAGGACAGGCGTGCCTTTCACTTGTACAGCCATACCCGCAGCTGCGATAACAACTGCTCGGTCTCGATCGGCTTGGACGCATAATCCGACGCGCCCGCGGCAAGACACTTCTCGCGGTCCCCGATCATTGCCTTGGCGGTGAGCGCAATGATCGGCAAATCCGTGAACTGCGGTTCGCTGCGGATTCTCTGCGTGGTTTCATAGCCATCCATTTCCGGCATCATGATGTCCATCAGTACGATGTCGATGCCTGGCGTGTCATGCAGGCGTTCAAGTGCATCCTTGCCATTCTCTGCAGTGACAACCTTCATCCCTTGGTTTTCGAGCAGGCCTGTCAGTGCAAACAGGTTGCGGACATCGTCATCCACGACCAGCGCCAGTTTGTCCTTCAGTACTTCACTTGATGGCGAAAGCTGCTCCAGCATTGCCCGCTTGGTTCCAGGCAGTGCGCTGGTCACCCTGTGCAGGAATAGCGCCGTTTCCAGCATCAGCCGATCCAGTGACCGCGCACCTTCGGTCAGCACATTGGCACCCAGCTTCTTGAGCTCGTCTTCCGTCTTACGATCGAGCGGACGCGCGGTATAGATGACGACCGGAAGATCGGCATGCTTTGGATTCTGCCGGATCTCCTGCAGCAGCGCCTGGCCATCCATGTCTGGCAGGTCGAGGTCCAGCACCATGCCCTGATAGGAGCGTGCCGCCAACGCCGCACGCGCCTCCTTAGCGCTCGATATCGCTTCCAATGCGATGTCCTCGCCCTCGAGTTGCCGGACGATGGCATCGCGTTTCTCGGCATCCTTCTCGATCACCAGTAGCGCCCGTAACGGCTGTTTCGTTTCCTGGGCGATTTGTGCAAAGACATGGGCCAACGCCGCAATGTCGGCCGGCTTGGCGAGATAGCTCATGATGCCGTACTGCTCGGTCGACGCCGGCCGGTCGCGCACCGATATCACATGAACGGGAATGCCGCTCGTCTGCGGGTCCGCCTTCAGGAGTTCGACGACTTCCCAGCCGTCGCGGTCAGGAAGGCTGAGGTCCAGCGTAATGGCATCCGGCCGGGCCGATTTCGCCAATGCAATGCCTTCGTTCCCGCTTGCTGTCACCACTGCCCGGAAACCGCGTTCATGCGCCATTTCCTCCAGCGCCCGCGCAAAGACGGGATCGTCCTCGATGATGAGCAGCTGCGGCGCCTGCAATGCACCGCCTTCGGCAGCTTTGTTTTCGCGCGCAGGCATTGGCGGCCGCGCAGGCGGGATGGAAGGGGCTGCTACCTGGCGGTCCCGCATGATATGTGGCGATGGTGCAGCGGGTGTCGCGGGAATTGCCCGTGGCGCGGGGATGGTCCGTGGCGCGGGTGATGGCAATGCTGGCGCCAGGGACAAGGCTGCTTCCGTGCCGCCCAGACGAATCGGCACATAGAAGGTGAACGTGCTGCCGACGCCCTCTTCGCTTTCCACCTGCAGTTCGCCTTCCAGAAGCTGTGCGATTTCACGGCTGATTGCCAGTCCGAGCCCGGTACCGCCATAGCGGCGCGAGGTGCTGGCATCGGCCTGCTGGAAAGCTTCGAAGATCAGCCGTTGTTTGGAGCCCGGGATGCCTATCCCGGTGTCGGCAACGCTGAAGGTAATCACCTGAGAAGCGTTGTTGAGTGTCGGATGATCGGGGCTCCAGCCGCTGCGTGCCGGTTGCACGGAAAGTGTTACGCCTCCTTTGGAAGTGAACTTGATGGCATTCGATAGCAGGTTCTTCAATACCTGCTTCAGGCGCTGGCCGTCCGTAAGAATCGTCGGCGGCAGCTCGGGGGAGAAGTCGAGCCGGAATGCCAGTCCCTTTTCTTCTGCAACATGGCGGAAGGTTTGCTCTACATGTTCTGCGAGTTCTGCAAAGGTAACGTCTTCCACGTTGAGGGTGACGCTGCCGGACTCGATCTTCGACAGGTCGAGGATGTCATTGATGAGGTGCAGCAGCTCGCTGCCGGCACCGTGAATGATGCGGATCATCTCGACTTGCTTCGGCGTCAGGTTGCGCTCGAGGTTCTGCCGCATTTGCTCTGCCAGCAGCAACAGGCTGTTGAGAGGCGTCCGCAGTTCGTGCGACATGTTGGCAAGGAACTCCGATTTGTACTTCGAGGTCAGCGCCAGCTGCTCCGCCTTTTCCTGCAGATTGCCGCGCGCGACTTCGATCTCGTGATTCTTCCGTTCGACTTCCGCATTCTGGTCGGAAAGCTGGCGTGCTTTCTGCTCCAGCTCGGCGTTGGTTTTCTGCAGTTCGTCCTGCTGCGCCTTCAATTCGCCGGCAAGCGATTGCGATTGCTGCAACAGCGTTTCGGTTCGCGAAGCGGTTTCAATCGAGTTGAAGACGATGCCCAGGCCTTCCGCCAACTGATCGAGGAAGTTGAGGTGCACTGCCTGGAATTGTTCGAAGGTTGCCAGCTCGATGACCGCCTTCACTTGGCCTTCGAACAGGATCGGTAGCACGACAATGTTGCGCGGCGCGGCCTGCCCAAGGCCGGAGACGATCTGCACGTAGTTCTCCGGCAGGTTGCCGATGAGGATACGCTGCTTCTCAAATGCCGCCTGTCCCACCACGCCCTCGCCAAGCGACCACTCGTGCGACAGGTTCTTGCGCTCCTGGTAGCCATAGCTGGCCATCAGCTTCAGTCGCATTACGCCCGACTGGCCGACGCGCTGCATGATGTACAGCACCGCGTGCTGCGAGCCGACCAGCGGAGCGAGCTCCGACAGCAGGGTACGGCCAAGCTCCATGATGTCACGCTGCCCCTGCAGCATGCCGGTGAAGCGCGCGAGATTCGTCTTGAGCCAGTCCTGTTCGGTATTGCGCTGCGTGGTCTCCTTGAGGTTACGGATCATCTGGTTGATGTTGTCCTTCAGGTCCTCCACTTCGCCACGCGCCGCCACCTGGATCGAACGGGTAAGGTCGCCCTTTGTCACGGCGGTCGCCACTTCACCGATCGCGCGTACCTGTGTGGTCAGGTTGGCGGCCAGCTCGTTCACGTTATCCACCAGGTCCTTCCAGTTTCCGGAAGCCCCGGGCACCACGGCCTGCCCGCCAAGCCGCCCCTCTACCCCGACTTCGCGCGCCACGCGCGTTACCTGGTCACTGAAGGTCGCCAGCGTGTCGATCATGTTGTTGATGGTTTCCGCGAGGGACGCCACCTCGCCCTTGGCCGGCACCATCATTTTCTGTTTCAGGTTGCCTTGCGCGACACCGGTGACCACCTTGGCGATGCCGCGCACCTGGTCCGTCAGGTTGTCGGCCATCATGTTCACGCTCTCGGTCAGGTCCTTCCAGACGCCAGAAATGCCTGTCACGATAGCCTGCCCGCCAAGCTTGCCTTCCATGCCGACTTCGCGCGCCACCCGTGTCACTTCGCCGCCGAACGCATTGAGCTGGTCCACCATGATGTTGATGGTGTTCTTCAGTTCCAGAATTTCGCCGCGCACGTCAACGGTGATCTTGCGTGACAGGTCACCATTGGCAACCGCCGTCGTTACCGCAGCGATGTTGCGCATCTGCCCGGTGAGGTTGCTCGCCATCAGATTCACGTTGTCCGTCAGGTCTTTCCAGACACCACCGACGCCAGGCACATAGGCCTGGCCGCCAAGACGGCCTTCCGTGCCGACCTCGCGCGCCACACGCGTCACCTCGCCGGCAAAACCGTTCAACTGGTCGACCATGGTGTTGATGGTTTCCTTGAGCTGCAGCACTTCGCCGCGCACATCCACGGTGATTTTCTTTGACAGATCGCCGGTTGCCACGGCGGTGGTGACAGCGGCAATGCTACGCACCTGGGCGGTCAGGTTGCTCGCCATCAAGTTCACGTTATCGGTCAGGCCGCGCCATACGCCGGAAACGCCCCGCACTTCCGCCTGCCCGCCGAGCTTGCCTTCGATGCCGACTTCTCGCGCCACGCGCGTTACCTCGCCCGCGAAACCGTTCAGCTGGTCGACCATGGTATTGATCACATCCTTGATCTGCAGGATCTCGCCCTTCACGTCGACGGTGATCTTCTGGCCAAGGTCACCGCTTGCAATTGCAGTTGCCACCTTCGACACGTCGCGCAACTGCACCGTCAGGTTGCCCGCCATCGCGTTCACGTTGTCCGTGAGGTCTTTCCATGTGCCGGCTACACCCGGCACCTGCGCCTGCACGCCGAGCTTGCCTTCCGTGCCCACTTCGCGAGCAACTCTTGTCACCTCACCAGCAAAACTATTCAG
>Ga0196971_1000521_pt1 | contig 27573 bp, 24 predicted proteins | sample S1v_1013CmetaG_FD_148660 | JGI IMG/M metagenome (GOLD analysis project Ga0196971, IMG submission 148660) | Soil microbial communities from Anza Borrego desert, Southern California, United States - S1+v_10-13C | ecosystem: Environmental > Terrestrial > Soil > Desert | place: USA: California...
ATCAAGGCCGTCATTCCCCCGCGCAATCATCGGACCGAGAAGCGGCAGTGCGATTGGTTTGTTTATAAGGAGCGCCATTTGATCGAATGCTTCTTTGGCAAAATCAAACACTTCCGAAGAATCTTTGCCCGCTTCGAAAAATTGCAGCGTAACTTCATGGGCTTTCTTCGCTTCGTCTCAGCACTCATCTGGTTGCGTTGAAATGTCAACAGAACCTAGGCGCATCCGCCGTCAATCCAATCCGGCTCCCTCCGTAATATTTTTCCGCTCGGCACGGCTTCGCGGCTAATCGGTGGACATTACGCCTTCCGATAAATCTCCGCCCCGCTGTTAACGAACTCCTCCGCCTTTTGCTCCATACCCGCCTCCAATGCCTCGGTTTCCTTGAGGCCGTGGGTTTGGGCGTAATCGCGCACATCCTGGGTGATTCTCATCGAGCAGAAATGCGGACCGCACATGGAGCAAAAATGGGCGAGCTTGGCGCCCTCCTGGGGCAGGGTTTCGTCGTGGAACTCCACAGCCTTTTCCGGATCGAGGCTGAGGTTGAATTGATCAGCCCAGCGGAACTCGAAGCGTGCCTTGGACAAGGCGTTGTCGCGAACCTGAGCGCCCGGATGGCCCTTGGCCAGATCGGCGGCATGGGCGGCAATCTTGTAGGCGATGATGCCGTCGCGAACGTCCTGCTTGTTGGGCAATCCCAAATGCTCCTTGGGCGTGACGTAGCAGAGCATGGCGGTTCCGAACCAGCCGATCATCGCCGCGCCGATGGCCGAGGTGATGTGATCGTAACCCGGTGCGATGTCGGTGGTAAGCGGTCCCAAAGTGTAGAAGGGCGCTTCCCGGCAAAGCTCCAACTGCTTCTCCACGTTCTCCTTGATCATATGCATCGGTACGTGGCCGGGGCCTTCGATCATGGTCTGGACATCGTGTTTCCAAGCGATTTCGGTCAGCTCGCCCAAAGTCTTGAGTTCGGCGAACTGGGCCTCGTCGTTGGCGTCGGCGATGGAACCCGGCCGCAGACCGTCGCCCAGGCTGAAGCTCACGTCGTAGGCTTTCATGATTTCACAGATTTCCTCGAAGTGCGTGTAGAGGAAATTTTCGCGGTGGTGGGCCAGACACCACTTGGCCAGGATAGAACCGCCGCGTGACACGATGCCCGTCACGCGCTTCGCCGTCAGCGGGATATAGGCCAGGCGCACGCCGGCATGAATGGTGAAGTAATCCACACCTTGTTCGGCCTGCTCTACAAGAGTGTCGCGGAAAATGTCCCAGGTCAGCTCCTCGGCCTTGCCGTCCACTTTTTCCAGAGCTTGATAAATGGGTACCGTGCCGATGGGCACCGGCGAATTGCGGATGATCCACTCGCGCGTCTCGTGGATGTTCTTGCCGGTGGATAGATCCATGACCGTGTCCCCGCCCCAGCGGATCGACCACAGCATCTTTTCCACCTCTTCCTCGATGGACGACGTGACGGCCGAGTTGCCCAGGTTGCAGTTGATCTTCACCAGGAAATTGCGGCCGATGATCATTGGCTCGGATTCCGGATGATTGATGTTGGCCGGGATGATGGCGCGGCCGCGAGCGACTTCGTCCCGGACGAATTCCGGGGTGATGATCTTGGGTATGGAGGCGCCATAGGATTCGCCCGGATGCTGGAATTTGTACATCTCGCTGATGGCTTCCAGTCGCTGATTTTCGCGGATGGCGATGAACTCCATTTCCGGAGTGATTATGCCTTTTCTGGCGTAATGCATCTGGGTGACGTTCGCCCCGGATTTGGCGCGGCGCGGCCGGCGGATGTGCTCGAAGCGGAGATGGGCGAGAGCGACATCGGCCTGGCGCTTGCGCCCATACTCGGAACTCGGCCCGGAAAGTTCATCGGTATCGCCGCGCTCTTTAATCCACGCATCGCGCAAAGGGGACAAGCCCAGACGCAGATTAATACTTACTTGCGGATCGGTATAAGGCCCCGAGGTGTCATAGACATAAACCGGTGGATTTTTTTCGGCGCCGAAACTGGCCGGGGTATCGGACTGGACGACCTGACGCATGGGCACGCGGACATCGGGACGGTTGCCTTGGATATAGATCTTTTCCGACGAGGCGAACGGTTGAATGGAGGCTCGTTTGGCGGTTACGGCATCGTGCAAGAATTCTTCGGGAAATGCGCTCATCGCTTTCTCCTGGGTAAAAAACGGAAAAAGGGGGCGCAGGCAAGACGGGTCCTTCGCCAAGCTCAGGACAGGCTTTCCTACGCCGGTGTTAACCGGATCAGGTTCGAAGGGTGTTTCTCAGCCCTGCAGACGTCCATCTCTTGGAGACGCTTGATGGATCGGTTTACGAGTGACCAATCTCATCAAGAACCGCAGCAGGGCACCCCCAGCCTTACGGACATGGGGCTAAGCTAAAGCATGACAGGGCATTTGGCAAGGCAGGGGAATTGCTAGCTATGCAGCGATTTAAACGTTCCGAACTTTACTGCTTGAACGAACTTATCCGCAGAAATTGCTGAAGTACGCCGACTTCCAAGGAGGACTTCAATGGATACTGTAGTCGAACGCGTCATTCGTACTTTCAACGGCCATGTCTATGCCGTCGCGGGCGTCGTGATGGGCTTTTTCGACGACCCCGCCCAAACGCAGGAGTGCGCCCATCAAATCGTAGACTTGACCCATCACGAGGTCGAAGTTTTCGGAAATCAACTGATAATGGTGCTTTGAAATTCGGAGCCTCATACTCACCGACCCTACCAGCTCCGCATGGCAACCCACGCCGGTTTCGGGCGACTGACGACAAGTCCCCGGTATACCGACCAGAACCGCCATAACGATTCCGGAATTTCGGGAAGGATATGGTGCCGCACCTCGGGATTGAGCGTTGTCTGCGGCTCGAATGCGTTATACGAGAGCAGATCTTCCGCCGTAACCTGGCGGGCGTGAAACGCATCGGTAGGGACGGGGACGATCAGCAAACGCCCGCGTTCAAGTTCCGATGCCGTCAAGGCCAGCAGCAGTTTCCCGTTGAGAGTATCGCCGCCCTCGATCAGGCGCCCATCCGCGCCGCACCAATATCCGCTTGTATCGAGGGCTATATTGGCGGCGCCTTCGAAACGCAAGCGAAATGTATGAATCTCCAGGTCCGATTCATTTTGATGGGAATTTGTCTTCATCGGCCGAATCTCTCGAACGTCTCCTACGCGCGATTAGCTTAGGACGAAGCAAACAATTATTCCGTGACGTATTTACCAATTCCACTTCGTATAATGTATTAGGCTCCGAGAACAAGAGCCGGCGGGACCTTAGGCTATCATGGACAGCTCCAAGAGCCCGGGATGACAAATTCTGTGACGACCGATATGGCGACGGATTCTTGCGATCGGGATTCTCTTCGGGATTTGATTGTAGTGATATCAGCCAGTAACCGTCCTGCTCTTCAACTCGCGAACTCCGGCGCCCGAATTAGATTATGAGCGTCCGAAGCCGCTTGGTGCCTGCGGTTTTTCGACTCTGTCGAGCGCCGCTTCTGATTGCGCTCAGCGGTTTGATACTCAGCCTCCTGCCCGTCTTGACGCAGCTCGAAGAAGAATTCGATCTCGGCCTGCTTTACCGCTTGAGAGGCGCGGAAAGGCCCCCCGAAGATATTGTGATCGTGGGGATCGATCACGATTCCGCATTGCGCCTGCAGACGCCGAACGAACCCCAGTCATGGCCTCGCCGACTCAACGCGGATGTCATTCGCAATGTACAAGCATCCGAAGTCGAACTGCTCGCGTTCAATGTCTTTTTCTTCAGTCCGGCGTCCGACCTCGACGATGACCGGGTGATGGCGGATGCGATGCGCCGCATGAGAAGCGTCGTTTTGACCGATTACGTCAAACCCCGGCAGGTTTATGCGGGCGTTTACCTGGAATCGGTGATACATCCCACCGATACGTTGGCCGGTGCGGCCCTGGCAACCGCGCCGTTCCTGCTGCCGAAGGACGACAACGGGATAAACCGATTTCTCGTCTTCTTCGGAGAGGAAAATCAGGCCACGCTGCCCACACGACTGCTGTTGGCCTACGCCTGGCGTACGGCCCACGATGATCTTGTCGGTGCCTTCATGAGCGCCGCACCCGACGCTGCGGGCTTTCTCAAACGTCAGCCGATGGAACGAGAGCAGTTCGATGCCTTGCAGAAGGATCTGACCGCTCTCCTCCAATCTCGGGCCGATCTGCTTCCGATCCTCGAAAAAGATTTACAGCAAAGATCGATACCCGAAAAAATTCGCCAAGTGCTGCGCTCTTTGTTGCGCGCTCATGAAAATACCGGAGCGCGTTACTTCAATCATTACGGTCCCGCCCGCACGTTTCCGACGATTCCTTATTATCAGCTTGTTGCCTCACCACCCGCAGAACTAAAGCGACTGCTCAAGGGCAAGATCGTTTTGGTCGGATACCTTGAGGATTTTCAACCCGAAAATACCGAAGGTCTCTTTCATTCACCCTATTCCACGATCAGCTCCGTGGAATTGGCGGCGACCGCATTGGCCAACCTGCTCGAAGGCAAATCGGTACTGCCGGCGCTTACGCCGTTGAAGGAGCTTATTTGGCTAGTCCTTTGGGGACTTGCGCTCGGTTCATGCGCTCAACTGCTTTCCGTTCAAAGGGCTCTGACCCTTATCGCGGCGTTGAGCGGGGGGTATTTATTAACGGCATGGGCGCTGTTTCGTGCCAACGGGTTGTGGCTGCCGCTCCTCATCCCGCTGATTTGGCAAGCACCGGCAGCTTCGATGGGTTGTTTGCTTCTCAGCTATCTGCGGCGCGTCCGGCGCGAAGAAAAAATGCAGTCGGTGATCGAGCGTTTCATTCCCGTAGACGTGTTCAGTCAACTGACCCGCGATGAAGACATAAAGGCGTTGCCGTCGTACGGACGTTTGGCCCGCGGCATTTGCCTCGCCACCGACGCGGGGCGTTATTCGTCCTTGGCCGAGACCATGGAGCCGATGGCTCTCGCCGATCTGATGAACGATTACTACCGCATCCTCTTTCAGCCCGTATCGCGGCATGGGGGATGGATTTCCGACGTGATCGGGGATGCCATGCTGGCGATTTGGACCGCCGAAGGAGACGACTCGGAAACGAGACGCAACGTACTGCAGGCCGCCTTGGAAATCCAGCAGGCGGTCCGCCGGTTCGAACGATATCATGGGCTCGATTTTCCGGTCCGGATCGGAATTCACTGCGGCGATCTCCGCATCGGTTACGTCGGCACCGACAGTCGCGGCGAGATTCGGGCGATCGGCGATACGGTCAACATCGCCGCACGCTTGGAAGCCTTGAACAAGATACTGGGCACCGAAATCCTGGTGTCGGAAGCGGTGCTTGCCGGCGTTGCCGAGGACCGCGCCAGACGCTTGGGACAATTTCTCCTGGCGGGGAAAATGAAGCCGGTATCGGTAGCCGAATTGATTTCCCGGTCGGGTTGGCGCGCGCCCCATTTGCAAGAATTTAATTCCCGGTTTCAGACTGCCTTGGCCCACTTTGAAGCCGAGCGGTGGCCCGAGGCCCATGCCGCCTTTGCTCAGCTTGTCTTACAATTGCCCGACGACGGACCGGCCCGGTTTTATCTCAAAACGTGTGAGGCACGCCTCGGGATGCCACACCCTGCAGGCACCCAGCCTCCTGGCATTCGTATCGAAAAATCGGACGCGGCCCATCCGCTGACCAAATAACAACACGAAAATAGCTCACCAGATCGATGCAAAACCCCGCTGGATTTTTTCTGACAATCGTTGCCGCGCTTATCGCAGGCTGTCCCGAAGCTGTCGGCGCGTGCGATAACTGGACCGCCCGCCTGGTTTCGGCTCAAGGTCAAGTTGACATACAGTCATCCGGAAACCCGTCCTGGTCGCCGGTTGAGAGCCAACAGCTCTTCTGCCCCGGCGACAAGATCCGCACCCTGATCCGCAGCCGCGCCTCGCTGCAATTGCCGAACCAAACCTATCTGTCCCTCGACCAGGACACCATAGTCGTTTTTTCCGAGGTGAAAGCGGAAGAGCCGTCCTGGATCGAGCTGCTCCGCGGCGCGTTGTTCGCCAGGAGCCGAACGCCCAAACCGCTCGACATCCGGACGCCTTTCGTTAATGCCGCGATCAAGGGAACCGAGTTCCTCATCAAGGCCGGACCGCAGGGCGGACAGGTCACGGTCTTTGAAGGCGAGGTCGAAACCTCGAATGCCGAGGGACGAGTTTTGCTTAAAGACGGTCAAACCGCCGTTGCTTTAGAGAATCAGGCGCCGCGCCTCGAATTGGAGATGCATCCGGAAAACGCCGTCCAGTGGGCACTCTATTTCCCGCCACTCGTGGATTACACGGCTCTTCGAGCGCAAGTCCGCGACGAACACGTCGCCGAGGGAATTCGCCTTTACACCGCCGGGGACATCGTCGGAGCCTTGGACGCGCTGGACCGCGTATCGCAAGCAAGCCGCGACGCCGATTTCGCCGCCCTGCATGCCGGCTTGCTGCTGAGCGTGGGGCGGGCCGATGAAGCGGAACCGCTTCTGACCGCATATTCCAGGGGAGCAACAAAGCCCGCGCCTATCGATGCGCTGCGCTCCGTCATCGCTTTGGCTCGTAACCAAAAGGCCGAAGCTCTCGAATTGGCGAATGCGGCGGTTCGGAACGACCCGAACTCGTCTTTGGGCTGGATGGCACAATCCTATGCTCGCCAAGCCGATTTCGATATCGACGGAGCGCTTAAAAGCATCGACCGCGCCGTTCAGCTCAATAATGACGACGCCTTGATTCATGCACGCCGCGCCGAACTGCTGGCCGCCTTGGACCGGTGGTCGGAGGCGCGGAAAACGGCCGATCGCGCCGTTCAAATCAACCCGCGCCATCCCCGTGCCCATATCGTGCTGGGCTTCGTCGAACTCATGGATGGGGATACCCCCGAGGCGGTGGCGAGTTTCCGTAGGGCATCCGAACTGGATTCGGCCAATCCCCTGGCCCGCTTCGGCTTGGGACTGGCTCTGGTCAGGCGGGGCGAATTGCAGGAGGGCACGGCGGCCATCGAGACAGCCGCCAGCCTGGACCCCAGCGATGCCCTGATCCGCAGCTATCTCGGCAAGGCTTACTACGAGCAAAAGCGCAACACGGTCGCCGAAAAGCAGTTCGATCTCGCCAAGATCTTCGATCCACACGATCCAACGCCCTGGTTCTACGACGCCATCAAAAAGCAGACCGAAAACCGGCCGGTTGAGGCGTTCAAGGATCTGCAACAAGCGATCGAGCTGAACGGCAATCGGGCGGTCTACCGCTCCAAGCTCGCCTTGGACGACGATCTGGCCGCCCGCAGCGCCGCCCTGGGACGCATCTACACCGATCTCGGCTTCGGCCAGCGGGCCGTCGTGGAGGGCTGGCGCTCGCTCGGCATCGAGCCGGCCAATTATTCGGCGCACCGGCTCCTGGCCGACTCCTATTCCGCCCTGCCGCGGCACGAAATCGCCCGCGCCAGCGAGTTGTTGCAGTCCCAGTTGCTGCAACCGATCAACACCACCCCGGTGCAGCCCCATCTGGCCGAGAGCCGGCTGCTGATCCCGGACGGCGCGGGGCCTTCGCGGCTCTCGTTCAACGAGTTCAATCCCATGTTCACGCGGGATCGTTTCAACTTCCAGGCCTCCGGCATCACCGGAAGCAACGACACCCACGGGGAAGAACTGGTGCACTCCGGACTGTGGGACAACTTCTCCTACAGCCTGGGCCAATTCCATTACGAGACCAACGGCTTCCGCAAGAACAACGATTTGCGCCAGGACATCTACAACGTCTTCGCCCAAGGGATGATCAACCCCGGCCTCAGCATCCAGGCTGAATACCGCCACCGGCATCTGGAGCACGGCGATCTGTTCTACAACGGCGATCTGGAGGATTTCGACGACACCTTCAAGCGCGAACTGAAAACCGATAGCGTGCGGACCGGCCTCCGTTATTCGCCCACCGCGAACTCCGACCTGATTTTTTCGGCCATGTATCTGGATACTTTGCGGAGTAATAGCCAGCAGGATTCATTTTTCGGGATGCCGATAGATATCTCGACGACCGTCAGCCAGCGCGGCTTCATGGGCGAAGCCCAGTACATCTACCGGCGCGACCCGTTCGATCTGATCCTGGGCGGCGGCAGCCGCGACATTTCCGCCGCTGTGTCCGATGACTTCGGCTTTTTCGCCGAGAAAATCGCCTACGACATCCGGCACAGCAACGCCTATCTCTATTCCCATATCCGCTATCCGAGCGCCATGACCTGGACGCTGGGAGTCAGCTACGATTCGTCCCGGAACCAATGGGTCGGGGATTACGACCAGGTCAACCCGAAACTCGGGCTGATGTGGGAGTTCACGCCCGACACGGTCTTGCGCCTCGCCGCATTCCGCACCTTCGATCGAGGCATCGAGGAAGACGTGACCATCGAGCCGACTCAGATCGCCGGGTTCAACCAGTTCTTCGACAACTACCCGGCCACGGATGCGAGGCGTTACGGCGTCGGCCTGGATCACAAGTTTTCGTCCGATCTCATGGTCGGCGTGGAGGCCTCGTTGCGCGACGTAATCGTCCCTCTGCCCCTGGGCGTGGCTCTGGATGCGCCGAGCTTTATGTCGAAACGGGAGGAAATGCTGTACCGCGCCTACGGCTATTGGGCAATCAACGATAATTTCGCCGCAAGCCTGGAGTATCAGTACGATATTTTTTCAGCGGGGAATTTAACTCTCTATCAAAACCATATTGCCCCGCTGAGCCTGAGCTATTTTCATCCCTCAGGCTTATCGACCACGGTCACGGTTACCTATGTCAACCAGGAAGCCTTCGAGGGCGAAGAGGAGACTTTGAAGAATCACGACGACAACCAGTTCGCGCTTGTCGATTTTTCCCTGAAATATCGTCTACCCTATCGTTATGGCACGGCAGGATTCGTCGTGAAAAACCTGCTGGATCAAAAATTCGATTTCCTGGGGCAGAACGCCTTCGGTCTTCGAACGAGGCGTGTGGAGGAAATGCCTTTGTTTATTCCGGAAAGGACGATGTTTTTTCAACTCACGCTGGCATTCTGAGGACGTCATCGCGATGTCCCGAAATGCACGCCAAACCAGGAGGGACGTATGAGCGATCAGACATCACAACAGCCCAAAAGCAATGCGGCTTTGGAATTCCTGAAACGGTATAGAAAGCCGCTGATAGGGGCTGTCTTTGTTGGCGGGGCTACTCTCTATGTCGCATCGATCTGCGGCGTTTCCTGTCCGCCGGGGTACCGATTTTATTGGGGATCCGGAAGCTGCAAACCGTGCTGAACTGACCGGGAGGGTGCGCCACGCGCACCCTCCGCCTTCCTCCAAGGTAGTGGCGTCTCTTTCCGAGCCGCAAACCTCCCACACCGCCTTTTACCGCCCGAACTCTGAGCTCTCCTCAAATCTCGTCCAAAGCAACTCCCCGGAAAGCTTGCGGATATGTAAGCTTTCCCCCCTCATTTTGTGAGCTTGTCACATCAAAAAGGGGAATATTTCACTGAATTTCACCCTTCCGGCGCGTAAGTTGACCCTCGTTCCCACAAGTTCCGGAGGAGGCACTATGTACGATCCCGTTTCGCGTCTTCGGACGAGCGCTTTGAGAATGCCCGGCGCAATCGGCGCCCAATCGGTCAAGGCAAGCGAGTAGGCATATGCCGTACACGGTTCAGAGAGACCTTGCCGGGTATTCCATTAAGCTTCTATATGTCGGCCTCTCGGTAATAATCACGACCTTTGCCCTCATATTAGCCTTGGTGCTGTTCGTCTTTTTGCCACAGGATGGTTTCGGAACGTCGGCGCGGGCGAAGGAACGCCTAGCCTTCGAAATGATCGTGAACGCCACCGGAATCGATAATCCGGCGAAGGCCACACTTCCGGAAAATCGGGATAGAAAATGAATGGATCCGCTTAAGACCGTGGCGCGGAGCCCCAAACGGACGGGCGATTCAGCCGCGCGCCGCCTCAGATAATACGGTTACGCCTCCCTGGCGACTCTTCGGGACCGAAATTCAGCGCCGGTCCCATTTTTTTACGGTTGACGGATCGAAATGAACTAACATTTAGAATCGCCGCCCGTCGTGCACCTCGCGTTTCGGAATTCGAGAATGACGGGAGATATCCATAGTCCTCGTTTCCTTCAACTGAACGCGATTGCCTAGTGTCGGATGAAACACTCCAGGGATTAAAAAATATCCCGTATTTTTCCGAAGTAGCCGAAACCGCTCTTGCGGAGCTGGCGTCCTGCGCGACGATAAAAAGCTATCCCAAAAATTCGGTCATTATTCGTGAGGGCGACGAAGGCGGAGCGCTGTTCATTATCCTTTCCGGCAAAGTACAAGCCTATCTAAGCAGCGCAAACGGGCGAATGGTGATTCTTTCGAGCCAGGGCCCGGGCTCTTTTTTCGGGGAGCTGTCTTTGCTGGATGGCGAACCTCGTTCGGCCTCGATATCGGCCCTGGAACCTACGGTATGTAGCCTGGTTCCGCGCCATGTGTTGAAATCCTGGCTAAGAAATCATCCGGACGCCGCGTTCAGCATCATCCGAAGCCTGACTCAGCGGATTCGCAATTTGACGGAAAACGTCCGGGGACTCGCGCTGTCGGACGTCTACGGGCGATTGGCCAAAGCCCTGCACGACATGGCCGTCGAAAACGAGAAAGGATGGATCATCCAGGAAAAACCGACCCATCAAGACCTGGCCAACATCATCGGCTGCTCCCGGGAGATGGTCAGCCGGCTCATGAAGGATTTGGAGCGCGGCGCCTATCTCTCGATCGAGCGCAGCTCCATACACATCCACCGGAAGTTGCCCGCATCTTGGTAACTGAATCGGCGGTCTTCCAACGCGAGCGCCGGAAACGCTGACCCCCTTCGACCGGGTTCAGGACAGGCTTATTCCGGCCTACAGACTACAAGACGCGGTGACTTCCCCCTTAGAAATACCGGCCGTTGATCAGAAAGTGCACGAAAATACTGCCGGCGTATCCGAGGGCGATCACCGGCATCCATTTGAGATGAGCGCCGAAGGTATAGACGCCTTTCGCCTGTCCCAAAAGGCCCACACCCGCCGCCGAGCCGATGGCGAGCAAGCTGCCGCCGACCCCGGCGGTGAGGGTCACCAGAAGCCACTGTCCCTGAGAAATGTCGGGCGCCATGGTCAGCACGGCGTACATGATGGTGCCGTTGTCGATGAAAGCGGAAACGATGCCCACCAGCACGTTGGCGATGGTAGGGTCCAGATCCGTGTAAAGAAATTCCGAGGCATAGTCCAGATAGCCGATGAAGCTCAGCCCGCCGACACTGACCATGACCCCGTAAAAAAACAGCATCGTGTCCCATTCCAGCCGCGAGACGTTGTGAAACACGTCGAACGCGTGGCTCTCGTCAAGGTTATAGGGAATTTCCATCTCATCGGTATCCTTGAGCTCTTCCCGGCTGCCGCGGGATGTCCCGGTCTTCTGCAGGTAATAGCTGAAGAACTTCAAATAGGTCAGCCCCGCCAGCATCCCGGCCGCGGGCGGCAGACTGAGCAGGTTTTCGAAGCAGATGGCGGTGGCGATGGTTAACAAAAACATCACGATCACCGGAATCGCGCCTCTTTTCATCGCTTGCACCTCGACGGCCGGCGCGGGTTTTTCCTTCGGTATTACGAAGTGCATGATCGCCGCCGGCAGGGCGAAATTCACGATGGACGGGATCAATAAGGAATAGAAATCGACGAACGGCACGACGCCGCTCTGCCAAACCAATAGGGTAGTGATATCGCCGAAGGGGCTGAACGAGCCACCGGCATTGGTGGCGACCACCACATTGATGCAGGCGAGCGAAATGAAGCGGCGATTGTCCTTTCCCATGGCCATGATCACGGCGCCCATCAGCAATGCCGTCGTGAGATTGTTGCAGATGGACGAGAGTACGAACGATAGGCACCCGGTGATCCAGAACAGTTGCCGGTAACTGAATCCTTTGCTGAGCAACCGGACGCGGAGATTCTCGAAGATTCCACGGTCTTCCATGGCATTGAGGTAGGTCATGGAGACCAGGAGGAACAGGAACAATTCCGCGTACCCTTCCAGGCTCGCCCGAAAAGCTTGCTCCGCCACATCGCCCAGATCGCGCCGGACGTACATGATCGCCACCAACACCCAAATCAGGCTGGCGGCCAATACCATCGGCTTGGATTTTCTGAGGTCGGTGATTTCCTCGACCATGGCGAGGGCATAAGCCAGGAAGAAAATGATGACGGCCAGATAACCGACGACATGATGCGTCAGATCCAGTCTGCTGGCTGCGGCAGTTCCCCCTTCCTGGGCTAATACCGTGGTGGATAGAAGCAGCAACAGGCCGGCAACTAGGATTTTCACTAAATTCATTATGAATCTTGCTCGAATTTAACTAATTTTTCGGGTTTTTGGGCGGTGCAGGCATGAAACACGCGTTCCGACTCGATAAAAGCGAATGCTACCATTCTCTACTGAAACAGTAAGATTTATGTGACGTAGCACTGCCCCCCAGGCGCGACGCGTTTCTCGAATCGGAAGGAGAGGCCATCGAATGATTTTGAATTTCAAGCTTTTATTGGCATGTTTGTTGGCGGTCTTTCCGCTCGCTACTCTGGCCGCCCCGGTGGAAGGCCAAGCTTTGGATCTGACCGGGCATTTCGTCGGCTATTTGTCGATAGCCGCTTTTGTGCTGGCTTATATCTTCGTCGTTTTGGAAGAAGTCACCGAACTCAGGAAATCCAAGCCCGTGATGCTGGCCGCGGCGATCATCTGGGCCGCGATTGCCGTCGTCTACAACAGACACGGCCAACCGCAGTTGGCCGAAGACGCGGTGCGGACCTTGGTACTGGATTACGGCGAGCTGCTCCTGTTCCTGATCGTATCGATCACCTACGTCAACGCGCTAGAAGAACGGCAGGTATTTGAGGCGGTCAGGGCTTGGCTGATCAGCAAGGGTCTCGGGTATCGCTCGCTGTTTTGGATAACGGGCATTCTGGCTTTTTTCATCTCGTCCATCTCCAACAATATGACCACGGCGATGCTGATGACCGCCGTCGTGATGGCCGTCGGCAAGGACAGCCCCCGCTTCGTCGCGCTATCCTGCGTCAACACCGTGGTGGCCGTGAACGCCGGCGGCGCTTTCTGCCCCTTCGGTGACATCACGACGCTGATGGTCTGGCAGCAGCATAAGATCACGTTCTGGGGCTTCTTCGTCCTGTTCGTTCCTTCGGTCATCAATTTCGTGCTGCCGGCCGCCATCATGCATTTTGCGATACCGGATTCACGCCCGGCCGAAATCAAGGATGTCACCAAAATGAAGCGCGGCGCCAAGCGGATCGTCGCCTTGTTCCTCCTGACCATCGCGACTGCCGTGGTGTTCTCGAATATCCTGCATTTGCCGGCCGCGGTGGGAATGATGGCCGGTCTGACTTACATCCAGTTCTTCGGCTATTACCTGCACATAACCCATCGCGAAGAAGCCGAGGTACCTTCCGAACTGATGGATCGGCACGAAGAGGAAGAAGCGCGCCCGGGCGAGGAGCGGTTCGATATCTTCCAGAAACTGGCGCAGCTGGAGTGGGACACGCTGCTGTTTTTCTACGGCGTGGTGCTGTGCGTGGGTGGGCTCGATTTTCTGGGCTATCTGGGCCACGCCTCGCAATATCTCTATGGGGAACTGGGAGCGACGCCGGCCAACATTCTGGTAGGCATCGCCTCCGCTTTCGTGGACAACATTCCGGTCATGTTCGCCATCTTGTCCATGAATCCGGATATCTCCACGGGACAGTGGCTTTTGGTGACTTTGACCGCCGGGGTCGGCGGCAGCTTGCTGTCGGTCGGCTCGGCGGCGGGCGTCGCGCTCATGGGCCAGACGCGGGGCGCCTACACGTTCCTCAGTCATCTGAAATGGATGCCGGCGATTGCGCTCGGCTATGCGGGCAGCATCGTCGCTCACTTCTGGCTCAATGCCGCGCTGTTCTGATCGGCGCTGCCGGACAGGCCGGGCAAACAATCCGGCCTGTCGCGCATCTTAGTAAATAGTCATGCAGAATCGCGGTGATAAATCGTAGGATGCGGTGACGAAGAAACCGCATCGTTCGCGATTGATGCGTTACGGGTACTCACCGATCCTACAAGACTAGAAAGACGTTTCGAAAGGCTTCCGGCCCTTTTTCATCATGACCCAATAACGGAACAGGGCGGCGCAGATCGCCCCGGCCAGAATTGCCGTGACATCCATGCCGATTCCCAGCCAAAAGCCATGAGTATGGAAAGACTCGCCCAGCAGCGAACGCAGCACCACCTGCATCCAAAACAGGAAACCCCCGTAATAAACGATGACCCCGCCGATGGCCCAAGCCAATGCGGGCAGACTCAACCGCTGAGCGGTTTGATAGAACCAAACCGCGATCGCCAAGATGACAACCATCGACAATGCCGCAATCATAGTTTCCTCCCGTTCGATTTTTCCGGCACTCTATCAAACCGCACAGCGTGCGTGAAGAAACGGAAAATAACCGTTTCGACCAACCCGTGCGGAAATCCTGATCAATCACGTGCAGCCTGCATGTCGCGCGGCCTGGAAGAGATTGTTCTCCGTTTTTGCAGAACTTTATCCACAGATTTTGTGGACAAAAATGTTCCATTAGAATAACCAGTCGTCGCTGGCTGCCGAGGACCATTCCGGAATGCTCAAATTGTCTGAAGCATCGATGAGCGCGTTGCTGGCCGATCTGCCTGAGAATTTGCCCGAGGAAAAATTCGAAGTCCTGCTGGAAACACCGGCTTTCCGGCTGGAGCGTATTCTTTCCCGAGGCCATGTCACACCGGAAGGACAATGGTACGATCAAGACCGGAACGAATGGGTGCTGCTGCTTCTGGGTCAGGCGCGCCTCTCGATCGAGGGGCAGTCCAACGAAGCGGTTTTGCACCCCGGCGACGCCCTCTTGCTTCCGGCCCATTGCCGCCATCGCGTAAACTGGACGCCCGAGGATACGATTACCGTCTGGCTGGCTTTGCACTATGGCGGAGAGATAGAGGCTGCCTTGGATCCACTATCAACCCTTAAACGAATAGGAGAGAACGATATGACCGATATCCGTATCGAACGGCAAGTCGGAGAAGACCGGCTGAAGTCGCTTGGCGTGCGGCAATGGCCCGTGTGGGGCAAGGAACCGTCCGAATTCCCATGGACTTATGACGAGACCGAAACCTGCTATCTCCTGGAAGGGCGCGTGATCGTGACGCCCGAAGGCGGCGAGCCGGTGGAATTCGCCAAAGGCGATCTGGTGACGTTCCGGACCGGGCTGCAGTGCACCTGGAAAATCCTCGAAACCGTGCGAAAGCACTACAACTTTTCCTGAAACGAGCTCGGGAACCGATCCTTCTTGAAACGGTCTGAGCTGCGAGCCGGTATCCGGCGAAAGCAAGACGATTTGAACGAGAGCAAAACCATGACCAAGAAAACCAAACGACCCGCGATCCCGCTAACCAATCCCGTCGCCAAACATGCCGGGAAGTTCAACCGCGCCGCGACGTTCCGTGACGGCCGCACTTACACCCGCAAACTCAAACATAAAAGCCAAGAGCCTTTTCCGATCCGCGCCGCCTGATCGGAAAAGGCTCTTGGTTGGGGAACGGCACCGACATCCCGCATCATCGGACTGTTTCAAGCAGGTCAGCAAAATCCTGCAAGGCCGGAAAGCTGAGCACCGCCAGTTCCGCCAGCCTATTGCGCATCTCTTCGCGCCGTTGAATCAGCACCGGAATGGTCCCCGCGGCACGCGCCGCTTCAAGGCCGGTTCCCGAGTCCTCCAGCACGACGCATAGGCCTGGCGGAACATTCAAACGTTTCGCCGCCTCAAGAAAGAGGTCGGGTGCCGGCTTTCCCCGTTCGACCTGATTGCGGGTCACAACAATCGGAAAAGATTCCTCTATGCCGGATCGGTGCAAGCACTCCCTGGCGTAAGGGCCGTCGCTATTGGTGGCAAGTGCGTAGGAGATCGCTCGATGTTGCAGGATGATGAGCAGCTCTTTCAAACCCGCCATCGGCCCGATGCCGTGATCGTCGAGATAGCTCCTCCAGTGTCGCTCGGCGGACTGATGGAACAATCCGCGGTCGAAGGCATCGCCGAGCGCAGCCCTCAATGCCCGCTCCACGTCGTCGGCATGGTGGCCGAACAATCCCCGGCAGAATTCCTCGCTTAACTCGAAACCTAGGTCGGCCGCGGCCGACCGCCAGGCGTGGCAATAGGTCGATTCGGTGTCCAAAGCCAAACCGTCCATGTCGAAGATGACCGCACGGAAGCTGGGGAGTGTCAAACGCTCTTGGGATAGCTCCGGCGAGAGGTCAGGAGCAAAAGTCATGAGGTCTGCTTGAGCATGATCCGGTTACGGAACAGCGCGGCGCCAAAAGCACCGAGCAGGGCGCCCGACAGCTCGATCATGATGCCGGCGGTCATGCTGTAATACGTGAATGACCCGCCCAGCAAGGGCTTCAAGATGGCGTAGGTCCAGATCGCCTTGATCCCGTAGTAGACGATCAGCGCGCCGACGATCCATTGCAGCACGTTGAGGTTGAGCCGAGTCGCCGTGCGATAAAACCACACGCAGATGAGTACCGAAATAATGCCGCCGATCATATTTTTCTCCTCTTTAATGTTGTTTTGAGGGTTGCAAGGGCCGAAATGTAACAAACGACATCGACCTTGCCTATGCGGGTTCAAGATCGTTCACCGCCCGACCACCACCTTGATGTATTCCCCCGAGGCTTCGCGGCTGGAGCCCACGACGATGCGTCGCTGCCCGGTTAGCGACTCTTCCAGCAGACCTGAAATCTCCACGACCTCTCCGGCCAAGGCCTGGCCCACATAGGTGTGGGTAAAACTGACGGCTTCCGTGATCTCGGGATGCAGCAATCGGTACACGGCCGGATAATCGAACGCGTAAGTCGCATCCGCTATTTGCGCTCGAACCAGGATCGGCCCAAGCTTGCGGACCGGGCCCGATTCTCTCGACGGCAGCTCGTCCACCAAGGTGATATCGAATTTCGTTCCGTCGATCAGCGCCTTGTTCAACTTACGGCGCTCATGCCAGAGAAACTCCTCGAATGTCAATGCGCAACCACGCCGGTCGTAGGCATCGCGCCAGGCCATGCCGTCGAGGTCTTGCAGTTCTCCCGTTTCGATCAACCGCCTAACGATCTCGCGAGCCTCGAAGAAAACTTTGCGTCCGTAGATAACGAAATCGAGATCGGATTTCGGCGTTTGGGCGCCGATCAATAGAGACCCGGTTAGGCCGACTTGGCCCAATTCCAGTCCGTGCGCACCGAATTTTTGCAGCAATCGAACCGCTTTCCGCTCGATCTCGTCTCGCGGTGTCGACTTCAGCAATTCGCGCACACGTTCCTGCGGCCGGTGATGCCGGCGAATGTTTTTCAGCGGCACGGCATGGAGTCTTGCGTCGAGCCGCTTCGATGAAAATAGATATTGGGGCGCCCGAGCTTGCAGGTAAGCATTGGCTTCATCAGTACCCAATTTTCTGAGCTTTCCCTCGATCGGCACGTAACGAAGAAAACAGAGCACTCGATTGTCTTCGAGCAGGCTGTCCACGACAGCGAAAATCAATCCTTCGTGGGTCTCTACAAAATCGCGGGGCTGGTAAATCACGGCGGGTTTTAGATTCATTGCAAGCGCTACATTCAACCGGAACTTCGGCTTTCCAAAAATCGCTGTCGACAAATTTTCACGGCGTCGATCCGCGTCCGGCGCAGTTCGCAGCCCAGACTTTCCCCTTTGAATCCTTTCTCCAACAACGGTTGGACCGGAATCGCCAAGGCCGCTTCCCGCGCCATCCGCAGCCATTCGGCTTGCGGATAAGGCCGATTCTCGAAACCGGGGCGTCCTTTGGCATCGGCCTCACAGGCGAGAAGAAAGGCATCCAAGGCGTTATTCGTTCGGAGCGCGTCGAGCCGTTGCAACAAATCCACCACGGTCGCGGGGCGCAGTTCGAGTGCCCGGTGGCAATGGCCGTGATAGCGCATCACTTTTTCCGCCAACTTGCGGTAGGCATTGGGCACCTTCAGCCGCAGACAAAGGCTCTCCAGTGCGCCAAGCCCGGCTTTTTCGTGGCCGTGATGCCTTGGCCACAATTCCTTGGGCGTCAGCCCCTTACCCAGGTCGTGGGTCAAGGCGGCGAAGCGCACCACCGGATCCGGGCTCAGCCGGACAGCCTGGTCGAGAACCAGCAAGGTATGAAGGCCGGTGTCGACTTCCGGGTGATGCTCGGCGGGTTGCGGGACGCCGAACAATCGGTCGATTTCCGGGCACAGCCTGGTCAATGCGCCGCACTCCCGCATCACCTCAAAGAAAGCCCGGGGAGTCGGCTCGGACAAGGCGCGAGCCAATTCCGCCCAAACCCGCTCCGGCACCAGCGCATCCACTTCACCGGCGGCCACCATGCCCCGCATCAGGTCGAAAGTTTCTGCCGCTACCCGAAAGCCGAGCTGCGCGAAACGGGCGGCGAAGCGGGCGACGCGGAGGATGCGTACCGGATCTTCGCCGAATGCGGGCGAGACATGGCGGAGGACCCGATCGCCAAGATCCCGCGCGCCGCCATAGGGATCGATGAGCCGGCCTTCCTCGTCCAGGGCCATGGCGTTAATGGTCAGGTCGCGGCGGAGCAAATCCTGCTCCAGAGTCACGTCCGGCTCGGCATGGACGACAAAGCCGCGGTAACCGGGTGCGGTTTTCCGCTCCGTGCGGGCGAGCGCGTATTCCTCGCGGGTTTTGGGATGCAAAAACACGGGAAAATCCTTGCCGACCGGTTTAAAGCCTCGGACGATCATGCTTTCCGGCGTTTCGCCCACCACCACCCAGTCGCGCTCCTCCACCGGTCGCCCGAGCAGGCTATCCCTTACGGCACCGCCGACAAGATAAGTTTTCATGGGTTTTTAGCTTAAGCCCTGGTTCCTGTTAGCATACGGCCCCTATTTTAAACGCGGATGAGTAGAGCATGGGGGAAGAACTGGGACTTTACCTGGCTTTCGGCAGCTTGGCCGGCGTGCTGTCCGGCTTGTTCGGCATCGGTGGAGGCGTCGTGATCGTGCCGTTTCTGGTCTGGTTTTTCTCAAAGCGGGGATTCCCGCCGGATTCCGTCATGATCATGGCGGTGGCGACTTCCCTTGCAACCATCGTCGTCACGTCCATCTCCGCAGTTTATGCGCATCACCGCCTCGGTGCCGTCCGCTGGAATACGGTATTCCGGCTGGCTCCGGGAATACTGATCGGCTCCATAGCCGGATCGGTCATCGCCGATCAGTTGCCGGCGCATTGGTTCAAGCTGATTTTCGCTCTTTTCCTGCTCTATGTTGGGGGCCGGATTTTGATCGATTTAAAGACCGAAAGCTCGCAAAATCGTGTGCTGAGCGGATGGCTTTATTCCGCCGCCGGGGTGGGTATCGGCGCAGTCTCTTCGATCCTCGGAATAGGCGGCGGGACGCTGAGCGTTCCTTTTCTGGTCAAATGCCGATTTCCGATCCGAAACGCCGTCGCCATCTCCAGCGCCTGCGGTTTTCCCATAGCGGTCGCCGGCTCTTTAACATACATCGCCCTGGGCTGGGAAAAACCCGTTTTGCCGGTTTGGAGCCTAGGCTATGTTTATCTGCCCGCCTTTGCCGGCATCGTAACGACGAGTATTCCGTTTGCGCCCGTCGGCGCTAAACTCGCACATCGGGTGCCGACACGGAAGCTCAGGCGGATGTTTGCCGTGGTGGTATTCATTGTGGGAGCCAAGCTGCTTTGGCAGGCTGTGCGGCCCTGGATCGAAATTTAAAAGATTAAGCGTAGTAGGCCGGGATAAGCGAAGCGTTCCCGGCATTTCGCGCCGTCCGCCGGGAACGGCTATCGCCCCTTCGACGGGGCTCAGGACTGGCTTATCCCGGCCTACAAAGAGAGAAAGGCTATGACCGCAAAACCCCGCATCGAAATCGAATACTGCACTCAATGCCGTTGGCTGCTGCGCGCAGCCTGGCTGGCGCAGGAGCTTCTGACCACGTTCGAGGAGGAAATCGGCGAGGTGGCGCTTATTCCCGGTACGGGCGGAGTATTCGAAGTGCGGGCCTCGGGGAATACGCTTTGGTCCAGAAAGGGAGAGGGGCGCTTTCCCGAGGCGAAGGAACTTAAACAGCGGGTTAGAGATGCGATCGCGCCCGGAAGAGATCTGGGGCATTCGGACCGTTAAAATCGTAGGGTGGGTTAGCCGGTGCTCCGGCGTAACCCACCGATTGTCAGGAGATGGCGGGTTACGCCGGAAGGGTCGCGATTAAAGCGACCGTTTGCGATTGGAAGGGCTGCGATTAAAACCGCCGTTTGCGATTGGAAGGGTTGTCCTGGCGCTCCCAGGACAACCGTTTGCGATTGGAGCACCGGCTAACCCACCCTACGAATTACGGGGACGTCGCCAGCGGCAAAATTACCAGCAGTCGTCGACGGTGCCGCTACCGCTTTCCGTCTTGGTTCCTAGATTATTCAATGTCAGGTTGCCGCATACGGCATCGCTCCCCTGGCTGCCTTGAGGCGCCGCCTGGAGCGTGAAAGCGGTCGCGCTCGATGCCGTAATGCTGATCTGGTAGTACCCTTCCTCGGAGCTTGCCGGGTTCGCTGAATAGCCAAGCGCCGTCATGGTGCTCGCATAAGTTTTATTGTCCAAATAAAACTGTTCCTGCTTGGCGGCGGCGTTCATCAACGCGGCTTTGCCGTCCGAGCGCCGGGTTTTGATCATCTGGCTTTGATAGCCGGGAAAAGCAACCGCCGCCAATATTCCCACTACGGCAACCGCGATCATCAATTCCATCAGGGTAAAGCCCCGCGTCTTTCGAATACTTTGCATCTTCATAATCGATCTCTCATTCCTTCTCATACCAGAATGTTTTCCAAATCGCCCTGCTTTCCAAGGGATTTCGGAACTCTTCTTCCGGCGGGATATTCCCCGGAGTAATAAATTGTTTTCCGCCCAGTGACATGTAGATCGGATCGCTGGGGATGCCCGATCCGGTTTCGACAGAGCGCTCCTTCGTTTCAACACCATCGGAATCATTGCTGGTGTCGAAGTCGTAAACGCCAGCCGCATTGAACAGACTTACGACATAAGTGTAGGCTTTGCCCTCCGCCGGTCCGCACGTCACGTTATCGGCATCCCCGGAATCTCCCGCAGGTACATAAGTGCTGAAGAAGATTTTTCCGAAGAACGTCAATGGCGAAGCCAGAGACTTCTCACCGCCGTCCGCGCCAAGTCCCAAATCGATATACCATCCGCAGTCGCACGCATTGCTCGCCGTTGCCGTCACGGTTAGGTTGTCGAGGTTGCTCACCTGCCTGGTCGTCGTCGGAGGATCATCTGTCTCCGTATTGCGGTCCTTGAACATGTAGAACTGGTTTTGCACGTTGGTGTCCAGCGGATGTTCGCGGTCGCCGGAACCGATGATTACGGCATCGAAGTTGCCCGTGCCGTCTTTGGCCTGAACGAAGTCCGGCCTGTGGAAGAACCGGCGGTCGGGTTGTCCCGCGTGGCGTCCCACGGAAAGAATGGGCGTTATCGTCCATTGCGCTCGTTTATCTTCGTAAACCGGTGGATCGACTTCAGGAGGCGGAGGAGGCGGAGGAATCAAATCCGCACGCCAAACCACGCCGCCGGTATCGCCGACCAAGATTCTGTCTGTCAATCCGTCACTGTCCGTGTCCACGGCGGTTACGCTGGACGGTATGCTGTCCAGAAGGTCTGCGTGCGCCTTGCATTGGGTCGCCGGAATGCTTCCGCAGGTTTTGGCCGCTTTCCACACTAGAGCCCCGGTTTCGGCGTCTACGATATAGATTGCATTGCCTTCGCTGTCGTCGGTTCCAGTCGCGGCGTTATTGGAGTTGGCGCCGCTTCGGGTGTCTTTATTGGTGTCGTACCCGCCCGCGAAGATCACCACGGGCTTCTCGCCGCTACCCCAATTCAAGCTGCCGACGACCGGATCGGAGAAGGTCCATCCCAAGTCGTCGAAATTGCCGCCGCTGGTCTTGGTGATCGACCAGAGCATTTTAGGATCGTCCGGGTCGCTGATGTCCAGGGCGTAATAGGTTTTACCGCCGCGCCGCATGCCGATGTAGGCCCAGACTTTTTCACCCGATTCGATCGTGCCATCGCCATCGGTGTCCTTCATGTAGACGGCAGCCTTGCCGTCGAGCCCGTACACATGCGGCGTTGCATCCGCATTTTCCGCCAGGAGTTTTAGGTTGCCGATCAGAGATCTTGGCAGGAAAGCCCAATCCTCAACACCGCTGGGAACTTCGGGCGAACTGCCGGAGGTAGAGTTGCGGAACATATGCAGATAACCGTCGTTACCCGCCAACAGAATACGCACGTCCTGCACCGTGTTCGAATAGCCCGCCGCCGTTCGTGCACCATAATTGATGGGCGTCGGCTTCGAGTGCAAGGGATCGGCCATTAACCAAGGTTTTTGAGGGCTCTGGCCGCTCGGCGTGGCCCACGGATGCACGTCCGTGGTGCTCCCGTCGGCGTCCTGGTCGAATGGGTCGAGTCCACGGGCGAATTTGAGAAGGTCGACCGCCATGGTTTGGTCCGTCCCGGAAGCCGCCGCATAGCTGGCGGCGGTGGTCCAGCAATCGGTGGATGGCGAACAGGAGGTCGACTTGTTCGCACCCCTGAGCTTGAGCTTATCCCATATTACGGAGATGCCTGCCGTGGTCGCATCCGCGTTCAGCGCGCGGAATGCGGTGGGTGTTCCGTTCGTGTAGCTGTCGGGCTCGGTAAAAAGGTTTCGGGCGCCTGTCGCATTGCTGGTTCCGGGACTGCCGCTCAGAAAGCCGGGAATTTTTTGTCCGGCGCCGCCGCGCGATACGCTGCGGCCGTCTTTGCCCGAAACCTCCCCGATGCTCGTATCAGCCGCCACGACGTCGGCACCGGCCGGATTGGTCCAGAAGGTCGAGGCTTCGGTCTTGATGCGGCCGTCAGTCGCCGAGATGGCTTCGGTTCCGGTTTGATCCAGAACCTGCAAATTCTTGGTGGTCGGATCGACCGCCAATTTCAGGCGCTTGAGATTGCCGTTCCAACGAGGGGTGGCTTCCGGTTGAAACAAGGCATAAAACACGTTTTCGAGCGTTTCGGTGCGATTGAATACGTTGACCGGAACGGCGGCGGACACGAAGGTCGTGCTGATGCTCAAGATTTGTTTGAAGACATCCTTCAATTGATCGATGAGTTCCTGGGGATTGCTGCTCAAAGGCAGCGCCGCATTCGTGCCCCCCGCGGAAGCATAGCCGTTGGTGGTGGTATTGATCTTGGTCGGATCGACGAAGAAATAGGACGTGACGTTTTGGACGTCTTCCAGATCCGGATTGTGTTCTCCCCAGGTATCATCCGCCAGATCGGCATCGTGCATGAAGCGAATCACCGTCGAGAAATTGTCGTTGGTGCCGGTGATGTTCAACTGGTTCATGCCGCCGTTGGCCTTGGTCTCCATGATCGCCGTATCTGAATCGGACTCCTGTTGGGACACCTGAAACATGAAGTTGATGACGAAGACCTTGCTACAGTTAGTTACCAAAGGGCTTATGTAGCGGTTTCCCGTTTCTATGGAGCTGTCCCAACTGATGTTGGGGTTATCAACGGGCAAGTTTTGCTGGTTGTTCGTACTGTAATCGGTCCAGCCATTGTGTCCGTTGTAGATACCTTGGCCCGTCAAATAACGGAACAGCTCGAAATAGAGCTCCTTGCCCTGGAACGAATGGGCGAGATTGCCTTGCGGGACCGGGATTTGGGCGAGTTTGTTGTGCAGACGGCTGGTGCCGGTATCGAATCCCAGCAGCATATAGCCGCCGTTGCTACAACCGGTTTTGCTGGGGCCTTCGCAATTATTGTCGTTGTTGTGATTGATCATGAGCCCGAGCTTCACATTGGCGAGCTCCGGGGCCAAATCATCCGTCACTTTTCTCAATACGGCCCGCAACAGCTCGAAAAAACTGACGGTGCCGCTGGCTGGCAGATAAGTCGTTCCCGTACTCGGCGATACGGCCGTGCGGAGACTGTCGCATTCGCTGCCCTGACATGCGGTGGATCCGAGGTTCGACCGATAATCCAGGGCGAACATCACCATGGGACTTCCGCCCTCGGTGTTCGCAGGGTTCAGATAAATATCGGTGTCCTCGCCATGCGCGGATTGCAGAGTCAAAATGGCAATCAGAGAAGAAACCAGGGCTGTTGCGAATTTCATGGATGCACTCCGCGAGTTCTTATTCATTTGGGTATGATGCGCATCAGTCCGGCGCCCAAGCCGTCCGCGCCGCGCCCGACGCCTGTGGCGTCGTACTGGCTTTCCCCCAGGTAATAGGCCGATGCGAACATGGCCGAGCTGGTAGCCAAAAGACGTGGCGGCAAGCCGGTTCCCGGATTCTGGCGGGTGAGCCTTAGCTTGCTGGTGCCTGACCATTGGTTCGTGGTACAGCCGCTGCTTGTTGTGGCGTCGTCGCAAAATGGATCAGGTAGCTCTACATCGTTAGTGTCGCAAGCAGTTCCATTGGCTTTGGTTTCATTGGTCGTACAGAGAGCAAAACCGACACCGCCGATAACGGGGAGCAGACTGGGATTATTCACCAGATAATCGATCGCGGCCTGCGCTTGCTGAGACGCTGTCTGTTTATCCTCGGCGTTGCTGGCCATGCGCAGCTCCTGGGTGCTGGTCCGCATCCCGGCCAATCCGACCATTGTTACCACCAGGAGAATCAGCAGCGAGACCACCAGGGCGGCGCCTTTCTGCGTTTGAAGATCACTGAAGTGCTTCATGAGGCAGTAGCTCCTTGCAGGAGGAGTTGATATTGGGTATTTCGTAGCTGCACGGTGGTTGTATAAACCCGACGGTAATAGCGGTCGTTGAATGCATTGCCGCCGTTAACCGACAGGTCACCCAGCGTGTAAATCTTATTGTCGGTGTAGGAGAAATCCTGATCGGAGCTGCGTACCAGCACATAGATACGTGCGCTGACGGCGGTTTGCAGTTGAGTATCGGTGGGATCGGACAAATACTGGTTCGGAATCCCGTCGCCATCGGTATCGATGCCGAATTGGATGTGGAATTGCTCGATGCCTTCGGCTAACTGCCCCTCATCCTCCATCGTAGGTGTGCCACCGCTATGAGTTAAATACTTGCGGCGCAGCCAGGGTATACCGCTGCTATCGTTAGCGACGTGATATATGTTTACCTCGTATTGCCAATCCTGCTGTCCGGATGGAGTCGCAGTACCGTCCGATTTGACTAGATTTCCGCTGGCCCCTACCGTACGGACGTAAACGCGGCCGCTTTCGGGCAACGTGGTAGAGACACCCGCCACGTGCTTGACCGACAAGACACTGGTATTGGCTTTATAGCTGTAACCGGTACCGTTAACGACACACTGGAATTCCGTGCTGGGTACGGCGCTAGAGTTGGCGGGCTTAAAATATTGGATGGATTGGACCGGATTGAAGGCCCATCGAACTCCCGAAGCGCCACAATCTTGAGTAATCGGCAAGTCGGTAGAACCGGGATCACTAATATCTGAACCCGAACTCACCACGCCTCCCCAAAACCCCACCATCGACAAATCGCGTGCCAGAAGCTGCAAGGCATAGCGGGCGGACTCCTGCATGCGGGCGTTCCGCTCGTCCTGGTTGTAGCTCCCCTTGTTCTGGACGAACATGCTGGTGATGCCGGCGGTGACGAACAAGCCCAAGACCAGCGCCACCATGAGCTCCACCAAGCCGACGCCCGATTGCCTGAAAGTGGTATGCATCAATCTGCTCATGGTCCGATCCAGGTGGTGATGGATAAGATGCGGCGATAGCCGTTTGTGCCGCTCGGTCCGTCGTAACTTCCCTGGCCGCAGGTGCTGGCATTCGCGTTGGTCAAATCGGCCTGGCCGCGCCATGCGATGGTAACCGTGTAGGTGCCGGGCGAGCCGTCGGCCGGGCCGTTGATGCATGCGGTCGGATTGACCAAGCCGCCGGTTGAATTGCCATTCCGCGTTTCGCTGGCGCCATTCAATGCATCCCAAAAATTTCGCAAATCTAGGGCGGCAATTTGAGTGGATGTGCAGCCGGCCGAGCAATCCGGGGCGGCTGCAGGCGGGCTGGCTGCGTTTAATGTCTGCGTGCCATTGGCTGTGACGTAATTGATCAAAGACGTGCCTGATGAATTCAACCTCATCCTTTCAAGCAACTCGGCTGCCAGCGAGCTGGCGATGGTGCGCTGTACGGCTTCGTAACCCGATTGCTTGGCCTTGAGCTGAAGGGCGGCAATGCCGAGGACCCCTATGGAAAAGACCAAAACGCTGATCAGCACCTCCAGCAAGGAGAAGCCGAAGCCCCTTGATCTCGTGCAGATGCTTTGGGGACACGGAGTGAGATGGTCTGAAGGTTTCATTTTAAATTGCACGGATTTTTTGAGTGCCTTTTAAGACTGCTCTGATCGATTTGCTTTGCTTAAGGACAAGTCACGGCGTTTCCGGAACCGTCTTCATGCGTTCCGTCGTTATTGGAATCCCGTGTCGCCTGAACTCTTCCGGTGTTGGAGACTATGCTCCCCTTGGCCTTGGTTGCGCCTCGGCTGTCGCAAAAAACGAAGGTGCCGTTAAATCCTGTAGCAAAACCTTGTGTGTCATACCTAACTCGATTTCCACCGCTATAGGTGAGCGAGCCTCCTGACGCAAGCGGTGCTTTTACACGCAACAGACAGTCATCCACCGACGCTTCACATAGGGTGGTGTCACCGTCGTCTTCAAAATCGCCATCGCCGTCCCGATCCGAAAATACAACCCATCCATTTGTCCACGCCGCACTGTTGTCGCAATCGTTGCCGGCCGAGTTCCTTCTACACAACGTCACGGGAACGCCACGCTTGATGGCCTCACTTCTCGCAATGCTCAAATCTGCCACCAGTTCGTTAATTTGAGTGGTAATTCGATTATTGAGAATCGTGTCTCGAAAGCTGGGTACGCCGATCGCGAGCGTGATAGCGAGCACCGCTACCGTGACCATCAGCTCGATTAACGTAAAACCTTTTTCGTGTTTTGTTTTCATGCCGATAGTTATAGCAGCGCTTTTTGACTGCATCGGCGGAAACCGATAACCGGTAGGATTTACCCGACGAACGGTCGTTATGGAGTGGCGAACTCGATAGGCGGGAAGGGATTGGATGACACGGCTTCTTGCCCTCCGTTGTTCAAAGCAATCCGGTCAAGCCGCTGAACTCAGGCGAGCCCTCTATTTTTCCCTTTTTGATTAAGGAGCTTAGGGCGTGTCCTCAATTAAGGGGTCGCCAAAGACGACCAAAAGCGATTCAATTGAGAGAGTGAATTCAGAAGAAGGTCGCTGAATGGTACGACGGTATGGCTTACGGGACGATCAGTGGGAACGGATTCAAGACCTCCTTCCCGGACGCGAAGGGCATGTGGGGGTAACCGCTCGGGACAACCGGTTGTTTGTCGAAGCGGTGTTGT